>BFBZ01000078.1_pt1 | contig 174678 bp, 177 predicted proteins | sample 1888401 | NCBI WGS metagenome assembly BFBZ01 (sample SAMD00112614, study PRJDB3348) | symbiont metagenome | host: Chara braunii
TCCCACTCATGGGCGCCAGGACGGCGGCCGCAATCCCACCGCCCTGCCGACGTTCGACGGTGCAGGCCGTGCGCGAGGTACTGCGGAACTTCGGAAAGATCGCGCGACTGAGGGCCGTCGGCGCCTGCAGGCGCGCGTAATAGGCGGCGTTGTCGAAGGCCTCGATCGTGTCGGCGTCGTAGAGCAACAGAAAACGGCCGGCGCGCGCCACAGCCTTGAAGCGGCTGCCGCGCAGCCAGCCGGGACAGCCGACCCGCTCCTGCACATGCTCGTGGCTGTGCCAGTCCTCGAGCGCGCTCTGGTCCTCCGGATCGATATCGACCCAGAGGGCGAGGACGGCTCGCCCACCGCTCGTCAGGACTTGCCTCCGGATTTGTCTGCCAGCCGTCGGACAGCATCGGTGAAGGTGGCGACTTCGCCGCGGCGGTCGTGGTCGGTCGCCGGCACGTAAGGCGGCTGCGGAAAGGCCGCCAGGGTAACGACGACCAGCCGCTCGCGGCGGAACACATCGATGCGCTGGCCGGCATGGCCGAGGGCCGCCATCACACCGTCACCCAGCCACCAGCTGTAGCCGTAGTGGGTGATGTCCCGCACCGGCGGGGCCGGCACGGCAAAGGCCGGCGTGGCCGCCGCCTCGACCCAGCCCTCCGGCAATACGCGCTTTCCCGCGATCACACCGTCGTCCAGGACGAACTGGCCGAACCGGCCGAAGTCGCGCAGCACCATGCCGGCGCGGCTACCGCCGATCTCCTGGCCGCCATCGCTCTCCAGGGTATAGAAGCCGTCGCACTCCATGCCGGCAGGCTGCCACACCTTCTCAGACATATAGTCGGCCAGCGGCCGCCCGATGGCCTGGGTCAGTGCGGCACCCAGCAGATACGTGTCGCCGGAATTGTAGAGGAAGGTGCTGCCCGCCTGATGCGCCCGCGGCAGCGAGGCCATCAGCTTCAGCACGCCGCCCGGTACCTTGTCGGCCAGTGACTTGCTGTAGCGGTTCACGTCGGAATTGCGGTCCGGATAGATCTCCGTCCAGCGCACACCCGACGACATGGTCATGACGTGGCGCAGGCTGACGCCCTCGTAGGCCGACCCGGCGAGCGACGGCAGGTAGCGCGTCAATGGATCGTCGATCGAGCCGATGGCGCCGTCCTGGATCGCTGCCCCCACCAGCATGGCTGTCATCGATTTCACGGTCGACATGGTCGACCAGCGGTCGTGCGGCCCGAGGCCGAGGCCGTAGCGCTCCAGCACGATCTCGCCGTCACGGATCACCAGCACACCGGCGATCATGTTGCGGTCCATGAAGGAGCCGAGGCTGTGCTCGCGGCCGTCCACCCGATAGACCGGTGCGATCTCTTCGCCGCGCGGCAGCTCGCGCGGGCGCGTGCCACGGCGGATCACGCGATGGGCGAACAGGCTGTCGACCATGCGGTAGGCGTAAGGCTGGATCGAGGGCGGGAGGAGCAGGAAATCCTCGCCCCGCGGCAGGTGCCGGTGCGGGACGGCGGTGCTCAGGAGAAGGCCTTGAAGGTGATCAGGGTGAAGGTGTCCTTCACGCCACGCAAGGTCTGGATGTTGCTGGTGACGAAGTGACCGATGTCGGTCTTGCCGTCGAGGTAGCACTTCATCAGGAGATCGTACTGGCCGGAGGTCGAGTAGACCTCCGAGACCTGTTCGATATTTACCGCGTCGTCGGCGACCTCATAGGCCTTGCCGAGTTCGCACTTCACCATGACGAAAATGGTCTGCATGTGCCTCCGCTCCGGGGAGGCACACTTTAGCGCGTCGGCCGGGCGAGGAAAGCCGGGACGTGATCGCCGAGGCCCATCGGCACGGCTTCGTCGCGATCGTGACGGTCATGGCGCGACGGACGCTCGCGGCGCTCCGGCCGACGCTCGCGATGAGCACGACCTTCTGCCCTGGGCTCGTGCCGGGACTCATGACGCGGTTCATCCCGAGCCTCATGGCGAGGTTCGCGATGGCGCGGCTCATGCTGACGCGGTTCGTGCTGGCGCGGCTCCTGAGGCCGGGCTTCCCGCCGCGGCTCGCGATGCGGCCGCTCGGCGCGCGGTGCGCGCTCCGCCTGAACTTCGGCTTCGGGCTTCGGTTCCCGCTCGCGGCGAGGCGCGCGCGGCGCACGTTCGCCGCTGCGGCCACCCCGACCGCCGGCCGGCCGCCCGCGTCCACGGCCGCGACGGCCGCGCCCTTCGGACGGATCGAACGCGACGGCGTCCATGCCCGGCACTTCGACGCGCGGGATGTCCGAGCCGATCAGCTTCTCGATCGCCTCGACCAGGCCGCCTTCGTCGGGCGATGCCAGGGTGAAGGAATGGCCGGTACGGCCGGCGCGGCCGGTGCGGCCGATGCGATGGACGTAATCTTCCGGCGAGAACGGCACGTCGAAATTGAAGACGTGGCTCATGTCGGTAATGTCGAGGCCGCGGGCCGCGACGTCGGAGGCGACGAGGATCTGGATCTCGCCCTGCTTGAACTTCTCCAGCGTCTCCATGCGTGCCGGCTGGCTCATGTCACCATGCAGCGCGCCGGCATTGAAGCCGTGCTTCTTCAGCGAGCCCTGGAGGATCGCCACGTCGCGCTTGCGGTTGCAGAAGACAATGGCGTTCTTGATGTCCTGGTCCTTGATCAGCCGGCGCAGCGCCTCGCGCTTGTCCTCTTCCGGCACGACCGCAAGGCCCTGCACGATGTTCTTGCCGGTCGACGCCGGTGCCGAGACAGTCACTTCCTTCGGGTTGCTAAGGAAGCGGTCGGCCAGTCGCTTGATCTCCGGCGGCATGGTCGCCGAGAAGAACAAGGTCTGGCGCATCGGCGACAGCAGGCCGACGATGCGCTCGACATCGGGGATGAAACCCATGTCGAGCATGCGATCGGCCTCGTCGATCACCAGCACCTTCACGTCGTTCAGCAGCACCTTGCCGCGCTCGAAATGGTCGAGCAGGCGGCCCGGCGTGGCGATCAGCACGTCGACACCACGCTCGAGGGCCCGTTCCTGGTCCTCGAAGCTTACGCCGCCGATCAGCAGCGCCATGTTGAGCTTGTGGTTCTTGCCGTAGATTTCGAAGTTTTCGGCCACCTGGGCGGCCAGTTCGCGCGTCGGCTCCAGGATGAGCGATCGCGGCATGCGCGCCTTGGCGCGGCCCTCGGCGAGGATGTCGATCATCGGGAGGACGAAGGAAGCTGTCTTGCCGGTGCCGGTCTGGGCACATCCGAGGATGTCGCGGCCCATCAGGACGATGGGGATGGCTTTTTCCTGGATCGGGGTGGGCTGGGTATACCCCTTCTCGGATACTGCCTGCAGTACCGGGGCGCTCAGCCCCAAACTCTCAAAACTCATTTATTTTCCGTAACTTAGTCCATGTTCCACTGGACTCTGGGGCGGTCTCCTATGGGCTCATGGATCGTGCCGGACCGCTGGGCGGACCCCATATGAGCCCGGCAAGGCCCCAAGTCAATGCGACCCGATGCGGGGCAGCCGCGCGGGCCGATCAGGCCTTGAGCTCGATTTCCACGAAAACGAACTCGAAATCGTTGGGGTTGATGACATCGTGCTCGACCCCGGTCTGGCGGGCATAGGACACCCCGGCCCTGAGAGGTGCCGGCACCGTGGCCTTGCCGTCGAAGATGTGCAGCTCGCCACTGGTGATCGGCACCACGACATAGTCGTGATTGTGACGATGCCAGCCGGTATGCCCGCCGGGCGGGAAACGCCATTCGGTGACGATCACCCGGTCGTTCTCGACCTGGACGGAGGGCTTGGCGAGCGGGCGGTCCTTGCCTGTCGTGCTGTCTGTCATGGCGAAAAGCTAATGAAAGCCACAAGGTTTGTCAGGTGACAGGGGAGCGCGCCCTGATATGGTGCATATGCACTTAATTCGGAGCCCTCCCCTGTCCCACCCTCTCCTTACCGCGCCGATCGGCTCCAGCCTGTGGAAGCTCGCCGGGCCGACCACGGCCGTGATGATCGCACAGACCTTCGTGGCGATCGCCGAGACCTTCATCTTCGGCCGGATGGGTACGGATGCGCTGGCGGGTTTCGCCCTCGTCTTTCCGTTCATGATGATGATGACCATGATGGCGGCGGGCGGCATGGGCGGCGGCGTCGCGGCTGCCATGGCGCGGGCCATGGGGGCCGGCCGACACGAAGATGCGCGCGCGCTGGTGTTGCATGCGCTGGCGTTGGGCGCCGTCCTGGCCTGCGTCTTCACCTTCCTCGCCTGGACCGTTGCGCCCACGCTCTATCGCCTGCTGGGCGGCGAGGGCCGATCGCTCGATCACGCGCTGATCTACTCCCACGTCCTCTTCTCCGGGGCGTTGCTGATCTGGGCCAATTTCTTCCTGTCGGCGCTGTTGCGTGGCGGCGGCGATGCCGCGACGCCCGGCCGCTACATGCTCTTCTCCTCGATCGCCCAGGTGCCGCTCTCCTATGTATTGGCACTAGGCGTGGGCGACTGGCCGGGCCTCGGCATGGCCGGCCCGGCGCTCTCCTCGCTGCTGACGTCGGCGGTCTCCGCGCTGCTGCAGGCCCGCGCACTGTGGAGCGGCAAGCTGGGCTTTGTGCCGGCCTTGGCGGGCCTTCGCCTGCAAGGCCGCCTCTTCTGGGACATCCTGCGCGTCGGCCTGATCGCCTCCTTCTCGGCATTCACGGCCAACCTCACCGCCATGCTGGTGACCGGTCTTGTCGGACGCTTCGGCGTTGCTGCGCTGGCCGGCTACGGCATCGGCGTGCGGCTGGAGTTCATGCTGGTGCCGCTCGCCTTCGGCATCGGCTCGGGCCTCACCACCCTGGTCGGCGTCGCGGCCGGCGCCAACGACTGGCGTCGCGCCGTGCGGGCCGCCTGGACCGGCAGCCTGGTAGCCGGTCTCGGCATCGGCGTGTTCGGATGGATCGTCGCCGTCCTTCCCGAAGGCTGGGCGCGCCTCTTCACCAGCGATCCGCAGGTGGTCGCCGCCACCGTCGCCTATGTGACCCACGTGGCGCCGTTCTACTGCCTGTTCGGTGTCGGCATGACGCTCTCCTTTGCCAGCCAGGGCGCCGGCCGCATGACCGCCCCGTTCTTCGCCGGCATCGCCCGCCTCTGTATCGCCACAGTCGGCGGCTGGTTCGCGATCGAAAGCCTTGGCTGGGGCCTGCAGGGCGTTTTCATCGCCATCGCCGTCGGCATGATCACGTTCGGAAGTCTGATCGCCGGCCCGCTGCTTGTGCATCCCTGGCGCGCGAGGGCGTGATAGGATCGCTTCCCTGACAGGAGGAAGCGAGATGCAACGACCCTTCCCCACCTATTCCACGATCCATACCTGGAACCGCAATCCGGCCGACGAAGAGGCGATGGGTGCAGCTCATGCACCGATCTGGCGGCGCATGATCGATGTCGCCATTCACGGCGACCTGCGCGACTCGACCATCCTCGACTACGGTTGCAACCAGGGCGGCTTCCTGCGGATGCTCTATGACCGGCATCCCTTCCGGTCGGCAGTCGGCATCGACATTGCCCGCGAATCGGTGGCGCGCGCCGAGCTGCTGAAGGGGCATCGGCCGATCGACTACAAGGTGGGCAGCAGCGCCGCGGCGCTCAGCCGCCCCTTCGACTTCGCCTTCAGCCACGAAGTGCTCTACTTGCTGCCCGATCTCGCCGCGCATGCCGCCGACATCAAGGCAGCCCTGCGGCCGGGTGGCACCTACATCGCCGCCATGGGCTGTCACAAGGACAGTGTTCTATGGCCGCGCTGGCGCAAGCTGATCAGCGAGACCTCGTCGATCCCGATCTACGACCATTCGCTCGACGGCGTCTCCAAGGCTTTCTCCGAGGCGGGCTTCACCGTCGGCGTCCGCCCGCTCGACCTCGACGCCTTCATGCCGGTGACGGTGGGCAGCGAGTATTTCCCCAAGATCGTCGACCAGCTGCGCTACTACAGCCAGGAGAAGGTGCTGTTCCGGTTCGTGCGGACGCCGTAGTCCTACCTGGCCCCGATCTTCCTCAACGAGCGGTCGATCCAGAGGGCGCCGATCTTCTCCTGCACGGAGTTCTGGCGCAGCCGCTGGCGCAGGCCTGCGAAGTCGACCTGGTCGAGCTCCTGATCCTGATTGAAGCAGGAGAACACCACGCTCTCCTTGCCGGTCACCGGATCCTTGTGGAGCTGCAGGCACTGGGCGCAGATCTCCTTCATCATGCATTGCATGGGGGAGTTGATGGAGCCCAGCGCCCGATGGTCCGCCTTGAGGAAAGGCTTCAGCGCACCGTGCCGCGCCTGTCGCACGGCATTCATCATGCCGTCCGAACCGATCGCCACGATACGGTCGGCCGCAGCGTAGGGAATCGGCTGATCACCCAGCTCACCTGACGCGTAGCGGCGCATCGCCTCGACGATGTTGGCGACCAGCGCCTTGTCCTGTGGCCGGCCCGGCGCGAAGCCCGGCTCCTCGTCGCAGCACCAGACCACGACGTCGGCGGCCGCTTCGATCTCCTCGACCTTGTAGCGATCGATCACGCGCTTGTAGCCTGCGAAGTAGAGCACCTTGCTGCCGGCCTTGCGGAAAGCCTGACCGATCGAGAACAGCACGGCATTGCCGAGCCCGCCGCCCACCAGCACCACCGTTTCGCCCGGTTCGATCTCGGTCGGCGCACCGGTCGGTCCCATGACGATCACCGGCTCGCCCGGCTTCAACAGCGCACAGAGATCGGACGAGCCGCCCATCTCGAGCGCGATCAGCGAGAGCAGGCCTTTCTCCTTGTCGACCCAGGCCCCGGTCAGCGCCAGGCCCTCCATGGTGAGCAGCGTGCCTTCGCTCTGCAGCGAGCGCGCCTCGTAGTTCTGCAGGCGATAGAACTGGCCGGGCTCGAAGCCCCGTGCCGCCGCCGGCGCCTCGACAACGACCTCCACGATGGTGGGCGTGAGCCGCTCGACATGAACCACACGGGCGCGCCACTGGCGATTGGCCTCGTCCAGGATCTCGGCCGGGCTGCGTCGCGGCGCCGGCAGAGCCGCCATGGCGCGTGTCAGGACCGGATAGCCCTGCTTGGCACCGCCCATCGCCTTCACCACGTTGCCGGCGAAGGACGGATGCAGGTCGCCGAAGAACGACATGAAGCGATTGTCGAAGTGGCGATACATCAGCACCCGCACCTCGGCGGGCTTGGCGACGCGCTCGGGCGTCGCCGGATTGCCGTCCTCGTCGAGGGCGCGGAAATACTTGCCGTCGATGAAGGCGTGCGTTGCATCTTCGCGCGCCAGCACCGTGTTGGGCTGCGTGCCGGCCGCCACCAGGATGGTGCGCGCCGGCAACGTCGCCTCGACCTTGGTGCCGGCCTGCTCGCCCGCGACCTTCAGCGCCCTGGCCTGGCCGGCCGCGTCGATCTCGACGGCCACCGGCGACAGTCCTTCGACGAAGCGGATATCCTCTTCGAGCGCCTTCAACACCTCCTCATGGTTCAAGGTGTAGGAGGGCGAATCGATCAGACGCCGGCGATAGACCAGCGCCACGCCGCCCCAGCCGTTCACCAGCCTGGCGATTTCGGGGTCGCGGTTGTCGCGAGCGGCCGCAACCCGCTCCGCGCGTATCGCCTGGGCATGGGCGATGAACTCGTCGGCGATCTCGCCCTCTTCGGGGCTCCAGCTCGCCCGCACCGCTGCGTCGCCACGTTCGGCGACCAGGGTTTCGTGACGCGCCAGGAACTTCTCGACCTGCAGCGGATAGTAGGCGAGCGATTCGGTCGCCGTGTCGATGGCGGTGAGGCCACCGCCGATCACCACCACAGGCAAGCGGATCTGCAGATTGGCGATCGACTCCTTCTTGGCCGCACCGGTGAGCTGCAGGGCCATCAGGAAATCCGACGCCGCGCGTACGCCGCGTGCCAGCCCGTTCGGCAGGTCGAGCACCGTCGGCTTGCCGGCGCCGGCACAGAGCGCGATGTGATCGAAGCCCATGGCGAAGGCGCTCTCGACCGTCACCGTGCCGCCGAAGCGTACACCGCCGAACATCGAGAATTCGGCACGCCGCTCCAGGAGCAGACGCACCATCTTGAGGTAGTTCTTGTCCCAGCGCACGGTGATGCCGTACTCGGCGACACCGCCGAAGCCGGCCATCGCCCGCTCACCGAGATCTTCGCGCAGCGAGGCGACGTCCTTCACCGCCTGGAAGCCGGTCCGCGTGCCGTCCATGGCGACGCCCGACTGCGCTTCGGGCAATGGCTCGATCTTGAGGCCGTCGATGCCGACCACTGTGTGGCCGTCGTTCATCAGATGATGAGCAAGGTTGAAGCCTGCCGGTCCGAGGCCGACGATCAACACCGTGCGGCCGGTCGCCGGGCGTGGAATCGGCCGACGGAGATTGAGCGGATTCCAGCGCGTCAGCAGCGAGTAGATCTCGAAGCCCCAGGGCAGCGCCAGCACGTCCTTCAAGGTGCGCGTCTCGATCTGCGGGATGTCGACCGGCTCCTGCTTCTGATAGATGCAGGCCTTCATGCAGTCGTTGCAGATACGGTGCCCGGTCGCCGCCAGCAGCGGATTGTCGACCGCAGCGATGGCGAGCGCCCCGACGGAAAATCCCTCCGCCTTCAGGAGGTTCATCTCCGAGATCTTTTCCTCGAGCGGACAGCCCGCCAAGGTCACGCCGAATGGTGATTTCTGGAAGGCGCCGGTCTTGCGGTCCTTGAGGCCCTTGGCGCAACTGTCCTTGCCCTGGTTATGGCACCAGATGCAGTAGTTCGCATGATCGAGGGCACGAACCAGATCGAAGCCCTGATCGGTGAGGGCAAAGCCCTCGCGATGGCGCAGCATCGACCTCGGCAACTTCATGCGTGTGACGCCGTCGACCACCTCGGTCTCGATCGGCACCAGATGCTCGAAGTCGAGCTTGTGCGGCACCTTGAAGAGCGGCCCTTCGTGATGGCGCTTCTTGCCCTCGGGATGGTGCAGCGCCCAGGCGGCATACTCGGCGAATGCCGTGATCTCGGGCGTCGGCGTCTCGACCTTGAACTCCGCACCGACCAGGTCGCGAACGGCGAGCGCGAAAGCGAGTTCCCATTCCTCCAGCCCCGCGCCTGAAGCGACCGGCAGCTTGAGTCGGGCGGTGACGGCAGCGCCGTCGAGGGAAGCCGCGGCATCGGGCTTGATCGCCCGCGTGACATAGCGCTGCACGAACAGGCGCTTGCAGTCATAGAGCGGCGCCAGCCGGCTGTGGCGGCCACGCAAGGCCGCGATCTCGCCGCCGACCCCGAACAGGGCGCCGACGAAATCCTCGAGCGGCCGCGCCAGATCGATCAGCAGATTGGACTCGTCCTTGGCGGCCAATGCCTCGGGCGCGGCACGGGCCGTCATCAGCCGGGCGTGGGCATCGACATTGGCATCTTTCAGCCAGGCGACGAACGCGGCATCGAGACGGCTCAGTCCCTCGCGGTCGTAGAAGTCGTTGAAGCTGAGCCCGAAGGTGACCGGCGGGGCCAGCGGGGACGCGATCATTCCTGGATATCCGAATAGGGCGAGGGAAAACAGTTCGTGCACGAACCGTTAGACAAGGTGCCCCAGAAGCGCAAGGCATCGCAAGTCATGCCGCCGATTAGCGACATTAATGCCAGATGACGACTCCGCCGGCTTCACGCATGGTCTGCCCCGATGCAGCCTGTTTCTCCTTCCGTGCGTATTTGGCTGATCGTCGTCGCGGCGATGATCTTCTTCATGATCGTGATCGGCGCCCTGACACGTCTCACCGAATCGGGCCTGTCGATGGTCGAATGGCGACCGGTCACCGGCTGGCTGCCGCCGCTGTCGGATGCCGCCTGGCAGGCCGAGCTGCAGAAGTATCTCGCCTCGCCGCAGGGGCGTCTGGTGAACCATTCGTTCACCGTCGCCGAATTCAAGGAGATCTTCTGGCTCGAATTCATCCATCGCCTGTGGGGCCGCCTGATCGGCGTCGTCTTCGCCCTGCCGCTCGCCTGGTTCTGGTGGCGCGGCGCCCTCAATCAGCACCTGAAGCCGCGGCTGCTCGCGCTGCTGATACTGGGTGGCCTGCAGGGTGCGATGGGTTGGGCCATGGTGGCGTCGGGTCTCGTCGACCGGCCGTCGGTCAGCCACTATCGCCTGGTCGCCCACCTGCTGCTCGCGATCGTCCTCTATGCCTACACAGTCTGGTTGATCCTGGAACTGGGTCCGCAGGCGGCGCGACGCGACGATCCGCGGACACGTCGGAAGGCAACGGCATTGATCGGCTTCCTGCTGGTCGTCCTGACCTGGGGCGCCTTGATGGCAGGTCTGCGTGCCGGCAGCGCCCACAACACCTTCCCCACCATGTCGGGCCACTGGATCCCGCCCGGCCTGTTCGATCTTTCGCCGTGGTGGATCAACTTCTTCGAGAACGGCACGACCATCCAGTTCGTCCATCGCTGGCTGGCCAAGCTCCTCGTGCTGGGCGTCTGGGTGATGGCGTGGCGGACACCGCGTAGCGAGACCCTGGCGGCAGCGCTGATGGCGTTCCTGCAGCTCGGCCTCGGAATAGCCACGATCCTATCCGGGGTAAATATTGGCATCGCCACTGCACATCAGGCCGGCGCGGTTCTCCTGCTGACGACATTGATCGTCGTGCGGCATCGCGCCCTATCTTCTCCGCAGCGGCCGGTCTCGGCTATTCTCCCGGGATGACCGGAAGCCCGGACCGGCCCTCCCCTCCTCTGCTCAAGCGTCCAGCGATCCTCGCCGGCACGGCGCTCGCGCTCGTGGCTGCCGCCGCGGCGGCCGTCTGGCTGACGCGGCCGGCCGGCAATCCGACCGGCGACGACATTGCGTCGACGGCCGCCAAGGCCGCCGAACCACCGGCCTCCTCGACGGCCACGGTCGACCCGCCCCTCACGGCACCGCCGCCGCCGACCAGCGCCGACTTCGGCACGACGGCCGCCAGCGAGATCAAGCCGCCCGACTCCAAGCCCGCTGATGCGAAATCAGGCGATGCCAAACCCGGCGACGCCAAATCCGGCGATGCAAAGCCGGCCGACGCGAAGGCCGCGTCAGCCAAACCCGAAACCAAGGTCGACTGGGAAGCCTTGTCGATCGGCGACGTGCGATCGCGCGCGGAGGCCAGCGAAACTCTGGCCATGGAAGAGCTGGCGCGGCGACTGCTGCAGGGCGTGGGCGTCACCAAGGACCCGCAGGCCGGTGCCGGCTGGCTGATGCGGGCTGCGCAGGCCGGCTCCAGTCAGGCGGCCTTCAATGTCGGCGTGATGTACGAACGCGGCTTCGTGGTCGAGCGCGATTCCAGCAAGGCCATCGAATGGTATCGCAAGGCCGTCGCCGCCGACCTGCCGATGGCCAAGCACAACCTTGCTTTGTTGTTGCGCGACGGCAAGGGCGCGGCGCGAAACGGCAAGGAAGCCGTCGAACTGCTGCGCTCGGCCGCACGCCAGGGCATGGTCGGCTCGATGTTCACCCTGGGCGACATCTACGAGCGTGGCGATGCCGCGCCTAAGGACCAGGCGGCCGCGCTGGCCTGGTTCACGATCGCCGCCGAACTTGACCGCCAGATGAACAAGGGCGAGGAGACGCCTTTGTCCAAAACGTCGGGACAGCGTGCGCAGACCTTGCAGCGTCTGCTGACACCGCTGGAGCTGGAGCGCGCCCAGCAGGTCGGCCAGGACGAATTCCGCCAGATTGTCGAAGCCCTGCAGCCGCCCAAACCTGCCTCGCTGCCGCAAGCCGCCGGCCTCGCGCCGTCGGCACCGCAGATCGCCGACGTCGATCCGCCAGGCTGGCCGCAAGGCCAGGTCGAGCAGGTCAAGGCCATCCAGCAGCAGCTGTTCGACCTCAAGCTGCTGCGCGATGCGCCGGATGGTGCGATCGGACCGATGACACGCACGGCGATCCGCGCCTTCCAGAAGAAAGCCGGCCTGCGCGAAACCGGCGAGCCCAGCAAGGAGCTCTACGCGCTGATGCGCGTCGCCCTCGCCAACCGCGACGTCGTCTCCAACTCTCCCCTGCCGCTGCCCTCGAAGACTGACGGCAAGACTGACGGCAAGGCCGACAACAAAACCGATGCTCCGGCGCCGGAAGCCAAGACCGAACGTCCGGCCGGGACCATCGACCTCGGCAAGCCCGAGGCGCCACCACCGCCGCCGACTTCGGCGGATATCGTGCGCCCCACCGTGCCGGCGGACGCCGCTTGGCCGGCCGCGGCGGCCGATCAGATCAAGGCCGTGCAGATGCTGCTGGTCGAACTCAATCTGCTCCGCGACGTGCCCGACGGCATGCTGGGGCCGGTCACGCGCACGGCCATTCGCGACTATGAAAAATCGGCCGGCCTGCGCATCACCGGCGAACCGAGCAAGGCGCTGTTCGATTCGCTGAAGGACAAGCGGCAAAGCGCGGCACCCGCCAGCCCCTGACCGTCTGGCGCTGTCAGTTTGTGATCAATCGACCGGCGTGGCGCCACCAAACCGTCGGCAGACCCGAAGCCGCGCGCTCCGCTGCGGTCACCGTGCGATAGAGACCAAAGCAGGTAGCGCCGCTGCCGCTCATGGCGGCATGCATCACATCCTCGCTGCTTGTCAGCGCCTGCAGGACGTCAGCGATCTCCGGCCGCAAGAAAACCGCCGCGTCGGTGAGATCGTTGCCGCGCTGCGCGAGGTCGTGCCCGAAGGCCTCGAGATCGTCCCAAGCGCCCGGCGCAGGTCGCTCGGCCGAGAAGGCGCCACGCCGGGCCCCAAAGACCTTCGGCGTCGGCAGCGGCAGGCCGGGATTGACCAGCAGGATCGCACAGTCCGGCAGGCGCGGTGCCGGCGCCAGGCGCTCACCGATCCCCGAGACCAAGGCCGGCCGGCCGGCCAGGCACATCGGCACGTCGGCGCCGAGCTCGGCCGCCAGATCGAACAGCTCCTCCTCGGGCATCGCCACGCGCCACAGCTCGATCAGCGCCCGCAGGGCTGCCGCGGCATCGGCCGACCCACCGCCGAGCCCAGCCGCCACCGGAATGCGCTTGAAGAGACGCAGCGCCACCCGCGGCGCCAGCCCCGCGCGACCGGCCAGCAGGCGCGCCGCTCGCAGCACGAGATTGTCGGTCTCGCCTTGCAGGGCTGCCGTTCCCGGCCCCGTCACGTCGAGAGAGAGATCGGACGCGGCAGCCACCTCGACCTCGTCGGCGAGGTCGGTGAAGGCCACCAGCGAGTCGAGCAAATGGTAGCCGTCGGCACGGCGGCCGACGACGTTCAACCAGAGATTGACCTTCGCTCGGGCGAGCGGCACTGCGCGATCAGCCGCCCTGCTTGGAGTCGGCGGCCTTCTCGTAGACCGTCGGCTTGTCGTTGCCGGGATTGAGCCCATTAGCGAGCTTGTCCTTGAGCACCGGCAGGCGATCCTTGTCGGGCTTCTGGTTCAACGCGCGCTCCCACTGGAAGCGCGCCTCGCGGCGACGCCCGACATGCCAGTAGGCGTCACCGAGATGCTCGGCGATGGTGGCGTCGTCGCCCTTCTGCTCGGTGGCGCGCTCCAGCCAGTCGACCGCCTTGTCGAATTGGCCGAGCCGATAGAAGGCCCAGCCGACGCTGTCGGTGATCGACCCGTCGTCAGGACGCAGTTCGGTCGCCCGCTCCAGCATCTTCATGCCTTCGTCGAGCTTCATCCCCTGGTCGATCCAGCTGTAGCCGAGATAGTTCAGCACGTAGGGCTGCTCGGGCGAGAGTTCGAGCGCCTTTTTCATGTCGGCCTCGGCCTTCGGCCACTGCTTGGTGCGCTCGAGCGCAATGCCGCGGCCGAAATAGATCTGCCAGTGACGCTCCTCGGGATTGCGCAGGCGCGAGATCACCGTGTCATAGGCGGCGACTGCGTCGGCATAGCGCTCCTTCGTCCGCAGCAGGTCGGCCAGCGTAAGGGCTGCGTCCCAGCGCGCCGGCTTCTCCGCCACCAGGGCGCGCAAGCGGCTGATCGCCTGATCGAGCTTGTCTTCCTGGGCGTCGAGGGCGGCGGTGCGCAGCCGCGCCTGCCAGTAGAGCGGCGAGTTGGGGCCGATCTTGTTCAGCGCCGCCACTGCCTTCGGTGTCTGCTGAAACTGCTCGTAGAGGCCTGCAATCATCAACCAGGCGAAATCCTGGTCGGGCTTCAGGCTGGCGGCGAGCTGGTAGAAGATCAGCGCCAGGTCGGCCCGCTGGTTGCGCTGGTCGGATGCCAGGATGCCGCCGATGTCGAACAGGATCTCCGCGATGCCGGCGGCCGGTGACGGCGGCTTGGGCATCGGCGCATTGGGCGCGATCAGCGCATCGACCACCACGGCGTCGCTGTACTTCTCGCCATAGGTCTTCAGCAGCTCACGGGCGTCGGCATCCTTGCCGAGCCGGCGCAGCCCTTCGGCCACCGCCAGGGTCGTGCGCAGCCCGGTGCGATCGAGCGACGCGGCGCGGCGGTACTTCGCCTCCGCGGCGGCCTTGTCGCCGGCCAGCTCGTCGATCTGCGCTTCGATCACCAACGTCGGGGCTTCCGAGCGCTCGCCGGCGGCGGGTTTGAGGCGCGCCAGATGGGCGCGCGCCGCCGCGTAGTCCTTCTCGCCGGCCTTCAACCAGGCCAGAACGAACTCGCGCAGCGCGCCGAGCTGGTTCTCCGGTCCGATCCGGCCAAGCTGCCGCTCGGCCGCGCGATAGTCGCCCTTCTTGATCGCTTCGACGGCGAGCACGAGGTTGGCGAAGCCGTCGCCCGGGCGCGTCGCGAGCACCGCCGGCGCCAGCTGTGCGGCCTGATCGATGCGACCGGCATAGACCCGCAGCCGGAAGGCCGCGTAGATCATCTCCGGATCGTTGGGCGTCAGCGCAAGCGCCAGATCCATCTGGTCCGCTGCAGTGTCGTAGTCGTGGTCCTGCTCGCCGACGCGGGCTGCGAGATAGCGGCCAGCCAGCGAAATCGGCTGCAGCCGCCCGCCCGGTTGCGCCTGGGCCGGCGGCTTGGCCTGCGGCCGGTTGCCTTGCTGGGCGTTGCCGGCCAGCGGGAAGATGGACAGCAGCGCCGTTGAAAGGAGCGCGAGGGAGATGCGTCGCATGCGTCTCACATGTTGGGATAGTTCGGTCCGCCGCCGCCTTCGGGCACGGACCAGTCGATGTTCTGGGCAGGATCCTTGATGTCGCACGTCTTGCAGTGCACGCAATTCTGCGCGTTGATCTGGAAGCGCGGCTGGCCGTTGTCGGCCGTCACCACCTCGTAGACGCCAGCCGGGCAGTAGCGCTGCGCCGGCTCGGCATAGAGCGGCAGGTTCACGGCGATCGGAATCGACGGATCGCGCAGCTTGAGATGAACCGGCTGATCCTCTTCGTGATTGGTGTTGGAGAGGAACACCGAGGACAGCTTGTCGAAGGAGAGCACGCCGTCCGGCTTGGGATACTGGATCGGCTGGAATTCACTGGCCGGCCGCAGGGTTTCATGGTCGGCCTGATGGTGGTGCAGCGTCCAGGGCACGCGAATGCCAAGATCGTGCAGCCACATGTCCATGCCGCCGTACAGGGTGCCGAGCGTCGTGCCCCACTTCAGCGCAGGCTTCACGTTGCGTACCTTCTCGAGGTCCTTCCAGACCCACGACGCCTTGAGCTTCACCGGATAGGCGATCAGCTCGTCGCCACCGGTCTTGCCGGCAACCAACGCCTCGAAGGCCGATTCGGCAGCTAGCATACCGCTTTTCACCGCGTTGTGGCTGCCCTTGATGCGCGGCACATTGACGAAGCCGGCCGAGCAGCCGATCAGCGCGCCGCCGGGGAAGGTGAGCTTCGGCACCGACTGCAGCCCGCCTTCGTTGATGGCGCGTGCACCGTAGGCCAGGCGCTTGCCGCCCTTGAGGTACTTGGCGACGTCGGGATGCGTCTTGAAGCGCTGGAATTCGTCGAACGGCGAAAGGTAGGGATTCTCGTAGGAGAGATGCACCACCAGGCCGATCGACACCAGGTTCTCGCCGAAATGATACATGAAGGAGCCGCCCGAACTGCCGCTCTCCGACAGCGGCCAGCCCTGGGAATGCACGACCAGGCCCTTGCGGAAATTGGCCGGATCGACCTGCCAGAGTTCCTTGAGGCCGATCCCGAACTTCTGCGGATCGACGCCGTCGCGCAGGTCGAACTTTTCCATCAGCTGCTTGGCCAGCGAGCCGCGCACACCCTCGGCGATCAAGGTGTACTTGGCATGCAACTCCATGCCCGGCGTGTAGTTGTCCTTGTGCTGGCCGTCCTTGCCGATGCCCATGTCGCCCGTGGCGACGCCCTTCACCGAGCCGTCGTCGTTGTAGAGCACCTCGGCGGCTGCGAAGCCCGGATAGATCTCGACGCCCAGCGCCTCGGCCTGCTGGCCGAGCCAGCGGCAGACGTCGCCCAAGCTGACGATGTAGTTGCCGTGGTTGTTCATCAGCCGCGGCAGCAGGAAGTTGGGGAAGCGGTAGGAGCCGCCCTTGGTCAGGAACAGGAACTGGTCGTCGGTGACCTGGGTCTCGAGCGGTGCACCCTTTTCCTTCCAGTCGGGAATGAGCTCGTTGATGCCGATCGGGTCGACCACGGCGCCCGACAGGATGTGGGCGCCGATCTCCGAGCCCTTCTCGATGAGGCAGACCGACACTTCATGGTTGCGCTCGGCAGCAAGCTGCTTCAGGCGGATCGCCGCCGACAGCCCCGCCGGGCCGCCGCCCACGACCACAACGTCATATTCCATCGCCTCGCGCGTCATACCTGTCTCGCTCTGCAGTGCCTTTTCCCGGTGGACGCCCGTCTGTACGACGGCGATCCTTCGATTCTAGATAGCCTGTCGGGGGCAGGATCGCCACCCGCTCAAAGGGGGAATTCCCGTGGCAGAGTTGACCGGAATCGAGAGCAAGACCTTTTCTGCCCGGGATTTCCGGCTCGAAAGCGGCGTCACACTGCCTGTTCTCGAGCTCGCCTACGAGACCTACGGCAGCCTCGCGCCGGCGAAGGACAACGCCATTCTCGTGGTCCATGGCTACACATCGAGCCATCACGCAGCGGGCAAAAATGCGCCGGGCAAGCAAGGACGGGGCGTTCCCGAGGGATCGCCCGGCTGGTTCGACGGCCTGATCGGCCCCGGCAAGGCGATCGACACGAACCGCCATTTCGTCGTCTCGGTGAACGCCCTAGGTTCGGCGCATGGCAGTTCCGGACCGAACTGTACCGATCCCCGCACCGGCAAGCCCTACGGCCCGACATTCCCGGACATCACGATGCGCGACATCGTGGCCAGCCAGAAGCTGCTGGTCGATTCGCTCGGACTGAAGAGCCTGGTGGCGGTGATCGGCCCTTCGATGGGCGGATTCCAGTCGTTCCAGTGGGCCGCCTCGTATCCCGGCTTCATGAAGGCGATCGTGCCGTCGGTCACGGCGCCGCGCTCCCCGGGCGGGTTGGACCGGCTGGAGAGCCTGCAGGCGCGGCTGGCGTCTGATCCCAACTGGAATGGCGGCTGGTACTACGACAATGGCGGCATCGCGCGCACGCTCGAGGAGATCCGCTTCGAGACCCTGATGAGCTACGGCCAGAACGAGATCCTGGCCGAGACCATGCCCGATCCCAAGGCCCGCGAGGCGGCGATCCGCGCCAACGCTCAGGCCTGGTCGAAGATCTATGACGGCCATTCGATGGTCGTGCTGCGCAAGGCGATCGGTACGATCGACGTCACCGGCGACTACGCCAAGCTCAAGGGCACCAAGATCCTCTATGTGCAGTCGCCGACCGACAAGCTGTTCGACATCGCGCTGTCGCCGGCCTATGTCAGCGACATGCGCAAGGCCGGGATCGACGTCACCTATGTCGAGCTGCCCACCGACAAGGGCCATATGGCGAGCCACGCCGATGCCGCCCTCTGGGCGCCGATCCTCGGGGCCTTCCTGAGGCGCCTGTCATGAGGAATGGGTCGTGAGGCTCTTGATCGTGAACAGCCCGCCATGACGGACCTGTCGCTGGCACCCAACGAAGCGGCCGCCCTGCTGCGCTGGTACGTCGAGCAGGGGCTCGACGAGGCGATCGGCGAGGAGGCGATCGACCGCTTCGCCCTGCCGCCGCCTGCCGCTGCCGTGCCAGTGCCGCCCACCGCCGTCCCTGCCGGCCCCGCGACCGCCGCACCGCAGGCCCCGACGCCTTTGCGGCCTGCGCCTATCCTGCAGCCGCGTCCGCCGGTGCCGCTCGAATCGCCGCAGCTGGTCGAGGATGCGCGCGAAGTGGCGCGCCAGGCGACCAGCATCGCCGAGCTCGAGGCCGCCGTACGCGCCTTCGAAGGCTGTGCGCTGAAGCGTACGGCCAAGAACACCGTGTTCGCCGACGGCGTCGTCGGCTCCCCGGTGATGATCGTGGGCGAGGCGCCCGGCGCCGACGAGGATCGCCTGGGCAAGCCGTTCGTCGGCGTCAGCGGCCAGCTCATGGACCGCATGTTCGACGCCATCGGCATGAGCCGCGAGCGCGACCTCTACATCACCAACATTCTCTTCTGGCGTCCGCCCGGCAATCGCACGCCCACCTTGGCGGAACAGGCGATCTGCCTCGCCTTCACCCGCCGCCACATCGAGCTCGCGCGGCCCAAGCTCCTGGTGCTGGCCGGCGGCACCGCCGTGAAGGCCGTGCTCGACACGACCGAGGGCATCACGCGGCTGCGCGGCAAATGGACGACGCTCCGCCTCGACGACGGCACCGAGGTGCCGACCCTGCCGACCTTCCATCCCGCCTATCTGTTGCGCACGCCGGCCAGCAAGCGGCAAAGCTGGTGGGATCTCCTGTCGCTGCAGAAGCGTCTGAAGGAGCTTGCCGTCTAGACGACGGCGTCGCGGCGTGCTGGCAGGGCGAAGATACCCAGCTAGCTTGGCTTTACTTGCACCCCGCTGTCGCGGATCAGCTTGCCCCAGCGATCGTACTCCGTGCGGATGAAGCCCGCGAACTCGGCCGACGTGCTGCCTACCGTGACGGCGGCAAGCGGCGCCAGTTGCTGCTTGACCTCCGGCAAGCGGGCAATGGCGCCGATGTCGCCGCTGAGCTTGCTCACGATGTCGGCGGGCATCCTGGCAGGACCGAGAACACCGTACCAGGCCGACGCCTCGTAGCCTTTGACGCCGGCCTCGGCGACCGTCGGCACCTCGGGAAGGCCTTCAAAGCGCGTGGCCGTCGTGACGCCGATCGCCCTCAGGGCGCCGCTGCGGACATGCGGCAGGAACGAGCTCGCGTCCCCCAGCGAGACATTCACGCGGTTCTGCAGCAGATCGGGAATCATCGGAGCGACACCGGCATAGGCCACATGCTCGAAACGTACCTTGGCGAGGCTTTCGAACAGCAACGCCGCGAGATGCGGCGACGAGCCGATGCCCGCCGTGCCGCAATTGAGCTTGCCGGGGTTCTTCTCGGCGTAAGCGACCAGCTCGGCGATCGAGTGAATGGGCTGGCTCGGATGGACCACCACGAGCATCGCCACGGTGGCGAAAAGGCTGATCGGCGTGAAGTCGTTCAGCGTGTCGTAGGGCATGTTGGGCATGAGGTGGGCGTTGGTGGCGCTCGTGCCGATCGTTCCCAGCAGCAGCGTGTGGCCGTCGGGGGTGGCCTGCGCGACAGCCGCCGCCCCGATCGCGCCGGATGCCCCGACCTTGTTCTCCACGATCACCGGCTTGCCCCATCGTTCGCCCAGCCGCTGCGCGACGATGCGTGCGCAGGTGTCGGTGGCGGCGCCTGGAGCGAAGGGCGCGATCACCTTGACCTGCTTCGTCGGATAGTCGGGTGTTGCGAAGGCTGATCGGCTGCCGGCCAGAACGGCGGCAGAGGCCGCCATACCGTGCACGAGGCCCTGCATGAGGCCACGTCTCGTCGTCATGTGTTTCCTCCGGTTCTGGTTGGTCAGGCCACGGCGGCCAGCACCTGCATCAGCGCTTCGCGATCGTCGGTGCGCGCGGCGGCCGGTTCGAGGACGCGTCCGGTGGCCTCGCCCTGCAGCGAGCAGCGCAGCATCAGGCGTGGTTGGCGCTGGTCGAAATCCGGCAGCGCGACGTGCTGCGTGCAGCGGTTGTCCCACATCACGAGATCGTCGACAGACCAGCGGTGGCGATAGACGAACTCCGGCGATTGCGCGTGGTCGTTGAGGAACCCCAGCAAGGCCGCGCTCTCCGCGTCGGTGAGGCCGATGATGCCGCGGATCCGCTGTCCCACCAGCAGGGACTTACGACCGGTCTCCGGATGAACCTGCACGATCCTGTGCGCCACCGGCGGATTGCGGCGCTTCAGTTCGGCGACCTGCTCGGGGTCGCGCTGATCCAGCCCTTTGACCAGCGAGGCATCGTGGATCGCCTCCATATCCTCGATGAAGGCGCGCAGGCGCGGGCTCAGCGTCTCGTAGGCCAGGTACATATTGGCGAACATCGTGTCGCCGCCGACCGGCGGCTTCTCGCGGCACAGCAGCAGCGCTCCCTTCGCCGGCCGGGACGTGAAGGTGAGGTCGGTATGCCAGTTGCGGCCGGTGTTCCTTGTATCGGACGGCTTGCCGTCGATGGGCTTGTTGGTGACCAGCAGGATCTCGCGATGGTCGGGATGCGTGTAGCGCGGCTGGAACTCGTGCTTGTCCAGCTCGCCGAAGCACCGGGAAAAGGCGATCTGCTCCGTGGTGGACAGGTTCTGCCCGGGGAATACCAGCACCAGATGGCGCAGCCAGGCCTCGTTGAGGGCCTCCAGCAGCGCGGGCTCGAGCGGCCGCCGCAAATCCACTCCCGTCACCTCGGCCCCCAGGGCGTAGCCAAGTGCCTTCACCTGTAGCGCGGTCATTCGTTCCTCCCGTTCTGTAATCGTCTTTGCCAGATTGTCGATTGTCTGACAATAATCAATACAACAGAGCTGTGCTAGGGTCGCGCAGTGCCTTCCACCCCCTCTCGAAAGCCGATTCCCCTCGGCAAGACCGTCAAATCCCTGCCGGACCTCCTGGCCGAGCGGATTCTCGAAGACATCATGTCCGGCCGCCTGCCGGCGGGTGAACGCCTGAAAGAATTCGCGCTGGCGGACGAGCACGCGGTAAGCCGCGCTACGGTGCGCGAGGCGCTGATTGCTCTGGCCAAGCTTGGCTATGTCGAGCAGGTCCCCCGCTTCGGGGCGCGCGTCGCCCCTTTCGCGAAGGACGACGTCTTCCATTTGTACGAGATCAGGACGGCGTTGCTGGCGATTGCCGCCCGCAACTGCGCGCTCGATCCGGCGGCGCCGCGCGAGGAGCTGGCGGCGCTGACCGCCGAGATGGAGCGGCTGGCCACCGATCCCGACACGCCCGCGCAGGCTTTTTCGGAGCGATCCATCGCGGCGCAGACCCTGCTGGTCAAGGCCAGCGGCAATGGCCGGCTGCCGGCCCTCTACGAGCATCTGTCGGAGATCAGCAGCTGGCGGATGATCCGAGGACGCGCCACCAGCTTCCTCAAGGCCGAGCGCCGCCGGGAAGCCGCCAGGGACTGGCGCATCATCGAGCAGGCGATCCGCGCCGGCGACGCCGATGCCGCCGAAGCCGCCGCCAAGCGCCTCTTCGCCCACTCGTCGGCCGCCGTCCGAGCCGAGCTTCAGGGCACGGAATGAGGAATTAAGGCGTCAGTCTCTTCTTCAGGAAGAACTTTTGATGCCCGGGCGGGAAATCGTCGAGCGTGGCGAAGAGCTCGTAGCCACGCCGCTCGTAGAACGGCCGGGCCTGCCATGTGTGGGTGTCGAGAAACGCCGAATGGCAGTTGCGATAGCGGGCGTAGTCCTCGGCGGCATCCATCAAGCGCGTCGCATGGCCCTTGCCGCGTAGCGCCTCGTCGACCCACAGGATCGAGATGAAGAGCCAGTCACTCCAGATATAGCCCAGCAGACCGCCGAGGGTTTCGCTCTTCTCGCCCTTCAGGAAGATGTAGCAGGGATAGTAGTCGGATTTTCCCGTCCGGCTCGAATTGAACATCGAGAGGCGGTCGCGCACGTAGCTGGCCGCGCGCTCGTTGTCGGGGTCGAAGACGAGATCGATTTTCTCGTCCATGACGGTCTCCCTCTCAGCGCATCGCGGCGCGCTGGCGAACCAACGCCAGCACGGCGCGGCCGATCGGCATGTCGACGCCGACCCACTCCGCCATCTCGACCACCGCGCCAAGCAGCGCCTCGATCTCGAGCGGGCGGCCGCGTTCGAGATCCTGCAGCATCGAGGTCTTGTGGGCCCCCACTTCGGCGCCGCCGGCAATGCGCTTGTCGACGCCGATCGCGAACTTCACGCCGAGCTTCTCGGCGACCTGTTGCCCCTCGACCATGAGCGCGCGGCAGACCGCATGCGTACCCGGCTCGGCGATCAACCGGTCGAGCGTCGCCGTCGTGAGCGCACTCAGCGGATTGAAGGCCATGTTGCCCCAGAGCTTGATCCAGAGCTCGTCGCGCAAGCGCGGCCGTACCGGCGCTTTGAGTCCGGCCTTGATCAGCAGCTCGGAAAAATGCGTCGCCCGCGCGCTGCGGCTGCCGTCGGGCTCGCCCAGCGAGAAGCGATCGCCATAGGTGTGCTCGATGACCCCCGGCTCGACGACGTCGGCGGCGGGATAGACGATGCTGCCGATCACCTGCGTCGGCGGCAGCCCGGCCGACACCTTGCCTTCGGGGTCGACCGCTTCGACACGGCGGCCGTCGAAGTCGCCGCCCAGCTTGTAGGTGTACCACCAGGGCACGCCGTTGATTGCCGCGACGATGGTCGTGTTGGGTCCGATCAGCGGCTCGAGCTGCGCCATGGCCGGCAGCAGGGAGTGCGCCTTCAAGGTCAGCACGAGGTAGTCCTGCGGCCCGATCTCCCTGGGATCGGTTGCCACGCGCGGGCGCGTAACGGACTCCGTGCCCTCGCTCACGAGCGTCAGCCCCTTGCTGCGCAGGGCGTCGCCGTGCGGTCCACGCGCCACCACCGTGACCGGCGTGCCCGCCATTTCGAGCTTGGCGGCCATCAGGCCGCCAATGGCGCCGGCGCCGAAAACGCAAATCGAGGTCACGGGCTTCCTCTCGCTTACGCGGTTGCTTCACCGAGGCCGAGCTTGGCAGCAAGGCCGATGCGCTGCAGCTTGCCGGTCGCGCCCTTGGGGATCTCGCTCACGAACACGACCTTGCGCGGCACCTTGAAGTCGGCGACGTGCTTGGCCACGAAGTCGCGCAGCTCGCGTTCCGTGCACTCGGTACCACCGCGCAGCACGACGACAGCGCCGACTTCTTCTCCCAGCTTGGGATGCGGGATGGCGAAGGTCACGCATTGCTCGACCGCCGGGTGGTCCATCAGGATGACGTCGATCTCGATCGGGCTGATCTTCTCGCCGCCGCGATTGATGATCTCCTTCAAGCGGCCGGTGAGGAACAGATAGCCATCCTCGTCGAAGCGGCCCTGGTCGCCGGTACGGAACCAGCCGTCGGCAAAGGCCTTGAGGTTGGCGTCCGGGTTGTTGTCATAGCCCGCCGTCACGTTCGGCCCCTGGATCACCACCTCGCCGATCGTGCCCTGCGGCAGCATGTGGCCGGCATCGTCCATGATGGCGATCTTCGGACCGGCCGCCAGACCGACTGCGCCCGGCTTGCGCTTGCCGGGCGGCAGCGCATTCGACGCCATCTGATGGCTGGCCTCGGTCATGCCGTAGGCCTCGATCACCGGGCAGTCGAAGGCTGCTTCGAGCTCGGCCATCACCTGCGGCGGCAGCGAGGCCGACGAGGAGCGGATGAAGCGCAGCTTGGCGGCCTTGGCCGCTTCCGCATGGCTGCGCAGGCGGCCGAGGATCGCCTGATGCATGGTCGGAACCGCCGTGTACCAGGTCGGCTTCACGTCCTCGAGCCAGGCGAAGAAGCGCAGCGCATTGAAGCCCGGCGTGCATGACACCGAGGCGCCGGCCGCCAGCGACGACAAGGTCGCCGCGATCAGGCCGTGGATGTGGAACAGCGGCATGATGTTGAGGCAACGGTCGGCCGGCGTAAGCTCCAGCGACTTGCCGATGTGGCGTGCCGAAGCCGCGAGGTTGGCCGTCGACAGCGGCACGATCTTGGGCCGCGCCGTCGTGCCCGACGTATGCAGCACAAGGGCGATCTCCTCGCCCACCGACGTTCCGGGCTTGGCTGCCTTGGCAGGCTTCAACGCCGAGACATCGAGCGTGAAGGTGCCCGCGGGCGCATCGGCCGTCGGCACCAGCTCCACGATCGGCACGCCGACCTTGCTGGCAACCGCCCGCACGGGGCTGTCCATGCCCTGTTGCACGATCACGGCCTTGGGCTTGAGATCTTCGAGGTAGAACTCGAACTCTTCATCGCGATAGGCCGGGTTCAAGGGTGCCGAGGTCGTTCCCGACGCCACGGCGATGAACGACGAGGCCATCTCGGGCCCGTTGGGCACGACCATGGCGACACGGTCGCCGCGGCCGATGCCGACGCCGTTCAGCACGGCGAGCGTGTCGTCGGTGAGCTTCTTCAAGCCGCCATAGGCCAGCCAAGCGCGACCCGGAGCACCGATCGCCGGTGCGTCGGCCTTGCCGGCCGATGTGACGTCATAGACCGTGTTGACCATCGTTCTTCCCTCAGGCCGCAGCCTTCTTTTCGTCGGCGATGATGCGATCGTACGCCGGCAGGGTCAGGAATTCATAGAACTGCGGCTGCTCGACCAGGTCGATCATCAGCTGGGCGGCATCCTCGTAGCGGCCCTTGCCGTAGGCGTCGTCGCCCATCTGCGCCTTCACCTTGTCGTTCTCCTCGCGCACGATCTCGCGCACCAGCTCCTTGGTGATGGCGCGGCCGTCGTCGAGCTTCTGGTTGTGGCGCACCCACTGCCAGACCTGCGCGCGGCTGATCTCGGCGGTGGCGGCGTCTTCCATCAGGTTGAACAGCGGCACGCAGCCGATGCCGCGCAGCCAGGCTTCGACGTAGCCGATGCCGACCGCCACGTTCTGCCGCAGGCCGGCCTCGGTCTTGGGACCCGACGGCATCTGGATCAGATCGGCCGGCGTGACGTTCACGTCCTGGCGCTTGCGGGCGATCTGGTTGGCTTCCTTCATCACCGCGTCGAACTCGGCCTTGGCGATCGGCACGAGGCCGGGATGCGCCACCCAGGTGCCGTCATGGCCGTCACCGGCCTCGCGCTTCTTGTCGGCGTGGACGCGGCCCATCGCCTCGTCGTTGGCCTTGGGGTCGTTCTTGATCGGAATCTGCGCCGCCATGCCGCCCATCGCATGCACCTCGCGGCGATGGCAGGTCTTGATGACGAGCTGGCTGTAGGAGCGCAGGAAGTGCGAGGTCATGCCGACCGTGCCGCGATCCGGCAGCACCGCCCACTCCTGTTCGCGGAACTTCTTGATGAAGGAGAAGATGTAGTCCCAGCGGCCGCAGTTGAGGCCCGCCGAGTGATCCTTCAGCTCCCACAGGATCTCGTCCATCTCGAACGTGGCGAGGATGGTCTCGATCAGCACCGTGGCCTTGATCGACTTCTGCGGCACGCCGAGCGCATCCTGGGCATGGACGAACACGTCGTTCCACAGCCGTGCCTCGAGATGGCTCTCCATCTTGGGCAGGTAGAAATAGGGGCCGGTGCCGCGGGCCAGCGCTTCCTTGGCGTTATGGAAGAAGTAGAGGCCGAAATCGAACAGCGAACCCGACATCGGCTGGCCGTCGACCGTCATGTGCTTCTCGAGCAGATGCCAGCCGCGCGGCCGCACGAACAGCACGGCGGTCTTTTCGTTCAGCTTGTAGGACTTGCCGCTGTTGGGATCGACATAGTCGATCTGGCGGCGCACCGCGTCGGCGAGATTGAACTGGCCCTCGACCATGTTGGCCCAGGTCGGCGTCGAGGCATCCTCGAAGTCGGCCATGAAGACGTTGGCGCCGCAGTTCAGCGCATTGATGATCATCTTGCGATCGACAGGCCCGGTGATCTCGACGCGGCGGTCCAGGATGTCCTGGGGCAGCGGCGCGACCGTCCAGTCGCTCTCGCGGATCTTGGCCGTCTCGGCCAGGAAGTCGGGCTTCTCGCCGGCGTCGAGGCGCTTCTGGCGCTCCACGCGAGCCGCCAGCAGCTCCTCGCGGCGGGCATTGAACTTGCGCTGCAGGTCGGCCAGGAAGGCGACGGCGTCCTTGGTGAGCACCTTTTCGAAGCCGGGCTTGATCGCGCCGTCGATCGAAACACCCGCCGGAAGGTCCAAAGCCGTCATGTCATTTCCCCTTGAATTCGTTCTAATCACTGCGACCGGGCGATTTACCGCCTTGAGGCCCTGCCCGGCAAGGCGCTACGAGGGAGCATGGACGCTGCGTTTTTCGTCGACTGGCTGAATCTGCTGCTGCGCTGGGCTCACATGATCGTAGGCATTGCCTGGATCGGGGCGTCTTTCTACTTCATCTGGCTGGACAACCACCTGCAGAAACCGCTCGATCCGGCCGATATCGCCAAGGGAATCGGCGGCGAGGTCTGGGCAGTCCATGGCGGCGGCTTCTACACCGCCAAGAAGTTCAGCCTGGCGCCTGAGCGCCTGCCGCCGGAGCTGCACTGGTTCAAGTGGGAAGCCTATACGACGCTGATCACAGGCTTCTTCCTGCTCTGTCTCGTCTATTACTACGGGGCGGAGGTCGCCCTGATCGACCCCGCAGTGATGGAGCTCAGCAAGCCGGCCGCCATCGCCATCGGGCTCGGCTTCCTGGTGCTGGGCTGGCTGGTCTACGACTGGCTCTGCCGCTCGGCCTTCGGCCAGGACGACGCCGTCCTGGGCGGACTGCTGTTCCTCTACTGCATCGCCGCCGCCTGGGCGCTCTGCCACATTTTTTCCGGCCGCGGCGCCTACATCCATTTCGGCGCCATGCTGGGCACCATCATGGTGCTGAACGTCTACTTCGTGATCATTCCGGGACAGCGCGAGCTGGTGAAGGCCAAGGAGGAAGGCCGGCCGCTCGATCCGAAGTTCGGCCTGATGGGCCGGCAACGCTCGGTGCACAACACCTACTTCACCCTGCCGGTGCTGTTCACCATGATCAGCAACCACTATGCCGGTCTCTACGGCCACGAGTGGAACTGGGTCCTGCTGATCCTGATCTCGGTGGCCGGCGCCTTGATCCGCGTCTGGTTCGTCCAGCGCCACAAGGGCAATGCCAACCCGCTGGTCCTGGCGATGGGTTTCGTCTTCATTGCCTTCACGGCCCTGCTCGCCCTGCCGCGGCCCAGCGCCGACGGCGGCGGTCCGGTCGCCTTCGACCAGGTGCAGCCCATCATTCAGGCGCGCTGCGTTTCCTGCCATGCCGCCAAGCCAACGCAGGAAGGCTTCCAGGCGCCCCCCAAGGGCATCCTGCTGGAAACCCCGACGCAGATCCATGCCATGGCCGCAGCCATCAACCAGCAGGCCGCCGCCTCGCGGGTCATGCCGCCCGGCAACCTGACCAACATCACCGATGCTGAACGCCGCATGATTGCGCGGTGGTTCAAGGGTGGCGCACAATAGCGGCATGAACGTCCGCACCGGCGGCCTGCCGTGGCGTCGTCTGCTCACGGCGGCCCTGGCAGCACTCGCGATCTTTCTTTACTGGTCCCACGTCGCTGAACGCGGGTCAGGCGAGGCAGTGCGTACCGCACCAGTGGCGGAAGCACGCGATTCGGCCTCGGGAGGCGGCGGCTGGGGGTTGAGCGTAGGCTTTGCCGATTCCCGACGCCTCGAAGAACACTACGAGAAGCACGGCGCGGAGTTCGGCCGCATCACCAAGCAGGACTATCTGCGTCAGGCCCAGCTCCTGCGCGACGCGAAGGTCGGCGGCCCGATCCTGGAGACGGTGCGCAGCGACGGCGTGGCGACGCGCTTCGACAAGCAGACCGGGGCCTTCATCGCCTTCAACCCCAATGGCGTCATCCGCACCTTCTTCAAACCCAATGACGGCGAGCGCTACTATCGCCGACAGGCCGAACGGGGCCGCGAATGAAACCACCGCCGCCTGGCCCACCCGACGTCGCCGACCTCTGCGATCTGATCGACCAGTGGGTCGCCTTCACCGCCGACCTCGAGGGCAAGGGCTATTCGTTCGACCTCGACAACTGGCTGAACGACGTCGACGTGCGCGAGCTGATCCTCGAAGCCCTGCCGATGTTCAGCCGCGAGGAGATGGGCGAGCACGCGCTGAAGCTCGACAAGGCCGACGAGACCTTCCTGACCGCGACACGCGACTTCAAGCGCTGCGTCTGGGGCCACGGCACGGCGCGCAAGGAGAGATGGACGCCTGAGAAAAACTGGTGGTACTTCCGCACACCGAGGCGGTCCAACGCCCAGCTTGAAGACGAATTGGCCACGGTTCGCTAAGACGGGGCGATGAGCACCCCGAAGATCGTCGTCGAGACCCAGGGTCCGGTCACGACAATCACCATCAACCGGCCTCAGGCGAAGAACGCCCTCGACAACGAGGCCGCCCATGCCCTGGCCGACGCACTGCACGCTTTCGAAGCGGCCCCCGAGGCGCAGGTCGCGGTTCTGACCGGGGCTGGTGGTGCTTTCTGCGCCGGCGCCGATCTCAAGGAGCTGGGCGGTGGCACGGACTATTTCCCCTGGGCCGGCAGCGACGACGGCCCGTTGCGGGCGCCCCTGTCGAAGCCGGTGATCGCGGCCGTCGAGGGCCATGCCTGCGCCGGCGGCCTGGGTGTGGCCCTGTTCTGCGATATCCGCATCGTCGATGAGACGGCGACCTTCGGGGTCTTCTCGCGCCGCTGGGGCGTGCCGATGAGCGACGGCACCACCGTGCGCCTGCCCCGCATCGTGGGCCAGGGTCGGGCCATGGACATGCTGCTGACCGGCCGCGCGATCGGCGCCGACGAGGCGATTGCCATCGGGCTCGCCACCCGCAAGGTCGCGCGCGGTACGACCCGGGCCGAGGCCGAGCAGCTCGCCCGCCAGATCGCCGGCTTCCCGCCGATCGCCATGACCTCGGATCGCCAGTCGGCCTACGAGAGCTTCGATCGCGACCAGGCGTCCGCGATCCGGCGCGAGATGGAGCTGTCGCTGGACGCGCGACGCAAGGAGTCGCAATCCGGCGCGGCCCGCTTCGCCCAGGGCGAAGGCCGGCACGGCGCCTTCAAGAAGTAATTTGGAAATAGAGGAACGACGATGCGCGCGCTGGTCTGTCACGCCTACGGTCCCATCGACAGCCTGAAGGTCGAGGACATCCCGCAGCCCGTGCCGAAGGCCGGCGAGGTCCTGATCAGGGTCCGGGCGGCGGGCGTGAGCTTCGCGGTGATGCTGGGCGTGCAGGGCAAGCACCAGAACAAGCCGCCGATGCCCTACGTGCCGGGCAACGAACTCGCAGGCCACATCGTGGCATTGGGTGAGGGCGTCACCAATGTCGCCGTCGGCGATCGCGTTGCCACCGGCGTCAGCCAGGGCGGTTTCGCCGAGTATGCCGTCGCCACTGCGGCCAACCTGATTCCAATCCCGGAACAGTTGCCCTACGCCGAAGCGACCAACTTCCCGACGCTTTACCCCACGGCCTACGGAGCCCTGCGGTGGAAGGCGGCCATCCAGCCCGGCGAAGTGCTGTTGGTGCATGGCGCGGGCGGCGGCTCGGGCCTCACGGCGATCGAAATCGGCAAGGCGATGGGCGCGACGGTGATCGCGAGCGCGGGCGGCGCCGACAAGCTCAAGGCGGCTCAGGAGGCCGGCGCCGACCATCTGATCGACTACCGCAAGGAAGACATTCGCACCAAGGTGCTGGACCTCACCGGCGGCCGCGGCGCCGACGTGATCTACGATCCGGTTGGCGGCTCGGCCTTCGATGCGTCGCTGCGCTGCGTGGCGCCCGAGGGCCGCATCATCCCGATGGGCTTCGCCAGCGGCACCATTCCCCAGATCCCGGCCAACATCCTGCTGGTCAAGAATGCGACCGTGATCGGCTTCTACTACGGCTACTGGAATGGCTGGGGCGGCAAGGCTGCCCCCTCGCCCAAGGAGGCGGCGGCGCTCGCCAAGCGCCGCGCCATGGTTGCCGCGGCGCAGACGGAAATGACCCGCTGGTTCGTCGAGGGCAAGCTCAAGGCCACGGTGGCCGCGACCTTCGACCTCGCCGACTGGGTCAAAGGCTTCAAGCTGATCGAGGAGCGCACCGTCGTCGGCAAGGCCGTGCTGGTGCCCTGACCCGCATTCCATCAATCGGCGGACCGATCAGGCGGCCGCGCGGCCGCCGTCAACGAAGTAATCGACGCCGGTGATGAACGATGCCTCGTCGCTCGCCAGGAAGATCGCGAGCGGCACCACCTCCTCCGGCAGGCCGACGCGTTTCAAGGGCCGGCCATCCCCCAGCGCCTGCCAGGCCGCCTCGCGCTCCCCACCCGCCGGGACGCGCGAGATGAAGTTGCGCGGCATCGGCGTGTCGATCGTGCCCGGCAGGATCGCGTTGACCCGGATGTCGGGCGCCAGTTCGAGCGCCGCCACCTTGGTCAGCAGGATCACGCCCGCCTTCGACGAACCGTAGGCCGACATGTTGCGCATCGCCCGCGCACCGCCGCCGGACGATATGTTGACGATCGAGCCCCCCGCCCCCATCAGCGGCGCGAAGGCGCGAATCGCCAGGAATACCGAACGGGTGTTGACGGCGTGCAGCCGGTCCCACTCCTCGACCGTGGTCCCGAGCAGGGGCTTACCGAGAATGATGCCGGCGTTGTTGTAGAGCACGTCGAGGCCGTCCCAACGCTGGCGCACGAAGCCTGCCAGCGCTTCGACCTCGGCTTCCGAGGTTACGTCGGCGGCCTTGAAGGTGAAGTCGTGGCCGGCCGCTCCCAGCTCTTCCTCCAGGCCCCGCCCAGCGGCTTCGTCGAGATCGCTGCCGATCACCCGCGCACCGGCCTCGCAGAACATGCGGCAGGCGACACGCCCCATGCCGCCGGTCGCCCCGGTGATCACTGTCCGCTTGCCGGCGAGCCGGCCTGTCGTCGTCGTGCTCATCTACTTGCGCAGCCCCGCCTGGCGCAGCAGCGGCATGACCGCGCTGTCGAAATATTTGAGCTCCTCGTTGTAGTCGAGGAAGCCGAACACCATGCCGTCGACCCCGGCGGCCGAGACCTGCGCAAGTTGCTCGGTGACCTGCTCGGGCGTGCCGATGATCGGATTGGTGCCCCATCCCGCGACATAGCGCTCGCGATACTTCTGGATGCGGTCGTTGAAGGACTGGCTCTCGATGCCCAGGACCTTCATCAGATTGTCGGCGGCGACCCAGTCGCCATGCTCGATGATGCTGCGATAGACCTGCCGCGCTTCGGCTTCGGTCTCGCGGCATACGACGAGCGCCGAGGTGCAGACACCGATCTCGCGCTTGTAGTCGGTCCGCGCCTTGTCGCGCACCCGGGCGGCGACGTTCTTCACCGCTTCGACGCTGTCGAAACCGACGAAGCTGAAATCGACTTCGCGGGCGGTGAAGTCCATGCCCGCCGGCGAATGGCCGGCATTGATCAACACCGGGTGCGGCTTCTGGATCGGCTTGGGATGGGCCTGGGCCTGCTTGATGTGGAAATGCTCGGAGTCGAAATCGAACGGCTCCTCCTCGGTCCACAGGCGCTTGGCGACCTTCAGCCAGTCGGCGCCGTAGCGGTAGCGATCGTCGTGCGCGCGCTGGCTGCCGTGGAACATCTCCATTTCCGGTGTGAACCAGCCCATCACCAGGTTAAGGGCGAAGCGGCCGTTGGAGATATGGTCGATGGTCACCGCCTGCTTGGCCGCGACGATGGGATGGACCGTGGGCACATGGGAGGTCGCGGCGACCATGATGTTCTTCGTCGCCTGAGCCAGCCCCGCCGCCCAGGTATAGGTCTCGAACGATTCGCCGTTGAAGTCGGTCGTGCCGCCGAAACCGCGCCAGCGTGCGACCGGCAGGGCCAGCTCGAAGCCCATGGCATCGGCCCGTTTCACGATCGCAGACGTATGCTCCCAGCTCACCTTGTAGGTGGTGGGCGCATGCGAGATGTTGAGCCCGTAGCTGCAGTTGATGCCGAACACGCCGAGCTTCAGCTTCTGGTCGTTGTACAGCGGCACGTGCGCGCGGCGATATTCCTCCAGCGCGATGGCTTCGGCCTTGGTCATCCCACTTCTCCTCGCCCCATTTCTCTCTGCCGTCGTCTCTCGGTCGTGCTTAGGTCACTTGAAACAGCCAGTGGCGCCGTGCGCGATAGCCCGCTTCGAAAGCATCGATCTCGCGGACGAGCTGGCGCGTCATGTCGATCTCGTCGAGCCCGCTCAGCAGACGGCGTTTGCGGGCGGCTTCGATCTCGAAACGGCGGGCGGGTTGCTCGCCAAGTCGCCAGGTCTGGCTCTCGAGATCGATCGCCACCGTCGTGCCGGGCACCGCGTCGAGCTGCCGGCGTACTGCCGCGAGTGTCGCGGCCGGCTCGCGCACGAGCAGCAGGCCGTGATTGATCGCATTGTTGAAGAAGATGTCACCGAAGCTCGCGGAGATGACGCACCGGATGCCGTGATCGACCAGCGCCCAGACCGCCTGCTCACGGCTCGATCCCACGCCGAAATTCTCGTCCGCCACCAGGATGCGGGCCTCGCGAAATGCGGGACGATTGAGGACGAAGTCGGCGCGCTCGGTGCCGTCGGCGTGAAACCGCAGATCGTGGAACAGCACCGTGCCGTAGCCCTCTCCCCGCGGGCGGCGCAGGAAACGCACCGGCGCGATCTGGTCGGTATCGACGTTGGGCCGGTGGATCGGCGCCGCGACAGCCGTCAGGGCGACGAAGGGCTCGGCGCTCATGCCGCCCCCATCAGATCGCGTGGGTCGCTGAGACGGCCGCTGAGCGCGGTGGCCGCTGCCATGGCCGGACTGACCAGATGCGTGCGGCTGCCCGGCCCCTGGCGGCCGGGGAAGTTGCGGTTCGACGTCGATGCGCAGCGCTTGCCGGCCGCGACCAGGTCTCCGTTCATGCCGCAGCACATCGAGCAACCCGACTCGCGCCACTCGAAGCCGGCCTCGCGAAAGATCTGCGCCAGCCCCTCCGCCTCAGCCTGCCGTTTCACCAGCGTCGAGCCGGGCGAAACCATCACGGGCACCACCGCACGACCTTGACGGGCAATCGCCGCGGCGGCGCGCAGATCCTCGATCCGCGCATTGGTGCAGGAGCCAATGAAGACCTGGTCGACCGCGACGTCGGCAAGGCGCATGCCCGCCGCGAGCCCCATATAGTCGAGCGAGCGTTGCATCGCGGCGCGCGCTGTCTCTTCGGCAGCATCGGCCGGATCGGGCACCACGCCGGTGATCGGTGCGACTTCGGAGGGATTGGTGCCCCAGCTTACCATGGGGGCGAACAGCGTCGCGTCCAGCCGTTCCTCGCGATCGAATACTGCGCCACCGTCGCTTGGCAGCGAACGCCAGTGGGCTTCCGCCAACGCCCAGGCATCGCCTGTCGGCGCAAAGGGACGGCCTTTCAGGAAGGCATAGGTCTTGTCGTCCGGTGCGACCATGCCGGCCCGCGCGCCAGCCTCGATCGACATGTTGCAGACCGTCAATCGCTCCTCGATCGACATGTCACGGATCGTCGAACCGGCATACTCGATGACGTGGCCGGAGGCGCCGTTGGCACCGATCCGGGCGATGATCGCCAGGATCACGTCCTTGGCCGTGACGCCAGCCGGACGGGCACCGTCGACGGTGACGCGCAGGGTCCGCGGCTTGCGCTGCCACAAGGTCTGCGTCGCCAGCACATGGCAGACCTCGGAGGCGCCGATGCCGAAGGCGAGCGCGCCCAGCGCGCCATGGGTCGATGTATGGCTGTCGCCGCAGACGATCAGCAATCCCGGCTGGGTCAAACCTTGCTCGGGTCCCACGACATGCACGATCCCCTGCCGCGGATCCTCCAGCCCGAACAGAGTGAAGCCATGCCGCGCAGCATTGTCCTGCAGGGCCTTGACGACGCGGTGCTGCACGGGATCGACGATGTCGTCGAGGCGGTGGCTCAGGGTCGAAATGCCATGATCCGGCGTAGCAAAGATCTGATCGGCGCGCGCGAGGGCGAGACCACGGCCTTCCAGGAAATTGAACCCGTGATAGAGCCCGTCATGGGCGAGATGGCGGCCGACGAACAGCAGGCAGGCGCCGTCCTCGTCCTCCCGGATGAGATGATCCTGCCAGATCTTCTCGAACATGGTGCGAGGACGCGCCATCGTCACGGCTCACTTGGTCTCTGAAGCGGACGGCGCGCGAAACTGTTCGCTGATGCGATCCCAGTCGTCGGCACCGACGCGGCGAAAGCCTTCGCGGATGTCGATGTCGCCCGGCGGCACGGGATGCCGGCCCAGCCGCTGTGCCTCGGCCAGTACGGCATCGCCGATGCCGTAGATCGTCTTCAGGAGGATGCTGGGCAGGATCGCGATCCGGTAACCCATCGCCGCCGCGTCGGCGAACGGCACTTCCGGTGTCTTGCCGCGCCAGACGATGTTCAGCAGGCAAGGGCCGCGCACCAGCTTCGGCACTGCCGCTACCTCTTCCAAAGTCTGCGGCGCCTCCACGAAAGCCACGTCGGCGCCGGCCTCGAGCGCGGCATTGGCGCGCCGCACCGCCTCGTCGAGCCCCAGCAGGCCGCGCGAATCGGTGCGGGCGATGATCACGAAGTCACGGTTGCGGCGGGCAGCGGCGGCCGCCCGAATTTTCGGCAGATAGGCGTCGAGAGGAATGACCGCCTTCTTTTCGAGATGGCCGCACTTCTTGGGAAAGTCCTGGTCCTCGATATGAAGGGCAGCGACGCCGCGCTTTTCGTACTCCCGCACCGTCCGGGTGACATTGAGCTCGTTGCCGTAGCCGGTATCGGCGTCGGCGATGACCGGCAGGTCGATCGATCCGGCGATGCGGCCGGCATTGTCGGCCATCTCCGACATGGTCACGAGGCCGTAGTCGGGATAGCCCAGCGCGGCGGCCGTGCCCGAGCCGGTCATGTAGCAGGCGGGAAAGCCCGCGCGCGCCACGGTGCGCGCCGTGATGCAGTCATAGGCACCGGGCGCCAGGATCAGCTCCGGCTTGGCCAGCAGTTCGCGCAGCTTGCGCGCTCCCTCGTTCATCGCGGCACCTCTCAGGGAATCGGCGCGCCGATCGCGGCCAGGCCGGCTTTGGCGCATTCCATGTCCTGGCGATAATGCCCGCCGCTGAGGCCGATCGATCCCACCACCATGCCGTCCTCGCGGATCGGGAAGCCGCCCCCGAAGATCGTGAGGCGAGGCGTATGCACGATGCCGTGCAGCAGCGGCGGGTCGTCCTTGATGAAGTCGTACCAGGCGTGCGTCGGCATGCCGGTCACCGCGCTGGTATAGGCTTTGTCCTGGGCGATCTGCGCCGAAAGCTGCGACGCACCGTCCATGCGGTGGACGTGCTTCAGCACACCGGCCTCGTCGCTCACCACGACCGTCATCCGCAGCCCCAGCTCGGCCGCTTTCGCGGCGGCCGCCTCTGCCGCCGTGCGTGCCGTGGCGATATCGATGCTGCGCCGGACAAAACTCGTCATCACTCTACTCCTGACTATCTCAGATCGCCGATACGTTCGGCCGTTCCCAGCAACGACTTCTGGATGGCCGCCGCAGTGCTGCGCACCAGCCGGCCGAACTTCTCGAGGCGCCGCGGCGTCATCTGCGCGGCTGGTCCGCCGACCGAGACCGCGATGTTGCCGTGACCCAGTGAATTGAGGACGGGTGCGGCGACGCAATGCACACCGTCGAACAGCTCTCCGCAGCTCGTCGCGTAGCCGCGCTTGCGTGCCTCCGCGAGCTCGCTCTCGAGGTCGGCAAGGCTGCAGACCGTGCGCGACGTGTGACTGGCCATCACGTGGTTCGTGAAGATGTCGGCCACTTCTGCCGGCGGCCGTGCGGCCAGCATGGCCTTGCCCAGCGCCGTCGCATGCGCATCGAGACGCATGCCGACGCGAGTCGGCAGACGGAAGCGGCTGGGCGCCGCGATCCGGCCGCGGATCACGACCTGGGTACCGTCGAACGCGCCGACATGCACCGTCTCGCCGGTCTGCGCCGACAGATGCTGCAGCCGCGGCTGCGCCAGGCGCACCAGGCTGCGCAGATGGGTTTCGCGATGGGCCAGCCGATAGAGGCGCGATCCCAGACCGTAGCGGCCGCTCGCGCTATCCTTGTTCACGTAGCCCAGCCGCGCCATCACCGACAGGAGACGGAAGGCGGTGGGCGGCGCCAGCTCGCAGCGGCGCGCGATCTCGGCCAGCCGGTAGTAGTACGGCGAGCGGCCGAGCACCTCCATGATGCGAAACACGCGATCGATCGACTGATTTTCGTACCGCGTCATCGGCTCCGCGCGCGGACCCCGCGCCTTCCCTGGCCGGATCATCGGCCACTCGACGCTGCCGAGTGCGGCCGGCGACGGGCCGGCCGGCCGAGCGAGGATCGAGATGTCGGGCACCATGGCGCGATCAGTTCTTGGTGACCAGCGGGCAATCGCCCTTGTCCATCGGGCGGAACGCCTGGTCGCCAGGGACGGTCTTCACCAGATCGTAGAGGTCCCAGGCGCCCTTGGGCTCCGACGGCTTGCGCGAGCGGAACAGGTACATGTCGTGCACCATGCGTCCGTCGGCGCGCACATAACCGCGTGGCGTGAAGGCGTCGCTGAACGGACCGGCCTTCATCTGGGCCAGCACCTTGCCCGGCTCGTCGGTCTTGGTCGCATCGATGGCGCGCAGGTAGTTCAGCACGGCCGAATAGGAGCCGGCCTGGGCCTGCGACGGCGCCACGTCGCGCCGCGCCATGAAGCGCTTGGCAAAGGCCCGGCTCTCGTCGTTGAGGTCCCAGTAGAAGGCTTCGGCATGCACCATGCCCTGTGCGGTATCGAGGCCGAGGGCCTTGATGTCCGACAGGGCGATGGCCATGGCGGCGAAGTGCTGCTTGCCGTCGAGCATGCCGAATTCCTTGGCCTGCTTCATGAGCTGCACGAAATCGCGGCCGGAATTGGCGATGGCGATCACCTTGGCGCCCGAGGCCTGGGCCTGCAGCAGGTACGACGAATAGTCGGCGGTGTTGCTGGGATGGCGCACCGAGCCCAACACCTTGCCGCCGCGCGCCTTGACCACGGCCGTGGCATCGGCTTCGGCGTTGCGGCCGAAGGCATAGTCGACGCCGATGAAGAACCAGGTATCGAGACCTTGATCCATCAAAGCCGTCGCGGTGGCGGTGGCCGTAGCGAAGGTGTCGTAGGTCCAGTGAATGCCGTTCGGCGAGCAGGACTTGCCGGTCAGTTCGGTCGTGCCGGGGCCCGAGAACAGCGCCACCTTGTTGCGCTCGCGCGCAATGTCCTGCACAGCCAGCGCCACGGCCGAGCTCGCGAGATCGACGACGACGTCGACCTGCTCGGTATCGAACCAGCGCTTTGCGATGGTGGCGCCGATATCCGGCTTGTTCTGATGGTCGGCGCTCACGACCTCGATCTTTGCGCCGGCGACCAGGTTCTTGAAGTCCTCGGCCGCCAGCTCGGCGCCCAGCACCGACCCGCGGCCGGTCTGGTCGCTGAACGCGCCGGACATGTCCGTCAGCACGCCGATCTTGACGACCTTGTCCGAAATCTGCGCCGCTGCCGGCTGTGCCAGCAGTGCGCACGCCAACACCACACCCGTCGCTGTCGCCCGCATCGTTCCCGTCCCGCTCTCAGTATCGTTGGCGGGAAGCTAGCACTGGCGTCGCGGGCGTGACCTTCCGTCTGTGCGGCTATTACCGACAGTGAAATGGATTCGCGAAAACGCCTGTCTTTTCGACGTTCTACTGCGGCCAGACTTTGGGGAACATCGTGCAGGCCAGGCGGTCGCCGGGGACCAGCCCATGGCCTTCGAGCGGCGGTGAGACCTGGCCGACTCGTGCCGCGTAGCGCGCATCGTCACCGCACCAGCGCGTCGCCCAGGCACGGCGACGCCGCGACGGCGAGCGATTGCCCGAGGCGCCGTGCAGGGTGAGCGCGTGGAAGGCGATGACGTCGCCCGGCTCCATGTCCCAGGCGAGGAACTCGTGACGGTCGCGCTCGGCGTCGAGGTCGGGCAGCGGCTCGAAGCGGCTGTCCTGCACGGCGAGATCGACGCCCCCCTGCTTGAAGAACTTGGGCTGGAACCAGCGGCCCCAGCGGTGCGAGCCCTTCACATATTCGACGCAGGTCGCGCGATCGACCGGATCGAGCGGCAGCCACAGCGAGACGATCTGTTCGCCGTCGATCGGGTAGTAGGGCTGGTCGTGATGCCAGGGCGTGCGCTCCTGGGTGCCCGGCTCCTTCACCAGCAGATGGTCGTGATAGTAGACGACCTCGGTCGAGCCCATCAGGCGCGCGGCAATCTCGCGGGCCGGCGATTCATAGACGAAGGCACGGGCCTCGGGGTGGCGCTGCCACAGCTGGAAATCGACGAAGAACAGCCCCGGCGCATCCTTGGGCGTGTTGATACGCACCATCGGACCGGGAACCTTCATGTCCTGGTCGACCGTCGCGCGCAGCCGCTCGATCCAGTCGCCGGAGAAGGCGCCGCGCAGGCAGATGGCGCCGTCGTTGCGGTATTGCGCGATTTCGGCGTCGGTGGGCAGGCTCATCAGATCTCTCCGAAATCGCCGCCGCGGCCCTTGCCGGCGGCAAAGCGAGCGGCCCCCTTCTGCGTTTCGGCCTTGAGCGCTGGGATGCCGTGTCGCGCTTCGTTGATCAGGGCGGCCGGCAGGTCGAGCGACCACTGCTCGTAGGACGACAGCCGATCCGAGCGCAGGCAGGTCTGCGGAAACTTGGCCAGCACGGCGGCCAGCGCCTTGGCCTCGGCCAGCGCCTGGCCCTCGGGCACCAGCCGGTTGGCCAGCCCCCAGTCGAACGCCTCGCGCGCGCCCACCTCGCGGCCGGTCAGGATCATGTCGAGGGCGCGGCTATGGCCGATTAGGCGCGGCAGGCGCGCCGTGCCGCCATCGATCAGGGGTACGCCCCAGCGGCGGCAGAACACGCCGAACTTCGCGCTCTCGGAGGCGACCCGCATGTCGCACCACAGGGCAAGCTCAAGGCCGCCCGCCACGGCATAGCCTTCGACCGCAGCGATCACCGGCTTGGACAGGAGGTGCCGCGTCGGCCCCATCGGGCCCGGCCCGGCCGGATCGAACGCCGACGGGCTCTCGCGGCTTGCCGCCACCTTGAGATCGTAGCCGGCACAGAACGTGCCGCCGCGGCCGGTGAGGATGGCGACCGACTGGCTCTCGTCGGCATCGAAGGCGAGGAAGGCCTCACGCAGCAGGATTGCGGTCTCGGGATCGACGGCGTTGCGCGCTTCGGCGAAGCGGTCGATCGAGACGATCGTGGTGCTGCCGTCCCGCTCGACTGCAACCTTGGCCATCACCGCCCCTGCATCATGCGCAAGGGCGTATAGACCAGCACGGTCTCGCCCTTCTGGTTCTTCACAAGGTTGGTGGTGCGGACCAGCGCGCGCGACGGGTCCTTGGAGGTCGGCTTGATCTCGGTGACCTCGATCTCGACATGGATCGTGTCGTTCACGTAGGTCGGCCCCTTGATGTCGAAGCCCATCGACAGGAAGGCGAGACCGGAGCCCTGCAGGGTGGTCGGGATCACCAGCCCCTCGGCCATGGAATAGACCAGCGCGCCCGGCACCGGATGGCCGCCGCGCATCGGGGCGTGTTCCTTGATGTATTCCTTGTTCGTGAACAGCTCCTCGGAGAAACCGCAGAGCGTCACGAAATTCAGGAGATCGGCCTCGAACAGGGTCCGACCATAGGTGGTGAACTTGTCGCCGATCGCGAGGTCGCGCCAGTTCCAGCCTTCGCCCAGCTGCTTCATCACCGGCCCCTAGTGAGCGTGCGCGGGGTGTGCGCCTTCACGCAGCTTGTAAAGCCGGCTGCAATAAGGACACTCGACATGTCCTTCCGTGCCGAGGTTGAGATACACTTTGGGATGTCCCAACGCGCCGCCGCCGCCATCGCAGGCAACGCGGTCAGTATCGACAGTGATGACTTCAAACGGCTCGGTCACGATCCCACTCCTTTTGCGCCGGCGCATGATAGCCGCCGGCGCCCTTTTGGTCATGCTTTCCGCCTGTGACCCGACCGTCATTCCGGCGGGCGGCACGGTGCAGGCGCCGCACCTGACCGAGGACCGTTATGTCGCGGCCGACGGCACGGCGCTACCGCTCTCCACCTGGCCTGCGGCAAACGGCGCGCCCAAGGCCGTAATCCTCGGCCTGCACGGCTTCGGCGATTACCGCAAAGCCTGGGAGGAACCTGCGGCGATCTGGGCAAAGGATGGCATCACGACCTATGCCTACGACCAGCGCGGCTTCGGCGGCAGCCCGACGCGCGGCCGCTGGCCCGGTACCGACACGCTGGTCGAGGATGCCAAGACCGTAACGGTGCTGCTGCGGGCCAAGTATCCCGGCGTGCCGCTCTACCTTGCCGGCGAGAGCATGGGCGGCGCCGTCGTCCTGGTCGCGGCCGACCGCGGCGCCGCGGCGGACGGGCTGATCCTGTCGGCGACGGCGTTGCGCACCCGCGAGAGCTTCGGTCCCCTGGTCAGCAGCGGACTCTGGTTCTTCGCCCACACGATCCCCTGGATGCCGTCCGGCCCGACCTCGATCGACTACAAGCCGACCGACAATCCCAAAACCCTGGAGAAGCTGCGCAACGACCCGCTGATGCTGCGCCAGGTGCGGCTCGACATGGGCTACGGTCTCGTGAACCTGATGGACGAGGCGAGCGCTGCCGCGGCCGACGTGAAACTGCCCTATCTCATGCTGCACGGCCTGGGCGATCGCATCGTGCCGACCGGGCCGGTGCGGACGGCCATCGAGATGATGCCGCCGCGCGGCGATTCGAAGCTCGCCTTCTACAAGGAAGGCTACCACCTGCTGCTGCGCGACAAGGCCGGCCCGACCGTTGCCGCCGACGTCGCCGCCTGGATCGGCGACCATCAGGCTGCCCTGCCCTCCGGTGCCGAGGCCAGCACCTCGCAACCGGAAATGGCGACCGCCTGGGGCTCGCGCCGGTCGCGCTGACCGGCCCTCGTCAGAAAGTGCGCCCCTACCTGCCGCAGCGAATCACGACCGAGGCCGCACCGCGGACCACCGTCAGATCGCCGCGCGACGGCATGTTCTCCATCTTGAGGGCGGTATAGTCGCCGTTGGTGCGACTGCACATGGCCACGGCGCGGGTCTGGCAGGAGCCGGGCTCGTTGCAGCTGATGGCGATGGCCTCCTTGCCGTCGGCCCAAGTCACGATCGAGGCGTTGGTGCCGGTACGCGGATCCTCGCCGGGTGTGCTCTTGGCTGTTGCACAGGCCGCTGCGAGAGCGGCAAGGCCCGCAACGAACACCAGCCGAACCGTCGACCGAGATACCATGACTGCTCCCCCATTTGTCCCGATGCCGGACACCCGGCCGACACTACATCGCAGCCCTCCGCCGGTTCAAGGCGACGCGTGTTGTGACCTCGTGTTGTGACCTCGTGTTGTGCCTATACTTCGACCATGACGCGCCGCCTTCGGATCCTCCTGTTCACCCTGCTGGCCACCCTGGCTGGCCTGCCCGTTGCGACACGGGCGCAAACCAATGAACAGCTCGCGGCGCGCTGCGCCGAGCTCGGCAGAATCTTCGACCGCTACAATACGATCCGCAGCGAAGGGTCGGGTGGACCCGACATGCAGCGGCTGGGCGCCGGCATCGACTGCCAAAGGGGGCGCTACCAGCAGGGCATCAAGACGCTGGAGGATCTGCTCCAGCGCAACCGTACGCCCTTCCCGCCGGCCTCCTACTAATCAGGCGGGCGATACTGCCTCAGCCTTCGACCACGGCGGTCGCTTCGATCTCGACCAGCAGGCCCGGCACCGCGAGCGCGCTGACGGCAACCAGGGTCGACGCGACGGAGGTGCCTTTGAGGGCCTTGCCCAGCGCCTGGCTGACCGCCGCCATGTCACGGATGTCCGTCACGTAGATCGTGAGGCGCGTGAGATCGGCGAGGCGTGCGCCGGCGGCCTTCAGGCCGGCCGCGACCTTGCGCATGGTGATCGCGGTCTGCTGAGCGGCGTCCTTGCCCTGCACGCGGCCCTTGGGATCGAGCGAAGTCGTGCCCGACACGAAGACGAAGGGCCCGCTTTTCACCGTGCGGACGTAGAAGCCCGCCACCTCGGTGCCGTCGGGAAAGAGTTTCTTGGCCATGATCGTTCTCCGGGTTGGCACCAGCTGCGATAAGCTATGGTGACTATCTAGCCGGCGCGGTGCGCCGACCGAAGGAGGAAATCCCTGTCTCTGGATCGCTATCGTACGGCCATCGTTACCGGCGCCAGCCGCGGCATCGGCGCCGCGACGGTGCGCGAGCTCCGGATCGGCGGGCTCGATGTCTATGCCGTCGCCCGCTCGGCCGAGGATCTGACGGCGCTCGCCGAGGAAACCGGCTGCGAGCCGTTGGCGCTGGACATCTCCCACCGTGACGCCGTGATGGGCCTGCTGGGCTCGCTCGATGCCGACGTGCTGATCAACAACGCCTCCTCGACCCTGGCACGCTCCACCGCCTCGTGGGAAACCGCGCCGGCCGACATCGATGCGCTGCTCGACGTCAATCTGCGCGGCACCTTGAATTGCCTGGCCGCCGTCGTGCCCGGCATGAAGGCGCGCGGCTTCGGCCATATCGTCAATCTCGGCTCGACCTCCGGCACCTCGCCGATCCCGGGCATGCCGGTCTATGCCATGACCAAGGCCGCGGTTCACAATCTCAGCCAGACCCTGAGGCTCGATCTGCACGGCAGCGGCGTGCGTGTCACCGAGATCGTGCCCGGCCGGGTCGAGACGGGCGCGCATCTGGCACTGGGCAGGGACCGCGACAAGGGCCGGCGGCTGTTCTACGACGGTTTCGAGAGCCTGCAGCCCACCGACATCGCCGAGGCGATCATGTTCGTGCTGGGCGCACCGCAGCGCATGGATGTCAGCTACATGGAGATCGTGCCGACCGACCAGTCCTACGGCGGCTCGCAGTTCCATCGCCGCTGAGCCGCCCCCTCCCTCAGGAGTCGGCAGAGAAGCCGATCTTCTTCACGATCGGCCCCCAGCGGTCGTAGCTCTCCTTCAGGAGCACACCCAGCTCCTCCGGCGTCGAGGACTTGGCTTCGAGCCCCATGACGGCAAGGCCGTCGACCACGTCCTTGTGGCCGAGCGCGGTGCGCAGCACGGCATTGGCGCGCTGGACCACCGGCGCCCCGGTGGCGCCCGGCGCGAAAAAGCCGAACCATTCGGAGAAGACCAGATCCTTGTAGCCCTGCTCGGCGAAGGTCGGCACGCCGGGCGCGAACCGGCTTTGCGTGGCGCCCGACACGCCGAGGTAGCGGATCTTGCCAGCATTGGCCTGCTGGGTGAATTCGCCGACCGGGCCGGACACCGCCTGGACCTGCCCCGCGACCAGGTCCTGCACCGCAGGCTGGGTGCCGCGGTAGGCGACGTGCTTCAGCTCGACGCCGCCCGCCTGCCCCAGCAGGACGCCGATGAAGTGCGGCACCGAGCCGGCGGCCGGCGAGCCGTAATTCGCCTTGTCCGGGTTGGCTTTGCACCAGGCCAGGAACTGCGGAATGGTCTTCACACTGTCGGGCACGGCCGGCCCGACGCAGAAGCCGAAATCGAAAGTGCAGGCGAGCGACACCGGCACGACGTCGGTGAAGGCGTTGTAGGCCAGGCTCTTGTAGATGTGCGGATAGATCATCAGCATCGAGGCCGGCGTCTGCAGGATCACGCTGCCGTCGGTTGCCGCCCCTTTCATCGACTGCACGGCGATCTGCCCGCCGGCCCCCGGCTTGTTCTCGACCAGCGCCACCTTGGTGTAGCTGGTGCCGCGCAGGCCCTCGGCGACCCGCCGGCAGAGCGTGTCGGAGGTGCCGCCCGGCGGGAAGCCGGTGACGATGCGCACGGTCTCGAGCGGCGCAGCACCCGTTCCCTGAGCGCCGGCCCGGCCGACAAGCCCCAAGGCGGCGAGGGCGCCCATGGCGCCGGAAGCGCGGACGAAGCCGCGGCGGTTATGGACGGACATGGCGTTTCCCCAGTAGCGTTTCCCTGTGTCCGCGACTGTCGCGTAATCGCTGCCTGCCGCCAAGCCCCCTGTCACCCGGCCCCTCGGCCCCTTTCCGGCAGGCCCCTTTCCGCCAGGCCCAAGGTTCGGTGCCGACCGCGACACCGCAGATGCCCACTTGAAATGCCCACCTCAGATGCCCACTGGCAGCCCGTGGTATGCCTCTCTCCCGCCAGCTCTCACCTCTCAGCCCGGAAGCTCCTCATGCCCAAGCGTATCGTGTCGTCCTCACGCGTTTTCAAAGGCAAGCTGCCGTTCGCCCAGGCGACGATTGCCGGCGGGTTCATGTTCGTCTGCTGCACCGGGCGCGATCTCGAGGGACGCTTTGCCGTCGGCGACGTGAAGCGCCAGACCCAGCAATGCATCGACAACATCGCCGCGCTGCTCGAGGAAGCGGGAGGCAGCTTGCGCGACGTCGTGAAGTGCACGGTCTACGTCACCGATCGGGCCCATTGGGAGCCGATGAACGAAGTCTATTTCGCGAATTTCGCGACCGACCCGCCCCACCGCGTCTCCTGCATCGTCACCGGCCTGGGCTCGCCGGATTGCCTCGTCGAGATCGATGCCACCGCCTATCTCGGCGAGACTTGCTGAGCCTGACGATCCGCCCGGCGAAAGCTTGCTAAGGCGTTGCTCGCCCCCTGCAGACTGTCGCTCAGGAGCCGTAGAGCCGCCGCGACGCCCTGCCGTTGCCGCATCCGATCCACCGCGTTGCGCGGCCTGCGCCCCTCCGCTATGTTCCGCGCGCCGGACCCGTAGCTCAGCTGGATAGAGCGCTGCCCTCCGAAGGCAGAGGTCGTGAGTTCGAATCTCGCCGGGTCCGCCAGCAAGTCCTTGATATCGTTGGGAAGCAGCATCTGCAGTTATCCACTGCATGCACCGCTATGCGCAGTCTCGCGCAGAACGACGCCAGAACGCGCAGAACTATTGGGCAGGTCTTTGACACACAGGTTCACTGAGCGTTCTTCTTCGCTGCCGTCAGGCATCTACTATCAGAGCGATAGTATTTGTCGCCCACCATCTCGCCGGTTGTAACGCAAAACCAATGCAGTAATCGCGCGCACTTCGTATCGCGGATGACCGCCCGTGCCCATCTTGATACAATCAAAGTGCTGCGGCGGTGTGGCTTGACACGCGCATCGATGAGCGCCGATCCGAAGGCAAATGCAGGCTGGGGCGGCCCTCCGCTCGGCAGGAGCTGGAAGCGGTTCGTTGGTAACGGCGATGAACGCCTCGCCAGCGTGAAGCCTTGCAGCGGACCGCATGGATGGCTCGGAGTGGCCCTCCGAAAGGCAGCCGGCATCGGCCGGCCCGCAGCCTTCTCATGTATCGAGTTGAAGGGGCACCATGACTTACAAAGCGATTTGTTTGGGCGGGATCGCCGAACTCCAAGGAATGCACTTCCGCAATGGCCTCCCGCCGGCTGGTGTATCGTTTGAGATCGAAGGCCCGGCGGCCGAACCTGCAGCTCAGATGGTCGCTCACGAAGATCATGGTCGAGGTGCGCGGCCCAGGCGAATTGCGTTCCTCTACGATGGGCGGCTTTGGCACGCGCGTCGTGCAGACGGCGATGACCTGCTCCACTGGGCGATTGGCGGCACGCCCCAGACGCTGGCGTAAGCGGCACCACGACGCATAACGCCCCGGCACGCCCTATCGCTCATCGATTTCACCATCGCTGGCCATGGCCGCCGCGATAGCCTCCTCCGCCGCCTTATCGAGCAAGAATTCCCACTGACTGGCCCAGCCGGGATATCGCCCGATCGCTTTGGCTTGCACGGCGCTCGCGAAGCGATCGGCGTCTGACTTGGACTCAAAGGCCAGATGGGCATGGGCAAGTCCGTCCTCCTCTTTCTCAGAGGTCACGGACCAGTCATCGCTGAGCGCCATGGCCTCGCCCAGTCGGCCGAGCAGCTCCTCTCGGTGCGCGGCGTGCCGATCGGCAGCTCGGCCTCGGGCGCCTCGAACGGGCAGCCGACCGACAATAAGGTGGGCCGCAGGGTGCGCTCGCATCATGCGAGGCCAGGACAGTCTGGGCATGGTCGCACAACGCTCCACAAGGCGTTTCGCTCCATGGCGAAGAGCAATCACGGCAAGCCAAGGTCTTGCTCGGCCTGCAGCGCAAGCGGTGGACGGTCGGCTGAATGTGGCGCGATTGCTATAGGAAATCGTCCACTGAGCGTTCGACAAATTCCACACTTCCAGCCGCGCCATTGTTGCCTGGTCGCCCCTGGGCGCCGTCAGCGGCTTGTACCCTGGTAAGACCATATCTCTCAGGTTGGCACGGTTGTGAGTAGTCACCAGGGCGCGCGCCACTCCCACCGAGCCCGCCCTTACCCGGCTGTCCGGGATCGGCGCCAACATTTCCCGCAAATCGATACGCGATGTGTCGTGCGTGCTGCAGCATGGATTGGGGCCCAACTACGAAAATTCTCGCACCTGCCCCACCGTCTCCGCCGTCACCAGCGTCGCCGCCTTTTCCGCCGTATCCACCGTGGCCGCCTCGCTGCGGGCCCCTATCGCAGTACGGGGTTAAAGTGATTGGCTCCACCTTCACCACGCCAGCTCTGCCATAGCCGCCATCGCCACCATCTTGGCCGTCTTGCCCGTCTTCTCCCTGCACGCCGGGAAGACCCGCGAAATCCATTGTGAGAAAGTGACTCGTTTGGTCGAAGCCAGTTGGTAGTGAAACTCTCTCGCAGACGAGGAGAACGTCAGGCTGAGGTCGTATTGAGCCCTTGGAACCTGGGAAGCCAGGCGCGCCATTGTGGCCGTTCTCTCCCCTTCCGTCTCTTCCCGAAGAAGCCTGTGGCGCCTTCAACAGTTTTGGAGGCCGGTACCAGCTTTGCTCGTACCTTATTACGGGTGTTCTAACCGGAGCGGGTAAGTCGAATGGAAAATTGAGAACCATCTCTCTGCAAGCAACGACTATCGATCGAAAGGGCCGCCCAAAGCCGATTATTGGATTCTTGAAGACGAGGCGGCTGTCCGCTTGGAACTGAAGCGTTTGAACTTTGAGGATAACGTCCGAGCTAATGCTTTCGGCGATATCGACCGTGCCGTCCACGGAGAAAATACTCCCTGGCCGGAAGGGCAAATCCTTCACTTTCTTTTGGAGTTCCGCAGTCCAAAGTCGCTTCCATCCCGGTGGTAGAGCCAAATTGTCGGACATACACCCCCCTTTTTTGCGCCCATCATGCAGGCCATTGGAGCTCAATTCAACTCAACCTTAGGATGCGCGCAACGCGACGACACACATCGTAAGAGACAGGAGCATCACAATTGTCGAGTGCCGGTACCCAAGTGCTGGCAAACCGCCGTCACCCAAGCCCTTGTGTGCATGCGTGTGCATGCAGGCGGACGATCGGTCGAATCCAGATGGCGGCCGTACCGACCTGGCGGAAGTCCGAAAACGGCCATGGCGGTAGCTTGCAGGCCGGGAGGATGCCGGCCATGGGAAGTCGCAAGGGCGAAGACACGCCGGACAGGAAGCGACGGCGCATGCCGTATGTCGCGAAGATCCGACGCGAGGATCCCTTCTCAGCGGCCGATACGCAGGAAATCCATCAAATGTGTCGGCGCATCGCTGCGGCTGCCGAACATTGCTCCTTCGCTGGCTGGGGCAAGGACGCGGGCTTCCGGACCATCCATTTCACGACCTGGGCCAAGGCTCGAGCGATGCAGCACTGGATCGACCGCTCCGGCATTGCCCGTCGCCCGGTGCCCAAGATGGGCCTGACCAAGGAGGAGAAGGCCGCCAAGGAGCGGGAACTCATGGAATGGGCGCTCGGGTCCGGCGCCGCACGCGAGATTGTGCAGGCCTACCGCCGGTGCGTCTGGGCCGGCGGCGCGCATGTTTCGGCACTCCTTGAGGCCTACCAGGTCGCGGCCGAAATCGGCTGCCGGCGCGACGGCCTCAATGATGCAGTCGAGCACATCATCGAATGGGCCAAGACGAACCACGCCGAGTGGTTCCATCGCTGCCGACCGCCCGATGCCGTGCCGGCCGAGCCTCCGAAGCCCATCCCTGCCCCCGCCGTCAAACCGCCGCCGGTCTCGGTGCCTGCTGTCGATCCGCCGTGGCGGCCCGCGTTCTAGCGCCGGCGGGGCTTTGGCGGCTCGGGATAGGCCTCCCACGTCACGCCCTCGACGGTGCCTAGCAGGGTCTTCGCTTCCTCTGGCGGCGCTCCATTCTCTCCCAACCAGGTAGCCCAGACGTCGTAGGCATTATCCAGGATCGCCGGCATCCGTGGGTCTTCTTCCTCGGCCTTGATTGCACGCCGGATCAACTCGTTCGCAGGCACGGTCGCCATCACGCACGCCAACATCGGCTGAGGCAGATCGGGAATCTCAAAGCGGTTCCACAGGAAGGCGAAACCCCGCGGCTGACCGTCCTTCGGATCGACCGTCCACTGCTTGGTGACGGGCTTGTTGTTCGAGTTGAGAACCTCCTGCCCCTCATTGAACGTCCGGAAGACAACGATGCCGGTCTGTCGGCCAGCGAAGGGAATACGGAAGGGGTGTATCCGGTCGATCGTTTCTGATCGGGCATGGATAGGCTGCGGCCGACGCCAGTCTCGCGGAGCAGGAAAGCCCCACCGCATGGGAACGACGCGACGCTTCTGCTCCTCGGGATCCCAGACGATGACCGGCAGCTGGCCACCGACCCTGTACGTGTAGACCTCGTCGGGGCTGCCCTCGTCGCCCCCTCCGCCCCCAGAACCATCACCCGTAAGCGGCTGCGAGAAGTCGACGACATTGCGCCAGCTCGCCAGCGCCGTGAATATTCCGCACATGCGGGCAGCCTGGCAGGACTCCCAAACCGAATAAAGTTCTTGTCACCCCGGCAGGTGACGGACAATCAGACAGCCCGGCGCGGCCCGCAACTCATCGCCGTGATTGACGGGGTTGCATACAGCACGTCGCACTAGTGTCGATCATCAAGGCAAAGCCGCATCGAGCCCTGATTGTGCTCTCTTAAAAACTCGATGCGGAACAACTCCACTCCGTCCGCCGAACCGGCCGACTCGACGGGAACAACATCACTCGGGCGTTAGTGCAAAGCCCAGCAACACAGAATCGTTTGTCCTACTAGCAGCTGGTCTAACGACATGGTTAGTCCGATCGACCACATTCAGATCAAATTTGGAAAGATCGAATATCGTCCAATTGAACTTACCCATTACATCTCGCACTGCATCCTCTAACTTGAATGGCAACTTAAATCCGATCTCGCGTGCGAGGATCATGTCGATCAGAAATCCGTAAATGCCGCCATACGCGAAAAGATATCCCAGGAGCCAACTGGCTATGGTTACAACATCCACTTCGACGAACGAAACAAAGACGTGAAGAAGTTGCTGTTCAAGGACAAGCTTCCCACCGGGCAAGATTTTGGGTGACACTCCGATTTCAAAGTATGAGCGGTGCGGATTGTTTCTGTTGGTTACCCAGACGCGACCGATGGGACTTCTTCCAACGCAAGGCAGGTCAACATTAACCTCCCCATGTGCGTTGATGTAGAATTCCACTTTCAGAACAAGCATGGCCCTCGGATCGCTAAAGGACAGCGCCGATGACAGGAATGCCACTGAATAGTCCACAGAGTAGCCGATAAAGCCATTGTCATCGACGTATCCAGTAACCGAGGGATAAGGCCCTCCAGTCATCGACTGGATCGTTGGCTCCGGCAGATAAAGAGAGAGTGCACCGTTCAGAGTATTCTCTGTCGGCTGCCTTGCCGGAGGAGGAATCGTAATATCGATTGGAAGTGTTCCGCCGGTCGCAGGGTCGGGATTCGGTGTGGGTTTCCCGGGCTTTGCGGTTATTGGAGGAGACTGAGCCGCGCATGGACAACGAGCAGCCTCGTTGAGTTGAGCGCCCAGTCGGGCAACCAATAGCAGTCCGCCCTGCAATGGAACGAGGTCAGGGGGATCTTGAAACGAAATCATCGGAAAGAGTGATCCGAGATCGATATCACGCGCGCCACGAAAAATGTTGGTAAAGGAAATTGGAACGACGGCCCCTTCCACTAGCCCCTCAAGTCTTTTGACATTCTCATCAGTCAGACCTGATTCCTCTAGATTGTCTTCATAGTTCGGATCTTCATCACGATGCGTTTCAAAGCTCACCACGGGGTCTTTGATTGAGATCTTGCCATTCGAAACCAACCCCGCTGCATTCACCTCTCTCACAGTCAGTCTAACGGTGAAGAGTTCAATCGACGTGTCGTCTACCTTGGTAACGGCGAACACAGCGGCAAATGATGCGGTAGATCTTATGGAGAAGGCCCCCGGCTGGGTTCCCCGCGGCGGCAAGTACATCCGCCAATTCGCAGTCGCTCGACTGTAATTGCAAGACTTCAGGCCTATCTGAACAATCGGTCCAACGTCAGGATACTTTCGATAGAATCCGACAAAGGTGCGGAGAGCTTCGTCGAGCCTATTTGTTATGAGGTTGATCAGAACTAGTTCGCTTAAGTGGATGGCAGGATCGTTTTTGGCAATCGCAGCAATATCCCGGTGAAGCGGAGTCGTCATGATAGCCCCTCCCTAGCTTGCCAATACCAGAATGACCGATGATAGAATAAGATATCAAGACCTCGCCTGCGCGGCGTGGATGCTTTCCCGCAGTTTCTGCGGCGGGGCCGTTGCCTCCTGGGCCGTCTGTAAAGCGCCTGCCGCTAATCACCCAATTGGGTGACATTGCCCGTTAGAAGTAATCATGCATGCATTGGACTCGACTCATGGTTGCTTCCATGCATAATTTCCTTCGTCTGCCTTGGTCGAACAACAATGTCGAAAACAATCGCGCCCAAGCTAGACCAGTAAGCCAGTCAGCTTCGCTTTTGTGCGCCCGCATTCCCATCATCCGACTCTGAAATCTATCGGTGTGTCCACGCGATAGCTTTCCAAACGGGGGAGGCTTCGATATGGCGTTAGTAGCACTGCACCAACTCATAGATCCAACCCGCGCCTCAACGATCGGCTTTACCGATCCAACGTCAGACGAGCGAGAGCGCGTTGAGTTTTACGCAGGCATCATCAACATAGGCTTTCGTGGTGATGGTGGCCAAGTTCACAGGGAAAAGTACCAATCCTTTCTGCCGAAGGATGGTGGATTTCACATACTGACCTACGCCCCGGGGACGGAGATTGATGCGACCGTAATCTGTGTACCCAACAGCGTGGCTGGTGATGACGACGAAGCCAATGTAGCGGCCGTAGATACAGCAATTGTGCAGCTCAAACCCCAAACTTTCCCTGGAATTGGGGGAAACCCTCTATGCCTGATTCTGGATTTCAAGGTTGCGGCGCTGAACACCACGCTGCATTCCGTGTCTTACCACGTGACAATCATTCATAAGATTCCACGTGGCTCGAAGTCCGGTGATGGAGACACGTTAACGTTGAACGGTAGTGCGCGGCCAACCTAGGGGCCGAGCATACTGGAGACGGGACTATTTGCCGGCCGGCGGCTTCCAGCCACACAAGCGGGCGCCCTTTTCGTTGTCTCCAATGATCTTTCGAGCTGTGCCGGCCGTCAGCTTGTCGTCCTTGTGGAGGTACGTCGGGCCCGCAATATCGCAATAGGACTGGTTACTGCCGCGTCCACTTGTCTCGCAGCCGGTCAAGCTCAGCATCACTGGCAGCATCAAGACGGCGATCCACTTCATGTGCCTCTCTCCTCATTTCCTCGCCCTGCTCGGCCTGCTCTGCCCGCTCGGCATCACGCCCCGCTTGTTTCAGCTTGCCGATCGCCAGCAGGATCCCGCCGACGATGGCGAGGCCGGCCAGCAGCTTGCCCCAGACGGCAGACAGCCATCCCGGCATCAAACGATGCCTTGCCGCGCCATATCGAGTCGCGTGCGGCGGATCGACAGCGAGTACCAGAGCAGCAGCCCTCCGCCTGCGATCATGATGCCCCCGATCACAGCGGCTAGCCGCCAGTCCATGCCGGCGAAGGCCGTGACGATCGGTGACGCCGCCCCGACTGCCGCCAAGGTCGATGCGCTGACGGCGCCTCGATTGGCGTCCTTGATGATCGTCGAGTCCTTCGGATTGGGGTTCACGATGTTGCCGTCCGGCTTGACCTCGTAGCCCTTGGGGGCATCGACCTCGACGCGCTCCATGCGGGCGGTGTAGCCCTTCACCGTCCGCAAGATCGAACTGAGCTTGGGCGCATAGTCCGGATCAGTGGCATAGCCGGCGCGCTTCAGGGCCACAAAGTACCCCTCGTCGCTGTCCGCACGCATGACGGCGTCCATGGCGTTGCCCTGGTACCGTTCGTGCAGCATGGGGTCGACGCCAAGGCGGTTCTGCCCGCTATAGAGCGCATCGGCCTCGATCACCCGGAAGGCATCACGGACCTCGAGCGGAGCTTGCGCACGCACCGACTCAGGCAGGCCCAGCCATTTGAGGTGCAAAGCGCGGACGCCGCCGCCGATCAGACCGCCAAAGGCGCCCGCTCCTGCGACATTGATCAGCGACTCACCCAGCGTCGGGGCTGTACCAACTTCACCTCGGGATGCGGCGTCCAGGGCCTCAGCGATCGCTTGCAGGCCAGCGTTGGCCGTCGCCTGGAAGGCAGCCTCTCGGCCTACATTGGCGAGAAACGTCCGCCCAATTGAAGAGGCGGCAGCCGACGGAAGCCGAGTGACGGGAATGGCGAGACCAACCACGCCATGCGGTGTCGCCGTCTCCAGGATGGTGCTGGCCAGGAAATTGCCAACGCCGTTTCCGGTGCCCACGTAGGATCCGGCGCGCTCTCGACGGCGCGTCGCCTCCTCGGCGATATAGCGGTCGATATTCTCGGGATCGAACAGCGCGTCATTGCCGGCGGCGCGAGCCATACGCGCAGCATTGATGATCTGGTTCTGGCGGTTCTGTCGAATCTCCGGAAGCGGTACCGCAACGCCGTCTTTGAACAGTTCGTCGGGCGTCGGCGGGTCCAGCGGGTTGGCGAAGCGCTCCCCGGTGGCCTGATAGAGATCGTCCGTGCTGCGCTGCCACATGTCGCGGCGGGCGCCTTCCAGCCGGAAATACCGATCAGGCGCGAAGGTCTCCGCCGCCGTGGCCTCGACACGCTCGCCAAGGGTGCGCGGCGCGGCCTGCAGCGGGTTCGGCGCACTGCGGTCCGCCTGAGCGGCATACAGGTCCAGCAGGCCCATTTAGCGCCCCGACAGGCTTGGCGCCCGGATATAGTCCGGCGCGTTGGGATCGCGACTGCCGAGGGGGGCGGTGCGCTGCATCAGCCCCTTAGCATCCAGAAGCCAGGCGTTGCCGGCCTCCGGGTTCACGACTTCCGACAGATCGCCATTCCTGCGCGGGTCGGGCACGCGGACCTTGTAGACGCCGTCGGCGACATTGGTCAGAACGCCACGGCGGCCGATGAGATCGGCCGTAATTGGGTCGCCTTCCGTGGTGCGCAGGCCGTCCGTATCGCCGTTGGTGAGTCGGCCCAGCAGACCGTCGAATTCATAGCGAGTCATCCCGCGGACCGGCGGAAGAATCGCCTGCCCGTTGTGCAGGATCGATTGGCCCATGACGGCGGTGATCGACTTGTCGAGGATTTCCGGGTCAGTCTTCTCGCCTTGCCGGCCCGCGCGGTTCATCTGGTAGACATAGTGGGCAGCGACAGCGTCGGCGACGACCGCCGGCACCTTGGCGCCCATGTCTGCGAAGACATTGCCAACACGGTCCTGCAAAGCCTGTTGCCAGGCATCCGACGTCGTCGCGGGCTTACGGCCCGAAGCCCCCGCCTCCTTGATGAGCTGCGCGCCCCGCAGGATCTGATCGGCGACAGCCGCCTGCTCGGGCGTGCGGTCGGCGTAGAAAGACATCGCAGCCGCATAGGACCGACTCAAAGGGTCTCCTGCGTCGCCCTTGCCGGCCAGTGCCGCGGCTACCTTGGGCACCATCTCGGGCGGCAGAGACGACAGGGTCGTCATGATCCGACGCTGCTGATCCGGCGCCCCGGCATCCAAAGCATTGCGCAGTTCAGAGATTTCCGCGCCGCTGAACGGCAGGACGTCAATGCCGCCTCGCAGGGCGCTAATCTGTCGAGCCTGCTGGGCCTTGATCGCGAGCGTCGCCGACACGTTATCGGGCGTGTCGCCCCAGTTCATGGGCACTGCCTTGCCGACATTGGCGTAGAGATCGGTTCCGGCCTTGTAGGGGTCGGCATTGAATGCCGCCTGCTGTCGCTGCACAGCACTGGTCATCAGATCGTAGAGCTGAAGTTGCTGGGCTGTGGCCTGACCACTGTCGGCAGCCACCTTGAGCTCGGTGATCGTGCGGTCTGTCGACGTGCGGTCCTGCTGAAGTGCCGAATTGGTCTGCGCGGCGTTCTCGTAGAACTGAGCGACCTTACGGGCGCCTTCCGAGTCACCGCCGGAATTGAAGGCTTCGATTGCTGTGCGAGCCTGTTTCTGCAGTCCCTCCGGCGCCACGTTGTCCGTGAATGCTTTTTTCAGGACATCAAATGCCTCGTTGCCGCGCGCACGGGCCTCGGTGCGGGCTTTGTTGTCGCCGCTGATCAAGCCTTGGGCCACCTGCTTCGGCAGGCCCTCAAGCACCTGCTCGATCATCGCGCGCTGCGCGTCGCTGGCCGAGGTTGCGAAGGTCTTGAGGGTGCCTTCCATGGCGGCCAGGACACGGAAGCGCGCGGCCTTCGCCGCGTCCCCGATCGCGGCATAGTGATCGGCGAAGGTTTGCAGGGTGCCGTCCTTGTAGGACGACGGATCAAGGATCGCCGATGTGATGACCGCTTGCGCCTGCCCGTCGAGCTGCTTGGTCGTGGCCGTGCGCAAGGCTTCTACTGCCGCGCTCTGCTTTTCGATCTTGGCGTAGGCCGCCGCTTTCACGGCCGCTGGCAGGTCCGTCCGTTTCAGGATGTCAAGTTGGGCCGTCTTCACGTCCGCCTTGCCACCGAAGCTCGCCGCATAGCCCTGGACCCGGGAGACATATTCGCGTGTCTCGGCCGGGATGGCGTCGGGATTGGCGCCCTTCTTCAGCCAGTTGTCGACGTTGCCCGGGCCCCAGTTGTAGGCCATCAGGGCCAATCGCTCGTTGCCGTCATACTTCACGAGCTGCTGCTTCAGATATTGGAAGCCCGCCGGCACCCCCTGCTGAGGATCATGCGGATTCGTGACGCCAAGGTCCTTGGCGGTTCCCGGCATGAGCTGGGTGAGACCGCGGGCGCCGGCCGATGACACGGCATTGGGGTTACCGCGGCTCTCCTGAGAGATCAGGCCATAGCCCAGCGCCTCGGGAATCCCCGTCTCTCCGGCCGCCTTCTTGATCAGCGGATCGTACTGACGGACCGCCTGTGGGACCTGAAGCCCTAGGTATGACTGCGCGACATTGTCGGCGTCGAGGTCGGTCGCTGTGCTCTTCAGGCGGGCCGTAAGCTGGACTCGGTCATTGCCGTCAAGGCCGCCGGCCACGCGATCGAACATCTGTAGAGCGCCGCGGTTGTTGCCATTTGCGAGCTGAATCTCAATGGCCGTGCGAAAGACGTTGCTGCGGGCTGCGGCGGCCAATGCATCACCGGGCAAGCCGAGCTGTGCTGCACGCTTCAGGGCAGCCCGTTCCGCGCGGACAGCGAGGCCCATGACCTTGGCGGGGTCGTCGGCTGCCTGAGCAACCTCGTTCAGAGTGCCGGTCTGCGTGTTCTTGTAAGTCGCGCCCTCAAACTCCTCGCTCTGCCCGGCCATGTAGACCGCGAGGTCGTGCTTGAAGCCAATACCCTCCTTCGCCGCGGCGGTCTGAAAGAGCTGGCGGGCACGCGGAGAGACCAGCTTGCCGCCGATGGCGTCAGCCTGCTTCTGCAACCCGGCCGGCAGTTCGTCCAGGAGCGGCTGGCCGCCTGGCCCGGGCTTCAGGACGTCACCGCCCTTGAAGCGTCGAAAACCCTTCTCGGGGTCATAGGTCAGGTCCTGGCGGGCCTGCCTGAGCTGGTTCAGCGCATCCTGAGCCGCCGTCTCGTCAAGCTGCTTGCCCAGTTGGTCGACCGCCTGCGCGGCCTGCTGCGTCTGCCGGCCCTGCTCGTAGAGGGTCTGGGCCTCCTCGGTCCCGATTGGAGCCGCCTGCACGGTGCGATAGCTGGCGACCGACGGCTCGACGTTCGGCGTGCGCCGCTGGACATCTGCAACGGACGGAAAGGTCGCCATCAGGTCAACTCGCCATCAAGGTCAAAGCCTTACGGACACCTCGCCTCCGCCATAAGGAGGGACAGCGATCGGTTTGGAGGTGCGAAGCTCCACACACCAACCTAGGTGAAAAGCCGGGGACAACCCAAAGCGAATCCGGTCGATAGGTCAGGATGGCCCGAAACCTGGGGACAACGAGTTGTCTATGTGACGCTGAAAGCGAACGCTCCTCTCGCCATCTAGGACGTAGGCATCCCAGACGCGCAAATGGTCCATGTAACAGCCTCCTATCCATGTGGCCCACCTTCCTGCTCGACGAACATCCGAGCCAGGAGCCGGCGCACAGCGACGCCGATTGGCACCCAGTTGTAGTCAGGGTCTTGCGGGTCCGGCGCCTGCCCAGAACCTCCAACACGCTCGACGTGAGATAGATCCAGGGCAGTGCTTTCACTTTCACGGTCGTTGAGCCGGCTGCGTGAAAATCCGTCGTTCCAAGGATCCTGCATGGCGCGTCCTTTCGCCGGCTTCCCGGCACCGCAGAAACGTCAGTGCCCGCCGACACCTGCCAGCCGATTCCGGGCGGCCTTCCAAAGCGCCAGCAAGAGATCGAGGCGCCGTGTCGCGAGATAGAGGGTCACCACGCCGAGCTTGGCGTAGACGTGAAACAGGTCCTTCCCGACGCCGAAGCCACACAGGGAGAATTCGATGCCGGCGGCGCCGGTACGGATGACGCGCCAGCTCGTCATGCATCCCGTCCTTCAAGGATCGCCAGGGCGCGACGCATGCGCTCCCGCTCCTCGTCCGAGGCTTCGCGACGATTCCCCAGCTCGAGCACGACCGCCCAAACCTCGTCGCTCTCCGCGATGAGCTTCAGAAGGTGCTCACCGCTCGGGCCGTTCTCGCCCCGCAGCCACTTACGAACCGTGCCGACGCCTGCACCGATGCGGCCTGCGATCTCCTTCGCAGACGATCGATGATCGCCCCACTTCATCCGCAGGGCGTCGGCGATCTTCTCGGCATACGCGTTCGTACTCACGACCATGGTTGTCATGCGCTGGTCCGAAAGTGGTCGTTTGGTTGACCATATTTTTCGGTCTCTCGACGGCTCGGACATGGGCCACTCCTGCATGCGACGGTCTGTGCATGCAGAGCACTCATCCGAGGAGAGACACCAAAGGCTTCGAGTCGGTCGGAACGGTCATGCGTCGTGTGGTTGCGGACATGATCGCGCGTAGGGCGGCAGCGGCCGTTGGGGTTACGTGCTCGATCAGACCGATCTTGGATCCGACAACGATGGTGAACTACGCAAAGCGCTGCGCGTGTTCCGGAAGCTGAACTAGCGACCTGGGCGCTCGGGCAACCGGGCGTCCTTCCCTCCCGCCTCATACAAATCGATGACCGAGTCACCTGCTCGTTTCCCCTACGGCACCGTAATGGTCACGCCGGCAGCTGCCGGGGCCACCTACATTGGCCGGCGAGCGCGCGGCTTTCGCTCCGGATATGTATCAATCTGGCCGCTAGGGTATGTCCCCCATCCCCTGACCGGCGGGCGCGCTCACTCTGAGAAGCTTCGAGGCTCGCCCTGCAATACCCGAGCAACCACTCTTCTCGCCCTTCGAATTTGCTGCAGCGCACTTGTCGCACCAGACATGCACACTCTGCAAACCACTGCAAACAAACACGATTTAGACTTACATCGCGCGCAACGGCCCGCTGTCCCCCAAGCAGCAACTTGCCGTTACGGATCGGGCCCCACCCCCCTCCGGTCGCCAGCCTTCCCACACCACACTCACTATCGGCGGGCGCGCACTCTTGCGCCACGTCTTGCGGGGCACAGCCGCATGAGCACCGCGGACGCTCAGGTAAGCCTACAGGGCGTCGAGCATTCTCAGCAGGCGCTCTCGAGTGTTCAGCGGACGCGTGGCCTTGGTAGCCGCCTCTTCCAAGGTAGGACCTCGTCGCAGGTTACAGATGTGATTGACGGCGATTTCGTGATCGCCTCGGCGGATCGCTTCGATGGCACAGACCAGGTGCATCTCTGCCCACGGCGTGGGCTCCGACATCTGGCGATTGAGCTCTGCCAAGACGACAGCTTTAGCCGCGTCTCTCGTGACGACGACTGTCATGCTCCTCCTCCACGACCAGCATGGCCGCGTGCCAAGGACGAGCCCCGCGCCCACGCTCTCGATGGCAATCTGTTTGGGAATTCGACCCTGGAATTTCAAGAGTTCCGGGGGCCACCAGGGCCCAGCCTTCTCGCCGACCGGAGGTGTGCCCCTGATCGCCGCCCCTGGCAGCGGAGGCATGGATGACCGCGGACGCCGACCATCAGTCCCTGGCGAGCGTCGCCGGACGCCTTGGCAAATCACCGCGCTGGCTGCAGTCTCGCCTGACCGAGGACCAGCGTCGGCCAGCAGACCACCAGCGGCTGCAGCATCACCACTATATCGGCGGATCGAAGCGATGGTCGGAGACGGAATATCAGGCGCTGGCGGCGGCGATCGCAGCGGCGGACGCCGATCGGGCACGAGGAAGGCGAAAGCTTCCCCTGGCCTACAGCTCCTCGACCGGGGCGGCACGTGGTACGTCATCGGCACCGTCCGAGCATCAGCTGCTGACGGACGCCGACGCTCTCGCCGCATTAGAAAGAGTACTGGCCTTCCCGCGAACGATGACACCCTCGCCGACGCTGAAGCGCTCCGCGACGCCTGGACGATCGAGATCCGGCAGGAAATCGTCCACGGGAAGCACCCGAGTATTGCAGTTTCCATCGCCACAGAGCGGTTCCTGAAGCGCCCGCGCAAGCGTGGCCGGAAGGCGAGCTGGCGCGAGATCTCGATGACGCAACACGTCGCTGCCCGATTCAAAATCCGGCAGATCAACGCCGTCGCCCCCGAGGAGTGGACATCCTTCGTCGAGGCTGAGACGACGGGCGTCTCCGCCTCGACCCGCGAGCGGTTCCTGAATGGCTTCCTGTCCTTCATCAACTGGTGCGCCAAGCCGCCCCGGCGCTGGATCGAGGCAAAGAACATTCCGCATTTCGAGCGCGACGCCGGGGCGCGCAATCCCAAGCATCGCCAGCGCCGGCACGTCGCCGGCTGGCGCCCCGAGCTGATCATGCTGCTGATCGACAACGCAGGATGGCACCTCAAGCCCCAGCTCTGGGTAGAATGGAGCACAGGCCAGCGCGTCTCCGCTGTGCTGCGAACCAAGCTGGGCAGCGTCGTCCTGGCGCAGGGACGGGAACAGATCACCTACGAGACGACGAAGACCGGCGAGCCGGTGACGGCATCACTTCACCCGCAGGCGGCCGAGGCGATTCGCGAATATCTCAAGCGGCGCGGCGGCCTCCACGATCGGGACAGCTACCTGTTCCTGACCAAGTCGGGAAAGCCCTACAAGGCCGACGTGGAGTACGGCAGCCAGAACAAGACCGCCTTCAACAACGCGAAGGCGCGGGCCGTGGCCGCCCGGCGGCGCCAGGCTCTGGCCGAGGCCCTCGAGCTCCGGCGCCAGCACCAGGTCCAGGCCGCCCGGGACCTCATAGGTCAGGCCTGGGCCGACATGAAGCTCATGCGGCAGGTGACCCAGCACTGGTTCCGGCACCTCCTCGCCACGACCCTGCATGCCATGCAGGCGCCGGCCCGCGTGGCAATGGACCAGGCTGGCTGGTTGACCGTCGAGAGTTACATGGCCTACGCACACGATGTGCCGGAGGTTCGGCGCGCTGTAGTCGACGCATTGCCAATTGGCAGAATTGGATCAAGGAAGGTCAGTGATGGCTGACGAGCCGGAGATTGAACTGCTCAACGAGAACGGCATACGGTTTAGCTATCGTATCTCATCTCGAACTACTGCTTTTCATCGGAGCAGCGACCTCTTGATCAATGGAGCTCATCGAGAAGGAGCAGAGTTGCATTGGTATCGCATCGACGACGAATGGCAACTAGGAACGATAGTCCTAACACCAGCGGTTCTCGCCGAACTCGGACAAGTACAACTGAAATCGTTGGTCGGAAAAGCTGAAGCAATTGAAGTGCGTGAGTTTGGCGTTGAAGTTCTTGGCGTGAAGAAAGTTGATCTTCAGACAACCGCATCGCTCATCACTCAAACAGATTTTAGGGGCGATGACGCCGCCTTTGCAGAGCCACCACAACTTCCCACTCCTAATTCGCCATCTTCGGGCGATTTCGTCGCCCAGCCGCCGACGTATCAGGCGCCGCCGAATCCAGGATTTGCAGGTATTGGCACGATTGGCGGTCTATTTGGAGGCATGGCTCCGCTGGCGACTCGACGCCGAGAATCGGTCCTTCAGGTAGAAACTAAGATGCAATTCGACACAGACGATTGGGCTAATCCTTGGTCGATTCGCGCTTGGAAGAATGCAATCACAGAGCTGACCAAAGCCAAACCTTTCCGCATTATATCATCAGGCACGTCGTTTCTGGGACGCCCTAATGTGAAGACGTCTTTGAAGGACGCATTACTCATTCAGCATAATCTAGCCAAGGAGGTGATGAGCGAAGCGACAGAGCGCGCCCGTCTCGCCATTGATATGGAAACATTGGTCGAATATTTCGACTTCCCACCGGAAACCAGGGCCGCCTGCGAACAGTACCTCGCGTATTTTTCGCAGTTCTTGAGGGACTTGGGCATCGAAAGCGATATCCAAGTTAAAGAGGAAGCCAATCGAGTCCTGTTCTCGGTCCGGCCGAAAGATGGAATTGAGGCATTATCTGCGGTTCGAGAGGCGCTGTCGGTCTTTTTGAAGCTACCGGCCCTGTCAGATCACGAACGGCATAACCTCATGTCGAACGACGCTGCTGCAATTCAGCTAGAGGCCAACGTTCAACATCTGCGCTCGCAAATACTGTTGGCTAAAGCCACGATGCAGCTCCAAGTCGCCACCCTCCAAGCACAGCAACAAACCATTGATGCTCAGGCTACAACGATAATGGCCCTTGAGACTGCGCAAAAGCAGGTTACCCGGCCCGCTACCGATAGCGAACCAATTATCGGAACTGCGGTCAGTGTCACAAAAGTTAGGAAGTTCGGCGTTGAGGTGGACCTCCCGAAAATTGTTAGATCATTGAGGAGAATTCCCTTCAAGAAGTGACACGTCGCTGACACCAAGGCGAACCACTCCCTAAAATTGCTCAGATATTTCAATAGCTTACGTGCGCAAGCCCACGCCCCTCCGAAGGCAGAGGTCGTGAGTTCGAATCTCGCCGGGTCCGCCATCAAGTCCTTGATATCGTTGGGAAGCAGCATCTGCAGTTACGCACTGCATGCACCGCTATGCGCAGCCTCGGACAGAACGTCGCCGGAACACGGAAGGAGATTGGGCATGTTTCTGACACGTCGGTTTGCGACGCGTTCTTCTTGGCAGCGATCAGGGAGACACTCGCGGTCCGATGTGCAATCGCTTAGTGATCAATCTCTAGTTGCCACGCTGACGCCATGCAATCGCTGCAGGCCAACGGATAGCGCAGCCGGCACTGCAAGCGGCGGACGGTCGGCTTAATGTGACGTGATTGCTATAGAAAATCCTCCACTGAGCGTTCGATGAATTCGACGCTTCCATCCGCGCCTTTGTTGGAGGCCGCGTCAATCGAAGAACTGGCACCATAATCACGACCATCGATCGGGTGATTTTGGCTCTTGCGAAAGCGATGTCTGGCCCTCGCATAGCCCACGTGACGGCTACTATGAGTCATGCGCGTACTACAATGTCTAACGGCATCGGGTGCGACTCGGCCAATTGATCATTGGCTCAGCGCCGCATTCCGGCAGGCCCGCACCTGATCCTTGAGCCGACCGTAGTCCGGCATGAACTGGCCAACGACAATGCCGTCCCGGCCGAGGAGTCTCCGAATCTCCTCCATCTCGTCGGCAGCGGCTTCTTGCTGTTGCCGACTGTACTCGATCTCGCACGGGCAGGCCGCCGGCGGGCTAGAAGTTGCCGTCGCGCAGGCGCCGATCGACAGCATCAGGGGTACGAGGACCACGAGCGTCCGCACCAAGGTTTCAGTGCGTCCCGCTAAGCGTTCAGGCGCCAGATTTCGAAGTTAAGCAACGATGCAAATGCGCCCCATGCTGCAAGCGGAACCAGGCAGAGTGCCGCAACAAGGTCAAGCCAACGGAACCTATCGATCGTTGCCAAGATCAGTAGAAACTGCGGTACGATGTTCAGAAGTCCCGCCAAAGGACTATGCCATCCGAAAAACAGCCACGACCAAAGCGCATAAAACAGCAGTTGAGGGAAGAACAGCACCAACGCAGTTCGTCGCTCCGCGCGCCTGTCGGCAATTGCCAGGATGCGCCAGACAGAGAAGGCCATCAAAACATACGGCGTCGTCCAGAATCTCGGGGCCGCAGCGGCGCCATTAGATGATCGTAGGTTCCTGGGATCAGCGACTTGACGTGAAGGCCGATCGTGACGTTCAGGTCACGAAGAACGCGGTGCTTCTTCTTATCGAAGGCCGCCCCATTCGGGTTTATCACCAGCGGAACTTCCGGAAAGCACTGCCGCACAATCTTTGCCCGTTCCACAACTTGTTTGTCGACAAGGCCGTCACCAAAGAGGCCGAATCCGATTTGCTCGGTGATAACGATATTCAGCCCCCTTAGGCCCGCGAGAACCTTGCTCAACAAGCCCAGAGACATTTCCTTTTGGGTCAAATGGTCTGTTTCTGCCTTGCCGGTAGGACAGTGAATGCCGGATGCATTGCGCAGATTTGTAGTTCCGAAGCTCAGATAGCGAATCGAGTCGACGAGCGTGGGCTTACCCGTCGCGCACCATCCGCTCACTGAGTTCGACGCCACCCGCGAAGCACACCGCGACCGTCCGACCGTAGCGATCCCTATCCTTCGGCAGGTGACAGATGAAGCGTCCATCACGAATAGAGAGACGCTCCCGGTCTGTTCGATCGAGTGGACTCGCTAGTCCTGCGCCCAGAGATAGCCGAAGGACGTATAGTTCTGGATCCGTTCGAACGTCGGATCGAACGCCTCGAACTTGCGACGGATACGCTTGATGGCGGACCGAACGTTCGTCTTGTAGCCATTCTCCCCGCACCCGGCGACGAAGCCACGATAGTGCAGCGTGTCGTAGATCTCGCGATAGGTCACATGCCCGCCTTGGCTGCCGGCGAGCAGGTTGATGATCTTGAACTCGCCGACCGTAAGGCCGACGTCGGCACCCTTCCAGAGAGCTCGGCTGATGTGCGGCTTGAGCAGAAGGTTTCCCACCTGAACGACCTTTTCCCGTCGTGATTCCGGCACCTTGATACGGGCAACAATTCGAAGCCGATGCACCATTATGGAGATGCCGCGCGCTTTATCGATGAAGTCGATGGCGCCCTCCTCCAGGGCGCGGGTTTCGTTGCTGGTAAGCCACCGCCGCGCCAGGAACACGATCGGAAGGGTGATGCCCTGGCGCCTCAGCTGCTGCATGAGCTCAAGGCCTGAATTGCCAGTGTCACCCCAGTCGAGGACGATGAGATCGGCGGCCGAAAGCTCCTCCGAAGCGGCCAAAGCGGATCGGTTGTCCCCAAAGGCGGTTACCTCGAATCCCTGGTCGCACAATTCATCCGACAGCATGTTCCGAAAGCCGTCGTCCTTGTCGACGGCAACGACGCGAATTGGTGCCGGCGGCTTGCCGCTCATCAGGAATGACGGCACACCGACTGATCCAACGGTATTGACCACTGGTTGCATTGACACGTCTCCTCTTTGGATCGCCGACCCACCGGCGATCGCTTTCCCACTGCAGCATGAGGAGGCATTAGGTTGCCGGCTCGCGGACGGCAGCCTTGTGGACTGCAGCCTGACGCCGGCAAGCGTGATCACACGCAAGAAACGCGATCACACGCATATGGGTCTGTGATGACCCCGATCCCTTGCAAAAGTACTGAGGCCACCGCCTCAAAAGCTCCGAGACACCCCTGCCTCGTCGCGAGCACCCAATGCAAAGCCCCTTCCCGCGCTCTCCATAGCGTTGGAGTTGTCACAAGGGGAGCAGGAATATGGTTGGCATCACCGTTTAGTCACAGATACTCCCTCTAACGGTCGGGCCGCATTTAGTGGGGCCGCCCAAAGTCGGACCCGCCCCGCCCGGCTTCACCCTATGGGGCGAAGACGTGATCACCCATTTGAGGGATGCCATCCTAATTCTCCAGTCCCACTGTACTCACTCCCTCCGGGGAAGGGTGCGGCTTGGCATTTGCAACCATGAACATGGACGGATCACTGCACGCAAAGATTGAGGCGAACCACTTGCCTGCTGCACTATTGCCGATAGCATGCCGCACGTGGAACCGGTGACTCTCTCTCCTTGAGCTGGAGGCCGCATGCCGACGAAGACACGTTCATCTGCCCCATCGCCGTAGCGGCCCTTATCGGGCAATGGCGGCCATCGGCCTGAATTTGGTGACACCACCAAAACTTTCGTCGGACTTGTTCGCATAGCACTTGGGGGAGCTTAGAAATGGCGGACCCAGAGTAGAGCAGTATTGAGAAAGAGAACGAGCGCAGTCTCAATGAACGCATTTGGGCAATCGAGCAGATCAAACGATTGTACGCCGTTGTCATCGGCTTCGCGGTATTCAGTGGCATCTCCAATTCGGTGCAAATAGCGCGAGTGATTTGGAAGGATGGCGTCCCATACGAGGCGCTCTCGTTCTTGGTCACCGAAGTATTGGTGATTCTCTCGTTGGTAGCTCTATTCGCCCTCTCGTCAGAGCGCATGCTCGAGCGCAGGTATTTGAGGCCCTACAGCCCAGTGCCGACCGACCTCCATGTGCTCTTTGACTTGTTCACCATAGGCATTCCGGCTGTATGCTTCGTTATTCTTGCCAGCATTTTTCCGAACCTTCAGGACGTGGCTGACAACCCTGGACTTTTGCAAAGCTACTTCAAGCTCTTCTGCTGGACGCTCGCAATCTTCTATCTAACCAATTGCATCTTGCTGCTACTCGGCCATATGTGGCGGCCGTTCAATGGGTCGCAGACCGAGAGTGATGAGGTTTCGAAAGACTATAGAATATGGTTAGTCATAAACGCGGCGTTTGCTGCAGTAATGTTCGTGTTGGTCACGTCGTTGGACAGCTTTTTCAAGGAGCGAGCCGGCGGCATTAATTTGGCCGCCATGATCGTCCTTGCTCTCCATCTGATTCGGTTTTGCCTGGACTATTTCTAGACGTTTAAGGGTTACTATCCACAGCGATCACTGCTTTTGAGATCGTAAGCCTCGTGTGACGCGGCAGGGCTACGACTCCAATGCCTCACTTACCGCTGCTTAATGATCGTTCGCCGGCAACAGCCAAGCGCTCTTGCCAGCTTTCCACCCATTGCAAGGCTGCGGTCATCGGAGCCGCCTTTTGACTTAACTGCCGATGCGCTCGACTCGCAAAAGGGCTACCAACCGCGCCGATCGACGCGCCTGCGTGCCTCCTCAATGCCTCTATGGATATTCTGTTCCTCTTCCTTGGGCAGCCGAATCTTAAACGAGATCCACATGAATAGAGGCACCCCGAGGCCGATGATGAGGGCCATGCCGACTAGCAGATACGTGTACATCGACACCTCCCCAAAGCGGCCTCACGAGGCGAGATTCTGCCTTCTCCCACTGATTGTACTAACCACCCCACATACTCGACAGCCAATTGAAGCAATGGCGGCGAACACTATTGGCCAAACGCAGCCCTTAGCGCAGCAACAGCTTCCTGCAGCGCTGCACGATGTGCCTCCTCGTTGTATTCCAGGTGGCCAAAGAAGTACTCCGGCCTATTACGTAGACGAATGCTATTGAACGCATGATGGGCACCTGGATAGACCACTAGCCGCAGTTCCGCCCCGGCGCCGCTGCGTCTTGCCATCATTTCCTGGCATAATTTCGCCGGCGTGAGTTCGCCGATCAGGACCAACGTCGGCACAGAGGCTCCCCCCATCGAGACCTCACATTGGGGGGTAGTAGGCTACAGCGGCACGGAATTGACGCTCGAATTGGCTTCTTACACCACCGAGCTTTACTGCAGAGAGCGCTACCTCACCACCCTGTGAGAACCCCAATAAAGCAATGCGATCTTCATCGATGAACGGCAAGCTCGCCAAATAGAGCAGCGCGCCAAAGGCATCCATCAACCTATCTGAGGGCGTACCCGACGAAGTGGCGCAGCGCTCGACGATGCCGCGTGGTCCAAAACTATCGACGATCAGCAATACATACCCCAGCGACGCAGAATAGGAGCCGCTTTCGTCTTCGCTTGCCCGTGAAGAGCGACCGTTACACCCGTGTAACATCACCACCGCCGGGAACTTTCCATTGCCCGACGGCCGGAAGAGCTCGCCGATCAGTTCAATGCCTGGGCGTGCGGGGATCGGCTGCCCGCGTTCCTGAAAGAGGCGTTGCTGCAATGCCGTTGGCGGTGTTGTCGCGGCTGGAAACCTAACCGTCTCGCCGACGGCGACGCTCGGTAGCGTCGCGCAGGCAAAGGACAGGATGCTCAGCTTTATTAGGGCGGCTCCTCTCGTGCTTTTCTCCTGAGGCCCTGTCGGAGCTGACTTTAGTAGAACAAACTAGAGACGACAAAATCCCGCTCTGGCCGGCCGGAGCGGCGAAGGTTGGCGCCTAAGCGCCAAGAAAAGAAATCCGCCAGAACTACCTCACGCCGGCATGGCGCCGACTGTGAGCACCGCCGCTGCATGTCCGAAGCATGGACGACGCTGTAACCGGGCTCCTCTTCGTGCTCGATCCGCAGAACTTGGACGAGGACTCCGAGCGCGTGCTTCGCGCCTCGATTCGAGCCCTTCAGAAGCTGAACTAGCGGCCTGGGCGCTCGGGCAACCGGGCACCCTCTCCTCCTGCCCCATACAAAACGATGACCGAGTCACCCGCTCGTTTCCCCCACGGTGCCACCTTGATCACGCCGGCTTCCTTCGCCGCGGTCTACATAGGTCAGCGAGCGCGCAGCTCTGGCTCCGGAGACCCATCCTCCTGGCCGCCAGCATACATTCCCCATCCCATATGCGGCGGGCGCGCTCCATTTCGAGCAATGTCGGAACCGAATCGTTTCTGGCGATTCGAACGGGCAAGCGCGGTGCGCTCGGCCGTCGATACGGCAAATTTATCTCATCAGACATGCACAATTGATTGCGCAATCAGAGAAAATTACAGTTACACTGTGGAAACGCGCAACGGCTTGCTGGCCCACCCCAGCGCGTTATGCCGTTACGGATTGGGCCCTCACCCATCCGGCCGCCGGCTACCCCACCTTCCATACCACCACCGGCGGGCGCGTACTTTTCCGCGGCGCTTGGATCGCGCGCATGAGAAGCGGCCGGGAAGTGAGGTGCGCCCGGATATCGGCGCCGGTAACTGGCTTAAAAGATCCGAGAAAACTCGCGCGCCGGTCCACTCTTAATCTCAAGGAACCTATGGCGCAGCTCTTCCAAGGTTTCAGGAGGAGTCGGCTGAATCGAAGCGCTGGTGGAATGACTGTCTCGGGGGTCAGTCACCGAGAGGACCTGGAGCTTTGCGAGCTCGTAGTGCCCGCTGCGAAGATTGTTCACCGCATGAAAAAGGCAACTGCGCTGCCAAGGGCCATACGGAAAATCACCCCGCTCGACGGACGCGAGCACGGTGTCGATGGCATCTTCCGCTACGCGTTTCCTCTGCTCCTGAAGAGAAGGGCTTTCCATTCCAAGCTCCCTGTTCACTACCTCCACGTGACCATGATGGAGTGCGGCGGCAAGTGACCATCCGCTCTCGTCCCACAAAGGTCATAGAGCCGGGTATCGCCAGAAATGCGAGCGGTGACGATGCCGTGAGCGCCGTGGCGCGCGATTTCCATTCCAAAAGCCAGCCGCGCAAAGACCTGCGCCGTCCGTCGCAGCGGAGGCATGGATGACAGCAGACGCCGACCACCAGTCCTTGGCGAGCGTCGCGGGGCGCCTTGGCAAATCACCGCGCTGACTGCAGTCTCGCCTGATCGAGGACCAGCGCCGGCTATCAGACCACCAGCGGCTGCAGCACCACCACAACATCGGCGGATCGAAACGATGGTCGGAGACGGAGTACCAGGCTCTCGTGGCAGCATCCTCCCGACGCGACCGTCATTGCTCTGAACCGGAGTTGCCGCGCGGCCGCTGTTCGAGACAGCGGCCGCGCGGTAGCGCCTGGTACAGGATCGCCTGCCAGGTATCGCGCAGGGTGTTTCCCTGAGCGATCTGGTGGCGCGAAGTTTCCTCTGCAACTCGTTGGATTGCCACGCCGCCTCTCCGCCGGGACGGAGAGGGACGCCTTCTTTCCTTAATGCCGGCTAGTCTCCGCGCGGCCGACCACCATGTGATGGACCTCGTCCGGGCCGTCGGCGAAGCGCAAGGTGCGCTGCTGGGCGTACATCTCGCTGAGCGGCGACCATTGCGAGATGCCGGTCGCGCCGTGGATCTGCATCGCCTGGTCGATGATGGTGCAGACCTTCTCCGGCACCATCGCCTTGACCATACTGACCCACACGCGGGCCTCGCGGTTGCCCAGCACGTCCATCGCCTTGGCGGCCTTCAGCACCATCAGGCGCATCGCTTCGATCTCGATGCGGGCGCGGCTCACCACCTCGATATTCTTGCCGAGGTTGATGATCGGTTTGCCGAAGGCGGTGCGGGTCGAGCCGCGCTTGATCATCAGTTCGAGCGCCTTCTCGGCCGCGCCGATCGAGCGCATGCAGTGATGGATGCGGCCCGGTCCGAGGCGGACCTGGCTGATCTCGAAGCCGCGGCCCTCGCCTAGCAGCATGTTCGCAGCCGGCACCCGGCAGTTCTTGAAGCGCAGGTGCATGTGGCCGCGCGGCGCATGGTCGTGGCCGAACACGTGCATCGGGCCCAGTATCTCCAGGCCCGGCGTGCCCATCGGCACCAGGATCTGCGACTGCTGGAACTGCGGCGACGCCTCGGGGCTGGTCTTGACCATGACGATCATGATCTTGCAGCGCGGGTCGCCGGCGCCGGAGATGTAGTATTTTTCGCCGTTGATCACCCACTCGTCGCCGACCAGCTCGGCGCGCGTCTCGATGTTCTTGGCGTCGGACGAGGCGACGTTGGGCTCGGTCATGGCATAGGCCGAGCGGATCTCGCCGTTAAGCAGCGGTTTTAGCCACTTCTCCTTCTGCTCGGGAGTTCCCACCCGTTCGAGCACTTCCATGTTGCCGGTGTCGGGCGCCGAGCAGTTGAGCGACTCCGACGCGAGCGGATACTTGCCGAGTTCGGCGGCGATATAGGCGTAGTCGAGATTGGTCAGGCCGCGGCCGATCTCGGAGTGCGGCAGGAAGAAATTCCACAGGCCGGACTTCTTGGCCTTGTCCTTGGCCTTTTCCAGCAACTCGAGCTGGCCCGGCGCCCACGACCAGCGATCACTGCGGCCCTCGCCGAGCTTGAAGAATTCCTCGGTGATCGGCGCTACATTCTCGGCAATGTGCGCCTTCACCGCGTCGAACAGCGGCTGGCTCTCCTTCGACATGGCGAGGTTGTTCAGCTCGGCGTCGAGATCGGGCCGCTTCGGCTTCGACTTCGGGGTGGCCTCTTTGGCGGCTGGTGCGATGCTCACGAATGTCTCCTTCTAATCTCATGAGCACCCTAAGTAGAGTTACGCCAGTGCGCTAGAGGGGGTGTCCAGCGCAGTGAGCCGCTCGGCAATTTTGCACGAGCCCTCCCCCGCGACATCGGGCTTCCAAAGTCGAGAATGAGGACGCGGACGTCGTCAGGCAGTTGGGCAACCTCATCATACGTTGCTGCATGCTGATGGAGAGCAGGACAGGCGAATTTGACACGGCATGGCTGACGAGATACCGCGCGTTGCAAGTTCGATCCGGTTTTCAGGGCGGCTCGTGCAGTCGGACGATGAGCAACCTGCTGATACACCTTATGAAAGTGGCGCAGGTCCCCGGCATCACCGGCGCCGGCTCGCCCGCACCCCGGCCCATTTGCGCAGAGCGTCACGGTCACCGCATCACACTGTCAGCACGATCTTTCCAAAGTGCTGGTTGGCTTTCATCATCGCCAGCGCATCGACGACCTTTTCCAGCGGGAACGTCTTGTCGATCGGGAGGGTGAGTTTGCCTGCCTCGACCGCGTCCCACAGATCGACGCGCATCAGGCGATTGATCTCGCGCACTTCCTCGCGCGATCGCGTGCGGAAGGTCACGCCGATATAGTCGATGCGCTTGAGCGCGTGCAGGTCGAAGTTGAATTCGCCATTGTTGCCACCCAGCCGTCCGACATTGACGATGCGCCCGAGGACCGCGCAGGCGTCGAGGTTCTGGTTGGCGACACCGGCCGAGACTTGGTCGACAATCAGGTCGACGCCTTTGCCACCGGTTGCCGCCTTCACCTTCTCCGGCCATGCTGCGTCGGTGGTGTCGATTGCGACGTCGCAGCCATACTCCTTCAGGCGCGCACGACGGCCCTGGTCGGTCGAGGAGCCCATGACAACCGACGCGCCCATAAGCTTGGCGACCTGCATGCCCATGAGGCCAACACCAGAGCTCGCGCCCTGGATCAGCACGCTTTCGTCCTTCTTCATGCGCCCGGCGGTGATGACGGCGTTGTGCATGGTATGCAGCGCAACTGGATAGCAGGCTGCCTGCTCGAAGGTCATGTTGTTGGCGGGCATGCGATGCACGCGGCCCATATCAGTAGCCACGTACTCGGCATAGCCGCCGGGCGCCGAACTCATCACGCGATCGCCGGGCTTGATGCCCGTCACGGCGCCGCCCACCGCTTCGACCTCGCCAGAACACTCCGAGCCTATGCGTGCGATCGAGCCGTGGCGCATACCGGCAGCGATGCCGAGATCGGCGCGATTGAGACTCGCGGCGCGCACCCTGATCAACACCTGATCCGCCTTCGGCTCAGGCTTGGGCAAGTCCTGGATCTCCACACCGTTGGCGCCCACGACTGCGGCCTTCATGATCTTTCTCTCCATGTCTCGAATGTCAGACGATGCGACTCTGCCGCCCCTGCCAGTAGCGGTCGCGCAGGATGCGCTTGTAGAGCTTGCCGGTGGGATGACGCGGCAGCTCGACCTCGAAATCCACCGTGCGCGGACACTTGATTGACGCAAGGTGCTGGCGGCAGTAGGCCAGCAGCTCTTCGGCCAGATCAGGGCCGGCCTCGCGCATGTCACGCGGTTGCACGACGGCCTTCACCTCTTCGCCGAAATCCTCGTTGGGCACGCCGAAGACCGCGACATCGACCACCTTCGGATGGTTGATCAGCGTGTTCTCGGCCTCCTGCGGGTATATGTTTACGCCGCCGGAGATGATCATGAAGGCTTTGCGGTCGGTCAGGTGCAGGAAGCCGTCGGCATCGACGTAGCCAACGTCGCCCAGCGTGGTCCAACCCCTGGGATGGCGCGACTCGGCAGTTTTCTTCGGATCGTTGTGATAGGCGAACACACGGCCCTCGGCAAAGTACACCGTGCCCGATTCTCCAACCGGCAATTCCTCGCCGTCGTCGCCAACGATCTTCAGCTTGCCGACGATGGCGCGGCCGACCGTGCCCTTGTGCGCCAGCCACTCCTGGGGACTGGCGATGGTGAGCCCATTGCCTTCAGTGCCGCCGTAATACTCCCAGATGATCGGGCCCCACCACGCGATCATCCTCTCCTTCACCGGGATGGGGCACGGTGCGGCGGCATGGATCGCACAGCGCAGGGAGGACATGTCATATCGGGCACGCACCTGCTCGGGCAGCTTCAACATGCGCACGAACATGGTTGGCACGAGCTGGCTATGCGTGACCTTGTACTCGGGCACCAACTTGAGGAAATTCTCGGCGTCGAAGTTCTCCATGATCACGCTGGTGCCGCCCAAGCGCATGATCATCATGTTGGAGCGCAAGGGAGCTGCGTGGTAAATCGGTGCCGGCGACAGATAGACCGTGGTCTCGTCCATACCGTAGAGCTCGCGGACAAGATCGAAGGTTGGAATCACCTCATCGATCTTCTCCATAGTCAGGGACGCCTTCACGCCCTTGGGCCGGCCCGTAGTGCCCGATGAGTAAAGCATGTCGCGGCCGGCGACCTCGTCGGCGATCGGCGTTGACGGGAAGACGCGGACGACACGCTCGAACGATTCGTAGCCCTCGATCATGCCATCGACCATGAATCGTGTGCTCACGCCAAGCAGCAGTGGCCGCAGCTCTGCCGCCGTCGCCTCCAGGGCGCGCGACGTGATGATCATCCGCGCGCCGCAATCGCTGACGATGTAGTCGACCTCGGCGGCGGTCAAGCGCGAGCTGATCGTCGTGTAGACCAAACCCGAACGCTGGGCGCCCCAGCATATCTCGAAAAAGCGTGCGTTGTTCTCCATCAGGATGGCAATGTGATCGCCGGCCTTCAGCCCGCGGGAACGGAACATGTGCGCGATGCGATTGGAGCGCTCGTCGAGCTCGCGATAGGTCACGCCTTCGCGGCTGCCGGCCATAATGTAGGCCAGCTTGTCGGGCGTGCGCCGGGCGTGGATATACGGATGCAAGCGGGTTCTCCGGACTTGATTTACTGGGCTTTCCTGGTGGCGCTAACGCATTGAAAGACGTCGCTCGGGTACAGCAGCCGGACGTTCACTCAGTGACATGGGTGCACTAAGAACGGTTGATGGGGGCCGCTTCTGGAGCGTTCACAGAAGCGAGAGGAAAATGGCAGGCAACAAAATGGCCTGGCTCGGCCTCACGCCAAGTGGGCTCCAACTCCGCGCACCGCGTCTCAGCACGCGGACAACGCGTGCGAAAGCGGCAGCCGCTCGGCGGGTCCATTGGGGATGGCAAGTCACCGGCCAGTAAGCGCGATCGATCCGGCACATGGTCAGGGTCCATGACGGGAATGGCCGCCATCAAGGCGGCTGTGTAGGGATGCAACGGCGCCTGATAAAGTCGCGCCGAGGACGCCAGTTCACACAGCCTCCCGAGGTACATCACCGCAACGCGGTCACTTATGTTCTTTACGACCGCCAGGTCATGGCTGATGAACAATAAAGTCAGGCCGTAGCGAGCCTTCATATCCTCCAGCAGGTTGAGGATCTGCGCGCGTACCGAGACGTCGAGCGACGATACGGGCTCATCGCAGACGACCAGATGCGGCTCCATAATCAGCGCACGAGCGATTGCAATGCGCTGGCACTGTCCGCCTGAAAACTCGTGTGGTCGGCGGCCCATCACGCGGTCCGGATCGAGGCTGACGGCTTCCAGCGCCAGGCGCACGCGACGCTCTCGTTCCTCGGGGCTGCCGACGCCGGCAATGGCCATTGGCTCGGCGACGATGTCGCGCACGCGACGGCGCGGATTGAGTGACGAGATCGGATCCTGGAAGATCATGTGCAGGCGAGCCCGCACCCGGCGAAGCTCCTGTCCGGACAGATCTGCGAGGTCGCGTCCTTCGAAAACGATTCTGCCACCGGCCGGACCCGGCAATTGCATAATGGCGCGTCCAACCGTGGATTTCCCGCAGCCCGACTCACCGACTAGGCCAAGCGTCTCTCCCCGACGCACCGTGAAGCTCACCCCTGCGACGGCCATAAGCTTCCGCCCTCCGGAAAGCGCGTATTCGACCGTCACACTTTCGACGGCAAGCAACGGGGCATCGGTCACGCCAAGACCTCGCGTTTCGCTCCGACAGGATGCCAGCACGCATAGACATGGCCGCCATCGGCGTCCGTGGACAAAGCAGGCTGCGTTGTCCGGCACACACCCGTTGCATAGTCGCAACGCGGGCCAAAGCGGCAGCCCGGCGGCGGATCGACCATGTCAGGAGGTCGCCCCGAAATGGCGCGCAAGCGTGTGTGCGGCGGATCAAGCAGGTTCGGCGCCGAGCGAATCAACGCTTCCGTGTAGCGCATGCGGCAACCACGGAACAGCGAGCGTGTGCTGGCGCGCTCCACCATTTGGCCGGCATACATCACGGCTATCGCATCGGTGTTGCCGGCCACGATGCCAAGATCATGCGAGATCAGGATCATTGCCATGTTGCGAGCGATCCGCTGGCGCTGCAGCAGATCGAGGATCTGCGCCTGAATGGTCACATCCAGCGCCGTCGTCGGCTCATCGGCAATCAGAAGCTTTGGCTCGCAGGCCAGGGCGATTGCAATCGCAACACGCTGCCGCATGCCGCCAGACAGCTGATGCGGATAGTGGCGCAGCCGTTCGGCGGCTGACGGAATTCCAACCGACATCAGAAGCTCAATCGATCTCGCGTCCGCTTTCCGGCCGCGTAATCCCAGATGCCGCGTCAGCACCTCGCCAATCTGCGAGCCGATTGTCTTGACCGGATTAAGCGACGACATCGGATCCTGAAAGACCATCGCGATGTCCTTGCCTCTGACCTTGCGCATCTCCGCCTCGGACAGAGTGAGCAGATCGCGGCCCTCGAACAGGATGCGTCCTCGCGTTACGACCGAGCCGTCTTTCGCCAAGATGCCCATGATCGTTCGCGACAGGACGCTTTTTCCCGATCCGCTCTCGCCAACGATGCCCAGCGCGTCGCCGCGCTCGACTGAAAATGAGATACCATCGACGGCCCGCACGGTTCCGCGTGGCGTCCTGAAATGAGTGGCGAGGTCGGCAACCTCGAGCATCGGCGCGCTCACAGAGCACTTGCCCGAAAATCCGTCCGAGCCCGGAGCCGTTCGCCGATCTGGTTGATCGACAGCACGGTCAGGAACATCAAGAGAGACGGGATGAAACAGATGTAAGGCTCCCGGGCGAGATCGGACTGTCCGTCGGCGATCATGTTGCCCCAGGTCGGCTGTGGCGGCGGCACGCTCAGCCCGAGAAACGACAGCACGCCTTCGACGACGATGATGCGCGAGACGATCAGAAGCGCATAGACAAGCATCGGGATGATGACATTCGGCAGGATCTCCTGCGCCAGCACCCGCCAATGGGTCGCTCCCATCGCCCGTGCCGCCATGACAAATTCCCGCTGGGCAAAGACGAGCGTATTCGCCCGCGCCACGCGCATGAACGCCGGCACTGACAGGATGCCGAGCAGCAAGATCAGGATGACGGTGTTTGCACCGACATAGGCGGCAACCGCCAAGGCAATCAGGATGCCCGGAAAGGCGAGGATTGCGTCCATCGCGGTAACGATCACTGTCTCGGTCCGACCGCGGAAGTAACCTGCGGCCATGCCGAGGCCGATTCCGATGCTCAAGCCCAGCACGGGTGCAAATGTGCCGACGACAAGCGAAACACGCGCGCCATAAATCGACCGAGAGAAGATGTCGCGGCCGAGTTGATCTGTCCCAAACCAAAACTCGGCGTTCGGCCAGCTTGATACGCTCGCGAAATCCGACTCCATAGGATTGCGCAGCGGCAGCAGGTTGGCAGTTGCCGCAAGCAGCGTAACCAGCACTACCCAGGCGACGGGTGCCCAGAATCCAAACCCCAGGCGATGGCGCGGCAGCGGACGCACGCGCTCCTCGCCGGCATTGCCCTTTGCCCGAGTATCGGCCGCTACGCTCATTGCCGGATCCTCGGATCGAGGACGGCATAGATCATGTCGACCGCAAAGTTCACCAGGACATAGCCGACCGAGATGACAGCGACACATCCCTGCACCACCATCATGTCGCGATTGTAGACGGCGCCTGTGAGCATCCGTCCGACGCCTGGCAGGCCGAAGATGGTTTCGACGACGAGAGCGCCGGCGATCGCGGAAGCAATCTGCAGGCCGGCAATCGTCACCAGCGTAAAGGATGACGGGCGAAGGGCATGACGCACGAGAATGAACCAAGGGCTGAGGCCTTTTGCCTTGGCAAGGGCAATGAAATCCTGTTGCAGCGTTTTGATCAGGTCGGCGCGCAATACACCAAAGAGCACCGGAAACTCGACAAGAGCGATGGAAAGCGCAGGCAACGCGAAGTGGGCAAGGTTCGCCAACGGATCGACGGTCAGAGGCACGTAACCAGTTGATGGCAGCCAGCGCAGTGTCAGCGCAAAGATGAACATCAGCACGATCGCCGTAATGAACACAGGTGCAGCCAGAAGAAGCAGAGCAATCGAGCTGATCAGCCGGTCGAGCCGGCCACCGGCTTTGTAGGTGCACAGGATGGCTGCGAGGATCGCCAGTAGAAGTGCAAGACACTGGCTGAGAAGCATCAGCTCGATCGTGACCGGGAGGCGATCGACGATCTGCTCCAAGATCGGCACGCGCGTGATGTAGGAACGGCCAAGATCGCCCTGCAGGAAGCCGCCCAACCATTGCAAATATCGCAGCACCAGCGGCTGATCGAGGTTGAGGTCGGCACGCACCTGGGCGATCGCCGCTGGCGTCGCCTCGTTGCCGAGCATCGCGAGCGCGACGTCCCCCGGCAGGAGGTTCAAGAGCAGGAACGTCGCCGCCGTAACCAGCAACAGCACCGGGATGAGCCGCAACAACTTGCGGAGGATGTTGCGCACGCCCCCTTTACCTCCCGCGGCGGCTTGCCTGCACCGACATCACTTCGCGTCGACCCAGACTTCGTTCAGCCGCAGGACACCACGCCGCATCGGCGGGATGTTCTGGACGCGCGGCTGTGTGATGGCGAAATGGATCGTCTGGAGGCGCAGCATGATCGGCATTTCCTTCGCCATCTCCTTGGCGACGTCACAGTAGGCCTTCTTGCGCACTGCAAGATCGAGGCTGGTTCGGCCAGCCTCGATCGCCGCATCGAGCTTTGGGCTCTTGATCTTGGTGAAGTTGCCACCACTCATTGAATAGAACGATTGGTAGACCTGGAAGTCGGGATCAGGCACGTCGGCCACCTCCCACCAGGCGATGTTGTAGTCGCCGCGTACCACCGGCTGGATGTACGAAGGTCCGCCCTGGATGTTCTTGATCTCGGCCTCGATGCCTACCTTCTGCCAGAAACTCTGATACAGCTGCGCAGGGATCGTCATCGTCGGTGTCGGCTGCGACTGCAGCGTTATCTTCACCGGCTTGCCATACTCCTTGAGCAAGGCCTTCGCCTTCTCTGGATTGTACTCGGGGTAGCCAACGTCGGGGCAGTTCCACGGCGAGCCCGGCCCCCAGAAGCTTTCTGCAATCTGGCCGACATTGTCGAAGGCAACTCTCAGCTCAACCTTGCGGTCGATCGCGTGAGCCAGCGCCCGGCGGACGCGGACATCGTCGAGCGGCGCTACTGCCGTATTGATATTGACCGTATAGGCGCCTGTGCCGTTGTATTCTACGACCTTGAGTTTTTTGTCGGCACGCGCCTCGTTCACCTGTTTGCCGAGAGGCTCGTAGAAGATGTCGATGTCGCCGGTCTTGACGGCCGTAAAGCGCGCCATCGGATCCGGAAGGAACCGGATCACAATCTTGTCGAGATGCTGTGCCTTCGGATTCCAGAAGTGCGGGTTCTTGACGAAGGTGATGCTGTCGTCCTGCTTCCATTCCGACATGACATACGGGCCCGCGCCGATCGGACGGCGGCTCACGTCTTCGCCTGATGCCGCCACGTGATTGGCCGGCATGATCCAGAAAAGGTAATTGTCGGCGGAAAGCAGCGCGGGAAAGGCAGCCCAAGGTGCCGACAGCCTGAACTCGAGCGTCATATCATCGATCGCAACAACCTCTTTGAGCGAGCCGAGCGAGCCTGCAAACGCCTGGTTCCTGGTGGGATCGAGGATGCGATCCTTGAAGTGCGCAACGACGTCCGCTGCCGTAAACGGGGCACCGTTGGAGAATTTCAACCCCGGTCGAAGCTTCAGCCGCCAGATCGTTCCGTTCTCTGAGGGCACCACCGACTCTGCCAGCTCGGGGACCGGCTCGCCCTTCTCGTTGCGCGTGAAGAAATTCGAAAAGATCAGCGCACCGGCTATTGTGGTTTCGCGGCTAGCTCCGCGTATCGTGATGGCATCGAAACCCTGCACCTGTGCGCTGGTTGCCATCACCAACGTGCCACCCTTTTTGGGCTCGTTCGCCATGGCATGTTGTGAGAAGGCGAAGCCGAAGGCCATCAACATCAAGCCGCCGAGCTTGCAAGCGACGCGCATGTTCCTCTCCCTATGTCGTCGATCGCGCGAGCGAGAGCGGCGCGGCCGAAACCACTTTTGCGCGGAGTGGAGTCACTCCGCCTATTCATTACTTGCATCCCGCTTTCCGCGGGTGGTTCCCGGCACGTCGCCGACAGACGTCGAACGGACGGCAGGCTTGACGAGTCTATCTTGCACAGTTAATACAACGTATCAAGTCCAATAGAGCCATGCGCGCAGACAGCAAAGAAACTATCGACGAACTGCTGGACGTGGCCGAGCGCCTGTTCGCGGCTCGCGGCGTGGAGCACGTGAAGCTCACGGAGATTGTAGCTTCGAGCAGCCAGAAGAACCGGTCGGCGTTGCACTACCATTTCGGCTCGCGCGAGGGTGTGCTTACGGCCGTGCTCGACCGCCGACTGATGCGCGTCACGACATTACGTCTCGCGATACTGGATGATACCGCAGCAGACGAACCGGATATGGCGAAAGCCATCTACGCCTTCGTCGCTCCGCTTTGCTCGGTTGTTCTCAATGAGCCTTGGGGGTCGGACTACATCAGCATTCTCGCCCAAGTCGGCGCCCACCCTTGCCTGCTCGGCAAGCGAATATTGGACGATGAGAGTATGACGGCGCTGCGGCGATGCAGGCGACTGATGGACCTCAGCTCGCCGGAAATTCCTTCTGCTGTTCTTGCGCGGCGGTTCAGGTGGTTTCACGACGGCTTCATAGTCGCCTTGGCACGGTGGGCACGCACGACTCCACGCTCACAGTGGAAGCCCGCCGTGATGCAGGACCTTATTGAAGAGTTCGTTCAGTACGGCGTAGCCGGCCTCTCCGTGCCCCGGCTGCCTTTGGCGCAGACGATAACGCAGAATGGCAGGAAACGATGAACGAGATGGAGCTTGCCACGATGTCTCGGCCGGATGAGGCCAACGTCGTCCACCGCCTGAACGAGGCCGGGTGCTCATCCGCGGCCGTCCATGACAAGAGCGCCGATGTGGTAATCCGCCCATAGCAATGCGGGTCAGAAGGTGCAGCTGGATTACGTCGGCCGGGGACCTTCGAACCAAAGGAAGCATTGCAATGTCGTCTCGGCTTTCATCACATTGCGGCGCACTGAGGCACCTTGGGAATGGCTGAATTGGAAGTTCGCCAGGAGGGCGAGGTCATCTGGGCGACGATGAACCGCCCGGAGCGACTGAACGCCTTGAACCGCACCCTCGTGGCATCGTTACGCGATCTCTTCGTCGGCCTCTATTGGCGGCGCGATATACGCGCGGTGGTGCTGACCGGCGCCGGCAGTGCCTTCTGTGCGGGCTTGGACCTGAAGGGACTAACTCGCCCTCGAACGCCGCCTTCGATTGGCGAGCGGCTGACCCACCAGCGGGAGATCAGCGAAATCGTCATCGCTATGCGCCGCTGTCCACAGCCGATCATTGCCTGCGTGAACGGAGCGGCCGCCGGCGGGGGATTTGCGCTCGCACTCGCCTCGGACGTACGGATCGCGACACCGCACACCCGCATGAACGCTGCCTTCATTCGAGTTGGCCTGTCGGCCTGCGACATCGGGGTCAGCTATTTTCTCCCTCGAATGGTCGGATCATCCGTGGCAGCCGAATTCATGCTCACTGGGCGATTCATCGACGCCGAGCGTGCCTATCAGCTTGGGCTCGTGAGCCGTGTCGTCGCGCAGGAACAGTTGGCAGCAGAGGCCCAGGCTTTTGTCGACGATATGCTGCACGCCACTCCGCTGGGCTTGCAGCTTACCAAGGAAGCACTGAACCACGCCATCGACGCGCAAGGGCTGGAAGCGGCGATTGCGATGGAGGACCGCAACCAGGTCCTTGCCGGCGCTGGCGACGACTTTGCCGAGGGCATTCAGGCATTCATCGAAAAGCGCACCCCACAATACGCCAAGCGACGAGGTTAAGTGAGATATGGGTGAAAGACACCGGAAAGATCCCGTCTTTCGTTGCCGTAATACGCGCCACTGCCCTGCCAACTGATCGGCGCCGCGTCTGGACGAACATACATGCAAGCTAATGCGCGACGTCGGCTATAGCGCCGACGAGATCGTCGGATTGGCCAAAGCCAACGCCAGAGGGAGAAACGCCATGGAGGATCGCGGAATCGCTGCTGTCCGGGAGAGGCTCGCCAAGCTGCCTCGCTTGGTTGAAAAGACTCTCGAAGAAGGTCGCGCGCTCTACGACACGGCGACAAGCGCCTTCCCGTTGCCCGCGGATATCACCCGGGAGGACGTCACCCTGGGCGGCGTGCCTGGCGAGCGCTTGACGCCACAGCATGCGCGCGAGGACCGGGCGCTGATCTACCTGCACGGCGGCGGCTATGGCACCGGATCGCCTCGCTCGCATCGTCACCTCGCCGGCGATATCGCCAAGCGTGCCGGCGTCGTCGCGCTGGTGCCCGAATACCGACTTGCACCGGAAAACCCCTTCCCTGCTGCCGTCGACGACGCATTGGCGGTCTATCGCGACACGCTCAAACAATTCGCTCCGAATCGCATTGCCATCGCCGGCGACTCCGCGGGCGGTGGCCTGACCGTCGCGCTGTTACTCGCGGCGCGCGATGCCGGCTTGCCGATGCCGGCAGCAGCGATCTGCATATCACCCTGGACCGACATGACTGCAAGCAGCTCGAGCTATGCTGAGCGGGCTTCTGTCGACCCGCTGGTCACCATCGAAGGTCTGCAGCGCTGGCGTCAGTGTTACATCGGCGACGGTGACCGCCGCGCCCCGCTCGCCTCACCGGCCCATGCCGATCTCCGTGGTCTGCCGCCGCTGCTGATCCAGGTCGGCGGCGACGAGATCCTGCGCGGCGATGCATGCCTACTTGCCGACAAGGCGCGCTCCGTCGGCATCGACACCGTGCTCGAGGTCTGGCCGCAGATGATCCATGTCTGGCACTGGTACTGGCCGATGCTCGACGAGGGCGAATGTGCCAATGCCGCCATCGCCCAATTCATGCGCAGCCATCTCGCTTGATGCGCCGGTCAGCCGGAGATCGCCATCGCAAACTGAAAGATCGCATACCAACTCGATGTCACAGATTTCAACCGACGTTTGAAGGGAAACTGACTTGAGACTCAAGACCGCCCGCATCCGCCCGCTCGATGACTCGGAGCTCAATGCCGATCAGGCGCAAGCGCTTGCGCCATACCGCCCAAATGCAGTCTTAAATATCTTCCGTACCCTCGCCAATGCTCCGAAAGCCATGACACGCTTCAAGGAATGGGGCGTTTATGTGCTGTCGCGTCGCAACGATTTGCCATTCCGCCAACGTGAGATCGTCATTCTGCGCACCGGATTTCTTTGCAAGTCCGGCTACGAATGGACTCAGCACGTCCGCGTTGCCAAGCAATGTGGTCTTACTGACGAGGAGATCGAACGCATCAAACTCCCAAGCAGCCCGGCGTGGGATCCACCAGATGCCGCTCTCGTGAAAGCGACAAACGAGCTTCACGACGACCACTACATCACCGACGCCACATGGAGTGAGCTCCGTGCCTGCTTCACCGAGAAGCAGTGCATGGACGTCGTCTTTACGGCCGGTCATTACACCCAGGTCTGCATGATCCTCAATACATTCGGCGTACAGCTCGACGAAGGCCAATCTCTCGATCCTGACCTCAAAGGCTACTGACATGACCAAGCGCGTCGAGGGAAAGATCGCCGTCGTGGTCGGTGCCGGACAAAGCCCTGGCGAAACCATTGGCAATGGCCGGGCCATTGCGTTGCTGCTCGCCCGAGAAGGCGCGACCGTCCTCTGTGTCGACAGGAATAGTGAAAGCGCCCAGGAGACGGCGAGCCACATCTCGTCCGATGCGGTTGCGCGCGGGACGGCGGCAGCCGCTTCCGTCGCCGCTATGACCGCTGACATCACCAACGCGGCCGACTGTGCGCGTATTGTCCACGATGCCCGTTCGCGCTTTGGCCGCCTCGACATCCTGGTCAACAACGTCGGCATCGGAACTGGTGATGGTCCGGCACATCGTCTCGAGGAGGCTGTCTTCGACCGAATCTTGGCAGTGAACCTCAAAGGCATGTGGCTCACCACGAAGGCCGCCATCCCGATCATGCGCGACCAGGCGGGCGGTGCAATCATCAATATCTCATCTCTTTCCGCGTCCCAGGGAGCGTTCAGGATGGCCTACGAGGTCTCCAAGGCAGCTGTAAATCGTCTTACGACACACGTCGCCACGTCGAACGCAAAGTACGGCATCAGAGCCAACGCAATCATGATGGGATTCATGGATACGCCCATGGCGATCGAAGGTGTCGCCAAGGCGACGGGGCGGCCGACCGCCGAAGTCCGAGCCAAGCGCGACGCGCAGGTACCCCTGCGCAGAAGGATGGGCACCGGGTGGGATACCGCCTATGCGGCACTTTTTTTGGCTTCGGACGAGGCGCAATTCATCACCGGCGAAACTCTCCGCGTCGATGGCGGAATGGGCATTCAATAGACAACACCAGAGGGCATAAACGCCCCTCAGAGTTGCGCATTCGTAGAGTCATCGAGAACCCGCAGTTACGGCCCTGCGCGACGACGACTCCTCTTCGACTATCTGACAGCCACAACTCGAGAGATTGAGATGGATGTAGGTTTGCGTCACTTGAAACTGCGTCGTAGCAGCAGCTCGGCATGACGGTTTCCGTCGTGCAGTCGAGGTATCCAGCGTTCGGAATCCCATCTTGCCGTTGCCCCTTCATCCGGTCGAACGCCAGTGCACTGCCAACGCCAGTGGGCGCGCAGTTCGAGGAGACGGCTAAACAACGACTTCGCGGCTTAGACTCGCTCGTATCAACAGCCAGAATACTGGGGCGTGGCGAAGCGTATGACGTCGCATGTTGCTAGGGACGCGCGACGTTACGCGGCCACAGCAATGTGCGCACTTGTAAATCCATGCAGTGGCCCGTTCCCCAATCGGCCGGCGGCGAGAGCCAGGGCGAAAACATGGGCCTGCGTCGCAAGCCACAGACGTCAATTGCCCGTGATCCGGCGGAACAGCTCGCGGAGCGTCAATTGATGATCAAAACGCCCGTTGCGGATGAAGTGCAGAGTCTGGGCGATCACCAGAGGGTTGTTCATCATGAAAGTGTGGGTCGTATGCAGGACGATATGATCGCGCATGCCTTCGAGCTTCGTGCTCTCAACCGAGACCTTGCCGTCGTTCGGCCCTTTGAATGCTATCGACAGGATGGGGTTGACGGACCGGTCACCCGCAATGATGCCGACCTCGAAATCGGCCCCGGCAAGCTTCTTGGGCAGGCTCGCCGGGCCGGTGCCGAGTTGCATACCGGCGGGACCGGTTAGAAGCTCGAAGAGCTGGAGGTCGCCGAACGCGTCGACGGTTTCCGATCCCTGGTTGGGCGGCCCCAACATGACGACGCGACCGAGGTTCGATGGACGGTTCTTCAGCAGCCATACCCGCAGCAGGATGCCGCCCATCGAGTGAGTGACAAAATGAACTTTGTCGACTTCGCCGCATCCAGCCACCGATACGCCGACATGGCGCACCAACTCCTCGATCGGAGCAGACGTCGAGGGATAAGTACCGCTGACGACATTGAAGTCGAAGGTCGTCAGCGCCTCCTCCATGACGGTGAAGGACGCTTCCGTCCGCCCCAGCCCGTGAAGCAAGACAACGCAGTCCCGCGCGAACGCCGGTGACGTAGCAAGGAGGAAGATGAGCAGCACGGCGAAACGCATGGGCGTATGGTTAGCTCAGATTTACTGACGCGCTCAAGGATCGGTAGACGCTGGGACTTTCTGCAAGGATATCGGAACCGAGCGCGCGCGTGACTCCATAAGGCAGGCCATGGCGAATTTGCCGAAGGCCACCCGTCTCCGCATTGACCCGGTGTCCATCGACTATACCGGCCGTCCCAATTACTCGACGGGCACCTTGGCGACCGTCCCTGGATGCCAATAGCATGGCGTCGTGATGCGGTCGTTGGAGTCGATTGGAAAGGGAGTTTGCTATGGCCACTGGTACCGGCGATGGGCCTGTTCTTCTCATGAAGAAACTCGGCGGCTTCTTCTTCATCATTCTGGGCTGCCTGCTGACCGCCATCGGGGCAAACTCGTCAAACACGGCAGTCACCGTCCTTGGTGTCATTCTCCTGACCGCAGGAGCGATCCTTCTGATCCTCAAGATCATTCGTCGCAGTGGAAGCAATCGTCCCTAGAGGTCATTCGACGCCGCTCGTGGGAAAAATTCCGACGAATTCGATCCATCGCGCGACGAGACTATCCCAACGAGAGCCCGGGTGGATGAGCGGCGAAGGCAACCTGTTGGGACTTCACACCTAGGGCGCGAGCTCATGGATCGGGAACGACCATGTCGGACACGCGCAATACGGACAGAAGTGGATTTTCAGGACTGGCTTCGACTTGCCGGCAGCGATAGGTTCTCGTTGCTCCCTGCCCTCTTGGAAAAGAAGATATAATGAGCTTGGCCTCATGCTGGCGAAGTCCGCAAGAGGACGGGTGCGGCTGGCACTTCCTGCTCAGCGTGAACGGAATCGAGCCGCTGCGTTTCCTCGTCGAGCGCCGAGCCTTTTGTTCGCGAGGGCGTTGCGCTACGACGTCAACGATTGTTTCACGAGGCTCGCTCTGTTCGGCCCAGTCTATTTTCTTTCAGGCGACGGCTTTCCGGCCGATTCGCACTGCGAACACGAGCTAAAGAGACGTCTCGCTCCGTCATGCGCGCGGTGGACAGGGCAGGAGGAGATTCATGTTCCGACACCCGAGTCGTTTCCACTGCACGACTTCCCGCGCCGAGCTCGGCACCTTGAGACTTACCTCGCCGCACGGGAACACCGCACCGACGTCGTCCTGATGGGGCGCTCGTCAGGTGCCCGACTCGCCACGTGGTACGCGAGCCGCCATCGGGTCACCGGCGTCATCTGCATCGCCTACCCATTCCGCAATCCGACGCTCGGACCCGAACCCGACCGGTACCTGCACCTGGCCGACCTGAATGTGCCGACGCTCATCTGTCAGGGCATCCAAGACGATTATGGCGGCTCCAACATCTTCGGCGACTATGCCCTTTCGTCCTCGATTCGCGTCCATTTGCTCAGGACGGATCACAACTTCAACATCAGCCCGAATGCCTGGGATACCCTTGCTCGGATCATGCTGGAGTTCTGTCAGGAGACGCTGCGGCGCGACTGACGTGCTTGCCTCTTCAGCACGTGTTGGCCATGAGGAGCGAACCCATGGACGATCGCATCTGCCTATCGCCCTTCTGCGGCGCACGCGCCCCGCATGCCCTGCCTCGTTGCCCAGCGTGTGGGCGCCCGACGTTCGGGCGCGATCAGATCGCCGCGCGCGGGCGGCACCTCGTCCTCCTCGGCCTCATCCTTGCGGGAGTCGTCGGCGCTGTCGTCTGGTTTTGGTGGTCCGCCCTGCATCCGGCCGCCGCGGGCCAGCCCGTTTCGGGGTTTCGCGGTACGAGCTTCGAAGCTCGCACCCTGTTGTTTGCCTTCACCGCCCTGATCCTGACCGGCATCTGCTTTACCGCGAGCGGTGCAATGATGCTGGCGGGCCAGTCGAGTCGCACTCCGACGCGCGCGGCACTCATCCTGTTCGCCGCCGCACTCGTCGCGATCGTGACCTGTCTCGCCAGCGCCTACGGGCGCTAGTCGATCGAGCGAGACTTGTCAGTCCTGTGCCCAGAGGTAGCCGAAGGACGTGTAGTTCTGGATCCGCCCGAATGTCGGGTCGAGTGCCTCGAATTTCCGACGGATGCGCTTGATGGCCGCTCGAACGTTCATCTTGTAGCCGTCCTCGCCGCACCCGGCGACGAAGCCACGGTAGTGCAGGGCGTCGTAGATCTCGCGATAGGTCACGTGCTGGCCCGCATTGCTGGCCAGCAGGTTGATGATCTTGAACTCGCCGACCGTGAGCCCGACATCGGCATCGTTCCAGGTGGCCCGACTGACGTGCGGCTTCAGCAGCAGGTCTCCGACCTGAACGACCTTTTCCCGCCGTGATTCCGGCACCTTGATACGGGCAACGATTCGAAGCCGATGCACCAATATGGAGATGCCGCGCGCCTTGTCGATGAAGTCGATGGCGCCGTGCTCCAGGGCGAGGTTCTCGTTGCTGGTAAGCCATCTGCGCGTCAGGAACACGATCGGAAGGTTGACCCCCTGGCGCCTCAACTGTTGCAGCAGCTCGAGGCCCGAATTGCCGATATCTCCCCAGTCGAGAACGATGAGATCCGCCGCGGACAGCACGTCCGGGGCGGCCAGGACCGACCGGTTGTCGCGAAAAGCCGTTACCTCAAAGCCCTGTTCGCACAGTTCATCCGACAACATGTCCCGAAAGCCATCGTCCCCGTCGACGGCGACGACACGGATTTGCGACATCGGTTCGCCGCTCATCAGGAATGACGGCACACCTCTGACCGATCCAACGGCATTGACCACTGGTTGCATTACCACTGCTCCTCGCTAGATCGCCGACCCACCGGCGATCGATTGCTATCCCACTGCAGCATGAGGAGGCATTAGGTTGCCGGCGCGCGGACGGCAGCCTTGTGGACTGCAGCCTGACGCCGGCAAGCGCGATCACACGTAAGAAACGCGATCACACGCATATGGGTCTGTGATGACCCCAAATCCCTTGCATAAGTACCGAGGCCCCCGCCTCTAAAGCTTCCGAGACACCCCTGCCTCGTCGCAAGCACCCAACGCAAAGCCCCTTCCCGCCTCCTCCATAGCGGCGAAACAGTCAGGGGGGCAGCAGCAAAGTGGTCTGGATCACCGCTTGATCACAAATGCTCCCACCAATCGCCGCCCTTCAGGAGATGGCACCACTTCCGATTTGGGGTGATGCTCAATATGTCCGGCGAACAACCACTGGATGCACAATATATCGGCACGTCGCCAACCATTAGCCCACAAACTACACAGGGAAGCCGGTATTTTATACTTGCTGGCAATGCTGCGAAAACGCATTCGAGCAAGGCTGCGTTGGCGCGGTCCCGTTCCTCCGGGTTCCAGTCAGCCATTGGTCTTCCGTACGATACCGAACTTTCTTGGCCCAATCGCAAGGCCAGACAAGTGTGAACTCGACTGCAGCTACCTCGAACCGGCAGCAGTTCGCAAAGCCCGTCCACATCTGTCCCGCCGGCCGTCTTTTCTCACACACACCCTAGCCTTCGGCGAGCGCGTGCTCTTCCTCTCCGCCAAGAATTCGAGCGAGCCGTTCGCGCAGTTCCGCTGTGCCCGCCACGACATTCGTGGAGGGGAGATTCGCGAATTGGGGCGGTATCGGCGCCAGTTGCTCCGCATGTCCGAGGGCGGCATCGGCTTCCCGCCACTGCTCGCCTTTCAGATGCTCGAGGAAGCTCTGAAGGTGATAGCTCTCGCGTCGGTTCAAGGGACGCTTGTGACCGTCGACCGCGCTCAGGAACTTCTCGAACCGGCGGGTTAGGTCGGAGAGTTCGCGCCGTGGATCGTCAGCTTCGGTCGCCGTGCTCATGCGGAGATGGATGCCACAAGACGCCTGCAAGGAGAAGTCACGATCTCTGGGCCAGGCCCTACCCAAGCCCCGACAACGCTTCAAATGCGCCAAGGCGGCATCGTCGCCCGGCCTGCGCCGCGTCACCGCAGTCGATCGGCGGCCTGCGCGATGACCTTGAGCTTCTCTTCCGCCGACGCAGTGTTGCAGATGGGATTGTCGGCAAAGGTCGCAAAACCGCAATCCGGGTGGAGCAGCAGGCGCTCGCGGCCGAACAGGTCAATGGCCCGCGAAATTTTCGCGGTGACGTCCTCGATCGATTCGGCTTCGGCGCACTTCTGATTGACGACACCCACCCCGATCCGCGCCTCGTCTGGAAGGGCTCGCAAGATCTCCATCTCGCCGGCACGCGGCGTGCACATCTCGAGCAGATATGCTCCGACCCGCATCTCGCGCAGGGTCGCGAGCAGAGGCCGATAGTCGCCGGTCAGGGCGACCGACTCGTCGGGCGTCCAGTTGCCGCGGCAGACATGCAGCGCGATGCGCCCGCGCGGCATGCCGTCAACCACGGCGTTGACGAGGTCGCGCGCAAAGCCGAGCTCGTGCTCGGGGTCACGCGTTTCCGAGAGAGCCCCGCACATGAAGCTCGGTCGGCTCTTGGGCCCGCTGAACACCACCTCCGACAGCACCGGCTCGTCGAACTGAACCAGCGCGACGCCAGCCCGAAGCAGATCCGCCAGTTCGGCGCGCAAAGCCGCAACGATATCCTGGGCAAGCTCCTCGCGAGTCTCGTAGGCACGCTCGGACAGGCACTCCATCCACATCGTGCGGGTGAGCAGATACGGCCCGGGCAGCGCCACCTTGATCGGCTTGCCGGTCAAGGTCCGCAGGAAATCGAACTCGTGAAGAGCCAGCGGCCGGCTGCGCGCGATGCGGCCCAGCACTGCGGGATGACGGACGTCGGCGGCAGGAACGTCGAGTGCGCGCAGCTCACGCTCGAACTCCTCGGGATGGTCGACCAGCGGCAGCAGGTCGGTAAGCGGGATGAGCTGGCAATTGTCGAGCCGCGTCGCCACGAAGCTCGCATAGGAATCGCGCCGCTGCTCGCCGTCGGTCATCACGCCGACGCCTGCCCGTTCCTGCGCGGCGGCCGCGAGCCGCACGGCATCGTTCGCCGTCTCATGAAAGGCGGCCTCGTCGAGCCGGCCTTCGACATGGGCATGCATGCTCTCGACCATCCAGCGCGGCCTCGGCCAGCTGCCGATCCCCATGACCGCGAGCGCCGGCACCGGCGGCGGCACGACGGCCGGACGGTCCGCCGTCACCGCCACGACAACGCGGGAGGCTGGCCTCTCGGCCGTCGGGGATTGCGGCGACGACGGCGCCGCGGCCACGTTGGCACCTCCCCGCTCTTCCAGCTTGCCCTTGCAGACGAGGAAGCTGCGCTGCTTGCCGACCTTGGTGAATGACACGAGTTCGTTGGAGGTCAGCCGGCACCACGCCGGCAGGTCCTCGTCGACCGAGATCTCGGTCGACAGGATCTCCAGAAGCTGGCCCCGTGCCATCGGATCGATGTGCTTGCGGATCAGCAGCAGCAAGCCGTTGCCGCAATCGAGATCGCCGCCGTCGAAACTGACATCGGGCGACAGGGGATGTCGGTCGTTGGGCTTCATGCGTCGGCTCCGCGGTTGCCGGAAGAGTCCGTGGCGCCGTACAGAAGCCGGAATGCCGGCTGGTCGAAGCGCTCGACGGGAAGGTCAACGATACAGCGGCCGTGCGACAGGCCCACGACACGGTCGGCATAGGCGCGCGCGAGCTGGACCTGGTGAAGGCTGCAGACGACGCCCACCCCGTCCGCGCGGGTGACGCCTTGCAGCAATTCGAGCACGCCGGCACCTGCTGCCGGATCGAGGCTGGCTACAGGCTCGTCGGCCACGATCAGGCTCGGTTGCTGCGCCATCGCCCGCGCGATCGCCACGCGCTGCTGCTGACCGCCCGACAGCGTATCGGCGCGCTGCATCGCCTGCCGAAGCAGGCCCACACGGTCGAGGCATTCGAGCGCGAGCAGCCGGTCGGCGCGGTCGAAGCGGCGGAGGCAGCCACGCCAGGACGACACATGGCCAAGCCGGCCGGCCAGCACATTGTCGAGAGCGGAAAGTCGGCTCACGAGATTGAACTGCTGGAAGACGACGGCGACGCGTCGGCGCGCCCTCCCCTGCAAGACGGCGATATCGTCGCCGTCGACGCGTACCTGCCCCCGGTCCGGCGCCAGCAGGCCGGTCAGGCAGCGGAACAGCGTCGTCTTGCCGGCGCCGCTCGAGCCGAGCACGGCGACGAACTCGCCTTCGCCCACCGCGAAGGTCACATCGTCGATCGCCGGACGGCCGTCGAAGGTCTTGGTGACGCCGATGGCCGAGAGGCGCGGTGAGCGGGCTTCGCCCGGTCCCGCTGCTCTTGTCTTTGCCACCGATGCGGCAACGGCGAACGCCTCGCTCATGACCGGATCAGGCGCCGACGCAGCCACGCCGAGAACTGGTCGAGCACAGTAACCACCACGAGGATCATGGCGATGATGGTGAATAGGCGCGGAAAGTCGAGCAGATCCATGCTGTTCTTGAGTTCCAGGCCGATTCCCCCGGCGCCGACCACGCCCAGCACGGTGGACGCCCGGATGTTGAACTCCCACCAGAAGAGCGTGGTCGACAGCATCACCGGCAGGATGTCCGGCACCAGGGCATAGGTGATCGCCGTAAAGCGGCCGGCCCCGGTCGTCCGTACCGCTTCGAGGGGGCCGAGGTTGGCATTCTCGACATGATCGGCGAAGAACTTCGCGGCGCTGCCCCAGGTGTGCAGGGCAATGCCCAGCACCCCGGCAAAGGGCCCCAACCCCACGGCCGCGACGAACAGCAGGGCGAACACGAACGAATCTATGCCGCGCAGAGCGTTGAGGAACCAGCGCACCGGATAGTAGAGCGCGGGCCACGGCGTGATGTTGCGGCTGGCGAGGATCGCCAGGGGAATCGCGAGCAGGGTCGCGAGCGTGGTGCCGAGGGCGGCCATGGCGACGGTCTCGGCGATGCGCAACGCAAAGAGCGGAACCTCGCTCAGGTCGGGCGGCCAGGCCGAGGCGATCCAGACCCCGAGTTTCGGCAGCCCGCTCGCCAACCGCGCGAGGTCGACGCCCGCCAGGTCCCACGACACGGCATAGAACGCGACGACGATCGCGCTCACGATCCAGAAGCGGCGGCGCCGGGCGCCGAAGCCGTGCCGTCCGGCCTCGAGATCAGCGAGCGCCCTCTCGGCCGCACTTGGCGTCACCGGGCCTCCTTCGCGCGGCCACGTCCGTCAGGCAGCATCTCACGTCCTGGCTTTGATCTTGCCGACCGCGATGCCGGCCTTTTCGATCATGTCGTAGCTGGCATGCGTTGCCGGCACGAAGCCGGTGTAGCGGGGCGGCAGCAGGGTCTTGGCCTGCTCGACGGTGATGGCGGTCAGGATCTTCTGCACCTGCTCGCCGAGCTCCTTGGGCGCGCTGCCCGGCAGGGCGATGGCGTCGTTGGGCAGCGGATCCGAGGTCCAGACGATCTTGTTGGCGCCTTCCTTGATGCGGCCGCTGGCGATCATGGCGTTGCGGTTGCGGTCGAAGTCGGTCGCCAGATCGACCTGCCCCGCACTTACCGCCACTTCGTTCGCCGGATGGGTCGCCCCCTCGCTGTACTTCCAGAACGTCTTGGGATCGATCTTCCAGACCTCCTTGGCGTAGAAGGTCGGCACCAGCCAACCCGAGGTCGAGCCGATATCGGCAAACGAGATCGACTTGCCGCGCGTATCGTCCGGGAACCTGGCGACCTGCAGGTCGGGCCGGGCGATGATGATGGCGTGATAGACCGGCTTGTCGTCGTATTTGACCGTCGCCACGGCCTGGCAGTTCGTCGCGGCGTTGGCGATGACGTAGCCCCAGGGGCCCATCCAGGCGACGTCGAGCTGCCCGGACCCCATGGCCACGGCCATGCCGGCCCAGTCGGTCGTCGCGACGAGGTCGAAGTCGGCGCCGAGTTCCTTGGCGAGGTGAGCAAACAGCGGCGTGTAGGCCTTCTTCGTGTCGTCGGCACTGGGCAGCAGGGGGCCGACGCCGAAGCGCAGCTTCTTTTTCGCCTGAGCGATCGCCGGGCTGCCGTGCAGGGAAAACGCGCCGAGGGAAGCTGCCCCGAGCCCGACCGAGCCGGCAATGAAGCGCCTGCGGTTGCTGGTCATCGTCCCGATCCCGTTCAGTAGCTCACGCTCGGGCAGGCCTCGCCCATGAATTCCACGAGCTTGGCGCCGCCCACGACGATGGCGCCGTCGACCAGGTTGTTCTCGTCGAGCTTGCGCTTCTTGAAGCAGGGCGAGCAGACATAGATCTCCCCGCCGGCCTCGACGAAGCTCTTCATCAGATCCTTGAGCGGCGCGAAACCTTCCTCGTGCACGTCGTCGGCATAGCCCTTCTGCGAGAGCCGCGTGCCTTCGATCGACAGGAAGACAAGGGTCTTCTTGTCGGACGCGACGGCGGCATTGGCGACGACGAAAGCGACCGTGGCCTTGTCGGTGTCGTTCTTGGCGTGGGTCAGGCTGACGACGAATTGTCCGGGCATGTTGTCTTTCCTCCTTGAATGAAAACTCTGTCTTCGGCGCTGCGGCCGTTCTCAGCTCCAGGCCTGACGGGACCGGATCCAGAAGCTGCTGGTGGTCGGGTCGTGGGCGAGCAGGTCGTTCTGCGTCAGCCGGCACCAGGCCGGAATGTCGTGCGGTGCAGAGATGTCGAGAGCGATCACCTTGAGCACACCGCCCGGCATCGCCCGCAGACGCTTGCGCAGATCGAGCACGAGCGGGCCACAGCCGAGATGGCCGGCATTCCATTCCGCGTCCGCATGAAGAGACTGGTCCAATCGAGACTCGCCGGCCTGCCGTTTCGACGTGCTTTTTGCATCCCGCCCCGCCACCGATCGCCATGGACCGGAGAGGGCAAGAGCAACCGCCCGCGCCGGCGGCCATACCTGGTTAGGTTACAGCTTGCCGGAACGTCGGAAACGTCTAAGGGATGATCTGGCGTCCACGTAACAACGCCCGCCGATAGCGGCGAACTGGCCCCTCCGGAGCACGGCGTTCTGTCGATGTCGCTCTATGCCAACACTAAGCAACGCGCTGTTTGGGGTCAACTCGACAGCAAGGTCGACAGGCGTTCGAGTCCCGAGGTCACCCGCGCGTCACGATCGGCGTGATCCGCACGATCCGGAACGGCCGCAGCACGCCATCGTGTTCGGTGACGCTGACATACTCTCCCTCGACGAAGAGATGACGATCGAAGCGGAAGATCGGCTCGTCGTCGTCATCGCCCGGCGCATAGGAAAAGGCCCAGCTGCCATTGCGGCGATGGATCAGCGCGCCGTTCTCGTCCGGCTGGTTGCGCCAGAATCGGCGGACGGTACAGCCGGCCTTGACCTCCGGCCACTGCGACGCGTCGAGATGTCCCTTGGCATCCAGCGGCGCCACGAATTCGTAGCCGTGGGCGGAGCTGCCCTCGGGAAAATCCGACGTGCGTGCAAGTTCGAGGCGAATACGTTTGAGCGACATGACGGCTCCTTTTCTGCCCATCGACCGCCTGGAACGTTGGCAGGGCTCCCGGCTTGCGGCCTTGATCTCGGTCAATGAGACCGCCCATGGCGGCCATGAGCGACACCAGCTGTCGCGCGATTGTCGAGCCGGTCCCGCCGGCATATCGTCCGTCATCGACATCGAGAGGGTCCGCATGCCCGATATCAGCACCCAGTCCCCGTTGATTGCCGCGTCGGACCATCCGCTCGACCCGCTGACGCCGGACGAGATTCGCCGGACCGCCGCCGCCGTTCGGGCAACGCACGACCTCGGCCGCGGCATGATGTTCGAGACGATCATGCTCAGGGAGCCGGACAAGGCCGTCATAGAGGCCTTCCAGCCGGGAACCATTGCTCCCCGTGAGGCTTTCGTCTGTGCCTTCGATCGCACCAACGGCCAGGTCTTCGAGGCAACGGTCGATCTTCGGGCCGACAAGGTCATCGACTGGCGTCACATCCCGGGCGTTCGGCCTCGCATCCTGATCGACGACATCACCCTGGTCGGTGAGGTTGCGCGAGCCGACCCACGCTTTCGCGCCGCCTTAGCCAGGCGCGGCATCACCAACATCGACAATGTTCAGGTCGATCCCTGGTCCGCCGGCAATTACGGGCTTCCTGATGAAGAAGGTCGCCGGCTCTCGCACACTTTCTGCTGGTATCGCAGCGAAAAGAACGACAACGGCTATGCCCATCCGATCGAGGGGCTTTGCGCCGTGATCGATCTCGATCGTGCGGAGGTTCTGCGCGTCGACGATTACGGTGCGGTCGACGTACCCATGGCGGATCGCAACTACGCGGCGCGCTATCGCACGGTCTTTCGCGACGACGTCAAGCCACTGGAGATCCTGCAGGCCGATGGACCGAGCTTCTCGGTCGAAGGCAACGAAGTGCGCTGGCAGAAGTGGCACTTCCGCGTGGGCTTCAATGCACGCGAGGGGCTGGTTCTCCATACGATCGCCTACGAGGACGACGGCCGGCCCCGACCGGTGCTGCACCGGGCGGCGTTGTCGGAGATGGTTGTGCCCTATGGGCATCCCGGTGGCGGGCATTTCCGCAAGAACGCCTTCGATGTCGGCGAATACGGCATCGGGGTGCTGGCCAATTCCCTGACGCTGGGCTGCGACTGTCTCGGCACCATTCGCTATTTCGACGCCTGGCTGGCCGACAGCAAAGGCGATCCTTACAAGATCGAGAGCGCCATATGCCTGCACGAGGAGGATTTCGGCATCCTCTGGAAGCACACCGATCTCTTCACGGGCGAAGTCGACGTCCGCCGTGCCCGGCGGCTGGTCATCTCATCGATCTCGACGGTCGGCAACTATGAATACGGCCTGTTCTGGTACTTCCATCAGGACGGCTCGATTCACTTCGAAGTAAAGGCAACGGGCATTCTGAATACGGCGAGCATCAAGGCCGGCGAGGCGCCGACCTATGGCACGATCGTATCGCCCGGCGTCTATGCACACTATCATCAGCACGTCTTCAACATGCGGCTCGACATGGCAATCGACGGCGAACGCAACCGGGTCGTCGAAGTCGACACCGTGGCCTTGCCGGAAGGGCCGGACAATCCGTACGGCAACGCCTTCACTGTCCGCGAGACCGTTCTGGAGAGCGAGCTCGGTGCGCAGCGCAACGTCGATTTCGACGCGGCCCGCTTCTGGAAAATCGTCAGCGCCGATGCCCACAATGGTCTGGGCCAGCCCACTGCCTACAAACTACTCCCCCTGAGCCCCGTTCCCACCTTCTCGAGCCCGCGTTCGATGGTGGCGAAGCGCGCCGCCTTCATGACACGTCAGCTCTGGGTCACCGCCTATCACCGCGATGAGATGTATGCCGCCGGACGCTATCCCAATCAAAGTAGCGGCGGCGACGGGCTGCCCGCCTGGACTGCTGCGGATCGGCCGCTGGTCGACACGGATATCGTCGTCTGGCACAGCTTCGGCCTGCACCACATCCCTCGCCCGGAGGATTTCCCGGTCCAGCCCGTGACCACCGCGGGCTTCGCCCTGCACCCCGTCGGCTTCTTCTCCGAAAACCCCGCGCTCGATGTCCCTCCCGCCAGAAGCAGCATGAGCTGCTGCGTGGACCGAAGCGATTCAGCTCCCTGATGCGTCGCGCCGCCTTGGCCTGGTAGCGGCCCGGTCCGAAGTCGATTTGGCGACTTCCTCGACCAGCCAGGCCTTGAACGACTGCATGGCCGGCGTGGGACGCTTGGAGCGCAGCGAGGTCAACCAGTAGGCGCCGAGGGCAATCTCGGTATCGAAGAGCTGCATCAGCCTCTTGCGACGGATGTCTTCGGCGAACATCATCGCCGGCAGCAGACCGACGCCGGTACCCTGCATGGCGGCCTGCGCCATGGTGATCGAGGAATCGAAGATCGGGCCCTTGATTCGAGGGACAGCGCACTTTGCGGCCTCGAACCATCTGATCCACTCGTCCGGCCGATAGGATCGCAGCAGCATCTCGCGTTTCAGGTCGGCAGGCCTTCGAAGCTTTTCTGCGAGCGCAGGGGCGCAGAGCGGCGTTAGCGGCGCCGCAAGCAGATGCGTCGTTTCGGTGGCATGCCAGGAGCCGTCGCCGAACCGGATGGCGTAGTCCAGCCCTTCGCCGGCAAGGTCGACCCGGTTGTTGTTCGTGAGGAGCCGCACGTCGATCCGCGGATGAGCCCTGGCGAACGACCCGAGGCGCGGCAGCAGCCAGCCAGTCGCGAAGGTACCGACGACGCCGACAGTGACGTAGTGCGTGAAGTCGCCGTCCTTGAAGCGTTCCAACGTCTCGTTGAGCCGGCCAAATGTCTCGGCTACGGCCGGCAGCAATGCTTGCCCCTCGTCGGTCAAAGCGAGGCCGCGCGGCAGACGTCGGAACAGTTCCGTCCCGAGGCTTTGTTCCAACCCCTTGACCTGCTGGCTGACGGCGGCCTGCGTCACACGCAATTCGAGGCCGGCCCGCGTGAAGCTGAGATGCCGTGCGGACGCTTCGAAGGCGCGCAAGGCATTGAGGGGTAGCTGCGAGAGGCGGGGTGTGCGGCTCATTCGCAGCTCCAAGATTCACTTATGGTTCGTCTCACCAGACACCGTTTGTCCGCAAAGCGGGGCGATGCGAATCGTCGGCGCGACGGAGGGCATACGAATGATTGGCAGACGAAAGTACTTGATGGCGACATCGGTGGTCCTGACTGGACTTCCGATTTTGGGCACGACCAAGGCGGCCTTCGCGAACGGCAAGTTCGTCGACGAGTTGCGGCGCCTCGAGCGGGAGAGCGGCGGCCGCCTTGGCGTCACCTTGCTCGATACCAGGAATGGCACCCGGTCCGGCCATCGCAGCGACGAACGTTTTCCCATCTGCAGCACGTTCAAGGTCCTGTTGACCGCAGCGGTGTTGCGCCGCGTCGACGGCGGGCAGGAAAATCTTGCCCGGCGCGTGCGTTTCGGCGCCGAGGCGATCCTGGAACATGCGCCGGTGACGAAGACACGGGTCGGCGGCGACGGCATGTCGCTTGCCGAGCTGTGTGACGCCACCATGACGTTCAGCGACAACACGGCGGCCAATCTTCTGCTGACCGCCATCGGCGGCCCGGCGGCGTTGACGGTCTTCGTCAAGTCGCTCGGCGACGACGTGACCCGCCTCGATCGGACGGAACCGGCTCTCAACGAAGCGCTGCCGGGCGACCTGCGCGACACGACGACACCCAATGCGATGGCGTCAACGCTCTCGACCTTGACGCTCGGCGAGGCCTTGTCGCCGGCGTCGCGCACGCAGCTCGTCGCCTGGCTCGTCGGCAGCAAGACGGGCGACGCACGCCTGCGCGCGGGTCTGCCCCGATCGTGGCGTGTCGGCGAGGGAACCGGCACTGGCGAGCGGGGAACGGCTAACAACGTCGCCGTTGTCTGGCCGGAGGGCCGGCCACCGCTGATCGTGACGGCCTATCTGACGGAAGCGACCGTCAATCGCACGCAGCAGAGCGCCGTGCTGGCCGGCGTCGGCCGGGCGGTCGCGGCGATCTCCGCCTGAGCCGACACGACCGGACGCCTCCGATCAGGGCTTGCCCAGAAAATCGAGCACGATGCGGCCGCGAATGTCGCCTTTGTGCATGCGGGAGAAGATCCCGTTGATGTCTTCGAGCACCGCCGTCTCGACGATCGACTTCACCTTGCCCTGGGCGGCAAAGCTCAGGGCTTCCTGAAGGTCGAGGCGAGTCCCCACGATCGATCCCCGCACTGTGATGCCATTCAACACGGTGTCGAAGATCGACAAGGGAAACGTGCCTGGCGGCAGGCCCGTCAGAGCTACCGTTCCGCCACGGCCAGCCATGCCGATAGCCTGTTCGAAGGCCTTCGGCGAAACAGCGGTGACGAGTACACCTTGGGCGCCGCCGACTTCCTTCTTCACGAAGGCGATCGGATCGTGGGTGCGAGCATTCACCGTCAGCGAGGCGCCCAGCTGTCTGGCAAGATCGAGCTTGGCATCGTCGACATCGACCGCGATGACGTTCAGTCCCATGGCCTTGGCATACTGAACGGCCATGTGGCCAAGCCCCCCGATCCCCGAAATGGCCACCCAGTCGCCCGCTTCGGTGTCGGTGACTTTGAGTCCCTTGTAGACGGTGACACCGGCACAGAGGATCGGCGCGATCTCGACGAAGTCGGCATTGTCGGGCAGCCGCCCTACGTAATTGGGATCGGCCAGGACGTACTCCGCAAAGCCGCCATTTACGGAATAGCCGGTGTTCTGCTGCTCCGGGCAGAGTGTCTCCCATCCCCCAAGGCAATGCTTGCAGTGTCCGCAGGCCGTGTAGAGCCAGGGCACACCGACCCTGTCGCCTTCCTTGATGTGTCTTACGCCCGAGCCCCGGGCGACGACGGTGCCGACGCCTTCGTGGCCCGGAATGAAAGGCGGCTTGGGCTTCACCGGCCAGTCGCCCTCTGCGGCGTGGAGATCGGTGTGACAGACGCCGGTCGCGGCGATTTTTACAAGGATCTGTCCAGGTCCCGGCTCCGGAACCGGTACCTCCTCGATCACCAGCGGCTTTCTGAACTCGCGTACGACAGCCGCTTTCATGGTTCGGGGCATGACCACCTCCCTGAATATCCTGTCATCCTCAGCGATACGCGCATCGAGCGTCGGGATCGGTGACGGCAGCGACGGAGCAAGGTTCGGTGCCTCGCGCCCGTCACCGTCTCAGGTCGTAGTCAGTGAGAACACGCGACGCCTTGCGATAAGTCAAGCCGAGGGCCGCCGGATTGATGCTAATGAGGCTTCAGCTAAGCGGAAGTGCGTCTCTCGAGACGACGTTGAATGCAACCAGAGCGGATTGATCTCGGCGTCGAAACAGCACCTTGGCGTCGTAAGATCGACTTCAACTCTCAGAAACGGGGGAAGCAAGAATGACGACGACGGGTAAGCTCTTTTCCGCAGCGATTCTGGCGATTGCCGTGCTGGGCGGCGGCGAAGCCTTCGCCAACACGCTCGACGACATAAAGGCCAAGGGCACCATCCGGATTGCCTATCGTGAGGATGCACCGCCCTTCTCCTACAGGAAGAACAATGCGGGTGAACCGATGGGGTTCATGGTGGAGCTCTGCCGGTCGGTCGCCGCCAAGATCGGCCAGCAGCTGGGCATTGCCGACCTCAAGGTGACCTATGTTCCGGTCACCTCCGCCGACCGCTTCGACGCCATCACCGGCAACAAGGCGGACCTTCTCTGCGAGGCCACGACCCAGACGTTGAAGCGACGCGAATCGCTCTCCTTCTCCCTCCCGACCTTCGTCGACGGAGCCAGCTTCATCATCGGCGCCAACGGGCCGCGGGACTTCAAGAGCCTCGACGGCAAGAAGGTAGGCGTGCTGGTCAACACCACGACCGAGGCGGACCTGAAGCGCTCTCTCGAGATGGCGAAGATCAATGCCGAAGTCATCTCGCTCAAGACGCATTCGGAAGGCATCGCCGCGGTGGAGAAAGGCCTGGTTTCCGCCTACTACGCCGACCGCGGCATCCTCACTTTCCTTCTCGTGGAAAGCGGCCCGCGGCCCAACCTGCTGATCGCCGACATCTATCTCAGCATGGAGCCCTACGCGCTCGCGCTCCGTCGTGGCGACGAGGATTTTCGCCTGGCCGTCGATCGGGCGCTGAGCCAGATCTACCGCTCGGGCGAAGTCGCCAAACTGCTGGCGACGTCGTTCGGCGCGCCCTTTCAGCCGTCGCCGGTTCTTCAAGGGCTCTATATGACGTCGGCCCTGCCGCAGTAGCTCTTCCGGCACCTGTCAGGTCGCCTGGGGATTGAACCAAAGCGGTTCGAAAATGTTTCCGTCCGGATCCTCGAAGGTGCGGACGTACATGAAGCCATGGTCCTTGGGCTCGCTCGGATCGGCCTTGCCGCCGTTGGCGGCCGCAGCTTCGACGATCCTGTCCACGTCCTCGCGCTGGTCGCATGACAGCGCGACCAGCATGCTGGCGTTCTTCCTCGAATCACCGATCGGCTTCGAGGTGAAGGTCGAGAAATAGTCGTGCTTGAGCAGGTGGAAGACGATCTCGTCCGACCACACCATCGAGGAGGCATTGGCGTCGCTGAAGGCCTCGTTCTTCCTGCAGCCGATCGCCTCGTAGAAGCGGGTCGAGGTGCCAAGATCGGCCACCGGCAGGTTCAGGAAGATCATCTTTGCCATTGTCCCTCTCCATTGAAGATACGATCGACCAAGACCATTGCTGGCATGATCACTTCCCGGGTTCATTTCCCTGGAGGCACTCCTCCAGACGGTCGAAGGTGCTCGTCCAGCCGTGACGATGGCCGACGAGGCTCTGCTCGGACTTCAATCCCTGGTGCGTGAAATCCAATTCGGTCCGCCCGTCGGGCAACTCGGTCAGAACGATGGTGACGAGCGTATCCACCGGGGCGCCGTCCTCGTGGTCGTCGCCCTCCCACTTGAAGCTGAACACCAGCCGCTCGGGCGCAACCACCTCGTGGTAGACGCCGCCCTGCCACAGCACGCGATCGTCCGCCACCGAACGCAGGCAGGCCCGCCAGGCGCCGCCCGGCCGCAGATCCTGCTCGACATGGACCGCCGGCCATTCGCGCGGCCCCAGCCAGGCGAGCAGCGCTTCCGGCTGCGTCCAGGCCCGCCAGACCCGCGGACGCGGGGCGTTGAAGATGCGGCGCATGTTGAGCGTATGGGGAGCGAGCATGTGGGGTAGAGCCTGTCGACTATCGATGAATACTTCAGACCGGTGTTCGGTCGCTCAGGCTCGCATTTCGGGCGACCCGCAAGTCGGATACCCGTGGGTTCTGCGCACCACACCGTGTGTACTTAATCACATAGTTAAGTATGGATCGAGATACCGTCAAGCCCTGAAATGTTCTTCTCGGACACTCGAACTAAGTGATCGCGATCACGTGCATGGTACCGATGCCGGACTTCGTCCGGGCGCCGACATGGGATTGGATGTCCTTGATGAGTTGGGGCTCGAACAAGTTGAGCTTGGCCGGGTCTGAATAGGGAGGCGTATTCGGATCGACGATGAAGATGCAGCCGTTGGTAGCTTCCTGCTTGTGCAGATCCACTCGCACCCGGCCGCTGTCGTACCAGCCGAGACTGTCGTCGATCCGAAGGCCGTAATACCGAATGTCGAAGTTCTCATTTCGATAGAGTGTCACCGGTCGGCCATTCCAGGCATCGTAGATCCGGTTGGCGGTATTCTCTGTCCACATATGCGGGTTCCGACGGCTGGGGTCGGTGATCATGATCGGCCGCTGGAGCAGCGCGGAGCCGATCAGCTTGCCAGTGCGATCGAAGACCGCCAGCAGGTCGTTGTTGTCGAAGATCATGGTGACGCCGCCCGCACTGCCGGTCGTCGCGCCGCTGGTGATCATCAACCGGCTGGCATCGATGCCGAAGTAGGACGGATCGAGAAAGCCTTCGCCACCGCCCTTGATCATGAAGAACTGCAGCCCCTTCGCCCCATTCTTCACCGTACGCGCTCCACCCGAGGCCTTGGCAATCAGCTCCTTGAGATAGGCCTCGCTCTTCATGTCGATCTTGGCGAGGTTGGAGACGTCGCCGTCGACGATCTCCATGTCGATCCGGAATTTCGGGCCGGCCTCCACGGCTTTCGAATAGGTATGGGTGGCGATCAGAGCGCCCGTTGCGAGGATCTGACTGGGTCCAGGCATGCTGACTGTCCTCCGGTTGACGTCTCTGACGACTGCAGGCGAACGTGACGAACGCTTGGAGTGCTGCCGGCTGCTTAGCGCATCCCTCGCTCGTTTGGTGGGCGCTCCCCTATAGGCCGCGGGCTCCGCGGACCAGCCGTCCCGGCAATGCGCCGGTGAAGGTGCCGTCGCGGTAGGTGACGTCGCCGCCGACGATGGTGGCACGATAGCCCTGGGCCTTCTGCTCCAGGCGGCGGCCGCCGCCCGGCAGATTGTGCACGGGATGCGGCGCGGCGACGGCCAGGCGATCGAGGTCGATCACGTTGATATCGGCCTTGAAGCCGGGCGCCAGCCGACCGCGATCGCCGAGGCCGACCGTGCGCGCCGGCACGTCGGTGAGCTGTCGCACCGTCCAGGCGAGCGGCCAGCGCTCACCCTGGCGGTCGCGGGTCCAGTAGGTCAGCGCGTGCGTGGTGTAGCTGGCATCGCAGATCAGCCCGTAGTGGGCGCCGCCATCACCCAGCGCCATCACCGTATGCTGGTGTCTCAGCATGCGCGCCATGTTGGCATCGGAGCAGTCGGTGTAGTTGGCGCCGGGATGGAACAGGATGGTGCGGCCATCGCCCGACGTCAGGAGATCGTAGGCCAGCTCGAGCGGCGTGACGCCGAGGGCCGCCGCGCGCGCATCGAGCCGCTGGTCGGCGGGCGGCGTATAGTTTGGCGGATCGCCGAGCACGAACATGTTGCCGACATTGCGCATGAACGCCAGCATGTTCGGATTGCTGTAGACCGGCTCCTCGACAAGCAGCCGAGCCCTGACCGCGGGATCGCGTAGCCTGGCGAGCTTCTGCGGCAGGGGCAGATCCGCGACCTCGCGATAGCTCGGGCAGGTCGAGAAGGGATGGAAGGAGAGCTCGAGGCCGTACAGCACGGCCACCGGGCGCGCCGCCACCTGACCACGGATCGGCAGACCCTCGAGATTGGCGCGCTCGACCTCGCGCAACAGCGTCTCCCAACGACCGGGATAGAGCGAGATATCGAGCAAGGTGAACGAAAGCGGCCGGCCCGACAGCTCGACCAGACGACGCAGCATGGCGAACTCGGTGGCGCCCTGGGCGGTGGTGTCCTGGAAGTCGTCGAGAAGCTGGATCACGCCCTTGTTGACCCGCCCCATGCCGCGTGCGATCGCCGCCAGCTCCTCTTCGGCCGCCGTGATCGTCGGGGTGAGGGCGCCATCCGGCGTGCGATGGAACAGCGAACGCGAGGTGGTGAAACCGAGTGCGCCGGCCTCGAGCCCCTCCTCCACCATCGACGCCATCGCGGCCATGTCGGCGGCCGTCGCCGGCTCGCGATCGACGCCACGACGGCCCATCACGAAGACACGCAACGGCGCATGCGGGACCTGGGTCGCGAAGTCGATATCGCAGCGCCGAGCGGCGAGGGCGTCGAGATATTCGGGAAAGCTCTGCCAGTTCCAGGGCACGCCTTGCCGCATCACCAGCTCGGGGATGTCCTCGACGCCCTCCATGACCCTGATCAAGGTGTCGCGGTCCTGCGGCCGGCAAGGCGCGAAGCCGACCCCGCAATTGCCCATGACCACGGTGGTCACGCCGTGCCCCGAGGAGGGCGAGAAACGATCGTCCCAGGTCACCTGCCCGTCATAGTGCGTATGGATGTCGACGAAGCCCGGGGTCACCGCCATGCCCTTGGCATCGATCTCTTCGCGTCCGGTCCCGGCAAAGCGGCCGACAGCGACGATCCGGCCATCCCGGACTGCGACGTCCGCCTCGATCGGCTCGCCGGCCGCACCGTCCACCACCGTACCGTTACGCACCACCAAGTCGAACTGGGCAGTCATGACGCCACTCCCGAACAGAGGACCTCTCCGGTTTAGGCACTACCGGCCGTCATCGCAACCGCCCGCCGATCACCGCGCCTTCAGTTCAGCCAGCAGACGACGCCACGCCGCACGTTCGCGCACGGGGCGAAACAACGGGGCGCGCTTGGCCAATGCTTTGCCAAGGCAGGCAACGAAAGACGGCTCTTCCTCGACTCGCCGCAGCAGTCGCGCCAGGGCACGGGTGTCACCGACCGGAAAGTAGCCGGGATAGTCCCGGCCCAGCAGGCCGACATTGCCGTCCATGCGCGAGGCGAGGATCGGCACGCCGGCGACAGCCGCTTCGGAGATCACGTTGGCTCCGCCTTCGTTCAGCGACGAGATCACCATGGCATGGCTTCGGGCCAGCAGCCGGCGCACCGCTGCAGCCGGCACGTCCCCGCGCCACCGGTAGCGCGAATTGGCTTCCGCCTCGCGGGTCGCCCGCCTCGCCCAGGCGTCTGTGTAGGCCCGGCCGACCTGCTCGATCTGCACACGGCTGTCGGCCGGCAGCAGGCGGGCCGCCTCCGCCGCCCGCAGCGGATCCTTCACATCGCGCAGATGACCAATGACGGAGACGACCACCGAACGGCGGTCCGGACGGCGCGGCCCCAGCAGGGGCTCGGCGGATTGATGGATGACACTCAGCCGCCTACGCAGAGGCCGAGGCACGACACGCCAGGCAAGATCGTTCAAGGCCACCAGGCGATCGGCCAGCTCCATTGCGCGCAAGGTCGGTTCGGGATCGCTCTGCAGGTGGCCGTAAATGTCAGTGCCGCTCAGTTGCAGCACCAGCGGCCGCTGCGGATACCGTTCCTTGAAGGCAATGACCGCGCTGGCACTGCGCCAGGCATGCACGGCCACCATGAGGTCGGCGGGATGGCCGTCATAGTCCTCGGCGACCCGGACGCGGTGACCCAGCCGGCGCAGGATCCTGGCCCAGCGCGACGCGGCCACGCGGTTACCGGTGCGTGAAGTCGGCCCCTGGGGTGTGATAAGGACGATCTTCATGAGCCATGGCCAAGCCCATCGGCCGACCAGCGGGGCTTCCGCTGCCGAACTCGGGGCGCAACTGCGCGAGGCCCGTCATCGCACCCGGCGTTTGACGGAAGATCTGTCATCGTCCGAATTGATGGGGCCGAGGCTCGAGGTCGTCAATCCGGTGCTCTGGGAAATCGGCCACGTCGCCTGGTTCCATGAATACTGGACCCTGCGCCACACCGCGCATCGGGCGCCATTGATCGAGCGTAGCGACCGGCTGTGGGATTCGAGTGCCGTGCCGCACGTCACGCGCTGGACGCTCGACCTGCCCGACCGTGCCGCCACCTTTGCCTACATGGCCGAGGTGCTGACCCGTCAGGAGGATCTGCTCGACGACACCGACCAGGACGCACGCTACTTCTACGAGCTCGCAATCCGCCACGAGGATATGCATATCGAAGCGCTGACCTACATGCGCCAGACCCTGTCCTTCGCGCCACCGCACGAACTCGGCAGTGCCGGGCGACCGGCGGCCGGCCCCCTGCCAGGCGATGCGACCGTGCCCGGCGGGACGTGGCGGCTGGGTTCGACGGCAGCTGACGGCTTCGTGTTCGACAACGAGAAATGGGCGCACGAGACGGCGCTGGCGCCGTTCGCAATCGCCCGTGCGCCCGTCACCAACGCCGAGTTCGCGGCCTTCGTCGAAGCCCGCGGCTACCACGCCCGCGAATTCTGGAGCGATGCCGGTTGGGCCTGGCGCGAGCACCGCGGCGCCGAACGGCCGGTCTACTGGCAGGACAGGCGCGATGGCGTCTGGACGGCGCGCCGCTACCGCTCGATCGAAGAGCTCGCGCCCCACGCACCGGTCGTGTTCGTGACCTGGTTCGAAGCCGAAGCCTGGTGTCGCTGGGCTGGCCGGCGATTGCCGAGCGAAGCGGAATGGGAAGCGGCCGCCATCGGCATGCCGTCAGCCGACGGAAGGCGCCTCGCCGGGGAACGGCAGCGGTGGCCGTGGGGCAAGGGGACGCCCGACGCGACACGCGCCAATCTCGATTATGCCTTCGATGGCCCGGTCGATGTCGCGGCCTGTGCCAACGGCGACAGCGCCTTCGGCTGCCGTCAGATGATCGGCAGTGTCTGGGAATGGACGGCTTCGGACTTCCTGCCGTTCGCGGGCTTCTCCGCCGATCCCTACAAGGACTATTCACAGCCCTGGTTCGGCACACGCAAAGTCCTGCGCGGGGGGTGCTGGGCGACCAGTGCCCGCATCGCGCGGCCGGCCTACCGCAACTTCTTCACGCCCGACCGCAGCGACGTCTTCGCCGGCTTCCGGACCTGCGCGATGTGACCTGGAGCATCGCGCCTTCGACTGGACTCAGGCAAGGCGCGTGGGGATCGTGATCTCCGAGGAGAGCGTGCGATGGACCGGACAGCGATCGGCGATCTCGAGGAGTCGCTTGCGCTGCTCATCGTCCAGGGGGCCTTCGAGGGCGATCACCCGCTCGATACGATCGACCTTGCCTTCCTTCGTCTCGCATTCCGCACAATCGGTCGCGTGGATCTTGTCATGCTTCAAGGTCACGGTGACCTTCTGCAGCGGCCACTTCTTGAGACGCGCATACATGCGCAGGGTCATGGCGGTACAGGAACCCAGCGCCGCCAGCAGGTAATCGTAAGGCCCCGGTCCAGTATCGTTGCCACCGACGGCAACGGGCTCGTCGGCGCGCAGCACGTGCGCACCGCTGCGGATGGTTTCCGCCAGAGGTCCGGCGTCGCTGTCTTCGACGATCACCACGCCGGGAGGGGGTGCAGCCGCGGTAGCATCCATAACGGTTTTCCTTTCAGGCGCCTCGTTGACGTCATGATACGTCCCGGTGACCCCGGCCACCACGCCGCGCGCCCTGCCGCCCGCGCACCACGCTTCGATCGACCATCGCGACGATCGTGGCGACAAGCTCGTCGCGCGCCTCGGCGTCGGTGATGTCCTCTGTCGCCGCCGCTTGAGACAAGCCCTCCGCCGCACCGAGCATCGCCCACAGGCCGGCCGATGCGATCGTCCCTGCCGGCGCGAAGGGAGCGAGCGCGGTCCGGCACTTCTCCATGAAAGCCGTGGTGCAGTCGCGCTTGATCTTTTCGAGTTCGGGCGAACCGGCCAGTGCAGCGATCACGCCGGGGATTTCGCGGCCGCCGGCCAGCACGCAGTCGACGTAAGACGAGGCGATGACGGCGGCTCTGCCCGCGAGGGTAGGCTCGCCGTCCGCAAGGGCGGCCTCCATCAATGCGGTCTGGCGCGCATCGAACTCACCATAGAGCGCGGCCAGCAGGCCCTGCCGGGTGACGAAATGGTCGTAGACCACCGGCTTGGTGACACCGGCCTGCTCGGCGAGATGGCCAAGGGTGAGAGCATCGGTGCCCTCCTCGCGGACCAGGCGCCAGGCAACATCGAGCAACTGACGCTGGCGGTCTTCCCGCGACAGGCGCCGGCGCGTCGAGGTCGATCTTCTTGAGGCGGCACTTGACATCACTATATACCAAACGTAACTTACTAAAAGTATATAAGAACGTCCCTTGGTTCGCAACGGAGCTTTTGCCATGCACGCGCTGATCGTCGTCGCGCATCCCGACCCCCAATCACTGACCCACGCTGTCGCCGCCAGGCTTGCCGAAGCGGGGGCCGACCATTCCGTCGAAATCGCCGACCTGGCTGCGGAGGGCTTCGACCCGCGCTTCTCGGCCGCCGATCTTGCCGCCTATCACAGGCGGGCGCCCATGCCGGCCGACGTCGCGGCCGAACAGGCACGCGTCGATCGTGCCAGCGACGTGGTGCTGGTCTACCCCGTCTACTGGTGGTCGATGCCGGGACTTCTCAAGGGCTGGATCGACCGCGTCTTCACCAACGGCTGGGCCTACGAGTCAGGCCCCGACGTCAAGCTGACGAAGAAGCTTCGCCGGCTTCGAGTCCACCTCGTCGGGGTCGGCGGTGCCGATACCGGCACCTACGAACGGCACGGCTACTTCGGTGCCATGAAGCTGCAGATCGACCACGGCATTTTCGACTTCTGCGGCGCCAAGGTCGTGACCTCCGAGTTTCTGCTCGACGTGGAGTCGAAGGACGGCACGCCTCATCTCGAGAACGCGAGCACGATCGGCCGCAAGCTTTTCGCAGCCTCGCCCTCCGGCGACGTGTCGAAGGCGGCATAGCGTAACCGCCTTCCGGGCGGAGCTCGCGGCTAGGACTATCCCGCCACTTCCGCGAGAACCCAGTCGCGCAACAACGCGACAGCCGACCGGGATGAGGCTCCCGACGGAAACACCAGATCATAGTGCAGCCCGTCGAGCACCGGCCCGAAGGGCTGCACCAGCGCGCCTGATGCAAGCTCGGCCGCGACCAGGACCCGGCTCATCAACGCCACGCCCTGCCCTGCGACGACGGCCAGCAGGGCGCTGCTCTCGTCACCGAAGGTGATGCCGCCTTCCGCGACGGCGCGATTCAATCCGGAATGCTCGGTCCGTGCCCGCTCCATCCACGAGGCCCAGGTCGGCAGCAGGTCGATGGGTGCAGCAGGCCCCCACTCGAAATGGATCAGCGGTGCCTTTGCGAGATCCTTCGGCGTGCGGACGCCGAGATGCGGACTGCACACGGGCGCAAAACTGTCACCGAACAGCGGCACGGTCGCGAGACCGGGATAGCGGCCCTGGCCGTAGCGGATCGCGGCGTCGGCTTCACCGGCCGGCAGGTCGACGGGATCGTCGGAGGCGTGCAAACGCAGATCCCAGCCGGAATGCCGCTTTCGGAAGCTCGCCGCACGCGGCACGAGGAGGCGCGCCGTGAAAGCCACCGTGGCCGAGAGCGTCGCCACCTGGCGCACCGGCCGCTTCACGGCGGCGACCGCTTCGGCCATCGAGTCGAGCGCCTCGCGCACCGGCGCGAACAAGGTACGCCCCTGCTCCGTCAACATCACCTGGCGTGTCTGGCGGACGAACAAGGGAGCGCCCAGGCCAGCCTCGAGCTCACGGATACGATGGCTGATCGCCGTCGGCGTCACGGCGAGCTCGGCTGCAGCCCGCTTGAAGCTTCCCAAGCGCGCCGCAGCCTCGAAGGCCCGCAAGGCGCCAAGCGGGGGAAGGCGGCGCATCAGCCGGCTCCGCCTCTTTCATCGAATTTTATAGATGATCTCATCTCATTTGTCCGATGAGAACTTCGCGTTCGTCAATACAGCTGTCAACGCCATATCGACGATTGTGGCCCTTGCGGGCTTTGCAGAAAAATTCATCTGTAGCGGAGTTCTAGATGACCACCCTTCTTCATCTCGATGCCAGCGGCCGCACCACGCGCTCCCTCAGCCGCGACTTGTCACGGCGCTTTGTCGAGGCGTGGCAGATGGTTCGGCCGACCGACCGCGTGATCCGCCGCGACCTCGCGATCGACCCGCCGCCCTTCATCACGGAGGACTGGATCGCGGCCTGCTTCACGGCGCCCGAGAAGCGCGATGCGGCCATGCAGGCGGTCCTCGCCTGGTCCGATGCGGCGATCGCCGAGCTCGAAGCGGCCGATCTCATCGTCCTGGGAACGCCCATGTACAATTACGGCATGCCGGGAGCGCTCAAGGCCTGGATCGACCAGGTGGTCCGGATCGGTCGCACCTTTTCCTTCGATCTCGCCCGCGGCGACCGACCGATCCGTCCGATGCTTGGCTGCAAGAGACTGGTCGTGTTGAGCGCGCGGGGCGAATTCGGCTTTGCCGCGGGCGGGATGCGCGCGGCCGCGAACCATCTCGACCCGCACCTCGCCACCTGCGCGCCCTATCTCGGCGTTGCCGCCGACGCCATCCACACGATTGCCATCGAGTATCAGGAATTCGGCGACGCGCGTCACGTTCGTTCCCGGACTGAGGCCGAGGCAAGAGTCGCGACGCTGGCGACCAAACTTGCGGCCATGCAGGTTGTTGACACGAACGGCCCAGCTAGCGGACAAAAAGAGGATTGCAGTGCGCGTGTAGTTGCGTAGTTCTACGAGAGCCTGCTGGCGCCGCTCCGCCGTTGATTCGGCCGCGACCGCAACAGATTGTCTGAAACCGAGGTGGAATGTGGATGTTCTGGCGGCGCACCGCGAGAAGTGGCGTGAGGTACCCGGCGGGGACGATACCGACGCTCGGCGATACAGCAGTGACCTCCTGAAGCTCTCCGACACCGAGTTGCTGTCGTTCTGGGAGGTCATGGCAGCCAACCGGGCGTCGGGCGTGATCGGCTGGATCGGCCCGCTGTATCGCGACTTCGTGGCCGGACGGCGAGTCCTGGAACTGGGCTCCGGCCTCGGTCTCGACGGGCTGCGGTTTGCCGGCCAGGGCGCCGACTGGACCTTCGCCGACATCGCCGCCGACAACCTCGCGATGATCGAGCGGATCGCCAGGCTGAAGGGCCTCAAGGTGACGACCCACCTGATCGGCTCAGACCTCTCCTTCGATCGGCTCGAGGGGCAGTTCGATGCCGTGCTCGCCTGCGGCTCGGTTCACCATGTGCCGTTCGAGATCGCGCGTCAGGAGTGCCTGAACGTCCTGAAGAAGCTGAAAGTCGGCGGACGCTGGCTGGAGCTGGTCTATCCCAAGGAGCGCTGGATCAAGGAAGGTTCGCCCGCCTTCGACAAGTGGGCAAAGATGACCGACGGCGATCGCACCCCCTGGGCCGAATGGTACGACGCCGACAAGATCCGCCAACGCCTCGCGCCAGCGGAGCTGCGAACCATCCTCGATTTCGCCTTCAGCTCCGACAACTACCGCTGGCTGGATTTCGAGGTTCTGTCGCTCGGCTGAGGACGAGCCCCAAGGGATCAGCGGGTCACAACCGCAGCACCCACGCCTCGACGGTTCCCTTGCCTTTGACCTCGATGGCGCCACGCGATTCGAACGTGAACTTGTCCCTGAGCGCCTCGTAGACCGGGCGCGTGACCTGAATGGAATCGGGAATACCGCCCGACTCCATGCGGCTCGCCAGATTCACCGTGTCGCCCCAGAGGTCGTAGATGTACTTGCTTCGGCCGATGACGCCGGCGACCACTGGACCACTGTTGACACCGACCCTGAGGCGCATCGAGACGCCATGATCCATGGCGTGTTCGCGCGTGATATGGACCATGCGGATGGCCATGCGCAGCATGCGTTCAGCATGGTCAGCCGTCGGCACCGGCAGGCCGCAGACCGCCATGTAGGCATCGCCTACGGTCTTGATTTTCTCGATGCCGAGTTCGCTGGCAGCGAGGTCGAAGCGGGTGAACAGGCCGTTCAGCAGGGCGACGACTTCGGCCGGCGGCATGTCGGAAGAAAGCGCCGTAAAGCCCACCAGGTCGGCGAAGGCGACCGTGACCTCGGCGAAGCCGTCGGCAATGCCCTGCTCGCCGCCGCGCAGCCGGTTGGCGATCGGTGCCGGCAGCACGTTCAGTAGCAGCTCTTCGTTTTCGCGATTCTTGGCTTCGATGACGCGGTTCTTCTCGCTGAGCTCGTCGACCATGCCGTTGAAGGTGAGGCAGAGCTGGCCGATCTCGTCGCGTGAACGAACCGGGACGTGCGCCGCATAGTCGCCGGCGGCGAAGCGTTGGACACCGGCGGTCAGGTCACGCAACGGGCCGAGCAGCGATCGCGACAGCCAGGCGGCCGTCAGCAGGATCACCAGCAGCGTCACCGCACAGACCACCATAAGTGCATGCTCCAGCCGATAGACCGGCGCAAAGGCCTCAGTGCTGTCGATCTTGGTGACCAGCCCCCAATTCACGCCGGGGATCTCCACCGGCGCCCAGGACGCGAGGGTCGGAACGCCGCGGTAGCCCATGACCTCGCCTACACCTTCGACGCCACCGACCGAGGCGCGCGTCGCCTTGGTATCGGCATGCTGATGCAGGATCGGCGTGCCGTAGCGCTGGATGGCGGCGATGTCTTCGGCCGACGCGCCGCCGGCCCTGAGCTCGGAAAAATAGAGGTCGCGGTTTTCGAAGAAGTTGCGGCCGTTCGAACGCACCAGGAAGTCCGGCCCGACCAGGTAGGCTTCGCCGGTCGCCCCGAAGCCCTCATGGCGCCAACGCCGCCCACCAGTGACGATATTGTCGAGCTCATCGATCGAGAGCTGCGCCACCAGCACCCCGATGACGACGCCCTGGTCGATCACCGGCGCTGCCATGAACGCCGCGGGCACGCCATCCGCTGGCAGGTACGGCTGGAAATCCTCCAGGCAGGTGGCCGATGGATCGGGGGCACCGGCGCAGCGCGCCGCGGCGGCGGCAATGTTGGAGTTGCGATAGGGCCCGGCGCGCAAGGAGGTCGCGAAATCGGCCTCCTTGGCGACGCTGTAGATGATCCGGCCAGTGCGCGGATCCACGAGCAAATAGTCGAAGAAGCCGAGCGTCGCGGCGGCGGTACGCATCAGCGGATGGTAGACGGCATGGAGCTTGCTGTAGGCGCTGCCGTCGCCGGGGTCGTCGAGCAGCTTGCGCCGCGCCGCAGGGTGCGGATTGTCGACGATATAGAGGTCCTGCAGGAAATACGGCGCGGAGCCCACCGGTAGGAAGCCGTCGACCGGGACATCCTTGTTCAGGAGGCGCCGCACCATCGGCATGTAGTCCTTGTCGTACCAGCCCAGGACCTGCTGCCTGGTCTCGGCCGGGACCTCGCGACTGTCGAGCTCGTCGACGGCATCGCGGAACCCCTTCATGGCATCCACCACCATCTTGGTCGCCGCGAGCAGGCGAACCTCGCCCCGGATGGTGCGGAAATAAGCTTCGACCTGATTGGCCTTGGTTTCGCGCGCCGAGGTAAGCTGATCGAAGATCACCTTCTCCAGCGCCTCGCGGGCGCGGATATAGCCCAGGACACTGGTGATCAGAACGGCCACCACCCCCACCAAAAGTAGGACGGCGAACAGCTTCGCCGCCAGCCCCCAGCGTGCCGGGCGCGTCTGGATGGCGGCCGTACTCACGCGCGGCCCTAGCCCTTCTTGGCGCCGTAGGTGCCGCCCGAATTGATGGCGCGGATCTCCGCGGCCGTCTTGGCCTTGCGCATCTTCTCGAGCTTGTCGGCCTCGTCGGCCAGCATGGCCTGGGCGTTCTTGAGAACCGCGCGGGCATGCTGCGCCGGGAACTTCACGGCACCGTTCTCGTCCATATGGATCAGCTCGCCCGGCGCCACGTCCATCCCGCCGACCGAGACCGGCGCGTTGACCGACTGCACGGCCATCTCGCCGTGGCCCGCCGTCACGCCACCCAGCAGCATCTGGAACTTCATGCGGCGGATCGCATCGACGTCGCGCGACGGCCCGTTGGACAGCAGGCCGACGCAGCCCACCGCCTGCATGGAGGTGGTCATCATCTCACCGGCCAGGCCCGCCTTGTTCATCAGCTCGGGCGGCCATTTCTGCTGGATGACCAGGACGGTCGGCTTCTTCATGGCATCGAGCGCATCGACCACGTCCATGAAGGAGAGCCGGCCGGCGTAGTTCGGGTCGGGCAGTCCATAGACGCAGGTGACGGCATAGCCGATCACGGCCCCCATCTCGGGATAGATGCAGCGAATCGAGGTGTCGGTATACCAGTTCTCGGTCCAGGGGTTGTACAGCCCGAGGCACAGCGGGTTCTTCGGGTAGGTCGCGACGACGTTCGTGATGGTCGGCGTGTCGATCTTGCGCAGCTCGGCGAACAGCTGGTCGTCGGAAAGCTCGGTCATTTCGGATGTTTCCCCCTGGAGGTAGTCGCACTGTTCTTCGCCCGAATGCCCGCTGCGGGCAAGCGCCGCGGGCCACTGGCGATCACGGCACGGAAATCATGAAAACGAAGGTCGCGGACAGGGCCGGGCGCCCGAAACCCGGCAGGATAATGGTCCGGCCACCACCGAAGGTCACGAGGCCGACGCCGAAGGTGAGCACCAGCAGCACGATGGCGGTCAAGGCGGCCGGCAATAGCGCGACGCTCTCCCCGACTTGCCGCTCGTCGGGCGCGCCATGATCCGCTTCGTTGGCCCCATCTCGGCAATCCGACAGAAAGTCGTTGCGATGTCGGATCGTCTGCACGGAGAGAAACGCGTCATTGCGGACCACCATGATCACCGAGAACACGGTCTCGCAGGTGAGCGAAAGACTGCCGTCGCCAGCCGGCATGATCGACAGGATCAGCGCCCCTCGATCACAGTGACGGCCATGGCCGGCACCAGGGTGCCTGCCGTACGGCTCGCCGGTGCCATGGACAATCACGTCGGCGTGATGGACCGAGGTGAAGACCACGATCGCCAGCACCATGTCGGCGGCGCAGCCTAACCCGATATTGGGAAGCCCTCTTTCCGAATTTAGCCGCCGCTTCACGCGCAATGCAGCGCCGCGGGACGGCATTTCCCGCGCAGGCCGCCATCATCACATCATCGTGTGCGTCAAACTGGCCGCGGCACGCCGGCGCCTCGTCCTGCGTAAGCAAAAGTTAAGGCTGCTGCGTCATGCCAGAACGGCTGGGGCAGCTATTGGTCTGCCCGAAGGCGTCCGGGGACGCCCAATGCCTCGAGGATGTTCGAGCATGCGCAAGATGACGATGTCCAAGATAGCGGCCTTGATCCTCATCAGCGGCGCCGCGGCCGCAGGTTATCTGTTCCTGACCTCCGACGGCTCGGACAAGGCGCGGGCCTCGATCGTCGCGCCACAGATCCCGATCGTGTCGGGCACCGCACAAAAGAAGGACGTACCGCAGTTCGTACGCGGCATCGGTACCGTGCAGGCTTACAACGCGGTCACCGTGAAATCGCGGGTCGATGGCGAGATCGTCAAGATCTCCTTCAGCGAAGGCCACGATGTGAAGGCCGGCGATCCTCTCTTCCAGATCGACCCGCGGCCTTTCCAGGCCGCGCTCGACGCGGCATCCGCGACCTTGAAGCGCAACGAGGCGCAGCTCACCGGCGCAGCGCTCGACCTCGAACGGTACAGCAAGCTCCTCAACACGGGATACCAGTCGCGGCAGACCTTCGATCAGCAACAGGCCACCGTGGAGGCACTCAAGGCGTCGATCGCCGCCGACAAGGCCGCGATCGAGACCGCGCGCCTCAATCTCACCTATGCCGACATCCGGGCGCCGATCGCAGGCCGCACCGGCCAGCGCCTGGTCGATATCGGCAATCTCGTGCAGGCCGGCCAGCCGACAAGCCTCGTCACCATCACCCAGATCAAGCCGATCTTCGTCAACTTCACGGTGCCTCAGGACTATGCCGAGGCGATCCGCCACAATCAGCAGGCGGCTGCGCTTTCGGTGCTCGCTTATGCCAGCGACGACAAGACCCTGCTGGCGGAGGGCAAGCTCAGCCTGATCGACAACCAGATCGACGTGGCGACTGGAACGATCCGCCTCAAGGCGAGCTTTGCGAACGCCGATGAACGCCTGTGGCCGGGTGAATTCGTCAACGTCCGGCTGGTGCTGTCGATGCGCGTCGGAGTCGTCACGGTGCCGCAACGTGCGGTGATGCAGGGGGCCAGCGGCTACTATGCCTATGTCATCCGCCCCGACGGCACGGTTACCCGCCGCTCGGTCGACATCGTGGGCATGCAGGACGGCATCGCGATCGTGGCGCGCGGCGTAGACGACAAGGAAAAGGTCGTGGTCGACGGCCAATACCGCCTGAGCGACGGTGCACGCATCAAGTCCGAGGATGCCAAGCCGATCGCGGAGCCCCCGGCCACAGCGGCCAAGGACGGCTGACGGCAGCATCATGAACATCTCCGAAACCTTCATCCGCCGCCCCATCGCCACGTCGCTGCTGATGCTGGGGCTGCTGGTCTTCGGGTTGGCGACTTACAGCCTCCTTCCCGTCTCTGCCCTCCCCAACGTTGATTTTCCGACCATCACGGTGTCGGCAACCTTGCCCGGCGCCAGTCCGGAGACCATGGCATCGTCCGTCGCGACGCCGCTCGAGCAGCAGTTCGCCGCCATTCCCGGCCTTGCCTCGATGAACTCGACCAGCGGGCTCGGCACGACGTCGATCACCTTGCAGTTCAATCTCGGGCGCAACATCGACGGAGCCGCCACCGACGTGCAGACCGCAATCAATGCGGCGAGCGGCCTGTTGCCCAAGGATCTCCCCAACCCGCCGACCTATCGCAAGGTCAATCCGGCCGATCGGGCGGTGCTGATCTATGCCGTCCACTCGACCGATCTGCCGATCTACAAGGTCGACGACTACGCCTACACGATCCTGGCGCAGAAGATCTCGGCCGTGCCGGGCGTCTCGCAGGTGCTGGTGGCCGGCCAGCAGGATTTTGCCGTCCGGGTCCAGGCCAATCCGGCGGCGCTCGCTGCGCACGGAATCGGGCTCGAGGACGTGCGCATCGGCATCGCCAACGCCACGCTCAATCAGGCCAAGGGCAACATCGAGAACGACCATCAGTCGTTCACCATCGACACCAACGACCAGCTGTTCCAGGCCTCGACCTACCGCCAGGTCATCGTTGCCTACCGCAACGGTGCGCCGGTCAAGCTGCAGGATATCGGCGACGTGATCGATGCCACCAAGTCGCCGCGCAACGGCGCCTGGTTCAACGGCCAGCGCGCTGAGCTGCTGCTGATCTTCCGCCAGCCCGGCGCCAACACGGTGGAGATCGTCGACTCCATCAAGGCGATGATGCCGCGCCTGCTGGCCTCCGTACCGCAAGCGGTCCAGGTCGATCTGGTCTCCGACCGCTCGCAGTCGATCCGCGATTCCGTCCAGGATGTCGAGTTCACGCTGCTCCTGACGGTCGGCCTGGTGGTGATGGTGATCTTCATCTTCCTGCGCCATCTCTGGGCCACGATCATCCCCAGCATCACCGTACCGCTGTCGCTGATCGGCTCTTTCGGCGTGATGTATCTCTTCGACTACAGCATCGACAATCTGTCGTTGATGGGCCTCACCATCGCGGTCGGCTTCGTGGTCGACGATGCGATCGTCATGATCGAGAATATCGTCCGCTACATCGAAGAGGGTGAGCGGCCGTTCGATGCTGCCCTCAAGGGCGCCGGACAGATCGGCTTCACCATCGTGTCGATCACCTTTTCCCTGATCGCCGTGTTCATCCCTCTTCTGTTCATGGGCGGTATCGTTGGCCGACTGTTCCGCGAGTTCGCGGTGACCGTTACGGTCGCCGTCGTCATGTCGGCCTTCGTCTCGCTGACGCTGACGCCGGTGATGTGCGCGCAATTCCTCAAGCGCCAAACCGGCCACAAGCGCGGCCGGCTCGACCAGATGTGCGAGGACATCTTCGACGCGGTGCTGCGCGGCTATGACCGGACCCTGCAATGGGTGCTGCGCCATCAGCTGCCGACCTTGCTCTCGACGATCGTCCTGATCTTCGTCACCGGGTATCTCTATGTGGTGATCCCCAAGGGGTTCTTTCCCGAGCAGGATACCGGCTTCATCTTCGGCCAGGCCGAAGCACGGCAGGACATCTCCTTCGCCGCCATGGCGGAGCTCCAGGGCAGGCTCTCGGCCATCGTCCAGAAGGATCCGGCGGTTTCGGGTGTCGTCGGCTTCGTCGGCTCGACCGGGGGTAACTCGTCCGAGAATACGGCGCGCCTGTTCATTCAGCTGAAGCCCTTCGCCCAGCGCAGCGCGTCGGCCCAGGAGGTCATCCAGCGGCTGCGACCCGCCGTGGCCACCATACCGGGCGTGAAGTTCTTCATGCAGGCGGGACAGGACATCAATGTCGGCGGCCGGCTCGCCAAGACCGAGTTCCAGTACACCCTGACCTCGACCGACTCCGAGGAGCTCAACCACTGGGCGCCGATCATCGAGGCCCGCATGGCCAAGCTGCCGGAGCTGCAGGACGTCACCTCCGACCAGCAGATCGCCGCGCCGCATATCGCCATCGACATCGACCGCGACGCCGCCTCGCGGCTGGGCCTGTCATTGTCGATGATCGACCAGACGCTCTACGACGCCTTCGGACAGCGCCAGGTCGCGACGATCTACAGCTCCGCCACCCAGTACAAGGTCGTGCTCGAGGTGCAGCCCGCCTTCCAGTCCGACCCGACGTCGCTGGCACGCCTCTATATCCCCGGCCCCAACAACGTCCAGGTCCCCCTCAGCACCGTGGCGCGCTTCACCAACAAGGTGGCACCGCTCACGGTCAATCATCAGGGCCAGTTCCCGGCGGTAACCATATCGTTCAACCTGGCCCCCGGCATCGCGCTCGGCCAGGCCGTCGAGAAGATCCAGGCGCTGCAGGCCGAACTGCACACACCAATCACGCTCGACGGATCGTTCCAGGGTACGGCCCAGGCGTTCCAGTCGTCTCTATCCTCGACGCCGCTGCTGATCGCGGCGGCCATCCTCGCCGTCTACATCGTGCTGGGCATGCTCTACGAAAGCTACGTGCACCCCATCACCATCCTCTCGGCGCTGCCCTCGGCCGGTGTCGGTGCGCTGCTGATGCTGATGGCCTTCCATTACGATCTCAGCGTCATCGCCCTGATCGGCATCATCCTGCTGATCGGTATCGTGAAGAAGAACGCCATCATGATGATCGACTTCGCCCTCGAAGCCGAGCGCGAGCACGGCAAGAGCCCGCTCGAGGCGATCCACGAAGCCTGCCTGCTGCGCTTCCGGCCGATCATGATGACGACCTTCGCCGCACTTGGTGGCGGCCTGCCGCTGGCCATCGGCACCGGCGCCGGGTCGGAGCTGCGGCGTCCGCTCGGCATCGCCATCGTCGGCGGGCTGCTCGTCTCGCAGTGGCTGACGCTCTACACGACGCCGGTGATCTATTTGTATCTCGATCGGTTCGCGCATTGGCTCAGCGGACGCCGCCAGCGCCCGGCGGGCGAGATGCCGGCCGCCATCCCGGCCGCCACCGCGCCGGAGCGGAGGCCGGATACGCGCGCCGTGGGTTGAAGCCGCCATGACCGACAATCGCCACGAACGGGAAGAGTATCTCGAGCAGGACGACCTCGAGCGTGAGACCGCTCGGCGCCGCCAGAGCATCATCGCCCTCGTCGTCGTCGTCGTTCTAGTCGTTGCCGGTGTCGTGCTGGCCGGCCGGCTGCGCGCCGTGGCCGATTTCCAGGATTGCCTGATGACCCGGGCGACCAACTGCCTCGAAATCGTCGCGCCGCGCTGACCAGCGGTACGCCGATGACGGCCGGTCGGCGGCCCACCGGGGCTGCTCCGACTCCGGCCGGCGAAATGGACATCGACAGGCCAGCGGTTTGACCATAGTTTCGCGCGCTATGATGCGGCGGCTGAACATCGGTTGCGGCCAGTCGGCGACGCCGGGCTGGATCAACTACGACAATTCCCCCTCCATTGCTCTCGCCCGCCTTCCCCAGCCACTGATCTCCCTGCTCGGATCGATCGGCATCCTGAGCGCGTTGACGCAGAAGTTCGCCGCCTACTGCCGCACGCATTCGATCCGCTATGCCAGCGCGCTGTCCATTCCCGAGGAATCGGGCAGCGTCGACGTCGTCTATTCGTCGCACATGCTGGAGCATCTCGATCGGACCGAGGCGCGCCGGTGCGTGCAGGAATGCTACCGCATCCTGAAGCCGGGCGGCATCCTGCGACTGGTCGTGCCCGACCTGAAGCAGCGCATCGACTACTACCTGCTGGCGCGCGACGGCGACCTCTTGCTGGAGTCGTTCATCTTCGATCTCGAAAAGCCGCGCGGGCTGAGGTCATGGTTGACGCGGGCCATTACCGGTGGCCGCGAGCACCATTGGATGTACGACTACGCCTCGCTCACCCGCCTGGTCGAGAGTTGCGGCTTTCGCGACACGGTCGAGCTGCAACCCGGACAGACCTCGATCGGCGAGCCGGGCGACCTCGACCTGCACGAGCAGGAACCGACCTGGAGCCTCTACCTCGAGACCAGGCGCCCCCTTCAGGAGGCAGCCGGCCCCGCCGCCTGACGGCCGGCTCAAGTCGATGGCGAACGCCGTCGCTTCCACCAGTCCATGACCTCGCCGACCACACCCTTGCGGAAGGCGAGCACGATCACGACGAAGATGGCGCCCTGGATCACCAGCACGAACTGGCCGAAGCCCGCCAGGTAGTTCTGCATGGTGACGATGATGAAGGCGCCGACCACGGGGCCGATGATGGTGCCTAGCCCACCGACCAGCGCCATCAGGACGACCTCGCCCGAGGTCGAGGCGGCGACATCCGTCAGGGTGGCGAACTGCTGGACCATGGCCTTGGTGGCGCCGGCCAGTCCCGCGAGCGCCGCCGACAGCACGAAAGCCAGGAGCTTGTAGCGGTCGGCTTCGTACCCCAGCGACAGGGCGCGCTGCTCGTTGTCGCGGATCGCCTTCAACACCTGGCCGAACGGCGAGTAGATGAAGCGGTAGATTGCGGCGTAGCCGAACAGGAAGATCGCCAGGACGACATAGTAGAGGACGAGGTCGTCCTTGGTCGGGATCACGCCGAACAATGGCTTGCGTGGAATGCCCTGCAGCCCGTCCTCGCCGCCGGTGAACGGCGCCTGCACGCAGAAGAAGTAGACCATCTGCGCGAAGGCGAGCGTGATCATGGCGAAGTAGATGCCCTGGCGGCGGATCGCCAGCGCGCCGGTCACCAACCCGAGGACGGCCGCGCCGGCGACGCCGGCCAGCAGGCCGATCTCCGGTGGCATGTTCCAGGCCTTGACGACATGGCCATAGAAGTAGCCCGCCATGCCGAAGAACATGGCGTGGCCGAAGCTCATCAGCCCGACATAGCCCAGCAGCAGATTGAAGGCGCAGGCGAACAGCGCAAAGCACAGCGCCTTCATCAGGAAGACGGGATAGGCGAACGCCGGCGCCACCAGCGCCAGGACGATCAGGATGGCGTAGCCGACGCGCTGGGAGGTCATTTGGTCTGCCCGAACAGGCCGGCCGGCTTGACCAGCAGCACGATCGCCATGACGACGAAGATCACCGTATTGGAAGCCGGTGGATAGAAGACCTTGGTCAGGCCCTCGATCACGCCGAGGCCGAAGCCGGTGACGATCGAGCCCATGATCGACCCCATGCCGCCGATCACCACCACCGCGAAGACCACCAGCACGAGATTGGTCCCCATCAGCGCCGAGACCTGCTGAATGGGTGCCGCCAGCACGCCCGCCAGCGCTGCGAGGGCGACACCGAGACCGTAGGTCAGCGTGATCAGCCGCGGCACGTTGATGCCGAAGGCGCGCACCAGGGTCGGGTTCTCGGTCGCTGCCCGCAGGTAGGCGCCGAGCTTGGTGCGCTCGATGCCGTACCAGGTGGCGAGGCAGATCACGAGAGCCGCGATCACCACGAAACCACGATAGGCCGGCAGGAACATGAAGCCGAGATTGTAGCCGCCCGGAATCGGGTTGGGATAAGGCGCGCCCGAGGAACCCCATTGCAACTGGAACAATCCCTCGATCACCAGCGCCATGCCGAAGGTCAGCAGGAAGCCGTAGAGATGGTCGAGGTGGTAGATGCGTTTCAGCAGCAGCTTTTCGATCACGATGCCGATCAGGCCGACGATCAGCGGCGCCAGCACCAGCGACGCCCAGAAGGGGACATCGAGGTAGCCCAGCAACAGCCAGGCCGCGAAGGCGCCCATCATGTACTGCGCGCCGTGCGTGAAATTGATGACGTTCAGCATGCCGAAGATCACGGCGAGGCCGAGACTGAGCATGGCGTAGAAGGCACCGTTGATCAGGCCGAGCAATAGCTGGCCGAACAGCGCCTGGGGAGGAATGCCGAGAAGTTCGAACATGAAGGCCCTAAACCCCCAGATAGGTTTGCAACTTGCCGATGCTCTGCTGGACATCGGCCGCGGCAATGGCATCGACCACGCGCCCGTCCTCCATCACATAGTGGCGATCGGCAATGGTGGCCGCGAAATGGAAGTTCTGCTCGACCAGCAGGATCGTGAAGCCGCGCGCCTTGAGCTGGCGGATGATCTCGCCGATGCGCTGGACGATGACCGGCGCCAGGCCTTCGGTCGGTTCGTCGAGCAGCAGGAGATCGGCGCCGGTGCGCAGGATGCGACCGATCGCCAGCATCTGCTGCTCGCCGCCCGACAGCTTGGTGCCCTGGCTGCGGCGACGTTCCAGGAGATTGGGGAAGAGCTTGTAGATCTCGTCGACGCTCAGACCGCCCGGCTTCACGATCGGCGGCAGGCCGAGATTCTCGTCGACGTTCAGGCTCGAGAAGATGCCGCGCTCCTCCGGGCAATAGGCGATGCCCCGACGCGCGATCTTGTCGGAGGGCTGCCCCACGGTCTCCTCGCCCTCGAAGGTGATGGAGCCGGTGCGCTTGCCGACGATTCCCATGATGGATTTCAGCGTGGTGGTCTTGCCGGCGCCGTTACGCCCCAGCAAGGTCACGAGTTCGCCACGGCCGATCTCGAAATCGACGCCGTGCAGAATGTGTGATTCGCCGTACCAGGCTTGCAGGCCGGTGACCTTGAGCAGGGTGTCAGCCATGACCGGTTCCGACATAGGCTTCGACCACGGCAGGGTCCTTGGAGACGGTGGCATAGGGCCCTTCGGCCAGCACTTCCCCGCGCGCCAGCACGGTAATGGTGTCGGAAAGGTCGGCGACGACGGACATGTTGTGTTCGACCATCAGAACGGTGCGGTCCTTGGCGACGGTCCGGATCAAGGCGGCAATGCGCTTGATGTCCTCCTGGCCGAGACCGGCCATCGGCTCATCGAGCAGCATCATCTCGGGCTCGAGGGCCAATGTCGTCGCGATCTCGAGGGCGCGCTTGCGGCCGTAGGGCAGCTCGACCGCCGGCGCCTCGGCGAAGGCCTGGAGCCCCACCGCCTCGACCAGCTCGAGAGCCCGTGCATCGAGCTTGTTCAGCACACGCTCCGACCGCCAGAAATGAAAGGAATTACCGAGCTTGCGCTGCAACGCCACACGAACGTTCTCCCGCACCGAGAGATGGGGGAAAACCGCCGAAATCTGGAACGACCGCGCCAGCCCCATGCGGGCGATCGCAGCCGGCGAGCTGCCGGTGATGTTCCGGCCGTTGAAATGGATCTGCCCCGCCGTAGGCGACAGGAAATGCGTCAGCAGGTTGAAACAGGTCGTCTTGCCGGCGCCGTTGGGTCCAATGAGCGCGTGAATCGTATGCCGACGCACGCGCAATCGGACATTCTTGACGGCCACGAAGCCCTTGAATTCCTTGGTAAGGCCTTCGGCCTCTAGGATTATTTCTTCTTTCACCGTTCCTCCCGGTAGGGTGCCTATAACACGGAATTGCCACGCCCTGTCCAGCGGCCCACCGCCCCGCCGGAACGTCTCCGAAAGATCACGGCCCGCCGCTTTCCCTGCGTGCTAGGCAAAGACGAGGCCAAGAAGCGACAGGAGAATGAACAGACTCGCCGCCAACACGGACGAGGCCGTCCCACTTCGGTCACCGGCGGCCAAACTGGCCACGCCGCTGATGACGGGCGAAGGGTCTCCTGTGCTGCTCGTTCTCGCAGCACTGATCCCGACCATCGCAGCGGCCTGGGCGCTGCTCTCGCCAGCCCGGGTGCTGTCCCGCGAGATGAGCTGGGATCTTCTGTTCAACCTTTCGGGGGCATGGCATCTACGCCATGGGCATGTCGCACATGTCGACTTCCACGACCCCGTCGGCGCGCTGAGCTTCGCCCTCACCGATTTCGGTTTCTCGATCGTCGGTGTGACCCCACACGCTTTTCTGGTCGGCGCAGTAGTCATCACGGCCTTTCTCTTTACGACGGCTGTCGTCGTTGCGTGGCGGCGCTTCCCTCTGCTTCCAGCGGCGACCTTCGTGGTCTTCGCCTGCCTGCTGGCGCTGATGCCGTCCAATGTCGGCGACATGCCGACCACCTACTCCTTTGCCATGTCGTACAATCGCTATGGCTGGAGCGCGATCTCGATCCTGTCGTTGCTGTTGTTCGTGCCGCCGCGCAACGGGCGTGTCAGTGGTTGGCTTGAGGCTGCTATCGCCACGGCTCTGCTGATCGTGATGTACTACCTCAAGGTGACCTACTTCTTCGCCGGCGGCGCGGCGCTTTGCCTGGCCCTTCTCGTCTCGCCGCATATCCGCGGTCGATGGCTCCTCTGGATGGCTGTCGGTGCCGTCGCCGCCCTCAACGCAATCGCGCCCTACAACCACGACTATCTGGCCGACATCCTGAACACCGTGGCGGCCGGCGCTGTACGTGACAGCTTCCTCGGTCATTTGGCCGACTTCTTCAGCCACGCCGACAGCTACGCGCCCTATCTGGCCGCCCTGATCCTCGCCATCTGGCTGTGGCGCACTGACCGAGCGTCACCCGGATTGCCGGCAGCCGTCGCCTTCTTGCTGTGTATCGGCTTCTTCCTGCTGACACAGAATGCCCAGTCGCACGGCATGCCGCTCGCCATCGTGATCGCCTTTCTTTTCATCGATCAGCTCTATCGGCGGCGGGCTGCACTGCCCCTGATCGCCGCTCTCCTGGTCTTTCCCTTGCTCTCGATCGGCGCCTCGACGCTGAGCCTCGCGGGATATCATCGCAAAGCGACATGCGCGCAATGCCTGTCGGTGATCGGTGCCACCAACCTGCAGGGCCTGGCCGTCCCGCTGGAACCGGCCGGGCTGCTGGCGAGTTTCGCCGACGGCGAAGCGGAGGAATATCTCCTCAATCGGGCTCGCGCCGTACAGCCCCGCTACGAACTCTCGCAGTACGAGTATGTCGAGACGATCCAGGAAGCCGCGGCGCTGTTGAACAAGCCTCGGTACCGCCCGGGCGGCGTGATGGTGCTCGACCAGGTCAATCCGCTGCCGTTCATGCTCGGCTGGCAGCCGGCGCGCGGCGAGACTTTGTGGTCCGGCGCCGGCATGCCGATGCAGGAGCCGGAGCCGCTGTTCGCCGGCACCGACCATGTCCTGATTCCAAAATTCTCGACGTACAGCCCAGGAACGGCGAAGGCACGCGCGAAATACGGCGCCTATATCGAGGCGCAGTTCCCCGTGCGCAGCGAGACCCAGAGCTGGATCGTCTTCAGCCGCCCCCGGGCGATTGCCGAAGTACCCGTCAACGCCGATGCCCCTCTGAGCGCCGATCGCCTTCAACGCCGATCGCCTTGAACGTCGATCGCCTTGAACGTCGATCGCTTTGAACACCGATCCCTTTGAACGCCCGACACAGTGCAACTGTTCGCTTCCCGCACCTTGGGCAGGCTCATGGCGGTACGGCCGTGAAGGGGTCAACGACTTCATGACCACAACCGATCGACCGCGCGAAAATGGCCGGCTGAATCGCTAGATGCATTTTTCTTTCGGACGAAGTCGGCGGTGGCGCACCGAAAGCGAGGGGCGACGTCGACAAGCTAATTGCCACCGTGCCCTGTGATCTTGCACCCGATCCTTCTGGCGCCGCTCCGGGGGCAACGCTAAGGTTTGCGCCGTCCGCGGCAAAGCCGCCTCAGGGAGGAAAGAAGACTATGGGTTTCAGTAAGACCATCCGGTACGCCGGGGTGGTGACGGCTGCCGTGGCGGCGACCGTGGCCGGCCTCGTCGCCGTTGCGCAGGCGCAAGCGCCCGCGCCGCTCAAGATCGGCGTCATGGAAGGTTTCTCGGGCGTCTATGGCGACCTCACACAAGGTGAAGTCGAAGCGATGCAGATGGCGATCGACGACTTCGGCGGCAAGGTGCTGGGCCGGCCGATCGAAATCCTGCAGGCCGATCATCAGACCAAGCCGGACGTCGGCGCAGCGATCGCCCGCAAATGGTACGACGTCGACGGCGTGAAAATGATCACCGGCATCGGCACCTCGTCGGTCGCACTGGCGGTGCGCAAGATTGCCCAGGAAAAGGGCATGATCGACATCAATACCGGCGCCGCGTCGGCCGATCTCACTGGCCCGGCCTGCTCGGAAACCGGCGCGCACTGGGTCTACGACACCTACTCGCTGGCCAAGGTCACCGGCGGCGCGGTCGTGAAGGACGGCGGCGATTCCTGGTACTTCCTCACCGCCGACTATGCCTTCGGTCACGCGCTGGAGCGTGACGTGACCGCGGTCGTGCAGGCTGCCGGCGGCAAGGTGCTGGGCGGCGTCAGGCATCCGCTCAGCACGCAGGACTTTTCCTCGTTCCTGCTGCAGGCCCAGGCCTCGAAGGCCAAGGTCATCGGCCTCGCCAATGCCGGTCAGGACACGATCAACTCGATCAAGCAGGCCGGCGAGTTCGGCATAACCAAGGGCGGCCAGCGCCTGGCCGGTCTCCTCGTCTTCTCGACCGACGTTGCCGCGCTCACCCTGCCGGTGGCGCAGGGCCTGGTGCTCACCGAGTCGTTCTACTGGGATCTCAACGACGAGACCCGCGCCTGGACCAAGCGCTTCCGCGCCAAGAAGGACAAGATCCCCAGCATGCTGACGGTCGGCGTCTACAGCTCGACCCTGCACTACCTCAAGGCTGTGCAGGCCGCCGGCACCGACGAACCCAAGGCAGTGATGGCCAAGATGCGCGAGCTTCCGGTCAACGACGTCATGACCAAGAATGGCAAGCTGCGCGAGGATGGCCGCCTCGAGCGCGACATGTACCTCTTCCAGGTCAAGACGCCTGCCGAGTCCAAGAGCAAGGACGACATCTACAAGCTGATCGCCACCGTGCCCGGTAACGAAGCCTATCGCCCGATGAAGGACGGCAAGTGCCCGTTCGTGAAGGGCTGAGCTTCGAGAGCTGAAGTGATCGGTTGAAACGGTCGAAGGGAGGGGCGTTCCACGGGACGCCCCTTTTTCTTTGGCTCCGCAACGGTACTTTGCGCACGAAGACTGACGCCACCGTCATTTCCTTGACGCGCCTTCGGTTGTCACGTCTGATATCGGCAAGCTCGACGTCAACGGGCAGAGTTGGGAGTAACGCCGCGTGACAGCGCACGATCAGACAGCGAACAACCGGACAGCGCACGACCGGCCCCTCAAAGGTGCCTGGGGGATCACCGCCCTCGTCTTCCTGTTCATGCTGATCAACTTCGCCGACAAGATCGTCGTTGGCCTGGCGGCCAAGCCGATCATGGAAGAGCTGAAGCTGACGCCCGATCAGTTCGGTCTACTGGGCTCGTCGTTCTTCTTCCTGTTTGCCGTCGCCGGCATTCTCGGCGGCTTCCTGGCCAATCGCGTGCAGACCCGTCACATGCTGTTCGGCATGGCGATTATCTGGTCGCTGGTGCAGTTTCCCGTGCTGGCGCTCGCGACCTTCGAGACCCTGATCGTCTGCCGCATCCTGCTGGGGGCCGGCGAAGGACCGGCCGGCGCCGTCGCGACCCACGCGCTCTACAAGTGGTTTCCCGACTCGCTGCGCGGCGTGCCGACCGCCATCGTGGCGCAGGGCTCGGCGCTCGGCGTCATCATCGCCGTGCCGGCGCTGAACTACATCATCGTGACCTACACCTGGCACTGGGCCTTCGGGGCCCTCGGCATCGCCGGCCTAGTATGGGCGGTGCTGTGGCTGATCTTCGGCCGCGAGGGCACGTTGGTCGATCCGCCCGTGCATGCTGCAGCCGAAGGCGAACCCGTTCCCTACCGCCATCTGCTGAGCAGTCCCAGCATCGTCGCGGCCTGCTGCGCGGCCTTCGCGAGCTACTGGGGCCTGGCGCTCGGCCTCACCTGGTTCACCGCCTACCTGGTCGAAGGGCTGGGCTTCAGCCAGACGATGGGCGGCAATCTCTCCATCCTGCCCTGGATCTTCGGCATGGTGGTGGTGCTGACCGGCGGCTGGATCTCCCAGCGGCTGAAGAAAAAGGGCGTGTCGAGCCGCATCTGCCGCGGCGTCTTCCCGGCCGCCACGGTCATCCTGGGCGGCTGCATCCTGCCCCTCATCGCCATCGCCCCCTCGCCGGCGCTCAAGGTCGCGATCCTGACGATCGGCACGGCCCTCGGCAGCACCATCTACGTGGTCACGCCGATGATCGTGAGCGAGCTCACGCCGCACGGCCAGCGTGCCGCCATGTTGGCCATCGTCGGAGCGATCTACACCTCGGCCGGCGTGCTCGCCCCCTGGGCGATGGGCAAGGCAATCCAAGGCGCTGCGAGCCGGCTGGCCGGCTACGAGCAGGGCTTCGTCATGCTGAGCGCCCTGCTGATCGTCGGCGGCCTGATCGGTGTCCTGTTCATCCGGCCCGAAGCGGACAGGCAACGGCTGGCTGCCCGCTTCGGCGTGACACCCGATTCAGCGCCCTCGCCGGCCCGGCCCTGATTTCGAGGCTGGAGCATTCGACAGAGGCGCTTTGGTTGGCGCGATCTGCGGAAGATTGACAAGCATTTGATCGGTGGCGACCATGGGTCGTCGCAACGGTAATTTGAATGCAAGACATCGGCAACAGAACGGCCTTAAGGACAATAATCGAGCATCAACTTGCGACTTGGCCGGAACACAGTCGTTACCTTGAGGCGAGTTTTGCTGACCGTCCGCCGACAGTCCTCGACATATCGGACGAGATAGCAGCAGTCGTATTGCAACTGGCCGAGCATTCACCGCACGGTTTGACGGGCATTTGCGAGGATTATCGGTTTCTCTGCCAAGAGATCATCCTGCCCGAAGAGTTGCACTTTCGAAGAAACGGCTGCTATCGACTGGCCTCGGCCGCCGACGCCTACCGGGAAGTCTATTCGAATCAGCCGCTCATGCGCCGCTATATGTCTGGCCTGCTGATGTCGAATGTCTTGTGGGATCCTCACGCTCGGGCGATCGAATCCTACGTGACCCACTATCTGCCGTCTCTATCGGACGGCGCAGACCATCTCGAGATCGGGCCCGGCCACGGCCTTCTGCTCTATTTTGCAGCTTCGCTGCCCAGCCTCTCGACCATCTCTGGGTGGGATATCAGCCCCGCCAGCGTTGCTCACACCCAGAGCGTCCTGGACGCCATGGGAGCCGCGCAAAAGGTTCGGCTCCAGCTGCATAACCTGCTTCACCGCAGTACGGGCATGTCCGGGAGCTTCGACAGCATAACGATGAGCGAGCTGTTGGAGCATCTGGAGGACCCGGCCGCAGCCCTGCGAGCGGCGCACGATCTCTTGCGACCCGAAGGGCGCCTATGGGTAAACATACCGGTGAACAGCCCCGCACCCGACCACATCTACCTGCTTCAAACGACCGACGAAGCCTGCCGGCTGGTGGAAGCATCGGGCTTCGAGGTCATCGATCAGAAATTCTTTCCGATGACCGGCAGCAGCCTCGAGCGCGCACGCCGCAATCAACTTTCGATTTCATGCGTGATAACGGCCAGGCGCGCAGGGTGAAAGGGCGCCGTATCTGCAGGGGCAGCTCAGGGTCTTGAGGGACGACGGAACAGCGCAAAAGCCCGATCGAGGAGACCGACGGGCCTCGGCACCTCCGGAATATCTGTCACCTCGACCTCCTCAGCCGGCGCAGGCACATCGAAGCGCACTGTCCTCATGTACGGCGTCCCACCATCCTTCTGGTCGGACCACATGATCCACCACTGGCACTTCGCGCAGACCTTGCCCAATTCGCTGGTCGGGTCTTCGTACATGTCGCAGAGCTTGTCGTAGGCGTCCTGCAACGACGTGGTGGCGATATTCGGAAGCCAAGTCGTGTCCGATTCGTGCGACTGGACCATCATGGCGCAACAAGGAGTGATGGTACCCGAGGGCAAGACATAGAGCTGGATGTGGCAATCGTTCCGCTTCTCTGGAACGTAGAAGAGATTCCGGAACTTCCAGACGTCGTAATATTCGGCATGGAAGTGGATGGCATCGACCTTGGAAGACCAGAACGCCGCAAACTCCTCCATCCGGTCCTTTGTGTCGCCGATCAAGATGCAGTTCACTTCGACATTGATGTCGGAGATGTCCTTCTTCCGCTCCTTCAGGTAGTCGATGGTCGAAAGCACGCGTTCCAGCTCTCCGCCGCGGCGGATCTTGGCGTACTGTCTCGGCTCGATATGGTCGACGCTGAATCGAAACTCCCGCACGCCCATCGCCAGCATTTCTTCGAGGCGCTCGGGCGGCATCGATTGCCCATGGCTCAGAACATGGACCGGATGCCCGAGTTCGGTCGTCTTGCGCAGGTGATCCATGGCGTTCGGATCTTGGAAGAAATCCCCGGTCGCGGCGAAATGAACCTTCTTGCCGGGTGAGACCTGACGAACCCCTTTCTCGACAAGGTCAGGGGCGAGCGTCTTGGCCTTCTTGGTGGCATTCGGTCCATTGAAGTGACAGAAGACACAGCTCAGTTCGCAGACCTCGGTCGTCGAAAAGCCGTAGAAATCGAACTCCGGGGCACGCTCGACACGCGGCGTAAAAGGCGCCGCAGTCACGCTCTCGAGCGTCTTGGCTTCGATGGCCCGCCTCGATGGCGCCTTGGCCTCATCGGTCATTCGATCTTCCTCCGGATCGCGCCAGTATCGATGATGCTCGGGCTTCCGGCAATGTCGCCTGGCATCACAATGCACGGTGTAGGCGAAAAACTAGGCAGACGACGGGCTAGCGCGGCCCCACAAACTCGAAAAGGGCGTCGCCCCACTTGAGCCCCTGATCCTCATGATAAACGAAATCATAGAAGTCGAAGAGCTTGAACCCGCAGCGCTCGAGAATTGAGATCACATCCCCCGCCCGGCTCTGCTCCTTGTAGAGCGATGAAAAGATAAGCTCCGTCAGGACATATCTTACTTTTCCCGAGCTCAGCTCTTCCAACGCGCCGGCGAGGATTTGGGCTTCGTGCCCCTGCGTGTCGAGCTTCAGGATATCGACCGCTTCGAGCTTCTCCTCCCTGAGAATATCCCCCAACGTCTGGAGGGTCACTGGCACTTGGGCCAAAGGTTCGATTTGTCCGTCCATCAGTTGACCAGCACCGGCCGCTACGGGCGAAAGGGCGTTGATTGCGGGATTCGTGAAGGCATGCAGCGTTGCCGTCCCTCCCTTCCCACTTACGCCGGCATTGCGCGGGCGAACCTGGGCCATCGCCGCAAAGCGATGCCGAAGACGGTCGAAGGTTTGCGGATGCGGTTCCATTGCCAGGACGGTTGCCCGAGGGAAGGCCTCGAGAAATCGCGCGACCATATCCCCGACATTCGCGCCAACATCGATGACGACCGGATTGTCGCGTCCGATCTTCTCCCTCAGATCTTCGACGGCACTCTTGGCAAGAAAGCCTCGTTCCCGGGCCTTGCCCTTGTCGACGAGATGGCCGCCAAGACGCCCGAGTACGATGCCGACCGAGGCCGCATCCTCGCGGTTTCTCAGCACCACCGCTCGCGCCGCAGCGGCGTCCGGCGCCTCCAGCACGACACGATGCTGACCCTGGCCGAGTTCGACCCTGTCGATGAAGGTCGAAAAATCAGCAGCAACGACGCCCAGCTCCAGCCGGCCGGCCTCTACGGCCAGTTCCGCTTCGATACGCAAGCCCGAGCCCACTGCGGCATGAACCGGCAGTTCGTTCTCCCAGCTCGCAATGTAGGCCCAAGGGCTCAGATCACCGGAAAGCGTCAGCGGCCGTTCCTCGACCTTGATAGAGTCGACATGAAGGCGGAAGTTGCCCAGCGTGAACGCTGAAGGCGGCACCTCCCTCTTCGAAGCCGCAGCCCGGTTGCGTGCAATACCGAGGCCCGCGGCGAGGTTCCTCATCGCCTGAGAGAGATTAGGAGTCGTAATGGATTTGGTCCTCTTCGCCACGTACGGTCGGCTTCAAACGATCAGTCACGCGACCTTGCAATAGCTCCCGTCACGAGCATTTCTTCCTGTATCCGGGGCTGCAACGTTCTACGAGCTTGGTCGGCATGGATGACAAATCCCCGCCGCTTCTTCTACTCCGCGATTGTGCGGCAGCGAGCCAAAACTCGCAACAAAGCAAAAACGTGCGCCGCACCGACTATCTACCAAGGCCCGAAGGGAAGCTGCTGCGGGACAAACTGCGACAATTCCAGTCGATACAAACACCTCCCCGTCCCGTCGCGCTCGACCTCCGTGAAACGAAGCTTCGAATAGTGATCGGCGACCATGGCGTTCTTGGCCGTCGGTAGATAGCGACCATGAATGGCGGCAACCCCCTTCGCCTGCGCCGCCTTCACAATCTCGGCCAGCACCGCCTCTTCGACTTTCCGGCCAAGCACCCGACAGCTCATCAGCCACGTATCGATGTCCCAGATCGTCGATCCGCTTTCGACCGACGACCGGCAAATGACGACGCAGATCATGCCGAAGTCGCCGAAGCGGTCCCGCAATCGTACCTGAAGCGTGAACACTTCGGGGTCGGCTTCAAAGGCAGCGACCTCTACCTCGGTGTATCGACGCGTTGTGAGGTTGAACTGATTCGACTTGTTGATGAGTTGCGAAATGCGAGACCGCCCGACCGAGTCAAATGGGGCGAAGCTGATGGCCATCTGAAGTGAGCTCAAATAGTCACCGAGGTCGCGCGACTTGACCATCACTTCCGCCCGGCGCACGGCATCGCTGTAGGATTGAGCCCGCCCACGATCCTCTTCCGTGAACGTCACGGCTTCGAAGTAACCGGCGGCGCTCAAGGTCCAGGGATACCACGCGGGATCCGCCGGCAATTCGGGCACCGCGACCATCGGCAGGGCGGCTCGAAGCTGAGCCCGCTCCGCGCCGTTGTCATCGAGAAACACCAGGGAGTCGAGGCCGAGCGAAAGGGAGGCCGCAATGGCCTCGACATTGTTGGCTTTGTCCACCCAGTTCGCTTGAAAGACAGCGATGTGCTGGTCTCGCAGTAACATATCCGGATGCTCGAGGAATACGCGACGCGCCGTGGCTTCGTCATTCTTGGAACAGACGGCAAGGACGATGCCGCGATTCCTCAAGTCGAGCGCCAACGCCTGGACAGCGCTGAACGCCTCTCCCTCCGGCGTGCCTGGGCCTACTTTCAACCCCTCGATTCCATCGTCGCCGACAACGCCTCCCCAGATCGTATTGTCCAAGTCGAGGACCAGACACTTGCGGCTCTTGCCTCGAATGGCGCCCAAAAGCCGCCCCACGTGGTCGGCATAGATAGGGTTGCATTCGGCGCTGAACGGCAGCTTGTAGAGTTGCCACTGCGCCGGATCGAACCAAACATCCACTCCCACGGCGGCGGCCAAGGCCTGGACGTCGAGAAGGTAGCTGCCGGTTTCCTCCGCCAGGCGCGCGATTGCAGCATTGAGTTCCTCCAAGAGGTTTCGCAGCGACCCCTGGACCCGTCGCTCGTAACTTCCGAACAATGGCATGTTTGGTATGGGAACCGTCTGCAGGATCACCGGGGCGCCACCGTGCTGACGCAGCCCCGACACCGCCGCTCGCAAGACGTCGATCCCGTCCAACGCGCCGCTCCGCGCGGCTTCGCTCAAAGCCGGTCGCACAAGATTGAACCAGCGATGGTCGGTGGCGATGAGGACCGCATCCAGGCTGCCATCATTGACGGTCGACTGGGGGTCAAGCGCCTGCTGCAGAACGCTGTCATACGCCCCCAGCACGACCTCCAAAGCGACGCCGTGACGCGCGGCCGCGGCCTGAAGGCCGTCGGCTACCAGATCGTAGGTCGAGTTCGCGAGTATCCCGAGCCGAAAGGAAGACAGTGGCTCCAATGTCCGACCGCTGGCCAGGATACGAGAAATTGCCTTTCCGAGCGCATTCGCCTCGGACGCATTCAGCCGATGGGTCGCGAGATGCTGAATGACGCCGGGCAGGTCTTTCTGATCAGGGGCCAGCGCCTTGCATCTCGCGCGATAGTCGGAAGGAGGCTCCGGCAACCACGACAGTTCTGTGACCCGCATGGCACTAGCTTGCTTTTGCCGTCGTCTTCTCCGCGATTGCGCTGACGAGTTCGCCGACATTCTTGAGTGAAGACACCTCGACGGTCGTCAACCGCACTTTAAATTCCTGCTCAGTCGCAACCATCAGCCTGACATGGGCCAGGCTATCCCATCCCTCGACATCGTTCGCCGTGGTCGTCAACTTCAGCTCGAGGTCATCCAAATCAAGCACGTCGCGAAAAACAGCGGTAAGGCGCTGAAGTATATGGTCTTGATTCTGAAGCATCCGAACGTCCTTCTGAGCAGCATTGCCTTTGGTTTCTAGCAAACTTCGACCGTACTTGCAGCGCTAAGCCGAGGCGGCGCCTTGCAGCGGAGAGCGAGGTGCCGTCTTGGCCATGAACTTGTCCAGCGTCGCAACCATGGTCTCCACGGCATCGCCGGCCGGCGCCTGGATGATACTGTTGGTCTGCGCGGTCAATATGCGAGGGAGTCTTTCGATCAAGACCGAGAGGTGATCGCTCGCCCTTGCGAGTCCCGCACAGACCGCTTCGCCGGCAAGCTTGGCTGCGACGTATTCCGAAAGACCGTCGACCGGCGCATCGATTGCCACGGTGGACGGGTAGAGGACAGCAAGGGGGCTTCGCCTTCGAGCCAAAGCAGCATCGATGCAACCCATGAAAGCATCGACGTAGAACGCATGAAACTCCCGATACAAGTCGGGGGAAAATCCATGCCTGGACCGCCGGAAAATTCGCGGCGTCGCAAAGTACATCAGTGAATCCGGTGCGAACTCCTCGAATATTCTTTCGAGGTCGCGCGGATTGCGGACGTCACAGCTCACAATGTCACATTCACCGTTTCCGGCTCGGATCATCGAGGCAATTGCCACTGCCCCTTGGCGATCGGATCGATAGGTGATCACGGGGCGACCGCCACCTGCAGCAAGAACCACCGCGGCCGCCGCGCCGAGACCATTGGAGCCACCGATGATCAAGCTCTGATGCCCGCCAAACCTTCCTCTGCCGACCAAACCAATCGCCCGGTCGAATCTCGGCGGTGCCGCCATCCTGGGACGGAAGAACGCTTCCATGCGCGCATTGAGATGTGGAGCGACAACATCTATCTCCGTCCTGTTGAAGCGAGGATCGAACGAGGTCACCTTGTAGTGAACGCCGTCGTCGACGCCGAATGCCGGTCCAATCCAAAGAGTGGCCCCGGAAAACAGCGAATCCTGCCCCGGCCACTCCATTCCCACGACGGTCGATAGACGCATCAGGGATCTCAGGAGCGCAGGATCGCAGACCTTCGACAATCGCGGAAACAATTCGTCGGGATCGCCATCGCACGCCAGGTTGAGCGCGCCTCGAACATCTGCAAAGTCGGCGGGATCACGTTGCTTTGGCTGAGCGGCCGGCGGGGTGAGCGCCTTGTCGGGTCGGATGTCCCTCTCGGGCGCACTTTCAGTGTCCGCCAAGGCTATCGTCGCAACAGTGACACCCTCCACGGTGACTTTCAGTCGCGTCTTGCCCGCCCCGGTCACGGTCTCGACCGTTGCCGCCTCGCCGGTAAAAAAGGGCTGAGGCAGCTTTAGAGAGACCGACACCGGCCTGGCAAATCGCGGACCAACGGCGTCGCAGCAAGCCTCCAGCGCAGCGAGCACCGTATGGATGCCGTGAACGATCGGCCTTCCGAAGCTCGAGCGGGCAGCGATGTCGGACGCGTGGTGGATCGGATTACGATCCCCCGAAATCCTTCCGAAAAGCTCGCTTTGCTCGGGCGAAATGACAAAGGTGGGAGCTGGCATTCGGGCTCATCGAAGGTTAGCGCGATTTCTCTGACTTGAGCGACTGGCCGGGAAGTTGCATTCGTTCGATCAGCATACTGGTCCACCGACTTGCCGCCTCCGGCGTGGGGTGAGCCAAATCCCGGAAATCCTCATCGGGAACGGTTCCATCCAGTTCGACGAAATGCAACAGGGGCTGAGCACTGTTCGCAACAAGAGTCTGAAGAGCCTGACGCGCCTGCGCGTCGTATTGCGTCTCGCTCCGATGCCAGCTCGGCAGCGGCATCCCGACCAGGTAGACGCGCATCCCCACGCTGCCTGCTTTGGCGATCAATGCCTTCAGCTTGTCGAACTGCTCCCTCTGAAGAGCCGGCTTGCCGCCCATGTAGTTCTCCAGCCACCTGACCTCATCCCGTCTTTTCTGGCCGATGGCGAGATCCGGTGCATCCTTGGCGCTGCCCCCTTTATTCGCCGAGCTTCCCGTCACCGAAGTCGGAACGAACAGTTGATCGAACGAATTCTTGAGAAAGTGCTCGCGGCTCTGGTCGAGCACCGTCTCGCGAAGCCTCTCCAGGAGGCGATGGTCGGTTTTCAACAAGGAGATCAACCACGGAGGCCCATAGCGAAACACGACACTGTCTACGCTGCACCAGGCCGCACAGAAGCGACTGGCTCGCTCCAGATCCGTTATTCCCGGCAGGTTCGCCTCTTGCTCTTCGAGCGTGATGGCTTTCGACCAACGCGTCTCGTCGTCGACGAACAGCGCATAGATCACCGGCACCACCAGAATGGACTGCGAAAGAACACTTGCCGGCGTAGACTTGATGATGTGGTCCAGGACCTCATCCAGTTGCGTGATGTTGCTGCCGCCAATGGACAGGTTGTGAACTGAATACCCAGGGAGAAGCTTCTCCCAATCCGTCGGGCGATACGCTTCCTGCGATCCCGACGCCCCGATGATGAATATCGTCGGCTGTTCAGTCCGTGCCAGCTGCCCCGTTCCGAAGACAACTCTATCGGCCTGTATCGCCCAATTTGCGCCCTTGAAGAAGGTGTCGATCGGCCATTCGCCAGGCGCTGCCGGCAGGAACCAAGCGGCAAATGCAACGATTAGCTCGACGCCCAGAAACGCGGCCAGGGCCAGGAGGATCGATCGCATTAGAAGGCTTGATAGATGAAGTTAATTGCCGTCACCGGGAACATTGTTCCGTAGATATGGATACACGCCACCGCCGCCCCTGCCAAGACAGGGCCGGCCCTGTATCGCTGAAGTGCGTACGAGAGCACTGGTGCTGCGGCGCGGAGCGCTCCAACGATAAGGACCAGCAGCCCGAGAACGACGAGATTTGCCGATATCAGTCCCGATAGGCCGTAACCAGACAGGAACACCCGTCCCGCCTCAGGCCAGCTCATCGAGCTCAACCAGAGTGGCATGATGCTGAAGCAAACATATGTCAGCGTCAGCGCGCCGGTGAGCCAATTGGAGATGGCCACGGGCAGAAGCTTCAAGGCGCGGCGGATATGAGAGACCGACCTCAGCAATTGATTTCCCATCGCACCGATCGCGAGCAGCAGCCCGCAGACGACGAAGTGCCAGGTTACCCCATGCCATAGGCCGACCAGAAAGAAGGTGACGAAAAAGGCGATCGCCGCGTGCATCAGCGCAAAGCGCTTACCCGGCTGCCGGTAGGTCAAGTCGCGTATGATCGTGTTGAAAACGTAGGTCCTGAAGAAACCGGCGAGCGTCATGTGCCAGCGAGACCAGAAATCGAGATAGCTGGTCGCCAGCCACGGGCGGTTGAAATTTTCGGGCAGGCGAAAGCCGCAAAGCAAAGCGAGACCTATGACGATCTCGGTGTAGCCGACGAAATCGAAGGTCAGGTAAACGAAAAATGTCAGCTCGGCCGCACCGAGCGCCAGGGGAGACGTCGACTGCAGGGCGATCGAGCTGAGAGCGGACCAAAGGCGGCGGAACGCATCTCCGAGGACCAGGACAAAAAATAGCCCCAGGATGATTCGCCCCAAGGCGAGATTCAGAAGACTCCAATCAAGCCGGAAATCCGCCAGCGCTCCGTATTGCTGCTTGAATTCCTGCCATCGTTGAATGGGACCCGAAATCAAGGTCGGCCAAGCGAGCAAAAAGACGAGGAAAGCCGGCAATCCAGGCGTGACGCTCGGATCCTCATGGGAATCCAGGATCACCTGAAGGGCGCGAACAAGAATGTATGCGATGCCGATAATGACAAGGCGATCGCTGCCGATCAGTTCGCTCAGCCAAGCATTCGATCGGACGAAATAGTACGCCACGACCAACAATACGATCGAGCCGAACAAGGCCCACGAAGTCCGCCTTAGGCGAGCCAAGTTGACCAAAAGCCAGGCAAACACACTGAAAGACAGAAGCACCGCGATCCGCAAAGGATCTGGCATTTGAAGCCATAGGAATGCGGCGCTGGCGACAGGATAGAGAACGGGCGCCCGTAGCCTCTTTGGCAGTATGTTGAAAAGCCCAATTGCTATTAGCGCAAAATACGCAAACTGAACGGACGTGATGCCCATTTTTATGTTGCTCGCCCCCGGCCCCGACTCGGTCTGGATGTATTGTTAGCGGCTGTATAGCCATTTGCACATCCTCCCGCCTGTGTTTGGCGCAGGCGAGGCGGCTCATGATCTTCGTGTCGCAACGCCTCCTTTGACGGGACGGCGGTATGCTTACGCTCCCGGCGCGGGCCGGCGGCCGGCACGGCGCAACCGAATTGCGCCCGCCAGCGTGAGCCCCGCAAGAACCACCGCAACGGCAACGACCACCGGATGGCGGCCAACCGAGCCCGCCAGCCGATCGAACCAGCCCGTTATCTGGCGCGGCCAGAAGCTGCGCGCGGCCTCGAAATCCGGCTGCGGGCAGGTGCCGCCAAAGGCCTTCGCCCAGGGCTGGTAAGCACCGGTCGAGACATAGCGGCGGTAGATCCTGTCAGCACGCGGCTGGTCGTTGCCGTCGATGGCATAGCGCGCCGCCCAGCACAGCACCGCGGCATAGGCTTGCGAGCGCTGCGGCAGAAAATCGGCCGCAGCCGCAGCCTGATCGGAGGCAACGATGCGGTAGTGAAAGCGGATATCGGGCTTGGGGGCGCTGGCGTTGAAGCGGCTTTCCTCGTCGGGCCCGAACAGGGCCCTTTCCTTTTTGACCTTGTCCTCCTGGTCGCGGGAGACATAGTCGCCCAGCGGACTCGCCTGGCCGACGCCACCCGAATACATGCCGTCGAGGGCCGCGACATCGGGCGGGCCCTCCGTGCCCATCAGCTCCATGCCCTTTTTCCGGGCAAGTGTCGCGGCCGTGAACAGCGCCTCGGCGCGCGAGACATCCTGCCACGGCCAGCTCCACGGCCAGCCCGGTCGCGCCGCCTCGAGGGCATCGCGATAGGCGCGTGCTTCCTCAGAAATCGGCCGTGCTTGCGCGCCCTCTTCGCCGGTCGTCGGACGTGGGACCTCCTGCGAGTAATACGGCAAGGCCTCGTCCAGGCGGCCCTCGCGGACGAGACGGCGGGCGAGGAGATTGCGCAACGACTCGACCGGCGCGGTCACCAGCAGGAACTCGTCCCCCGTCGGCGGTGGCAGCTTTGAGGACGGCGGCAGGCTGTCGACGAAGGCCTTCAGCTCGTCGACGGTCAGCACCCGTTCGGCGATATAGGCGACGTCTCCCCAGTAGGTACCCGCCACGGGGAACAGCAGCCGCAGCGACTCCACGTAGCTGCCGACACTCACATTGATGACCGCGGTCTCGCCGCGCAGTCGCGTCTCGGACGACGAATCGACCTTGGCATCGGCCGGGCTCTCGGCCGTCGCCTTGAGCGCGGCCCCCCAATCCCTGACCGCCGCAGCACGGTCGTCCCGCCGCAACGCGAGCTTGGCCCGGATCCAGAGCCCAAGCGGGCGGCTGGTCGCCTCGGTCAGCTTCTCGGCCACGTCGTAGCGGCCGGCCTGGTAGGCCAGCGCTGCCAGGCGGTCGATCTCGTCACCCGAGGCCGGTCCGGCGCGATCGAGAACGGCCTTCGCCACCGCCATGACGACCGGATCCTCCTTGCCGGGCAGCGGCTCGTCGTAGATCGACTGGCCGTCGCGTGCGACGACGTAGGCCACGAGCAGCCGCCGGACCAGCGAATCGGCAACGGCCTCGGACAGAAGTCCGTCATCGGCGATCAGCAGCGAAGCCACGTCGCGCAACGACAAAAGAGCGATATCGGACCCGCGCGCCGCCTGCTCGAGATAGAGCCGGACGGCCCGACCGATCAGCATCTTGGTATTGTCACCCGTCTCCTCGCTCGAGTCCTGCCATGGCACGTCGAGGACGCCGGCTTGGACGAGATCGACCCTCGCCTCCTCGCCCAGGCTGGCGACGGCGAGGCCCATCGGGTCGGGGGCGCCGGCCAGCGCCTTGGCCCGTACGGACTGGAACGCCCGACGAGCCGCCGCCAGCTCGCCTTTCTGCTGATGGATCCTGCCCAGCATGTAAACCGCGGCGACCTCGCGAAGGCGCCGTTCGGCGGGCGGCAGGCGTTCGATCGCCTCGAAGTACTTCGCCGCCGCCTCCAGACGTCCGGCCCGAAATTCAACGGCACCGGCGATGTAGTCGAGGACGGGCGCCGGGAGGCCGGCACCGTCGACGAACACCGCCTTGCCGTCGTTGGCACGACGCGCGGCCTCGAGTTTGGGCAGAAGCTCATCCGGCGACAGCCTGGCGGTTGCCGGGCTCACCACCGCCCACACGCCCGACGTGGCCTCGGCGCGCTCGGCCAGCACGACCTCGGGCTCCGGGCCTCGGTCGTAGGGGTCGCGCACCTCGACGGCCGGCAGCTCGCCCGTCGGCGGCGGGACCAACCGCTTGACCTCGAAGGCGAAGCTCAACCCCACCGGATCGCTGACGGTCGCGGCGCGATCGTCGAACAACTGCCAGGGGAAGAACGGTCCGCAGGCCAGGGCACCGCCGACGACCGCCACGACACCGATAACGGCCCATCCCAATCTACTCGACAACATGCAACTGCCTCTCCGGCCCGGTACACCGAGCCCATCCAATCGTGCGTCTGGTCTGAGGTTTCAATCGACCACGTCCCGCTCCTTCCAGAACGAGGCCATCGCGGTCGTCGATCTTCTCGCTCACCAATCGGAAGCCGTTGGCGCCATCGGCCATTTTGCAGCGGGGATCGAGCGGGATACGTCGCGGCAACCCGACATCGACGGCGCCGTCGTTGGCAAGGACGACGTTCCAAAGATCGGGCTGCCCGGAGGGGACGAGCAGTGCCTGGGCGCGTCCCGAGGTCGGCCGGCCGGCGATCACGGCGCGCAACGTCTCGAGGCTCCATGCCCGTCGATCGGTACTGACCGGCAATCGGAACCAGACGATGCCGACCAGACCGGTAGGCGCCGAACGGTCCAGGGCCTCGAGGAACTGTCGAAGCACCGAGGGACGGGAATCGAGCAGCTCGCCGCCACTGCCGGACAGCAGGGGCACTTCGCTTTCGACGCTGGCCAGGCCGCCGCCCGGCCGCCAGGTCACGCGGACGTCGTAGGCCGGCAATGCCACCCTGAACGGCCGCCCGACGCGCTGGCCGAACTCCCGAACCCAGCGCTCGGCCTGCTCTGGATCGAACAGGCCGCGACGCGGATCGTCGACGGCGTGCACCTGCAGGACGACTTCGCTGAGAGGGGTCACGAGCGCGCCGAGAGCCGCCGACCCCAGCCAGGTCGGCAAGGCTGTGATCGACAAGGCGACGGTCGCCGGCAGCCGCTCGCGCAAAGCAGCGAGGAACGTCGTGTAGGTCGCGAGCTTGGAAGTCGGGCAGTCATAGTCGATCTCGATACCCGCCAGGCCGGCGGGCCCGGCCGATCGCATCGCCGCAGATGCGGTCGCCACGACCTTGTCGAGCAAGGCCGGCATGCGGCCTTCGTCCAACCGGCCATCGATCCGGATCACGCCGACGACCGGCCGGCCGGCGGCGACAAGGTCGTGCCAGGGAATGGCCACCGACGTCCAGCCGCCCGAGCGATCGCCTTCGGCCAGCAGCACCCGCCAGCTGCGAACGATATCGGCCGAGCGATGGACCGCGTCGACGACCGCCGGTGTCCAGGCGCGCTGCCAGACATAGGCATCGTGCGGCAAGGGATCGCTCGTGGTTCGAATCTTCGCAGCCGATGCCGACAGTCCGATCACGCACAGCAGTAGAACTGCAAGCAGCCGCATACCGACCCGTTGAAGGCACCCTGTCCTGTCGCGCCATTCTAGAGCATGGCGCGCCCGTCTGGAATCGGCCGCTGTCAAATTCACAGATCGCGCTGTTTTCTCTGCCCCCGCATCTGCGCGGTGGCGGAGATACCCCCTACCCTTTGACGGCGCCGGCCGTCAGCCCGGAGGACATGTACTTGCGGAAAGCGTAGTAGATCGCCGCCGGTGGCAGGGCATAGAGGAAGCCCGCCGTCATCAACAGCTCCCAGGGCGAATCGTCGGCCGAGAGAAAATTGCCCAACGCCACCGGCAAGGTGATGGCCGTGTCCTTCGACAGCAGCAGGAAGGCGTAGAGATACTCGTTCCAGGCCAGCAGCAGAGCGTAGGTGCCGACGGCGATCAACGACGGCACCATCAGCGGCAGGTAGATCATGCGGAAGAGTTGGAACGGCGAGGCGCCGTCGATCATTGCCGCTTCGTCGAGCTCGACCGGCAGCTTGTCGGAGGCCTGGCGCAGGATCCAGATGGCATAGGGCGACGCGATGGTCGCCATCGCCAGGACCAGCGCCCAGTCGTTGTTGAGCAGCCCGTACATGCCCATGGTCTTGTACATCGGCACCGCCAGGAAGGCGGCCGGGATGAAATAGGTCAGGAGCGCCATGTTCATGACCAGACGACCGCCTTTCATGCGCAGGCGACTGATCGCAAAGGCGGCCGCCGTCGCGACGAACAAGGTGATTGCCGCCGTACCGATCGAGATGATCAGCGAATTGAACATCTGCAGCCAGAAGTGATTGAGGAAGTGGTGTTTCTGGCCGAACACGATCTCGAAGTTGCGCAGGGTCGGATTGGTCGGCCAGAGCTGGCCCGAAAAGGCCGCGTCCTTGGGCGAAATCGCGAACAGGAACATGTGGTAGATCGGGATCAGGGTCCACAGCAGGACCGGGATGCCGATCAGCAGCAGGCCCGCCTCGAGCCCGATGTTGCGCAGGAGCTTGCGCGGGCTCATCGCGACAGCCGCTTCATCATGAAATAGACCAACGGCAGGACCAGCGGCAGGGCGCAGACGATCGACGCCATGGCAAGCCCCACCTGATCGAGCCGCAGGTAGCGGATGCCCAAGGTGGCCAGCACATGCGTGAGATCGGCCGGCCCACCGCCGGTCAGCAGGTAGACACTGTTGAAGTCGCCCACCGTGAAGATCATCGAAAGCAGGGTGCAGGTGATGTAGAGCGTGCTCATCGACGGCCAGGTGATGTAGCGGAAGCGATGCCAGGCGCCGGCGCCGTCGACCGAGGCGGCCTCGTAGAGTTCGTGCGGAATGGCGAGCCGGCCCGCCAGCAGGATCAGGGTCCAGAACGGCAGCGACTTCCAGATATGGACCAGCATCGACAGGGCGAGCGCCAGGGTCGGGTCGTTCAGCCAGTTGGGCCCGTCCTCGGCGGTGAGCTGGAAGATCAGCTGGTTGATCACGCCCCATTCGGGATTGAGCATGAAGCGCACCGAGAGGATGGTCGGGATCGACGGCACCGCCCAGGGCAGCACGAACAGCACCGCCAGGACCTTCACCCACCATCGCCGATGGGTGAAGAAGCCGGACAGGAAGAGCGCCAGCGCCATCTTCACGTTGATCGCCACCACCAGGAAGACGAACGTGTTGATGACGGTACGCAGGAAGATCGGATCGTTGGCGAGCTCGACATAGAGGCGCGGGCTGCGCGCCAGCCAGAAGCTGAACCCGACGGGAAACAGCACAAAACCGACGAAGATCGCGAGGTAGGGTGCCACGAAGAGCAGCCCCCAACTCTGCCGCTCGCTGAGCGCAAAGCCGGCCCGCCGGGGCCTTTCCCGGCGGGCCGCTTCGTCGATCGCGGTTGCTGTCATACGCCTACTCTGACGGGCAGGAGCTGTTTGGCAGGGACTACTTGGTCACTTCCTTGATACGGGCGATCATTTCGTCGACCGCCTTTTCGACCGGGACCTTCTCGCTGACCACGCGGTTCATCGCCTTGGCCCACACATTCTCGTTGTTGAGAATGGTGAACTTGTAGTTCTTGGTGAACTCGAAGGGCAGCGTGCCGGCCTTGAACTGATCGTAGACGGCCTTGCGATGCCGGTCGGCCTGCCAGAACGGGCTCTCCTGGCCCGCCTTGGTGACCGGGAACCAGCGGCCGAGCGCGCCTTCGACGTAAGGGCGCAGATTGTCCTCTTCGAACAGGAACTTCAGGAACTCGCGCGCCCGTGCCTTGTTCTTGGATCCTTCGAAGATCACGCCGACCTTGACGGCGGTGCGGTAGACCATCGGCGAGCCGTCCGGCTTCTTGGGGAAGCCCGAGGTCGCGATCAGCTCGTCGTAGGCCTTGCGCCCGGCGGCACGCTGCTCGGGCGTCAGTGCCTCGTTGTTGGCGTCGTCCAGCCACTTGGCGGCAATGGAGATCGTGTAGTTGTGCGTCATCACCGTCGTGCGATTGTGGAAGGCGACGTTGTTGTCGGGATCCTTCCAGGTCGTCGAGGACGGCGGCGTGCAGCCCTTCAGATAGACGTCGGTATAGTCCTTGAGCGCGTCGATCAGGCCCTGACGCACCTTGGGATCGTCGACCAGGACCTTGCCCGAATCGTCGACCAGCTTGACGTTGTAGGCATCGACCCAGCTCAGGAACGACTGGAAGGAGTCGGTCGATTCGACGCCCATCGGGCTGCCGATGCCGTAGACGCGCTGGCCGGTCGCCTTGCGGACGGCCGGCTGGACCTTGTCGCACCAGAAGGACCAGTACTCCTTCCAGGTGCCGGGAATGTCGTTCTCCTTGAAGCCCGCCTGACCCAGCATGTCCTTCCAGTACTGGATGTGCAGCGTCTGCTGCTTCAAGGCGAAGCCGTAATAGGCCTTCTTCTTGGTCTTGTCGTTGTAGAGGTAGGCCGTCTCGATGGTGACCGGCGCGAAGCGGTCCTTCATCGGTTCGATGACGTCGGAGATGTCCTCGAGCTTGCCGTCGAAGGCCCATTTGCCCGCGGTCTGCACGTCGTACGTGTCGGAATAAGCGAGATCGGGCGGCGTTCCGGATTCGAGCGCCGCCACCGACTTGGCGTTCATGTCCTGCACCGCATATTGCGACAGGTCGACCTTCACGCCGGTCTTCTGCTCGAACTTCTTGATCGTGGCGTAGAGCGCCTCGTCCTCGGATTTGTAGAAGCCCTTGACCCACCAGATGGTGAGCTTCTCCTGGGCGAAGCCCGGGACGGCGGAGAAGGCGATCGCCGCGGCCGCAACGCCAGCCAGAACGCGTCTCATCGTTTCCTCATGAGTTGCTTAGTTGTCTGACAACTTATTGCTACCAGCCCGCCGCCCCCGAGTCGAGGCGGGAGCGTGCTGGACGCCCCGCCTCATTTGCCCGCGTCAGTCAGCCCGTATCCCGGCCTCCTTGATGACCTCGGCCCATTTCTTCCGGTCGGCCAGAATTGTCGCCTTGAACTCGGCCGGCGAGCCGATCACCGTATCCATGCCGCTTTCGACGAAACGTTTCTGCACGTCCGGTTTGGCAACCGCCGCACGCAACGCCTTGTTCCAGAAATCGGTCAGGTCCGCCGGCAGGCCCTTGGAGCCGAACACGCCGAACCAGTTCACGACCTCGAAGCCCGGCAGGAACTTGGAAATCAGCGGCAGGTTGGGAAAGAGCGGCGAGGGCCGCGGCGATCCGAAGGCGACGGGGATCAGGCCGCCGCCGGCGATCTGGCCCAGGAACTCCGGCATGTTGCCGAACATCATGTCGCAATTGCCCGCAATCATGTCCTGAATGGCTGGCGCCCCGCCACGGTAGGGCACGTGCAGGAGGTTGATGCCGGCCATCTTCTTGAAGAGCTCGGCGGCGAGATGCTGTGACGTGCCGTTGCCCGCCGACGCGTAGGTAAGCTTGCCGGGATTCTTCTTCGCGTAGTCGATGATCTCGGGGATGGTGCGGTACGGCAGGTGCTTGCCGACCACCAGCATGTTGTAGACGCCGGCGACGTTGGCGATCGGCGTGAGGTCGGTGTCGACGTTGATCGGCAGCTTCTGGCCCGGCATCACCGGCGCGACGCAGAGGGCCGCCATGGCGGCCAGGCCGATCGTGCGGCCGTCCGGCGGCGCATTCGCGATCGCTTCGTTGGCAATGAAGCCGCTCGCGCCCGTCTTGGTATCGACAATCACCTTCTGGCCGACTTCCGGCGTCAGCGCGTCGGCCAGAATGCGCGACAGCAGATCGGCTGTGCCGCCCGGCGCGAAGCCGCACAGGAAACGGACGTCACCTGTAATCTTCTGAGCCCAGGCCGCGCCGGCCGCAAAGCTCCCCAGCGCGGCCAGTCCCGCGCCCGTAAATGTCCTGCGTTGCAATTTGTTTCCTCCCTAGACGGGAGAAACCTAGCATACTTGCTGCATGTTCAAGCCGCTTCGTCGCAGCATCGTCACGAGCCTGCTCGCAGCTCCGTTTGCCGCCAGACATGCGGTTGCGCAGGATTTCCCCGACCGTCCGCTGCGCTTCATCGTCGGCTTCCCGCCGGGAGGCCCGAACGACCTGCTGGCGCGCCTCATCGCGCCCGGGATCGGCGAGCGGCTGGGTCGATCGATCGTCGTCGAGAACAAGGCTGGCGCGAACGGCGAGATCGCCGCCAGCTTCACCGCCAAAAGCACGGCCGACGGCGGCATCTTCATGCTGGCATCGAACGGCTCGACCACGGTGGCGCCGGCCCTCAACAGCCACATCCCCTACGACATCCGGACCGACTTCACGGCGGTGGCACCGGTCGGCATCAATCCCATGCTGCTGGTGACGCGCCCCGACTTGCCGGCGAAGAGCGTGGCCGAACTGCTGGCCTTCGCGCGCGCTCACCCCGGCAAGCTCAACGGTGCCTCGGCCGGCGCCGGCGGCGCCACCCATCTCGCCCTGGAACTGTTCAAGGCGATGGGCAAGCTCGATATCGTGCACGTGCCCTACAAGGGCGGCGGACCGGCCATGGCCGATCTTATGGCCAGCCTGGTCGATATCTATTTCGGCGGCCTCTCGACCGCTCTGCCGCACGTCAAGAGCGGCAAGATGCGGGCTTTGGGCCAGACAAGCCTCGTCCGCTCGGCCGCGGCGCCGGACATCCCGACGATCGCCGAATCCGGGCTGCCCGGCTACGAAGCCGCCATCTCCTACGGAATCTTCCTGCCGCCCGGCACGCCCAGGCCTCTGGTCGATCGCCTGCACGCCGCCGTCGACCAGACGATCCGCTCGCCCGACACCTCGCGGAAATTCATTGAGCTCGGGGCCGACCCGCAGTTTGGATCGCCCACCGAGTTCGCCGCCTACGTGGCGGACGACTACGCCAAATGGGCCCGCCTCGCCAAGGAAGCGGGCCTCAAAGCAGAATAGTCACTTCACCGACGAGAAGGCGGTCGGTGCGAGGAACTGGTTGGCCACGTTGGCGACGATGGCACCGTCTTTCTCGGTTTCGGCGCGCTTGGCCAGCCATTCGGGATCGGCGGCGAAGGCATTCCATTTCTGCTCGCGCTCGGCGAGCGATTCCCAGGCCAGCAGGTAATAGAGCTCCTGGTTCGACTCACCCACCAGCGTGGTCCAGAAGCCGGCCTGCTTGATGCCGTGCTTGTCCCACAGCTTCAACGTGATGGTGGCAAAGCGATTGAGCAGCGCCGGCAAGCGGCCCGGCACGCACTTGTAGACACGCAGCTCGTAGATCATCTGGTTTCCTCCTAGAAAGCGGCATCGAAGCGCGGCACGAAACCGTCGCCCTTGGGATCGATATGACAGCTGAACGGTGCCCCGAAATGACAGGGCATCAGCCGGGCACCGCTGCCGGCACAATGCTCCAGCGCTTCGCGCCGGCTCTTGCGTGCACCGGCCGCATCGGCGCAAGCGAAGCTGCTCCATTCGGGATGATAGACCTGCAGGGCATGGTGCAGGATGTCGCCGCAGAACAGCGCCTTCTCGCCGCGCGAGTCGAACTTGATGGCGATAGTGCCCGGCGTATGGCCCGGCGCCGGCTCGACCGTCAGGTTCTCGTCGAGCCGGGCAGCGCCGTCGACCATCTGTGTGAGGCCGGCTTCGACCACCGGCAACACGGAATCGCGGAAGGAACCGGCATTGACCGGCCCGGTCTTGGGATCGCTGTCGAGCTTCAGATAATGGTCGTAGTCGGCGCGGCTGAAGACGTACTTGGCGTTGCGGAAGGTCGGCACCCAACGCCCGTTGTCCAGCCGCGTGTTCCAGCCGACATGATCGACGTGAAGGTGCGTGCACATCACCATGTCGACCTGGTCGGGCTCGACACCGGCTGCCTTCAGCCGGTCGAGATATTTGGTCTCCATGAGATGCCATTTGGGCCGATGCGGCCGCGGCTTGTGATTGCCGACGCAGGTATCGATCAGGATCGTCTTGCCGCCGACCTTCAGCAGCCAGCTGTGGACGCTGAGCTTCAGCCAGCCCGAGGCTTCGTCGTAATGCGCCGGCAACAGCCAGCCGCGATGGCGATCGACGACGGCGGGATCCCAATCGGGAAAGAACGCCTTGGCCTCGAAGTTAGGCTCGTAGCTCTCCTCGATGCGCACGGCCGTGCCGGCGCCGAGCTTGACCTCGGTCATGGTCCCTCCCCCTTCGATGCGAGCTTAACGTCGTCGAGCGGGCGCGGGAAAGATACCGATTTCGAAAATGAAAACGCCGGCCTCGAACGAGGCCGGCGCCGTGACAGCCAGCTCGGGCTGGCTGATCTCAGAACGGAAGGCGCGCGGCGTCGACCCGTTCTACGTGGCGATGCGTCAGCGCGGCGATGGCTGCGCCCAGAACAGGCGCGACGACCGCGAGGCCGATGAAGTGGACACCGACGAACCACGGCTCGAACAGCCCCGGCATCAGGTGGCCGATGGTGACGGTGAGAACGAAGAAAAGAATGGCGAACCCCAGACCACTCGCCAGACCGCCAAGGGTCACGAGCAAGGTAGAGGCCGTCAGCGACCTGCCAATAAGATAACTAAGTCCAAAGGCGGCTCCGGCAGCGAGCAGAGCAGAAATGGTTTCCATAATTTACTCTCCAATACGCGCTCGACTTGCAACAAACCCAAGCCGACACTGCGCAGGTGCCTCAAATGTGAAGCATCCCCCTTTCTTAGAGAACCGACCAAATACGCATGTCTGGACGATCATTTGACTGGCTTTCCGCAGCGGAACTTTCAGAACTCTTTCGTCGGCACGACGCCTCCCCTGTGGAAGTGGTCGACGCAATGCTGGTTCGTGCATCGAAGATGCAATCTCGACTCAACGCCTTTGTGCTGATCGACGAAGCCGGCGCCCGCACCGCCGCTAAGGCTTCGGAGGCGCGCTGGCAGAAGAATCAGCCGCTTTCTCCGTTCGATGGCGTGCCGACAACCATTAAGGACACCACCAACGTGAAGGGGTGGCCAACCCGCTACGGCTCCCATGCAACGGACGAAACGCCCGTCCAGGAGAGCGCCCCGGTCGTCGAAAGATTGCAGTCAGGCGGCATGGTTCTCCTGGGGAAAACGGCGACCCCGGAATTCGGCTGGAAGGCACTGACCGATTCGCCCCTGCAGGGCACGACGCGCAGCCCGTGGAACCTGGCCCACAGTCCCGGTGGGTCCTCGGGCGGCGCCTCGTCGCTCACCGCCGCCGGCATCAATCCCTTCAATCACGGCAACGACGGCGGTGGTTCGATCCGCATTCCCGCCGCTCACACCGGTCTGGTCGGCCTCAAGCCGTCGTTCGGGCGCATCCCGCAATATCCCGCGGATTCGCCCTTCGCCGACGTCATCAGCCAGGGTGTGCTGTCGCGGACCGTTCTCGACACCGCGATCGCCTTGACCCTCACGGCAGGTCCTGACCCGCGCGACTGGCGGTCCCTGCCGGCAGAACCGCGCGACTATACGGTCGGCCTCGATGCCGGCGTGCGCGGCTGGAAGATCGGGCTCAGCCTCGACTTCGGCCATGTGAAGGCCGACCCCGAGGTGCGCGACCTCGTCGCCGCCGCGGCGAGGCGCTTCGAGGCGCTCGGGGCTCACGTCGAAGAGGTCGGGCCCTTGATCGATCCCCTGCAGAACCACTTCGAGCCGCTGTGGATCGGCAGCTTCGCCACACGCTTCCGTCAGATCCCGACGCAATTGCACGGCAAGCTCGATCCTGGGTTCCGCGCCGCTGCTGAGAAAGGCCTCGCCATCACGCTCGCCGACTATGCCAAGAGCTACGAAGCCAAGAGCAAGCTGGCGCGTGACCTGGCGCTCTGGCACCGCAGCTACGATCTGCTGCTGGCACCGGTGGCGCCGACCGCCGGCCCGCCGGTCGAGACGCTCTACAACTCCGAGGCCTTTCCCCGCTGGACCAAGGGGGCGCCTTACACCCTGCCCTGCAATCTCACGGGCCAACCCGCCGCCTCGATGCCGGCGGGTCTCACCAAGGCCGGCCTGCCGGTCGGCCTGCAGATCATCGGTGCGCCGCGCGCCGATCACACCGTCTTGCGCGCGATGCGGGCCTACGAAAGTGCGAGTGGCTGGACCTGGCCGCAGGCCAAGGTGCTGGAGACGCTGAAGGGTCTCTAGGCGTTCCTGTCGTAACAGGAGACCTCGATCAGGTTGCCGTCCGGGTCGCGACAATAGACCGACACGAACGGCCCCAAGGCTCCGGACTTGGTGGTCGGCCCTTCGACCACCTTCACGCCACAGGCCTCGAAGTGAGCGATCGTCTCCGCCGGCTGAGACGTCGTCACGAAGCACAAGTCGAGCGTGCCGGGCATATCGACCTTCGAGGTCACCCAATCCTTCCGGCCGGTAGGACGAACGTTGATCTTCTGGTTGCCGAAGAACAACGCGATGCGGCGTTCACCGCCATAGGCCTTTCGTGTCATGCCCAGCACGCGCTCATACCAAGCAGCCGTCGCCTCGACGTCGCGACAGTTCAGGACGAGGTGATCGACTCTTTCGACTTTCAAGGACATGTCAGGCCGCAGGCGATAATCCCGTAGGGCCCGATGATCGCACGCTGCGCAAGGCAATGACCAGCACACGGTAGCCGAGGAAGCCGGCGCAGAGCGCGCTGGCGGCAGCGACATAGGCAGGTTCGACGAGCGCCTCTTCCAGCATCGCCGATGTGAAGTCGATCGCCATGACGGCCACCAGCACCAGCGACGCCACGACACCGTCGATCGTGCGCGGCAGCCAGACGGCACCGGTCGCCTTGTCGGCGCGAAGAGGCAGCGCCCAGCCACGCCACCGGCCGAGGAACGATCCCACGACGAATGCCGTGAGCCAGAGCACATCGTGAAAGACGCTCGTCTCGAACACGCTCGCCAAAAGCATCAAAGCGGCGATCACCGCAAAACCGCCCGGCAGCGCCAACCGTCCCAACGTCGTCGATCCACCGCGCGATTGCGCTGCCGACATCCAGAGGCAAAGGAGAGCGAACAGAAGCGTCAGGCCGTTCGCCAAGCTGAGGGACGAAATCATGGGTGAAGCAAACGCCACTGTATCGAACGAGTAAAGCACGGAGGTTGCACAAGGACTGTCGGCCTTGTGCGAAGGCTTTCATCTGCGCACTTGGTGAAGTGACGACGGTGGCTTTACAAGGTTGTCGAAACGACGACGGGGAGCACAGTGGCAAAGGCTGGAAGTCGCGCAAAATCACGCTCTCGCATCGGGGCATCGGCCCGACGCCAGGACGTACCCCAGCGCATTCTCGATGTCGCAGAGGAACTGTTCGGCCGGGCCGGCTACGGCGGCACAACGACGCGGGCCATCGCCAGCCGGGCACGGATGAATGTCGGGCAGCTTCACTACTACTTCGAATCCAAGCGCGCGATCTTCGAGGCCGTGGTGTCCCGGCAGGGCCACGAGGTCACGGAGCGCCGCCGCCGCCTGCTGCTGGAAGCCAAGGCCAGGTACCCGAAGGGCGTGGTGCCGCTCCCCGTACTCGTCGACGCCGTCGTGCGCTCCCTCCTGCTCGCCGAAACGCGCGGCGACGGACGCCGGACATCGATGCAGATGCACGCGCGCCTCTTCACCGATCCCGACGAGACGGCGAGCGAAGTTCGCGCCGACATCTACGACGAGACCAATGCGCTCTACGTCACCGCCATACGGCGCGCGCTACCCGAGATTCCGGCCAAGGTCATCTACTGGCGGTACTACTTCATGATGGGGGCTTACGTCTGGACGCTGCTGCAGCCCGGACGCCTGGAAGCCATCTCCAATGGGCGTTGCGATCCCGCGGACATGGAAGCAGCGATCCGCGAGATCGTCCCGTTCCTCTGCGCCGGACTGGCCGCACCGGCCGAGCGCTGAAGGCTACTTCAGGCGGCTCTTCAGCCGGCAGCGGCATTTGTCGAACTGATGAAGCTCGACCATGTTGCCGCAAGGATCGTTCAGGAAGAGCTGTTCGGCATCGGGACCCGTCGCGCCCTTGAGTGACCAGTAGGTCACGCCCTTGCGATCGAGTTCCGCCTTGGTCTCGACGATGTTCTCGACCGCCAGCGCGACATGCGGCGCCGTCGGATCCTTGCCCGGCCCTTGGGCGAAGGGCGACGGCAATTCGCCACCGATCAGGTGAATCTGGCCGACCTCGCCGACATTGATCCACATGCCGGGAATGCCCGGCAGCTCCGGCCGGCCCTTGTCGCGCTCGAGGCCGAGGACGCCGGTGTAGAAATCCTCGACATCGCCAAGCGTCGCGTTGCCGGCGTCGATACGCACACCGTGATGATGGATCTCGAGTACCTTGATTGTCATTGCCCGTTCCTCCGATCGATCTCGAATTTTTCGGATTCGAAATTTCTCAGGTCATTTGACCTAAATTTAGGTCACTTGACCAGACCGCACGGCACGCGCATCGTTGCGACAAGGAAAAACGCCGTGCCGCCGGGAGGAGTTCGATCATGCGGACACAGGACAGACCGACCTGGTCGAAATCGGCGACATTGCCGACGACCTCCGCTTCCTTCGCCGGCACGAGCTACCTCGAGATGCTCGAGCGCGCCCGTGCCCTGGCCCCGACATTCGCCGCCCGCGCCGCGGCGTGCGAGGCGTTGCGGCGGCTGCCCGACGAGACCGAACGCGACCTGCACGAGAGCGGCCTCTTCCGTATGGTCCAGCCGGCGCGCGTGGGCGGCGCCGACCTCGATGTCGGGATCCTCGTCGACACCTGCGCGGCGATCGCCCGCGTCTGCCCCTCGACGGCGTGGAATCTCGGCAATCTCGCCAGCCATCACTGGATGCTGGGCTACTATCCGCCCGAGGCGCAGGACGAGATCTGGGACCTGTCGCGCGACACGCTGATTGCCACATCGCTCGCCTTCCCGGCCGGTCGCGGCCGCAAGGTCGAGGGCGGTTACGAAATCTCGGGGCGCTGGCCGCTTTCCTCGGGCGTCGACAATTCCGACTGGAACATGCTGGCCTTCATGGTGCGCGAGCGCGACGACGGTCCACCGGTCGACCAGCGCTTCGCGCTCATCCACCGCTCGCAATACGAGATCATCGACAACTGGCATGCCGTCGGCCTCGCCGGCACGGGTTCGAAGGACGTGGCGACCAGGAACCTCTTCGTGCCCGAGCATCGCACGCTCACGGCCTGGGCGTTCAACGGCAAGTCCCATCCCGGCTCGGCACTCAACCCCTCGCCGCTCTTTCGCCTGCCCCTGCTGGCGTTGGGACCCTACGTCCTGTCCGGCGTGATGCTGGGATGTGCGCAAGGCGCCTACGAGACGGTCGTCGGGGCAGCCCGCAAGCGCAATGCGACGACGACGGGCCAGCCGGTCGGCGCCAGCCAAGCCGTCCAGATCAAGGTCGCCGAGGCGAGCGCCCGCATCGACGCCGCCGAGCTGATGATGGGCCATGTCTGCCGGCATGCGATGGACGTGGCCCGGGCGGACCGCGATCCCCTGCAGGAGGACAAGCTGCGCTATCGCCGCGACGCGTTCTTTTCGGTGCGTCTCTGCCTGGAGGCCGTAGACATCCTGATGGGCGTTGCCGGATCGAGCGGCCTCTATCTCAGCGGCAGCATGCAGCGCCTGTTCCGCGACGCGCACGCCGCCAACGCACACGTCATGTTCTCGACCGATGTCCAGGGCGCGCTGTTCGGCCAGCATGCCCTCGGCATGGCGGGACCGCCGCCGCTGCTCTGAACCGCGGCCGGTCTTCGATCCAATCAACGATGCGGGAGGAAATAGAAATGTCTTTGTCATCGATCGCAAAACTGGCCGGCGTCGCCGCGCTGGTGGGATTGTCGGCCTTCGCTCGCCCCTCGGGGGCCTTGGCACAGACCTCGGGCGAACCGATCAAGGTCGGCGCCATCGTGTCCGCCACCGGCGCCGGCGCCGGCCTCGGCATCCCCGAACGCAACGGTCTCCTGCTGGCCGAGAAGGACATCAACGCCAAGGGCGGCATCAAGGGTCGGCCGATCAAGATCATCGTCGAGGACGACGCCTCCAATCCCGATACCGCGCTCAGCAAGGCCAACGACCTGATCTTTGGGCAGAAAGTGGTGGCGCTGCTCGGGCCGTCGCTCACCGCCAGCACCGTGGCCGTGGGCGGCGTCACGCACGCCAACAAGATCCCGCAGATCGCCTTCACCGGCATCGGGCCCGCCGTCGAGCGCGAACGCAAGTGCCTGGCGCATGTGCTGCCGCCGCAGCGGCTGAACGCCCAGGCGCTGCTGGAGTATGCCAAGAACATCAAGGCGACCAAGATCGGCGTGCTGCACGACGCCGGCTACGGCAATGTCGTGATGGCCGAGCTGCGGCCGCTTGCCGACAAGTACGGCGTGAAGCTGGTCGCCGTCGAGAAGTTCGAGATCGGCGCCACCGATACGACGACCCAGGCCGCCAAGGTGAAGGCCGCGCAGCCCGATGCGGTGTTCATCATCGCCACGTCGGCGACGCCGTTCCGCAACGTCAAGCAGGTGCAGATCACCCAGCCCGTCGTGGCGGCGATCGGCTCGTCGTCCTACGAGTACGTCAACGCCATGGGCTCGGCGGCCGACAACATCACGATCCCCGAATTCGTGGTCGGCGAGGATCCGCTGCCGCACCAGAAGGCGTTCGTCGACCTCTACAAGCAGACCTACAACGCGACGCCCAAGAACTACGAGGCCGCGGCCTGGGACGCCGCGCACATCATCGCCCAGGCGATCGCCAAGGCCGGCCCCGACGCCGGCGGCGAGAAGCTGTGCGAGGCCCTGCGCGGTCCCTATTCGGGTGTGCTGGCGAACTACGACTTCTCGGCCGACGACATGACGGGCATTCCGCTCTCGAGCTTCGTCTACTCCAAGCTGGTGGGCGGCAAGTACACCCGCACGCCGTTCCGCGTCACGCAGTAGCGGCCGCGGCATGACGCTCAGCCTGGTCCTGCAGGCTGTCTTCGCGGGCGTGACGAACGGTATCGTCTACGCCCTCGTCGGCATGGGCCTGTCCGCCATCTTCAAGGGCAGCCGCGTGATCAACGCCATGCAAGGCGAGTTCGCCGTGATCGGCGCCATGACCACGGTGCTGCTGCTCACCAAGTCGGGCTGGCCCTACCCCGCTGCCATCGCGGGCGGGGCGCTCGCCGGCGCCCTGGTCGGCGCGTTCATCGAGATCGCCTTCGTGCGCTACATGGCGGGCAAGAAGGCCAGCGAAGACAGCTTCCTGCTGCTCACCATCGGTCTCGCCCTCACTCTGTCGGCTTCCGTCCTCTTCTTCATCGGCCGCGACGGCCACCTGCTGCCGCCGATCGGCGGCGAAGGGGTGCTGATCGTCCTCGACGCTGTCATCCAGTTCCACGCGCTGTGGCTGATCGCCATCGGCATCGGGGCAACCCTGCTCCTGCGCGCGTTCTTCCATCGCACGACGCTCGGCCTTTCCATGATGGCCGCGTCGATCGATCCCGACGGCGCCGCCACCACCGGCATCAACGTGGCGCGCATGCGCACCTTCACCTTCGTCCTCGGCGGTCTGCTGGGCGCGCTCGGCGGCATCCTGGTCACGCCGCTGATCGCCGTCGACTACACGCTCGGCCTCAATCTCACCCTCAAGGGTTTCGCCGCCGCCGTGCTGGGCGGCCTCACCAACCCGCTGGGCGCCGCCGTCGGCGGCGTGACCCTGGGCCTGGTCGAGTCGCTGGCCATCATCGGCATCTCGTCGAGCTACAAGGACGTCGTGGCCTTCACGGTCCTGATCGTGATCATGATCCTGATGCCGCAGGGCATCCTCGGCCGGGCCGGCCGGCGGGGAGGATGAACGCAGTGACTTCCCGCCTCCTCTGGATCGTCGTCGCCCTCGTGGTATGGGCGGCCCTGCCGTTCTTCGTCCCGCGCAACATCGCCGACCTCCTGGTCTTCACCGGCATCTACACGATCGCCGGGCTCGGCATCGGCCTGCTGCTCGGCCATTGCGGCATCGTCAACCTGGCACAGGCCACCTTCTACGGCCTCGGGGCCTACTCCAGCGCCTATTGCACCGTGATGCTGGGGTTACCCAGCATCGCAGGCTTCGTGGTCGGCGCCGTGATCAGCATGGCACTGGCCTATCTGATCGGCCGGCCGATCCTGCGGCTCACCGGCTACTTCCTGGCCCTGGCGACGCTGGCGCTCGGCGCCATCGCCAGTGCGCTGTTCTTCGAATGGGATTGGCTGACCGGTGGCACGCTGGGCATTGGCGGCATCCCGAAGCTCGACCTGTTCGGCTTCGTGCTCGACCGACCGTCGCGCTATTACTTCTTCGTCTGGATCGTGGCCTTCGCCTGCATGGCCGTCGCCCACAATCTGGTCGGCAGCCGCACCGGGCTGATGCTGCGCTCGATGCGCGATTCCAGCACGGCCGCCGCCTCGCTGTCCGTCGACCTGCAGGCGCTGCGCACGCAGGTCTTCGTGGTCTGCGCCCTGTTCGGCAGCCTCGCCGGCAGCCTGTTCGCCCACCATGCCTCGTTCGTCAGCACCCAGAGCTTCACGGTCGACCGCTCGATCAGCTTCCTGCTGATCCCGGTGATCGGCGGCGCGACCTCGATCCCGGGCATCGTGGCCGGCGCCCTCTTCGTCACCTTCCTGCCTGAGCTGCTGAGCAAGCTGGGCGACATCCATCAGATCCTGTTCGGGCTTGCCCTGGTCGGTGTCGTGGTCCTGCTGCCCGACGGCCTGATGGGCGCCTACGGCCGGCTGCAGAGGCGGCTGGCCCCGCGGCGGAGCGGTCATGACCACTGATCCCCTCCTCGCCCTGAGGCAAGTCGGCCATTCCTTCGGCGGTCTGGCCGTCCTGCGGTCCGTCACCTTCGACGTCCCGGAGGGCGGCATCGTCGGCCTGATCGGTCCCAACGGCTCGGGCAAGACCACGCTCTTCAACATCGTGAGCGGCTACATCCGCCCGCTCGCCGGCACGATCGACTATCGCGGCGCCTCGATCGCCGGCAGCTCGATCCAGCAGCGCGGCCTGGCCGGTCTGGTCCGCACGTTCCAGACGCCGCAGGTCTTCGAGCAGATGACGGTGCTGGAGAACATCATGGTGGGCTGCACCAAGCTCACCCGCACCAACATGCTGCAGGACCTGCTGCGCACGCCGGCAGCCCGCGCCCAGATGCAGGAGATCCGCCGGCGCGCCGAAGCCGCCTGCGAGCGCTTCCGTCTCGGCGCGCTCGCCGACCTGCCGGCCGCCAGCCTGACGGCGGGCCAGCGCCGCATCCTGGAGATCGCCCGCGCCGTCGTCGGCGAACCACGGCTGCTGCTGCTCGACGAGCCGTCGTCCGGCCTGAACGCCCAGGAGATCGAGAACCTGCGCGACTGGATCGTGCGTCTCAACGAAGAGGGCATCACCGTGCTGCTGGTATCGCACGACATGGGCCTGATGACCGTGGCCCACACCGTCCACACGCTTTACTTCGGCGAGATCATCGCCAGCGGCGACATGGCGGCGATCCAACGCGATGCCCGCGTTCGCGAAGTCTATCTCGGAGTCTGACCCGTGCTGGAAGTGACCTCGATCTCCGCCGGCTACGGGGCACTCACCGTCCTCGACGACGTGTCGCTCCGCGTCGGCGACGGCGAGGCGGTCGCGCTGGTCGGCGCCAACGGCGCCGGCAAGACGACCCTCGTCCGCACCATCTGCGGCCTGCTGCGCGCCCGCAGCGGCCGCATCGCCAAGAACGGCAGCGACATCACCGCAGCACCGCCCCACGACCTCGCGCGCCACGGACTGGCCGTCGTCCTGGAAAATCGCCGCCTGTTCGGCGAACTCTCGGTGCGCGAGAACCTGGTGCTGGCCGAGACCGTCGGCCGCAAGGCACGCGGCGGCAAGCTACGCTTCACCTGGGACGAGGTGACGGAGCTCTTTCCCATGGTCAAGGAACGGCTCGATTCCGCCGTCGAACTCCTGAGCGGCGGCCAGCAGCAGATGGTGGCAATCGCCCGCGCACTCCTCCTGCAGCCGGACCTGCTGATCATGGACGAGCCCTCGACGGGACTGGCGCCCAAGGTCGTGAAGGACATCCTGCTGGTCATCAAGGCGCTGCGCGAGCGCGGCATGGGCCTGCTGCTGATCGAGCAGAATGTCGGCATCGCCTCGGAGATCACCGATCGAGCCTACGTTATGGCCGTCAGCCGGATCGTGCACGAGATCGGCGCCGGCGAATGGCAATCCTTCCTGACCGACGAGCGGCTGGTGAAGGCCTATCTGGGCTGATCGCTCCTCCAAAGACAAAGCGCCCGACCTTCAAGGCCGGGCGCTCGTCGATTGTCTGCGGCAAGGGACCGTCGACTACTTTCCGGTCTTCTCCACGTTCCAGAAGATTGCCGCGGTCATGGGCGGCATCAGGCCCTTCACATTGCTGCGCCGGACGCTCATGCCGTACCACTCGCCCAGAGGATAGTGCGTGCCGAGCGTCGCTGCCCGGACCTGGATCTCGGCGGCGATCTTCTTCTGCTGTTCCGGATCGGTTGCGGCCGCGAACTGATCGCGCAGCTCCTCGATCTTCTTGTCGCACGGCCAGCCCGGCGTCGCCTTCTCGCAGGAAGCATTGAGGTTCTGGGAGATCACCGGATCGTTCGAATCGAGCGCCCCCCAGCTCGTGAGGAAGACGCTCCAGCCGCCGTTGGCCAACGGATCGCGCTTGTTGGTGCGGGCAACCGCGGTCTGCCAGTCCGTCGTCTGCATGTCGACCTTGAAGCCGGCCCGCTCGAGCTGGGCCTTGGCGACCGGCGCGAGATTGGCCAGGAATGCCAGGTCGGTGGGATGCAGGACCACGATCGGCGTGCCGTCGTAGCCGGCTTCCTTCAGCATCTCACGCGCCTTGGCGACATTGCCGTCGAGGCGCCCTTCCATGCCGGCATCGGTCGCCAGACGGGTGCCGCAGATGAAGTAGGTCTTGCAGGGCTTGGCGAGGTCCGGGTTGCCGACCTGGGCGTCGAGGAAGGGCTGCTGCGTTACGGCGTAGCCGACAGCCTCGCGGATCTTCGGATTGTCGAACGGCGGATGCAGCCAGTTGAGGCGCAGGGTGAACTGCCCGGGATACCGGCCGCGTTCGGTCACCAGCGCCTTGTCGCCTTTCAGCATGGGCATCAGATCGGGCGGGATGCCTTCGATCAGGTCGATCTCGCCGGCCTGCAGGGCGCTCACCGCCGTCTGCATGTCGGGCAGGACCAGCCATTCGATGCGGTCGACCTTGGCGACCTTGCCGCCGGCCAGGCCGGAGGGCGGCTCCGCGCGCGGCTTGTAGTTCGGGTTGCGCACATAGACGACCTTCTCGCCCGGCTTCCATTCGTCGGCCTTGAAGATGAACGGTCCCGATCCCGTGGCATCACGGATCTGCTGCGTGCCCGGCGTGTCGGCGATGCGCTTGGGCATCATGAACGGTGCCGTGCTGCCTGGCTTGGCCAGCGACGAGATCACCAGCCCGTAAGGCGCCTTCAGGATCAGGCGGAACGTCTTGTCGTCGACGACTTCGATGTCCTTGGTGTTCTGCATCAGGCGCTGCCCGATGCCGTCGCGCTCTGCCCAGCGCTTGATCGACTGGACGCAGTCGGCAGCCTGCACCGGCTTGCCGTCATGCCATTGCAGGCCGTCGCGCAGGACGAAAGTATAGGTCAGGCCGTCATCGCTGACCTTGTAGCTGTCGACCATCTGCGGCTTCGGATTGAGGTCGGCATCGAGGGCAAACAGCGTGTCGTAGACCAGATAGCCGTGGGTGCGGGCGATCTGCGCCGACACCCAGATCGGATCGATCACCTTGAGATCCGAATGCATCGACGCTCGCAATGTCGTGGGAGCGCCCGTGGGGGTACCCTGGGCCACTGCCGCCAGGGGCCACGCGGTCGCCAGCATGGCCATGCCGGCAATCAAACGACGACGCAACAATTCCCGCATACTCGACGTCTCCTCTGCCATTGGTTCCTGACTAGCACAAAGCGAGCCTGCTCCCCACCCGGCCGCCCACGGGAATGTGACTTGGGCTTTGGCCCCGCGCGACGCGAGGATGGCGGCGTTCAACAAGCAAGAAACCAGGGAGAGAACGATGATGACCCCAAGGCATGTCCTCGCAGGACTGGCCGGTGCCGCCATGTTGCTGTCGACCGCCGCAAATGCCCAGCAGACGCCGCCGCAGTTTCCCGAGATGACCTTCTTCGTGACCAGCATCGGCGGCCCGCAGGGCGCCAACTACGGTGGCCTCGAAGGCGCCGACCGCCATTGCCAGACGCTGGCCGCCAAGGCGGGTGCCGGCGGCAAGACCTGGCGGGCCTATCTCAGCACTCAGGCAGTAGGCGGTGCCACCGCGATCAACGCCCGCGACCGCATCGGCAAGGGCCCGTGGGTCAATGCCAGAGGGGTGCAGATCGCCGCCAGCGTCGCGGACCTGCATTCGCCCAACAACAAGATCAGCGCCGAAACCATCGTCGCGGAGACCGGGCGGCTGATCCCCAGTCGGCTCTACACCGTCAACCAGCACGACATCCTGACCGGCACCCAGACCGACGGCACGGCCTTTCCGCCGGACAAGGACATGACCTGCGGCAACTGGACGAAGAGCGGCGAAGGCAACGCCATGGTCGGCCATGCCGACCGCATGGGCCTGCGCGACGACGAGCCTTCCAAGTCGTGGAACACATCGCACCCGTCGCGGGCCTGCGACGCGGCTTCGCTGGTGGCGACCGGCGGCGCCGGTCTGCTCTACTGCTTCGCCGCGAACTGAACGAAAGGCGGCAGTGCCGGTCTCCCGACGCTGCCGCCGTATCTACCAGGCGATCAGCCCTCGACCTTGACGCCGGCGGTGGTGATCACCTTCCGCCACTTCTCGACTTCGTCGTTCAGGAACTTCACCGTCTCGGCCGGCGTGGCGCCAACCGGAATGACAGCCTGTTCGGCCAGCCGCTTGCGCAGCGCATCGTCCTTCACGGCCTTGGCGACTTCGGCGCCCAGCTTGTCGACGATCTCCTTGGGCGTGGCCGCCGGGGCCATGAACATCACCCAGCTCGACGATTCGATCAGCGGGCCACCCGACTCGACGATGGTCGGCACGTCTTCGGCACCAGGCACGCGGTCCTTCGACATCATGGCGAGCGCCCGGGCCTTGCCGGCGCGGACCTGGCTCATGGTGCCGATCGGCACGTCGAGCAGGAGCTGCAGGTTGCCGGCCATCAGGTCGTTCAGCGCCGGTGCCGTGCCCTTGTAGGGCACATGCACCATCTTGGTACCGGTCACCTGCATGATCAGCTCGGTCGAGAGATGGGCGGCGGAGCCGACTCCCGAGGAGCCGAACGAGATCTTGCCTGGGTTCTTCTTGGCGTAGTCGATCAGCTCGCCGACGCTCTTCACCGGCATGTCGTTGCTGACCAGGATCATGATCGGCGCGATGCCGACCAGCGACACCGGCGCGAAGCTCGTTACCGGATCGAACTTCAGCTTGCCTTCGTACAGCGTCTTGTTGGCGGCGTGCGCGGCGATGACGGTCAGGAACGTGTAGCCGTCGGGCGTGGCCGTGGCGACAGCCTCGGCACCGATCAGGGAGTTGGCCCCCGGCTTGTTGTCGACCACGAAGGTCTGGCCGACATTCGTCTTCTCGAGAGTGAGACGGGTCACCGAATCGGTGAGGCCGCCTGCGGTATAGGGCACGACCCAACGGATCGGCTTGCTGGGCCAGGCTTGCGCGCCGGCCGGGCTGGCAAAGAGCGCGGCGCCCGGCGTGAGCGCGGCGGCGGCGCCGGCGGTCAGAATGGTGCGACGGTTGAACTTGGTTTTCATCTTGGAGCCTCCCACACTAGTCGGCTCACACATGCCCGGCCCCGGCGGAAGCCTCAAGCGGCGAAAAGCGGCAGCCCGAGGCCTTTCCGCTAAGCGAGCGGGGGACTGAAGAGGGCGATCGGCTCGGCCACGCCACGCAAGGCATGGCGACCGAGATCGTCGAGCGGGCGATCGAGGCGGCCGGCCACCGCCTCGGTGATCAGGATGGACCGCCCCAGCGACTTGCTGAGCGCCTCGACCCGGCTTGCTGCATTGACCGCGCGCCCGATCACCGTGAAATCGAGCCGCGCCGGCGCGCCGACATTGCCGAAGAAGACCTCGCCATCGTGCAGGGCGATGCCGGTGCGCAGCGGATGCCAGCCCGCGATGGCGGCGATCTCGGCCGGCGGCATCGCATTCAGCCGATCCAGTTCGGCGCAGGCCTGCCGGGCCGCCGCGAGCGCGGCTTCGGCGGCCGCTTTTTCCGTGGCGAAGCCTGCAAAGGGAAAGACCGCCAGCAGCCCGTCGCCGATGAATTTCAGCACCTCGCCGCGGTGGTCGAGCACCGCGCCGGCCAGGCAGCCGAAATAGGCATTGAGGAGCGCGATCATGTCGGGGCCGGAGAGCCGTTCCGACAGGTCGGTGAAACCACGCAGGTCAGACACCCAGATCACGGACCGGATCGGCTCACCCGCCCCGCGTTTGATCAGACCGTCGAGGACACGGCCGCCGGCCGCGGCACCGAGATAGGTGTCGAGTACATCGCCGGCAATGCGTCGCTGAAGCTGCCGCCCGACATGCAAGGCGAAGAGCTGCAGGAGGTGCTGGAGCTGGACAAACTCCCTGTCCGAAAAGCCGGCTTTGCGCTTGGTCGCGACGGTCACGGCGTTGCTGTACTGGCCGCCCGTCCTGAGGGGCAGAGCGACATACTCGACGATGCCCTGCCCCGCCAGCTCCGCCATCAGCGGATGGCGCGCTACCATGACGGGATCGGTGGTCTTGCCGCGATAGGCCGTTCCGCGTTCGATGACGCCGAACAACGGATTGCGGCGGTAGGCGTCGGTCTGTAGGGCGCTTTCGGCAACCTTGACTTCGTCACACAGCCCGTCGGTGGCATTCCAGTTCCAGGAGAAGCCATAGATCTGCGGATGCAGGGTCCCGAGGTGCAGGCTTGCCCGATCGAGCGGCAGTCCCGCCGCCACCAGGCGCCAGGCCAACTGCTCGAAGGAAAACAAGGTATCGTCTTCTGCTACCGCATCGCCCAGCAGCCAGGCTTCGATGGCCTCGAAGCCCGACTGGCCGGGAACGGCCTCCCATCGCCGCGCCGAGCGCCGCAGCAGCGAGACGAACGGCGGATAGGATCTCGGCGCAGGATCGATGGGAGATGCGGTCATTCTATTTGGTCGTATAGCCGCCGTTCACGAGGATGGTCTGGCCGGTCATCCACCAGCCGTCGGATACCATGAAGCGGATATAGGGGACGATGTCCTCGATATGGGTCAAGCCGGTCTTGGTGAACTTCGACAGCGCCGCCGCGGTCTTGTGATAGGCGACGGCATCCGCGCCTTCGGCCGGATAGAAGAACGGCGTGTCCATCGGTCCGGGCCCAATCGCCGTCACCGAGATGCCGCGGGCGCCGAACTCCTTCGAGGCGGCACGCGTGAAATGCTCGACCGGCGCCTTGGTCCCGGCATAGGCCGCATAGAACGGCGTGAAGGCGCCGAGCAACGACGTGACCAGGGTGCAGATCTTGCCGTTGTCGTTCACGTGCTTGCCGGCCTCCTTGAGAAAGAAGAAGGCGGACTTGGCATTCACCGCGCTCATGTCGTCGTACTCGGCCTCGGAGATCTCCAGGATCGGCTTCTTCAGCACCTTGCCCACGGTATTGATCGCGATGTCCGGTCGGCCGACCGCGGCAACGGCGTCGGCGAAGAGCTTTTCCATCGCCCCCGCCGTGGTGAGGTTCGCTTGAAGGGCGACCGCCTTGGCGCCGGCGGCTTTCACCGCGGCGACCGTTTCGTCGGCCTCGGCCTTAGACGCTGCGCTGTTGTAGTGGACCGCGACCGCTTTCGCGCCGTGCTGTGCAAGATCGCGGGCCAGCAGCCCGCCGAGATTCTTGGCACCGCCGGCAATGATCACCGTCTTCCCTTTGAGGCTGTGGTCGACCATCGAATGGCTCCTCTTCCTATTTTCCTATCGAGACAGGTAGGCCAAGCTTGATCGTCCAGCCATACGGAATAAAGTCGTCCTTTCTGACATGAATTGTCAGCCTATTGGATAATCGAAACACCCATGGACCGCATCGAAAGCCTGCGCATTTTCAGCCGAGTCGTGCAGTGCGGCAGCTTCAGCAAGGCCGCGTCGACATTGCAGATTCCGAGATCGTCGGTCTCCATGGCCATCCAGGAGCTCGAGGCGCGGGTCGGCGCCCGCCTGCTCGCCCGCACGACGCGGCGCGTGGCCCCCACGCAGGAGGGCATCGTCTTCTATGAACGCTGCGAGCGGCTGGTCGGCGACTACGAGGAAGTCGAGGGCCTGTTCCGGCAATCCTCGAGCCTTCCCGCCGGCCGGCTGTCGGTGAATGTGCCGGGCCGCATGGGCCGCCTGATCTTCGCCCCCGCCCTGCCCGACTTCCTCAGCCACTATCCCAAGATCGAACTCGAGATGGGCGTCACCGACCGTGCCGTCGATCTCGTCCATGAGGGGATAGACTGCGCCGTGCGCGTCGGACCGTTGAGCGATTCGAGCCTCGTCGCCCGCAAGATCGGCGACATCGTCCTCTGCAACTGCGCAAGCCCCAGCTATCTGCGCAAGCATGGCGCCCCCCAGGCGATCGAGGATCTCGATCGCCACCTCGCCGTCGGCTACGCCTCGCCGACCAGCGGACGGATCGAGGAATGGGAATGGGTTGAGGGCAACGACGTCAGGTCACGAGCGATCCCGGCGCGCCTCACCGTCAACAATGCCGAAGCCTACATCGCGTGCTGCCTGGCCGGGCTGGGGCTGATCCAGATCCCGCTCTACGACGTGCGACAGCATCTCGACGCCGGCGAGCTGGTCGAAGTCATGCCCGACCTGCGCGCAGCGCCGATGCCGGTGCACATCCTCTATCCGCACCGGCGCCATCTATCGCGGCGCCTCCAGGTCTTCGTCGACTGGGCCACCGCACTGCTGCGCCAGCACGTCGCTTGAGGCAGGTTCGCCGCTCGCCGCAAAGAGGGTGTCATCCCGAGCGTAGCGAGGGACCTTTGCGGATCAGCAAAGGTCCCTCGCCTTCGGCTCGGGATGACAGCATCTTTTTGGCGGCCGGCCTGCCCTAATCGAGATCCAGGCCGTTCATGCCGGCGTTCTTGCGCGCCTTCTTGGCGATCTCGCCCAGCACCTTGCCGGCCTGGTGGGGGTCCATGATCTGCTCGACCTCGGGACCTTTGTGCCAGCCTTCGGCCACGGCGAAGATGCCGTTGCCCGCCTGGAAGACACGGCCGGTGACTTCGCGGCTGTCCTCGCTCACCAGCCAGGTGGCGACCGGCGCGATCCACTTGGGGTCACGACGCTTCTTGTCCTCTTCGCTGTACTCGCGCAGATCCTCGGTCATGCGCGTGAAGGCCGACGGCGAGATCGAGTTCACCGTGATGCCGTAACGCGCCAGCTCGCGCGCCGCGATGACGGTGAAGGAAGCGATACCGGCCTTGGCTGCGCCGTAGTTGGTCTGGCCGATATTGCCGTAGATGCCCGACACCGAGGTGGTGGTGATGATGCGGGCATCGACCGGCCCGCCCTTGGCCTTGGCCTGGTCGCGCCAATAGGCGGCGGCGTGGCGGGCCGGCGCGAAGGTGCCCTTGAGGTGCACCTTGATGACGGCGTCCCACTCGTCCTCGCTCATATTGACCAGCATGCGGTCGCGCAGGATGCCGGCATTCAGCACGATGGCATCGAGCTTGCCGAAGGCCGAGACGGCCTGGTCGATCATGCGCTTGGCGCCGTTCCAGTCGGAGACGTCGTCGCCATTGGCCACCGCGTCGCCGCCCTTGGCCTTGATCTCGTTCACGACCTGCTGGGCCGGCCCGACATCGTTACCCTTGCCGGCGCGATCGCCGCCGAGGTCGTTCACGATCACCTTGGCGCCGTGCTCGGCCAGCATCAGGCAATGCTCGCGGCCCACGCCACGCGCCCCGCCGGTGACGATCGCCACCCGTCCTTCACATAATCTTGCCATTGCTCCCTCCTGTCTTTTGCGTGTCTGAACCCTGTCGTCCTGCGCTAGAGCACGTTCCGCTCGACTGGACTCAGTCGAGCGGGAGGTCGTGCTCTAGAGTCCATTGATTCTAGAGCAGCTCATGCCCGGGAAGATGGAACCGCATGCGGTTCCATCTTCCCGGGCGCTGCTCTAGTGTAGCGGCGCTCACAGGAGGATCGCTATGGACACGCTGCCGCTCGTTACCCCCGAACAGGTCGGACTTTCCGCAGCGCGGCTCGATCGCGTGCGCACGTGGATGCATCAGTGGGTCGACAGCGGAAAGCTGGCAGGCATGGTCACTTGCGTCATGCGAAAGGGCCAGCTTGCCTTCGCCGAGGTCTACGGCAAGGCCGACGTCGCACGCGACAAGCCGATGCGGCCCGACACGATCTTCCGCATCTATTCGATGACCAAGCCGCTCACCTCCACTGCAATCATGATGCTCTACGAGGAAGGCCGCTTTCAGCTCGACGATCCGATCTCGAAGTTCATTCCCGCCTTCGCCAACACGCGCGTCTATGTCGGCGGCAGCCGCGGCAAGATGGAAACCGTGCCGGCCGAGCGCGAGATCAACTTCCGCGACCTGCTGACCCACACGTCGGGCCTGACCTACGGCTTCATGGAAAGCACGCCGGTCGATGCCGCTTATCGCGCCAAGGACGGCGTCGATTTCCAGACCGCCGACACGAGCCTCAAGCAACTGGTCGAGAAGCTGGCGACGATCCCGCTGATCGCCCAGCCCGGCAAGGCGTGGAACTACTCGGTGGCGACCGACGTTCTGGGCTACCTGGTCGAAGTGATTTCCGGTCAGCCCTTCGAGAAGTTCCTCAAGGAAAGGGTGATCGATCCGCTGGGCATGGTCGATACCGACTTCCATGTGCCGAAGGAGAAGCACGATCGCTTCGCGGCCAACTACTCAGCCGGCCCCCTCTCTTCGGATGGCCGTGGCAAGCTCGACCTGATCGACGATCCGGCCAAGAGCCGCTACCTCGCACCGCGCAAGGTGAACTCCGGCGGCGGCGGCCTGGTCTCGACCGCGTCGGACTACCTCCGCTTCTGCCGCTTCATGCTGAACAAGGGCGAGCTCGACGGCGTGCGCCTGCTCGGCCGCAAGACGGTCGAGCTCATGACCATGAACCACCTGAACGGCGACATGGCCGACATGGGCACGCCGCGCTTCTCGGAATCGACCTACACCGGCATCGGTTTCGGGCTGGGCTTCTCGGTGATGATCGATCCGGCCAAGGCCTACATCGCCGGCACCCAAGGTGAGTTCGCCTGGGGCGGCGCCGCCTCGACGGCCTTCTGGATCGACCCGAAGGAGGACATGGCCGTGGTGTTGCTGACCCAGCTCATGCCCTCCTCGACCTATCCGATCCGGCGCGAATTGCGCGTCCTCACCTACCAAGCGATCATCGACTGAACAGGGAAGAGGCAAGAGGCTGGCGCCATGCGCAACACCGGCAGCATCGAGGTCCGCAAGCTCCATCCGCTGTTCGGCGCGGAGATCACCGGCATCGATATCACGCGCCCCCTGCCGGCGCGTGAATTCGGCCCGATCCGCGCCGCCTTCGAGGAGCATTCCGTGCTGCTCTTCCGCGACCAGCCGATGGACGACGACAAGCAGATTGCCTTCAGCGAAAACTTCGGCCCGCTGGAGACGACGCTCAGCGCCAATCCCGCCGCCGGCAGCAAATTCGCACGGCAGTCGAATCTCGACATCGAGACCGGCAAGCCGATCCCCAGTGACGACATGCGGATGATCTACCAGAAGGCCAATTACTTCTGGCACTCCGACTCCTCGTTCAAGCGCGTCCCCTCGCTGTGCTCGATCCTGACGGCGCGCATCTGCCCGCCCGAGGGCGGCAATACGGAATTCCTCAGCATGCGCGCGGCCTGGGATGCCCTGCCGCCGGCGCTGCAGGCAACCATTCATCCCCTGGTCGCCGAGCATGCCCTGGCCTACTCGCGCGACCGTGTGCAGAAAGGCATCCTGAGCGCCAAGGCGCTGGCCGAACTGCCGCCGGTCAAGCAGCGCCTGTTCCGCGACAACCCCATCAACGGCCGCCGCGCGCTCTATATCGGGGCCCATGCCGGCCACATCGTCGGCTGGCCCGAGGCGACCGGCAAGGCGCTCCTCTGGGAGCTGGCACAGCGCGCTGAGCAGCCGGAATTCATGGTCTCGCATGCCTGGCGCGAAGGCGACGTCATCGTCTGGGACAACCGTGCCGTCCTGCATCGTGCGACCCATTACGACGCGACCAAGCACAAGCGCCTGATGCAGCGCACCACCGTGAGTGGCGACGCCCCGACCGTTCCGCAATAAGATCAGGAAATGGCCGAAGCGACCTCGAAGGCATCCCTCCCCGACGGAATGCCCCCCGGTCTGCCGCGCGTGCTCGCGGTGGCGACGATCACCATCGGGCTGATGATGTCCGTTCTCAGCAACTCGATGACCAATCTGGCGCTGCCCTACATCGCGCACGATCTCGGCATCTCGGCGGAAAGCTCGATCTGGATCGTCAATGCCAGCCAGATCGCCCTGATGGTCTCCCTGCTCCCGGTGGCGGCGCTGGCCGACATCGTGGGCTATCGGCACGTCTACCGTTTCGGCCTGGTGCTGTTTTCCATCGCCTCGATCGGCTGCGCGCTGGCGCCGTCATTGCCCTGGCTGATCGCCGCCCGGGCCTTCCAGGGGCTGGGCGGTGCCGCCATCATGGCGATCCAGCCGGCGCTGGTGCGCTCCATCTATCCGCGCAACATGCTGGGGCGCGGGCTCGGCTTCAACACCACGGTCGTCGCGACCTCGCTGGCCGCCGGCCCCAGCCTCGGCGCGGCGCTGCTTTCGATCACCTCCTGGCCGATCCTGTTCGCCGTCTATATCCCGCTCGGCGTCGTCTCCTTCGTTCTGGCCGAGCGCTACCTGCCGCATACGACGCACATCCGCCGGCCATTCGACTTCCTGTCGGCGGCGATGTCGGGAGCCACCTTCGGCTTGCTGATCTTCGGCATCGACGGCATCGCGCACGGGCATTCGGCCCTGGTCGTGCTGTCGGAACTGGGCACGGCCGCGATCCTGGGGGCCCTGTTCGTATGGCGCCAGACGCGCCTGCCCGATCCGATGATGCCAGTCGACGTTTTTCGTCGGCCGATCTTTTCGCTGTCGATCAGCGCCTCGACCTGCACCTTCACGGCCCAGGGCCTGGCCTTCGTCAGCCTGCCGTTCTTCTTCCATACCGTGCTCGGCCGCGACGCCACCCATACCGGCATCCTGCTGACTGCCTGGCCGCTGGCGCTCGCCGCCGTCGCCCCGATCGCCGGCCGGCTGGCCGACCGCTATCACGCGGGTTTCCTGGGGGCGGTGGGCCTCACCAGCATGACGACCGGCCTCGTCCTCACGGCGCTCCTGCCGCCCGATCCGTCGGCCGCCAACATCATGTGGCGGCTGGTGCTCTGCGGCGCCGGTTTCGGCATCTTCGCCTCGCCCAACAACCGGCTGATGATGAATGCCGTCCCGCGCGACCGCAGCGGCAGCGCCGGCGGCATCATCGCCTCGGCCCGCACCCTCGGCCAGACGATGGGCGCGGCCCTGGTGGCACTGATCTTCGGCCTGTTCGACTTCTCGGCCGGCGCCGCGGCCGCCGCCGATGCCGCCCAGGCGGCACTCTGGGTCAGCGCCGGCTTCGCCGCGACGGCGCTGGTGGTCGGAAGCCTGCGAATGCGGCATTAGCATCCGGACCGCTCCTTCCGCCGATGCCGCTTACGCGGTATCGTTCGCGAAAGGAAGTCGGATGATGTCGCTTCGATCCCTCGCAGCGCTCTCGGCTCTCGTCTTGCAGCTTTGTAGCTGTGCCGCGACCGCCGGCAAACCGTTGGCGACCGACCAGGACGCCGACCGGCGCCGCAACGCGGCGATCCAGGAAATGGAGCGCCGTCACGACACGACGATGATGACTTCGGGCGGCGGCAGCGGCATGTAAGCCAAGCGCCAGCGCCGATCGGATCCAGCGAGAATGATGCGGCCGCCATTCAAGCCGCCGCGTTAAGCCTCCAACAAACTAAGGAGCGGCGTGCATCTCGCGGAAGAGTGACGGCGCCATGCCGAAGCGGCGTTCGAAGGCCTGGCCGAGTCGCGCCGACGAACGCAGCCCCACCCGGTCTGCGATGGTCTTGAGGGGCAACCCCTTGGCCAGCAGGGTCCGCGCCGCCTCCAGGCGCAGGCTCTCGACGAAGTGGGCCGGCGTCTTGCCGGTGGCGTCGGTGAACTTCCGATAGAAGCTGCGTTCGGACAGGCCGGCCCGCTGCGCCAGCGCCGGCACGTCGAGCGGCCGGTCGAGATTGGCCTGCATCCAGTCGATCAGCTTGGCGAACCCCGCATCGGCCTTGGCCTGCGCCTGCAGGAGCGGACTGAACTGCGACTGGTAGCCCGGCCGGCGCGCGTAGAGCACGAAGTGCCGGGCGATCAGATTGGCCTTGGCCGCCCCGAGATCGGCTTCGACCAAGGCGAGCGCCATGTCGATGCCGGTCGTCACGCCGGCCGAGGTCCAGATCTTGCCGTCGACGACGTACAGTGCCTCGGCATCCACGGTCAGCGCCGGGAAGCGCTCGCCGAGCCGCTGGCAGGCCGACCAATGGGTGGCCACGCGCTTGCCGTCGAGCAGGCCCGCGGCTGCCAGCACGAAGGCACCGGTGCAGACCGAGCCGAAGCGTTTGGCCCTCGGCGCGGCCTGGCGCAACCAGGCGAGCACGTCCTGGCGCTCCAGCAGGACCTTCAGGCCGCGCGAGCCGCCGGCCACCAGGAGCGTGTCGGGCCGGCCGCCGATCGGGCGGGTCATCAGCGCCACACCGCTGTTGGTCGTCACCGCCCCGCCGTCGGGTGAGACGATCTCGAGCTCGTAGAACGGCTTGTCGCGCCCCTCGTTGGCGGCGCCGAACACCGCCGCCGGCCCGGTGACGTCGAGCAACTGGCAATCGGTGTAGGCAAGGAGGGCGATGCGGTGCGGCCGGGACATTGGCAGAAAATAGACGATATTTGACATTTCTGCCAGGCCGCGATCCCTCTACTCTGCGCGCTCCCGAGAAACGCCGAGGACAAGACCATGGCTGACACGATCCAGATCGGAATCCTTCTCTACCCCGACGTCACCCAGCTCGACGCCACCGGGCCCGCCCAGGTGCTGGGCCGCGTGCCGGGCGCCAAGCTGCACATGATCTGGAAGACGCGCGATCCCGTGCCGACCGATGCCGGCTTCTCGATCGTGCCGACCACGACCTTCGCCGAATGCCCCCAGCTCGACGTGATCTGCGTGCCGGGCGGCGGCGGCCAGGTCGCGCTGATGACCGACGAGGAAACGCTCGCCTTCCTGCGCAAGCAGGCCGCCGGCGCGCGCTACGTCACCTCGGTCTGCACCGGCTCGCTCGTGCTTGGCGCTGCGGGCCTGCTCAAGGGCTACCGGTCGGCCTGCCACTGGGCGTCGCGCGACATGCTGCCGGCCTTCGGCGCCATTCCCGTGGCCGAGCGCGTGGTGCGCGATCGCAACCGCATCTCGGGCGGCGGCGTCACGGCCGGCATCGACTTCGGCCTGACGATGGCCGCCGAGCTGGCCGGCGAGGAGATCGCCAAGTCGATCCAGCTCGTCCTCGAATACGACCCACAGCCGCCCTTCGATGCCGGCAGCCCCGAGAAGGCCGGCGCCGAGCGCGTGGCACGCCTGAAGGAGCGCATCGCCGGTATGCTGCAGAAGCGTCTCGAGGCGAACCAGGCGGCGGCGTCACGGCTTCAGTAGGAGCGCAGCAACGAACAGAACCATCGATGCGGTGGGCGCCACGGTACGGACCGTGTTCCACATCGTCCACCGATCGAGATAGTGGGCCCACAGGGCAGCGGCCTCCGGCGTAGCCGGCCGGGCCGCGGCCAGGGCGTCGTTCAACGGAATGTTGAAGGCTCGCGTCACCCCGAAGCAGCCGACGAGATAGAGCAGGCTCGCGAGCAGGAGCAGCTTGCCGCTCAGGCTCTCCCACCAAACATAGGATCCTGCGACCAGCGCCAGGCAGATCACGCCTGTACCAACGAACAACGACAGGAAGCTGGCGTTGATCACCACGATGTTGATCGACTGCATGGCGTTGATGCCCTGCTCTTGCGGAATGCGGCCGAGCGCCGGCATCACGAACGAGGAGAAGGCGAAGAAGATGCCGGCAACAAGCCCGCAGCCGATGGCGGCAACGAAGGCAGCGACATAGATCGCCTGGCTGATCACGAACGTTCTCCCTGCGCGAGGCGTTGCAGCGCTTCCCGCAGGGTCACCGTGCCGCGCCGCATCTCGCCCCCGCCCTCACCCTCGTCCGGCCGGAAGCCCACGCGGCCGGCATTCACCGCGTCGGACAGGTCGGCAAGCTTGGCGGCGTAGTCGGCACTGGCGCCCACGGCTTCGAGGGAGGCGATCGTCTCGGCGCGCGACGAGGGTACGGCCATCACCGGCTTGCCGAGCAGCAGCGCGAGTGCGGCCGCCGCATCGGCCGGCGAGTAGTCCCGCGGTCCCGCAAGGTTGACGATGCGACGGCCGGGGCGCGGCTCCCTCAGGAGCGCCGCCACGGTGCGCCCGACATCGAGCGCCGACACGGTCTCGCTGGCGGCATCGAGCGGCATCTTGGCGGAGGGCAGCACGCCCGCCTCGCGTGCCGCCGGCAGCAGGGACGCCCAGTTCTCCATGAAGTCGCCGGGCCGCAGGAAGGTGAGCGACGGCGCGACGCCCGCGAGCGCCTGCTCGAAATCGTGGAGCGTGCGCACGATGCCGTTTCCGTCGGCGAGATCGGCGCCGGCCGACGACAAGGCAACGACATGCGGCACGTGGGCGTCACGCAGCGCCTGCGCGATCGACCGCGCCATGACACGGCTTTCGCCCAGAACATCGCCTGCCTGCATCGGCGGTACCAGCAGGACAAAGGCGGCATCGGCGCCGGCAAAAGCAGCAGCGAGGCCGGCCGTGTCGCCGGCATCACCGCGCACGATCTCGACGCCGTTTCCGGCCAAATGTTTGGCGCGCTCGGGGTTGCGGGCGATCACCCGCACCGGCGCCGGCCCACCGTGCTGCTTCAAGGCCTCGAGGGCAGCACTGCCCACCTGTCCCGTCGCTCCCATCATGACGATCATCGCAGGCCTCCAGAGTTCACGAGGCCGGTGCTATCATCCCGGTACGATTCTCATAAGTACGCACATTTTTTATACTTAGTGTCACGCATGGAGACGCCCTCGTGACACGCGCGGAGACGCAGATGGCGACGACCAAGGCCCCCTGGTGCGCGGTAACGGCGACGGTCGAGGTGATCGGCGGACGCTGGAAGCCGACCATCCTCTTTCATCTCAAGGATCAACCGCGGCGCTTCAACGAGTTGCGCCGCCTGGTGCCGGGCATCACCCAGCGCATGCTGACCCTGCAGCTTCGTGCATTGGAGCAGGACGGCATCGTGGCGCGTACGGTGCACAACACCATCCCGCCGCATGTCGAGTATTCCTTCACTCGCAAGGGCTGGACGTTGGGCCCGTTGCTCGACGCGATGGAAGCCTGGGGCCACAAGAACGGCCCGCGCCGGCGCGCCTAGGACACACCCAGGACGCGCCCCGGCCATGAGCCGTTCTAGAAATCCTCGCGGCGCGTCAGACCTTGCCGCAAGCGGCCCCCGGTGCGCCAGGCCCAGCGCAGCGGTCGGCCGATCGGCGTGGCGCGCAGGCGGCGCCAGATAGCAGTATGGCCGATGCGATCCTGCAGGCTCCGGCGCTGGAACTGCAGGATCGCGACCTGCTCGCTGAGAAACTCCGACATCGTGACCGAGGAGGCCACTGCAGCCGCGGCGTAGCGATAGCTGTCCCGCTGCGACGGTCGGCACAAGTAAGTCTTGTTGGCGCCGAGTGCGAACGGCACCAGGTTCGGCCGTTCGGCGAAAAAGCGATGGATGCCGTCGGAGACGCCCGGCCATCGTTCGTTGAAGACGTCGTCGACAATGATGATCCCGCCCTCGGCCAGGGCGCCCTCGGCCGTCGCGAGATCGTGAACGGCATGCTGTGGCGTGTGGCCGCCGTCGACGCTGACCAGGCGCAACGGCCCCTCGGCCAGCCGCACGAGATCGGCGGCGGACAGGTCGAGTGAGTTGCCTTGATGGACCACCAGCCGCCGCGTGTCGGCATGGCGTTGAAGGTTGCTCCGGAACCTCTCCAGGTTACCGCCGCCCGACTGGTCGACGTTCTGATCCTGGTCGCCGAACAGGTCGATGGCGACCGCCTTCTCGTGTTCGCGGCCGAGCAGATAGAGCAGGATGAAGAGCTTGCCGTGATGGACGCCGATCTCGGCGATGCCGCCTTTCACGCCGAGGGTCTGCTGTTGCTCGCCGAGGGCGGCGATCACCAGGGTCGCTTCGGTTCGAAGCCAGCCCTCGACGTAAAATTTTCCGCGATGGATGTAACGCGATACTCTACGGTCCATGCGATCACCCTTCGCATGGCAACGTTCAGGGCCTACATGGTTGCGATAACTGATCCGTGATCAGCCGGCAGCCCCTGCCGTTGCACTCTCGATGGTGATCGCCTTGCCCGCGGCGGTATCGAATTTCAGGCGACGGACATGGTCGAGATCGCGGCCGGTGACGCGCACGAAGCGGCTGCCTTCGGGATAATCGATGGCGTGGATGGCGCCGACATCGTAGACGCCGGCATGGCCCGGCTCCAACCGATAGGTCTTGACCTTCTCGATCTTGGCATCGCCCGCGCCGTCGCCGCTGTCGAGGCGCTTGAACTCGCTCATGTCGGTATAGCAGACCGCCTGGCCGTATACCGCCCAGGAGGACCCGTGATCGTGCGGCGGGCTCTTGTGTGCCTTGGGATTGCAGTGTGCCAGCACGACGAACCCGAGATCCTTGTCCTCGTAGAGCTTGCGCGTGCCGATCGGCGCGGCCGGCCCCACGGCCTCGTCGACGAACCCCTTGTTGGTCAGCAGCTTCTCCAGGAGAGCCCGCACCTGCTCGCGGCCGGCGGCGTTGTTGTTGGTGCGGAGCGCGGCTTGCGCGTCCTTGACGAAACTGTCGAGCGAGTAGGTCATGCGGCGGCTCCTGGAACGAAAGTCGGACTGCGGACGGAAATGATCCGCCCGCAATCCCTCGAATGTCAACGCCCGCCGAAGATGCGGCGTGCGATCACCATGCGGTGCACTTCCGACGGCCCCTCATAGACGCGCATGGTGCGCACCTTCTGCCCCATCATGGAGAGCGGCAGCTCCTGGGTGACGCCCATGGCGCCGAACGCCTGCTG
>BFBZ01000079.1_pt1 | contig 171677 bp, 141 predicted proteins | sample 1888401 | NCBI WGS metagenome assembly BFBZ01 (sample SAMD00112614, study PRJDB3348) | symbiont metagenome | host: Chara braunii
GGCCAGGATCTCGACGATCTGGCCGTCGCCGAAGCCCGCCGCGCGCAGGGCCGCGACATCGGCGTCGCCGACCTGGCCGCGCTGCGCGACGAGCTTCAGCGCAAAGCCCAGGACCGCGGCCGTCGCCGGATCGGCGGACTCGCCGGCCTGGGCGGCGCTCATCTCGGCGGCCGACGCGCCGGCCTTGCGGCCCAGCATCGTGTGGGCGGCCAGGCAGTATTCGCAGCCGTTGCGGTCGGCCACGGCGACGGCGATCTGCTCCGCGAGCTTGGCCGGGAGACTGCCGCCACCCAGCGCGCCGAAGAAGCCCCACATCGCCTGCAGCGCGGCCGGCGAGTTGGCCACGGCGCGGAACATATTGGGCGTGGCGCCGAAGGCGCCGTGCACGGCGTCCAGCAGCGCACGGCTGGCGTCGGGGGTGTCGGTGGCGGAAACGAGGGAAACGCGGGCGTTCATGGGGTCACCTGTCGGTTGCAGTGGGAAGGCCTCCACTGTGGCCGCCTAACCGGCACGATAGGTATCATTTCGTCCGCACAAGATACCCATTCGTCTCGTGATCCAAGAAACCCCATTGGACCGCCTGAGCCCGCTGTTCGAGCGCTTTCGTGTGCGGGCCCGCCTCTTCCACGCCGGGCCGCTGTGCGGCGTGACGCAATTCGACGCCCAGCCCGGCCGCAGCTTCCTGCATGTGATGCGCAACGGCGAGATGGAGATCCGCCACGCGGCCGGCAGCGGCCTCGTCGAACGCATCGTCGTCAGCGAGCCCAGCCTGGTCTTCTACCCCCGGCCGCTGGCCCACGACTTCCACAACGCGCCGGCCGAGGGCTCGGACTTCGTCTGCGCGACGCTGGACTTCGACGCCGGCGTGGCCCATCCGCTCGTGCGGGCGCTGCCGCCGCTGGTGGTGCTGCCGCTGGCCCGGGTGGATGGCATCGCCGCGACGCTGGCCCTGCTGTTCGGCGAAGCGGAGCGCGTGCGCTGCGGCCAGCGCCTGCTGGCCGACCGGCTCTTCGAGGTGCTGCTGCTGCAGCTGCTGCGCTGGATGCTGGACCAGCGCGACGCGGTGCTGCCGCTGGGCCTGCTGCGCGGCTTGAGCGACCCGCGCCTGGCCCGCGCGCTGACGGCCCTGCACGCGAGGCCCGGCGTGGTCTGGAGCCTGGAGGGCATGGCGGCCGAGGCCGGCATGTCGCGCAGCCGCTTCGCGCCGGCCTTCAAGGCGGCCGTCGGGCAGACGCCGGCCGACTATCTGTCGCAGTGGCGCCTGGCCATCGCGCGCAGCGAACTGCGCGCCGGCAAGCCGCTCAAGGCCCTGGCCGCGGAACTCGGCTACGCCAACGCGTCGGCGCTGAGCCGGCGCTTCACGCAGCAGACGGGCCAGTCGCCCCGCGCCTGGCTGCAGCGCGACGGGTAGGCGCGGGCCGGGCTGCCTTCCCAGCAGTTGCTGCAAGGCCTTGCCGGCCGCCGACGGGCGCCCTTGGGGAAACGCAGAACAGGATTTCAGTCCAGCGCCGTCCACTCCTCGCGCGCGACCTCGCGGATGCAGCGGATGAAATAGTCCGCCGCACGGGTCAGCAGGCTGTCCTCGTGCACCAGCAGGCTCATGCTCAGGCGCGGCAGGGTCAGCCCCAGCGGCAGGGCGCTGAAGCGCTGGCGCAGTTCGGGCATGCCGATCGCGAACAGCGACCAGAAGAACACGACGTCGTTCTCCATCGCCAGGCTGTGGAACAGGGCCTGCGAGGTGCAGCGCGTCACGCGTGCCGGCGGCGCCAGACCCTCGCGTGCGAACAGCTCGGCCAGCAGGGCCGGGAAGCGGCCGCTGACGTCGGTGTGAATCCACTCGGCGCCCTGCAGCTCGGCGAGGCTGCGGCTGGCGGCCAGCGGGCTGTCGCGGCGCACGCCGAAGGCCGTGGGCAGCGAGAACAGCGGCTCCCAGCGCAGCGTCGTGTCGCCCTGCGGTGCGGTGGTCGAGCCGACGGCGAAGTCCAGCCGGCTGTTGTGCAGGTTCTCGTGGAGCTGCTCGGGCGTGCATTCGACGAAGTCCAGCGCCACCTCGGGCCAGGCCTGGCGGAAGCGGGCAAAGGCCTTGGGCACGATGGTCAGGCCGGCCAGCGGCGTCACGCCGATCACCAGCCGCCCGCCGCGGCGGCCGCGCAACTGCCCCATGTCCTCCTCGGCGCGCTGCAGTTCGCGCACGATGAGCCGCGCCCGCGCCAGCAGCACCTGGCCCTCGGCCGTCAGCACGACGCCACGCGACTGGCGCTGCAGCAGCGGCGTGCCCACCTCGGTCTCCAGGTCGCGCAGCGCGCGGGTGACGGCGGGCTGCGTCAGGTGCAGCGCCCGGGCCGCGGCATGGATGCCGCCGTGGTCGGCCACGGCGACGAGGGCGACGAGCTGATGCTGCTTCAACTGAAACGCACTGATAAATGATGTTTATCAATATAAATGCAATTTGATTGTTGCTTCGCACTGGCTTCATCAGAGTGCGGGTACGCGGCGGCGGCCCGTCCCTGCCTCGCGGCGGGTACCCAATTCGTCCAACCCCGAGCCAAACTCCATGAAAAAGCCTCAAGCCACCCTGGCCACCCTGTGCCTCAGCGCCCTCTTCAGCGCCGCGCAGGCCGAGCCCTATCTGTTCAAGCAGCTGTCCAAATACCCCGAGTACAGCGGCGCGGCCGGCGACAACAAGTTCAGCCTCTACGGCAGCGTCGACGCGGGCCTGAACCTGACCCAGACCGAGCATGCCGCCAGCCTGAAGAAGGAACAGAGCGGCGGCGCCTACACCTCCAAGTTCGGCATCTATGGCCGCGAGGACCTGGGTAGCGGCCTGCGTGCCGAGTTCAACCTCGAGGCCGGCCTGCAGACCGACACCGGCACCGCCAACGCCAGCCAGTTCTGGGACCGCGCGGCCTGGGTGGGCCTGAAGTCCAGGGACTACGGCACGCTGCGCCTGGGCAACCAGCTGGGCGTGAGCCTGCCCCTCTTCGTCGACCCCTTCGGCGTCGTGTCGACGAATTCGATGACCTACTGGCTGGCCAGCGCCATCGTGCAGAAGAGCGCCGTGACGCCGGGCCTGAGCGCGACCAGCCCGGTCGGCACGAACAGCGATCTCGGCAACGGCGCCTCCCAGGTCACGACCCGCGTACCGCGCGCCATCAGCTACACCTCGCCGCGCGTCGCCGGCGTGGACCTGAAGCTGCTCTACGCGCCGGGCGCCAACACGGCCAGCTACAACCGCACCTACAACAAGGGCGTGGTCACGACTCTGATCCACGGCCCCTGGTACGGCGCCGCCAGCTACAACCAGGTCTTCGGCGTGGACACCAGCACGATGAGCGCGGTGCGCACCGACGTCAGCGGCCTGGCCGGCATCTACGACGCGGGCGATCTGGTGCTGTCCGCCGCCGTCAACCGCTCGCAGCTGAAGACGGCCACCGGCGGCCGGGCCGATGTCTATTCCCTGGGCATGATCCTGCCGCAGGAGCGCCACATCTGGCGCCTGTCCCTGGTCTACCGCGATACCCGCGGCGTGCGCAGCAACGTGACCAAGCAGGAGGTGGAGAGCTCGGCGCTGGGCTGGATGGCCGGCTATGACTACGAGTTCTCGCGCAGCGTGGGCCTGTATGCCCGCGCCGGCGTGCTGCGCAACTTCGGCGCCTCGACCGTCGTGCTGAACAACGCCACGCTGCCGCTGCTGCCGGCCAGCAGCAACGCCCAGCCCGGCATCGAGGCGCGCACCGCCTCGCTCGGCATGTTCGTCCACTTCTGAGCCGGGTGATGAGCGCAGCCCCCGCCCGAGGACGCCGCCTGGTGGTGGCCCTGCTGATGGCCGTGATGGTCATCAGCGTGCTGGACAAGTCCATCTTCGCCTTCGCCGGCCCCCAGATCATCGACGAGCTGGGGCTGACGCCGCAGCAGTTCGGCTTCGTGGGCAGCGCCTTCTTTTTCCTATACTCGCTCGCCGGGCTGATCGTCGGCTTCGCGGCCAACCGCTGGGCCTCGCGCTGGATCCTGTCGATCATGTCGCTGGTCTGGATGCTGGCGCAGCTGCTGACCTCCTTCAGCCAGAGCTTCACGGCCCTGGTGGCCAGCCGCATGCTGCTGGGCGCCGGCTGCGGCCCCGGCACGGCCGTGACCCAGCACGCCTGCTTCAAATGGTTCGCGCCGCGCGAGCGCGTGCTGCCCTCGGCGCTGATCCAGGTCGGCCTGATGCTGGGCGCGATCAGCGGCGCGCTGCTGCTGCCGCTGCTGATCCAGCGACTGGGCTGGCGTGCGGCCTATCTGCTGCTGGCCGGCGTCGGCCTGCTGTGGCTGCTGCTGTGGCTGTGGCAGGGGCGCGAGGGCGGCCACGACGACGCGGCCGGCAGCAGCCAGGCGCCGGCGCTCTACCGCCATCTGCTGCGCGACCGCAGCTTCGTCTTCATCACGCTGGCGGGCTTCTGCACCTATCTGCCCAATGCGCTCATCTACAGCTGGGTGCCGGTCTATCTGCAGCGCGGCCTGGGCATGACGCCGATGCAGTCAGGCTATCTGGTGATGGCCGCGACGCTGGGCGTCATCGTGATGAACCTGGTGGTGTCCAGCCTGTCGCAGCGCGCGCTGCAGCGCGGTGCCCGCGTGCGCCGCGCGATGGTCTGGCCGCCCATGCTGGCCTGCATCGCGGCCGGCCTGGCCCTGTCGGCCATCGGCTTCCTGAGCCTGGAGCGGCTACCGCTGCTGCTGCTGTTCGCGCTGGGCAGCGTGCTGGTCAATCTGACGCCGGCCTTCTCCAACACCATCGTCGCCTTCTTCGCGCCGCCGCGCCAGCGCGGCAGCCTGCTGGCCATCCACATCGGCCTGATGACCAGCGCCGGCATGCTGGCGCCGCATCTCGTGGGCCAGGCCGTGGCCTGGCAGGGCGGGCACATCGCCGCCGGCTTCGAGCTCGCGCTGGGCGGCATCGGCCTCGCGCTGATCGCCGGCGGGCTGCTCGGCCTGGCCCTGATCGACCCCGAGCGCAGCCGCCTGCGCCACGTGCCCGAAGCGGCCGAAGCGACGGAGCGGGCTCGATGATGGACCTCGACAGTTTTTCCGGCAGCTATGCCGAGGCGCGCGAGAAGTTCCTGCAGGCCTGCGAGCTGCGCGGCCTCGCCGTGCAGAGCCATGTCCACCCGCTGCGCGGCCGCCAGGGCGAGGAGCTGGCCATCGACGTGGCCCGCCTCGGGGCCGCGGACGCGCGCCATCTGCTCATCGTCAGCAGCGGCTGCCACGGCATCGAGGGCTATTGCGGCTCGGGCCTGCAGGTGGACCTGCTGCGCGATGCATCCTGGCAGGCACGCTGCGAGCGCGCCGGCCTGGCCGTGCTCTACCTGCATGCGCTGAACCCGCATGGCTTCTCGTGGGAGCGCCGCGTCACGCACGAGAACGTCGACCTGAACCGCAATTTCCGCGACTTCGCCGCGCCGCTGCCGGCCAACCCCGACTACCTCGCGCTGGCGCCGCTGCTGCTGCCGCGCCGCTGCCCGCCGACGCTGGGCAGCCAGCTCGGGCTGATGCTGCAACTGGCGCGCAAGGGCCGCCGGCATGTGCAGGCGGCCATCTCGCGCGGCCAGCACGAGGATGCGCGGGGCCTGTTCTTCGCCGGCCACGCGCCGAGCTGGAGCCATCTGCGCCTGCTCGACATCCTGGCCGCCCACGGCCGGCAATGCCGCCGCATGGCCTGGATCGACGTGCACACCGGCCTCGGGCCGCCGGGCGTCGGCGAGCGCATCTACAAGGGCGCGCCGGGGCCGGAGGCCATCGCGCGGGCGCGGCGCTGGTGGGGGCCGCAGGTCACCAGCACGGCCGAGGGCAATTCCTCGTCGGCCCTGCTGGGCGGCACGCTGGATATCGGCGTGATGCGCGCCTGCCCGCAGGCCGAGTACAACGGCCTGACGCTGGAATATGGCACCCTGCCCGGTCGCCAGGTGCTGGACGCGCTGCGCGCCGACCACTGGCTCCACCGCAACCCCGGTGCGGACGAGGCCACCGCTGCCCGCGTGCGCCGGCGCCTGCGCGCGGCCTTCTACGTCGAGACGGCGGCCTGGAAGCAGGCCGTGCTGACCCAGGGCCGCGAGGTCGTGGGCCAGGCGCTGGCCGGGCTGGCGACACCGCTGGACTGAATGGCAACCGACTCCAGCTCCAGATCATTCGACATACGCCGCATTGCCACCGGCTATTCGCCATTGAGATGGCCGGCATACCCCCAAAAATAGCCACGACACTCAAGGCCCGATTCGTTCGAGAAGACCATGCACCGACCGGGACACGACGGCCGGCGGTGGATCCGACTAGATTGCCTGAGTGCCTGCGTCAGTCACAAGCCCGCCCTGGCGGGCTTTCTTGTCGCGGAAGTGCTCGGCCGCCCCGCAATCATTCGCGGGTCAAGGAATTACTCCCCCTTCACGCACCTCTGCCCCATCGCGCCGCAACCCATCTCGCCGCTGTCCTCGTTCCCCGCCACCGCCAAGCCAGCGGCGCGGGCGGCTCCATGCGCTCCGTCATCACGAATAGCGTGCAAGCCGCCATCACGACGATCATGCCGCGCTCCAAGACGAGTGGCGCGAGCATGAGCGGCCAGCAGGCGCCCAGGCACCACAGACCTTGCCCAATACCATAGGCCAGCACAGCACGCGCCGCGGCAGGACCAAAGGCCGGCAGGGACGGACGGCGGTGGCAGCGGTTCAGGCAGGCCTGCTTGGCGGGGGACATTTGCCAAAGCAGCGCCAACGCGAGCGTCCATGGAAGGGCGTTGGCGCTTGCGGCCTTGATGGCCTGTGCGGCGAGCATCAAGGGTAGCCCTGCGACCATCCACACCGTAAGGTAGCTTGCGACGAAGAGGCCGAGCAAGAGCGCGCGACGGTCGGCCAAGCTGCGCAGCCACAAATGACGCACCGGGGCGACGAGCAACAGCGGCGTCATGGTGGCCAGCATGAGCAACCAGTGGAGGGCGAGTTGTCTTTCAGCACCCGCCACGCCGAGCGCCGCAAGCGCGAACATGTCCAGCCCCGCGCTGCATATGCCCAGAGCCAACTCTCCGGCCCCCGAAGCCAGCACCAGCGCCGCTGCAAGGGACAGCAGCGCCAGCGCCAGCGGCGCTCTATCCTTCTTGCAAATAGACACCGATTCGCCCAATGGTGACCTGCGCCTCTTCCGGCAGGGGGTTGCGCGGCACAAGCTGTACGTCCAACTTGCCGGCGTCAAGGTCTTGCGCCTGGTGCAGGACATCGACGATGGAGGAAATGTCGAGCGAGAAGCTCAGACCTTCGCCCGCATGTTCGCCGTCGGTTTCGCTGGCCGCCCGCGCGCCAAAGAGGGCGATGCTGCCGGCCCGCAACTCGGGATGTTTGGCGGGGTCGGCGCCGTGGGGCAGGTTGATGTAGACGGTGAATACCGCGCCATCACGCTTGGCGCGCACGTTCTCCAGGTTCAGATAGACGCGGCCCGGCACAGCCTGTGGCGCAGCGGTCAGCGAAGCGGCTAGCTTCTTCTGGACCGGCGGATGCAGCGTCACGCGCGTGGTGCCTCCCATGCCGGCGAGCCTCAGCTGCGTGTCGCTCGCTCCGAGGAGATTGACGCTGCGGCTCATGGCGTTCACCTTTTTCTGCAACGCCTGGGCCTGCGTCGCGCTAGCTCCCAGGCGCTCGAAGCGCTGGGCCGGCAGTGCAAGACCTGTGGGCAGAGCCAGATTGTCATAGGTGTACTGCAGGTCGGAGAGGTTTTCCATATCGGCTGGGACGTAGGTCCAGGCCGAGCCGTCCGGCAGGGGCATGACAAAGGCTCGCCCGCCATGGCTGCTGGCGGGGCCGCCGAGCCACTTGGGGCTTTTCGGGTCGCCCTGCACATCGGGCACCGATTTCCAGACCTCCCAGAGCCGGTCGACGTTGGCATGGTGCAGCCAGAAGACGGGGTCCAAGCCCGCCGTGTCGGGGTCCGTCATCAAGCCGACCTTGTTGATCCCGCCCACGTTCACATGCACCATGTCGTGTGGCTGGTGCTCCAGCCCGCCATGGGTGCCGCCGCCGTGGGTGAAACGGTCGGTCTCGGGACCGCCAAAGCCTGGCGAACCGCCATCGGCCCCACCGATGAAGGCGAGATCCTTGAACGCCGTGCCCTCTTCCACAGCGTAGGGGCCGGTGAAGTCCACAAACACCTTGCCGTCGTCATTGGGGCCGTAGCGCGCGGCCTCGAATAGCGGATTGTCATTCGCGCCGTCGGGCCACGACTTGGACGCGAATTCGGCAGGCAGTTGATTCTGCCCAGGCTTGAAGTAGTTCCAGTAGGGCAGCATCCAGTTGGCGGGCGCGCCCGGTAGCGTAGCCATGGCCGCGCGCACCACCTTTTCAAAGGCCAGCAGGTAGCCGCGGTGCCAGGGCAGGAAATACCAGCTGCCGTGCTGGCACTGCTTCCAAAACTGTGCTTGATCTGTCTTGGAGGGCAGGTCTGCAGCCTTCGCAGGCTGCCCGGCAGCAGCCCAGGCCGACGCGTTGAATCCATGGATCGCACCATAAAAGCGCCAGCTCAGTCGATCCTTCAACGGACGGGCCTTCATCACTTTCACAGCCCGTGCATACCAAAGAATCTCTGGCGCCCACGGTGTGCCCAGTTCCCACACGTTCTTCCGCACATTGGCCATAACGTCTCCTTCAGGTGGCTCGGAGCGTCGGCAAGTATGGGCAGGCACGCTGGCACCCACATCATTAGAAATGCGGAGGGTGCGACGTCAGATGGCCACTGTGAAGCTGCGCTTCAGCCGGTGTCCCACAGAGCGCCGCCCGGTGGCGACGCGGTTGCCCTCATCCCGCCAAGCGTTCCAAGTAGTCGGCCCAGATGTCCATCATCTGCCTGCGCTGATCCATGAACTCGGCTCGGTCGTACGCCATTCCCAACGGACCAGACTTGCCGGCAATGCCGTTCTCCGGACGGTCTGACTTGCGCCCCGTGTCCCGAAAGCCTGGGCCAGGCGGCCGGGGAACTGGGGATCTGCCGACATGGTCATCAAAAAGCTGTCCGAACATCCCGGCACTATCCGCCTCGCTCGACGGCTTCATGGCGTCGGGAGCCAACGGGAAAGCGCAGAGGGAAAAGTCGCTGCAGAACAGCGGTAAATCGCGGGTCACCGCGACGTACGGCAGAAATGAAATAGGCCACCTTGCGGTGGCCTAAGTGCTTGATTGACAAGCTGTCTTGGCGGAGAGGGAGGGATTCGAACCCTCGGTACGGGGATACCGTACGCCTGATTTCGAGTCAGGTACATTCGACCACTCTGCCACCTCTCCTGATTCGGTGCGCTTTGGTGCGAGTGAAGCCGACCATTATAGCCAGCTTTTCGTCCCCGCCATCAACTCAGGCGCGCAGCGTGTCGTGCCGCCCATGCAGGGGCGCAGTGCCTCGGGCACGGTGATGCTGCCATCGGCGTTCTGGCAGTTCTGGCTGCGGCCCCCGCTGCGCTTAACTTCGCTGCGCGAAGTTAGCCTGCGCCCAAACTCTCAGCGCGTCGGTGCAAGCACCGACACTCCGCCCATGTATGGGCGGAGCACTTCCGGCACCTCGACGCTGCCGTCGGCTCGCTGATAGTTTTCCAGCACTGCCACCAGCGTGCGGCCCACGGCCAGGCCGGAGCCGTTCAGCGTGTGCACCAATTCGTTCTTGCCCTGGGCATTCTTGAAGCGCGCCTGCATGCGGCGGGCCTGGAAGGCGCCCATGTTCGAGCAGGAGCTGATCTCGCGGTAGGTGTTCTGCGCCGGCAGCCACACCTCGAGGTCGTAGGTCTTGGTCGAGCCGAAGCCCATGTCGCCGCTGCACAGCAGCATGGTGCGGTAGGGCAGGCCGAGCTTCTGCAGCACTGCTTCGGCGTGGCCGGTCATCTCCTCCAGCGCGGCCATGCTGTGCTCGGGCTGCTCGATGCGGACCATCTCGACCTTGTCGAACTGGTGCTGGCGGATCATGCCGCGGGTGTCGCGGCCGGCCGAGCCCGCCTCCGAGCGGAAGCACGGGCTGTGGGCGGTCAACTTGACCGGCAGGTCCTCGGCCTTGAGCACGCTGTCGCGCACGGTGTTGGTCAGCGAGATTTCCGAGGTCGAGATCAGGTACTGCTCGCCCTGCTCGTCGTCGCCGCCACGCAGCACCCAGAACATGTCTTCCTTGAACTTGGGCAGTTGGCCCGTGCCCTCGAGGATCTCGCGGTTGACGATGTAGGGCGTGTAGCACTCGGTGTAGCCGTGCTCCGTCGTCTGCACGTCGAGCATGAACTGCGCGAGCGCGCGGTGCAGACGGGCGACGGGGCCCTTCAGGAAGCTGAAGCGCGAGCCCGACAGCTTGGCGCCGGTCTCGAAGTCCAGGCCCAGCGGCGCGCCGAGGTCGACATGGTCCTTGACGTCGAAGTCGAACGTGCGCGGCTGGCCCCAGCGGCGCACCTCGACGTTGCCGGCCTCGTCCGCGCCGGCCGGCACGCTGGCGTCGGGCAGGTTGGGCACGCCCATCAGCATGTCGTTCAGCTCGTGCTGGATGGCTTCCAGGCGCTCGGCGCCGGCCTTCAGCTCGTCGGCAATGCCGCCGACCTCGACCATCAGCGCCGAGGCGTCTTCGCCCTTGCCCTTGGCCATGCCGATCTGCTTGGACAGCGCATTGCGGCGGGCCTGCAGTTCCTCGGTGCGGGTCTGCACGCCACGGCGGGAGGCTTCGAGCGCCTTGAAGCGCTCCACGTCGAGGAAGGTCTGGGGGTTCTTGCGCGCGTTCAGGCGCTCGATGACGGCATCGAGGTCCTTGCGCAGTTGGGTGATGTCGAGCATGGGAATCAACCTTCAGGAATCGGATACGAAAGCGGCGCCGATGTCAGGCGCCGCCGGATGCGTGTGGCATCGGCATCAAGATCGGGAGGAACTCACCTCGGCCATGGACTTGTCGCCCAGACCCATGGGCAGCGGAAAGCGCACATGCTCTTCCACGCCGGGAAGGCTGCGCACGGTCGTCGCGCCGAACTCGCGCAGCCGGTCGATGACGGCCTGCACCAGCACGTCGGGCGCCGACGCGCCGGCCGTCAGGCCCACGCGCGGGCGGTTCTCCAGCCATTCGGGCTTGAGGTCTTCGGCGGCATCGACCATGTAGCCCGGGGTGCCCAGGCGCTCGGCCAGCTCGCGCAGGCGGTTGCTGTTGGAACTGGTCGGGCTGCCGACGACGATGACGACGTCCACCTGCGGCGCCAGCAGCTTGACGGCGTCCTGGCGGTTCTGCGTGGCGTAGCAGATGTCCTGCTTCTTGGGCTCGCGCACCTGCGGGAACACGCGCTTCACCTCGGCGAGGATCTCGGCCGCGTCGTCCACGCTCAGCGTCGTCTGCGTGACGACCGCCAGCTTGCTCGGGTCGTTGACCTGGACCTTGGCCACGTCCTCGACTTCCTCCACGAGGTAGATCCCGTCGGACAGCTGGCCCATCGTGCCCTCGACCTCGGGGTGGCCCTTGTGGCCGATCATGATGAACTCGAAGCCCTCGCGGTGCAGCTTGGCCACCTCGACGTGGACCTTGGTCACCAGCGGGCAGGTCGCGTCGAACACGTTGAAGCCGCGCGCGGCGGCCTCGCGGCGCACCTCCTGGCTGACGCCGTGGGCGCTGAACACCAGCGTCGCGCCGGCCGGCACCTCGGCCAGATCCTCGATGAAGATGGCGCCGCGCGACTTCAGATCGTTGACGACATAGGTGTTGTGCACGATCTCGTGGCGCACATAGATGGGCGCGCCGAACTTGAGCAGCGCGCGCTCGACGATCTCGATGGCGCGGTCCACGCCGGCGCAGAAGCCGCGCGGCTCGGCCAGCAGCACTTCCTGGGTTTGCTGGGCAACGCTCATCACAGCACCCCTATCACTTGGACTTCGAAACTGACCGGCTGGCCGGCGAGCGGGTGGTTGAAGTCGAACAGCAGCGCCTCCTCGCCCAGCTCGCGCACGACGCCGGCATAGCCGCCCTGCCCGTCCGGGCCGGGGAACTGCACGACGTCGCCGACGTGGTAGACCTCGTCCGGGTCGCCCAGCTGGCGCAGCAGCGCCAGCTTCACGCGCTGCAGCAGCTCGGGGTTGCGGTCGCCAAAGGCCTCGCCCGGCGCCAGCTCGAAGCGCTCGTGCGCGCCCTCGGGCAGGCCGATCAGGCGCGCCTCGATGGCCGGCGACAGCTGGCCCGCGCCGAGCGACAGCGTGGCGGGCAAGGCACCGAAGGTATTGACGATGTCGGCACCGTCCGGGCCCGTGAGCCGGTAATGCAGGGTCAGGAAGGACCCGGCCTGGATGGGGTTCATGCGAGGAAGAGGCAAACGCTTGGCTAGACTGCGGCCGATTTTATGTCGCTGACCCACCTGCCCCCTGAAGCCCGACCGCGGGAGAAGCTGCTCGCCCGCGGCCCGCAGGCGCTGGCGGACGCCGAGCTGCTGGCCCTGCTGCTGCGCACCGGCATCCAGGGCACGCCGGTGCTGCAGCTGGCCCAGAGCCTGCTGGACCGCTTCGGCGGCTGGGCCGGGCTGCTGGCCGCCGACGTGCAGGACCTGGGCAAGGTCAAGGGCCTGGGGCCGGCCAAGCGCGCCGAGATCGCCGCCGTGCTGGAGATCGCGCGGCGCTCGCTGAACCAGCGGCTCGCCGAGAAGCCGGCGCTGAACGACATCGACACGGTCAAGACCTATCTGCGCCTGCAACTGGGCGGCCTGGGCCACGAGGTCTTCGCCGTGCTCTTCCTGGACGCGCAGCTGAAGCTGATTGCGATGGAGACGCTGTTCCAGGGCTCGCTGACGTCCACGACGGTGCATCCGCGCGAGGTCGTCAAGCGCGCGCTGGCGCTGGGCGCGGCGGCGGCCATCCTGGCCCACAACCACCCCAGCGGCCATGCCGAACCGTCCAAGGCCGACGAGCTGCTGACCCGCCAGCTCGGCCAGGCGCTGGCGCTGGTGGATGTGCGCGTCGTCGACCACCTCGTCGTCGGTGCCGGCGAGGTCGTGTCCCTGGCCGAGCGGGGGCTGATGTGAGCAAGGTGGCTCGCAGCTTCGCCGACCTGAAGCCGCTGGCCCGCGAGCTGGCCAGCGCGCGGCTGGCGGCCGAACTGGAGCGCGAGCGCCGTGCCGCCGCGGCCCGGCTGGCCGAGCAGGAAAGGCGTGCCTTCGAGCTGAGCGTCGGCCCCGTGACGCCGCTGCGCCGCGTGGACCGCGTGCTGCACGAGCGCCAGCAGCCCGCCCCAGAGCCGCGCCAGCGCGAGGCCGACGAGCGCGCCGTGCTGCTGCAGGCGCTGTCGGACGAGATCGACATCGACACGCTGCTGGACACCGACGAGACCCTGTCCTTCCGCCGCGAGGGCATCGCCGTCGAAGTCGTGCGCAAGCTGCGCCGCGGCCACTGGGCGCTGCAGGCCCAGCTGGACCTGCACGGCCTGCGCCGCGACGCGGCGCGCGAGGCGCTGGGCCTGTTCATCCACGACAGCGTCCGGCGCGGCCTGCGCTGCGTGCGCGTCGTGCACGGCAAGGGCCATGGCTCGCCGGGCCGCGAGCCGGTGCTCAAGGGCCGCGTGCGGCGCTGGCTGGTGCAGAAGAACGAGGTGCTGGCCTTCGTGCAGGCACGCGCCAGCGATGGCGGCGCCGGTGCGCTGATGGTGCTGCTGGCCGGCTGAAGTCAGCCGCCGACGTTGCGCATCCAGTCGGCGGTGCCCGCGAAGGACTCGGCCAGGCGCGCCTGCAGGGCCGGGTCCACATCTACTTCCTGCATCGCCTGGCCCATGCAGGCCTGCCACTGGTCGCGCTCGGCGATGCCGATGCGAAACGGCAGATGCCGCGCGCGCAACCGCGGGTGGCCGAAGCGGCTGATGTAGTGGTCGGGCCCGCCCAGCCAGCCGCACAGGAACCAGAACAGCTTGTCGCGCGCGCTGTCCAGGCTGTCGCCATGGGCCGCGCGCAGCTTCGCGTAGGCCGGCTCCAGGTCCATCAGGTCGTAGAAGCGGTCGACGAGTTCGCGCACGCGCGCCTCGCCGCCGATCCACTCGAAGGCGGTGGCGGCGTTCACATCCATAGGCGCTGGCAGTTGCGGGCCGAGCGCAGGGCCGCTCCCAAGCCGGCCCGCGTGAGGCGATGTGTTCGCGGCTCGATGCCGCGAACATCGCCGTCCCCACGGGGGACCGACCAGGGGCGCCCGCGTTCAGCGAGGCGAGACTGGGCGAGGGGCGTCAGTTCAGCCAAGGAGTTTGGAGGCCAGGGCCTTGATGGCCTGGGCCGCGTCGCAGCCGGGGTAGTGCTCCAGCATCAGCTGGCGCTTCAGCACGGCCTGCTTGACGGCCGGGTCGGCCTTGACCTCGGCGAGCAGTTCGAGCCGGAAGCCCTGGCCCGGCACCGGGCCGACGAAGCGCTGCAGCACCTGCTGCAGTTGGCCGCAGATCAGCTTGCCCTCGCCGACGCGGTTGGCCTGGTTGACGAGCAGGCCCACCTGGCGGCGCTCCTGCTGCGTGGCCAGCACCTTGATGGTGGCGTAGGCGTCGGTGAGGGACGTGGGCTCGGGCGTCGCGACGACGAGCACGTCGGTCGCCAGCGAGATCGCGTACAGCACGACATCGGAAATGCCGGCGCCGGTGTCGAGCAGCACCCAGTCGAAGCGCGGCTTGACGAGGTCGATGATGTGCAGCAGCTTGTCGCGCACCTCGGGCGTCAGGCGCGAATACTCGACCATGCCGGAGCCGGCCAGCAGCACGGAGAAGCCGCCGGGCGCGGGCAGGATGGCCTGTTCCAGCGTGGCCTTCTCGGTGAAGACGTCGTGCAGCGTCAGCTTGGGGTGCAGGTTGAGCACCACGTCGAGGTTGGCGAGGCCGAGGTCGGCGTCCAGCACCAGCACCTTCTGGCCGCGCGCAGCCAGAGCCGCGGCGAGGTTGGCGGTGACGAAGGTCTTGCCGACGCCGCCCTTGCCGCTGGTGACGGCGAGCGTGTGGGCACCGCTGCGCGCGGGGCGCGGCGGTTGGGCCGGCTGGGCCGGCGACGAGGCGGAAGCAGCAGGATCGGAGGTCGTGCTCATGGGCTGTCCTGTTGCAGGTCTGAATTCAGCGGAGAAAACAGCATGCCCTTTTCTTCGGCGCTGACCAGGGAGTCGATCTGGGGTTCGAGGCAGGCGCGGTTGCGGCCCTCGGCCTTGGCGCGGTAGAGCTGGCGGTCGGCCCGCTCCGTCCACAGCAGCGCCGACGAACGCACCCACGGCGGCGCGAACGCACCGCCCAGGCTGACGGTGACGCCGAGCATCTGCCCGGGCCCGACCTCGATGCTGAGCTCGGAGACGCGCTCGCGCACCCGCTCGGCCACGGCCAGGCCCACATGCGTCGCGCAATTGGGCAGGATGATGGCGAACTCCTCGCCACCGACGCGGGCGACGAGGTCCATCGGCCGCACGGTCTGCGCGACGGCACCGGCCACAGCGCGGATGACCTGGTCGCCGACGCCGTGGCCGTGGGTGTCGTTGACGGCCTTGAAATGGTCGATGTCCAGCATCAGCAGCAGGGCCGGCTCACCGGCGCGTGCGACGCGGTCGACCTCGCGGGACAGGGCCATCTCGAAGCTGCGGCGGTTCACGAGGCCGGTCAGCGCGTCCCTGCTGGACAGGTCACACAGCGCGTTCAGCACGGCCTGCAGCCACGGGGCGCTGTGCGGGGCCTCGTCCGGCAGCAGGGCCCCGGCCTGCTGCAGCAGTTGCAGAGCCTGATCCAGATCGAGCCGGTGGGCATCGATCATCAGGGGAGCGGGCGGGCGGTGTTCCAAAGGCTGCGGGCGGGACGGATGAAAGTGGGGCGCGGTTCCAAGGCAGTCTAGCAGCGGGCCGCGCCGGCCCAGGCCGTGAAACAGGCACGTTCCCGCGGGCTGTTTGCACTATGCTGGGCCGGACAGGGGCCGGACGAACGGCCCGCGGTGCAGAATCTGTGCGCCAACGCCAGAACTGCTGCGGGCACCAACAAATCTGATTATTGAGACATGCCCGCACCCGACCTCGCCCACGGCGGCGACTCCGTCGATCACGAGTTCAGCTTCAGCAAGGCCGATTTCGACCGCGTGCGCGAGCTGATCTACAAGCATGCCGGCATCAGCCTGCACGACGGCAAGCATGCGATGGTCTACAGCCGGCTGTCGCGCCGGCTGCGCGAGACCGGGCACAAGAGCTTCGCGAGCTATCTGCAGTGGCTGGAATCGTCGAGCGGCCCGTCGGGCGCCGTCGAGTGGCAGGAGTTCGTCAACTGCCTGACGACCAACCTGACCTCCTTCTTCCGCGAGGAACATCACTTCCACGCGCTGAAGGAAGACCTCCGGCCCTTCGCCGGCAAGCCCGTGCGCATCTGGTGCTGCGCGGCCTCGACCGGCGAGGAGCCCTATTCCATCCTGATGACCTGCAGCGAGGCCCTCGGGCCCGGCGCCTCGGTGCAGCTGGTCGCGAGCGACATCGACACCCATGTGCTGGCCACGGCCAAGCGCGGCGTCTACAACGCCGACTCCCGCGGCCTGGACGCGACGCGGCTGAAGAACTTCTTCATGCGCGGCACGGGCGCCAATGCCGGCAAGATCCGCGTGAAGCCCGAGCTGCAGCGCTGGGTCGAGTTCCGCGCGCTGAACCTGATGGACCAGCAGTGGCAGCTCGGCGACCCCTTCCACATGGTGTTCTGCCGCAACGTGATGATCTATTTCGATGCCACCACGCAGCGCAAGGTGCTGGAGCGCATCCATCGCGTCATGCGCCCGGGCGGCCTGCTCTTCGTCGGCCACTCCGAGAACTTCACCGAATCGCGCGACCTGTTCAAGCTGCGCGGCAAGACGATCTACGAACGGGTCTGATCCATGAGTACGCCCCTCGCCTCTGCATCGACCCTCGGTAACCCCGCCGCGCTCGCCAAGGTCAACCAGCTCAAGGCCCAGCCGCGCAAGCAGGGCGAGGCCGCGTTCTTCTTCTACGACGCGCATTTCAAGAACGCCGCCGTCAAGATCCTGCCGGGCGAATATTTCGTCGACCAGGAGGACCTGCTCGTCATGACGACGCTGGGCTCCTGCATCGCGGCCTGCCTGTGGGACCGCGTCGCCAGGATCGGCGGCATGAACCACTTCATGCTGCCCGAGGGCAATGGCGACTCGGGCCGCTATGGCAGCTTCGCGATGGAGCTGCTGATCAACGAGATGATGAAGCGCGGCGCCAGCAAGGCGCGCATGGAGGCCAAGATCTTCGGCGGCGGCGCCGTCATCTCGGGCATGAACTCGCTCAACGTCGGCGAGCGCAACACCAACTTCGTCATCGACTACCTGAAGCTGGAGCGCATTCCCATCGTGTCCAAGGACGTGATGGACGTCTACCCGCGCAAGGTCTGCTTCCTGCCGGCCAGCGGCAAGGCCATGGTCAAGCGCCTCGCGCCGACGAATACCGACGCGCTGGTCCAGCAGGACCGCGCCGCCATCCAGAAGGTGCAGCCCGTCGCCAGCAGCGGCGGCTCCATCGACCTGTTCTAAGGAGACGCCCATGGCCAAGACCAAGGTCGTGGTGGTGGACGATTCGGCGCTGGTGCGCTCCATCCTCACCGAGATCATCAACCGCCAGCCCGACATGGAATGCATCGGCGCGGCGTCCGACCCGCTGGTCGCCCGCGAGATGATCCGCAGCCTCAACCCCGACGTCATCACGCTGGACGTCGAGATGCCGCGCATGGACGGGCTGGATTTCCTGTCGCGCCTGATGCGGCTGCGGCCGATGCCGGTGGTGATGGTGTCCACGCTGACCGAGCGCGGTGCCGAGGTCACGCTGAAGGCGCTGGAGCTGGGCGCGATCGACTTCGTCGCCAAGCCCAAGATCGGCGTGGCCGACGGCATCCGCCAGCTGGCCCAGGACATCACGGACAAGATCCGCATCGCGTCCAAGGCCCACATCCGCCGCGCACCCGCCGCGCCGGCGCCGGGAGCGCCCGCCGCGCCGGCCAGGGCCGTCACGATGGCCAGCCTGGGCAAGGCCTCGACCGAGAAGATCCTCTTCATCGGCGCGTCCACCGGCGGCACCGAGGCGACCAAGGACGTGCTCGTCAACCTGCCGGCCGACAGCCCCGCGGTCGTCATCACCCAGCACATGCCGCCCGGCTTCACGAAGAGCTATGCGGCGCGGCTGGACGGCCTGTGCAAGATCCGCGTGAAGGAGGCCCAGGACGGCGAACGCATCCTGCCCGGCCACGGCTATATCGCGCCAGGCGGCCTGCACCTGACCGTGGAGCGCAGCGGCGCCAACTACATCGCCCGCGTGCAGGACGGCGAACCCATCAACCGCCACAAGCCGTCGGTGGAGGCGCTGTTCCTGTCGGCCGCCAAGGTCGTCGGCCCGAACGCGATCGGCATCATGCTGACCGGCATGGGCGCCGACGGCGCCCGCGCGATGAAGGTCATGAAGGACGCCGGCGCCTACAACTACTGCCAGGACGAGGCCAGCTGCGTCGTCTTCGGCATGCCGCGCGAGGCCATTGCGGCCGGCGCGGCCGACGAGGTGCTGCCGCTGAACCAGATCGCCGCCAAGGTACTGGAGCGCCTGCGCGCGACGGCCGGCCTGTCGATCAACCGCGTCTGATCAGCGGCTCACAGAAACAGCTGCTGCAGATCGCTGAGGAAGTCGAAGCCGCGCTCGGTCGGCCGGATGCGCGCCGGGTCGGCCGCGAGCAGGCCGCGGGCGCGCGCCGTCTCCAGCGCGCTGGCGATGCTGGACGGCGGCAGGCCGGTGCGCTCCAGGTACTGCACCAGCGCTACGCCCTCCTTCAGCCGCAGCGCGTTCAGCATGAACTCGAAGGGCAGATCCTTGCGCGCGACCTCGTGCTCGTTGCTGACCTTGTCGGCCTGGGCCATGAAGGCCGCCGGCTCGCGCCAGCGCACCTGGCGCAGCACGCGGTTCGGGAAGCTGAGCTTGCTGTGCGCGCCAGCGCCGATGCCGAGGTAGTCGCCGAACTGCCAGTAGTTCAGGTTGTGCGCGCAGCGGTGGCCGTCGCGGGCGAAGGCCGAGACCTCGTAGCGCGACAGGCCTGCGGCGCTGGTCTTGCGTGCGATCCGGTCCAGCATGTCGCTGGCGAGGTCGGGGTCGGGCAGGCCGGCCGGCGTGCGCGTCGCGAACACCGTGTTGGGCTCGATGGTCAGGTGGTAGATGGACAGATGGGGCGGCTTGAAAGCGAGCGCCGTGTCCAGCTCAAGCGCCAGGTCGTCCAGCGTCTGGCCGGGCAGCGCATACATCAGGTCGAGGTTGAAGGTCTCGAAGGCCGACGCCGCCTCGGCCAGGGCCTCGCGCGCCTGGCCGGCGCTGTGCACGCGGCCGAGCTTCTTCAACTGCGCGTCGTCGAAGCTCTGTACCCCCACCGACAGCCGCGTGACGCCGGCCTCGCGAAAGCCCCGGAAGCGCTCGCGCTCGAAGGTGCCGGGGTTGGCCTCCAGCGTGATCTCGCAGCCGGCCTCCAGCGGCAGGCGGGCGCGGACGTCGGAGATCAGCTGCGCGATCTGCCCAGGGTCGAACAGGCTGGGCGTGCCGCCGCCGATGAAGATGCTGACGACCGGCCGGCCCCAGATCAGCGGCAGCGCCGCCTCCAGATCGGTACGCAGCGCGGCGAGATAGGCCGCGGCCGTGTCGGCCGCCAGTGCCCCATCCTTGACTTCGTGCGAGTTGAAATCGCAGTAGGGGCATTTGCGCAGGCACCAGGGCAGGTGCACATAGAGCGCCAGCGGCGGCAGCGCGGGCAGCTGCAGCGTGCCCGGGCGCATCAAATTCAAGAGATCAGCCAAGCTTCCAGACCTCGCGCATCTGGCGCACAAGTTCTCCGGCAGCCAGCGCACGGTGGCTGTGGATGTTCTTCTCGCCGGCGCCGAGTTCGGCCACGGCGCGGCACAGCGGCGGGATGAACATCAGCGGGTCGTAGCCGAAGCCGCCGGTGCCGCGCGGCGCGGTCAGGATGCGGCCGGGCCAGCGGCCCATCGCGACCAGCGGCTCGGGGTCGGCCGCGCCGCGCACGGCCACCAGCGCGCAGACGAAGCGGGCTGTGCGGTCCTCGCGGCCGGCCAGTTCGCGCAGCAGGCGCTCGTTGTTGGCCGCGTCGCCCTTCTCGCCGCCGGCGTCCAGCGCATAGCGGGCCGAGCGCACGCCGGGCGCACCGCCCAGCGCGTCGACGCTCAGGCCCGAGTCGTCGGCCAGGGCCGGCAGGCCGCTGGCGCGGGCCGCATGGCGGGCCTTGGCCAGCGCGTTCTCGGCAAAGGTCTCGAAGGGTTCCTCGGCCTCCGCGATGCCGAGGCTGCCCTGGGCGACCAGTTCGACGCCGAGCGGCGCGAACAGCGCCTGCAGCTCGACGAGCTTCTTCGCGTTGTTGGAGGCGAGGACGAGCTTCATGCCTGCTTCTGCAATTCGAGCAACTCGCCGATGCCCTTGTCGGCCAGATCCAGCAACGCGCTCATCTCGTCGCGCGTGAAGACGACGCCCTCGGCCGTGCCCTGCAGCTCGACGAAGCCGCCGGCGCCGGTCATGACGACGTTCATGTCGGTGTCGCAGGCCGAATCCTCGATGTATTCCAGGTCGAGCAGCGGCACGCCGTCGACGAGGCCGACCGAGATCGCGGCGACCGCGTCCTTGATCGGCGACGCGGCGATCCTGCCGTCGGCCAGCAGCCTGTCCACCGCATCGCGGGCCGCGACGAAGGCGCCGGTGATGGCGGCCGTGCGCGTGCCGCCGTCGGCCTGCAGCACGTCGCAGTCCAGCGTGATCGTGCGCTCGCCGAGAAGCGCGAGGTCGAACACGGCGCGCAGCGAGCGGCCGATGAGGCGCTGGATCTCCTGCGTGCGCCCGCTCTGCTTGCCCTTGGCGGCCTCGCGGTCGCCGCGCGTGTGGGTGGCGCGCGGCAGCATGCCGTACTCGGCCGTCACCCAGCCCTCGCCCGAGCCGCGCTTGTGCGGCGGCACGCGCTCCTCGACCGAGGCGGTGCAGAGCACCTTGGTGGCGCCGAACTCGATCAGCACCGAACCCTCGGCGTGGACGGTGTAGTTGCGGGTGATGCGCACCGGGCGCAATTGATTGGCAGCGCGGCCCGCGCTGCGCGTGAAGGTCTTGGTCATGGCGGAAAGAAGGTTAGCGGCGGTTGACGCCGCGGCCGGATTGGCGGATGACTTCGTTGATCTCGCGCACGGCGCGCTCGATCTCCTCGTCGTCCATGGCGGCAACGAGGTCGACGTCCAGCGCCCCCTGGATGGTGGACGCGAAGCCGGAGTTGCCGAGGTTCTGCGTCGTCTCGCCGGCGGGGTCGCCCTCGCCTTCCCACTCGACGGCGAGCACGGTCACGTTGTCGCTGCGCGCCCCGCCGCGGCGCAGCGCCTCTTCGACGAGCTCGGGGGCGGCCTCGGAGATGGCCTGGTCGGCCATGTGCTGGACGATCTCGTGGTCCTCGACGCTGCCCCACAGCCCGTCGGAGCACAGCAGCAGGCGGTCCGAGGACTCCAGCGTCAGCGGCCCCTGGCAGTCCACCATCGGCTTGCCGGGGCTGCCCAGGCAGGTGAAGAGCACGTTGCGGTTGAAGGGCTCGTTGCCCGGCCCGACGCGGCCCAGCGCCTCCTGCAGCTCGGAGTAGGAATGGTCGCGCGTGCGGGCGATCAGCTTGCCGTCGCGCACGAGGTAGAGGCGCGAATCGCCGCAGTGCGCCCACCAGGCCTGGTTGCCCTGCAGGATGCAGGCGACGACGGTGGTGCGGGGCGTGTCGGCCAGGCCCTTGCTGGCCGCGTAGCGCAGCAGCTGCCGGTGGGCGATGACGATGGTTTCCTGCAGGAAGCGCTGCGGGTCGTCGAGCACCGGCCGGGCGTCCTGCTGGAACAGCGCGGCCAGGGTCTGCAGCGCGATCTGGGCCGCGACCTCGCCTTCGGGGTGGCCGCCCATGCCGTCCGCCAGCGCGAACAGGCCGGCCTCCCGCGTGAAGCAATAGCCCATGCGGTCTTCATTGGTCTCGCGGCCGCCGCGGCGGCTGACCTGGAAGACGCTGAACCTCACGCCAAGGCTCCCGACGGGCCGCCCCTAGGGCAGCCTTGCGCCCCCTCGGGGGGCAGTGAGCGAACGCGAACGTGGGGGTTCAAGCTTTCGCTCCGGACTTCAGGTTTTCGAGCTGCAGCTTGAGCCTTTCGCTGAACGACAGCTTGGTGTAGCGCCTCTCGGTCTCGCGGGCGAGTTCCTTCTGCAGCGCGAACACGCTCTGCGGCCGGGCCAGCGGGTCCAGCGACATGCACCACTCGGTCACTTCGAGCAGGTTGTCGGAATAGACATTGCGCAGCCGGCTCAGGCTCAGGTTCAGGCGGTCCTTCTCCAGGCGCTGCGGCGCGTCGTTGGGCGGGTAGCCCTGCATGCAGGCATAGATGCAGGCACCGATGGCGTAGATGTCGGTCCAGGGGCCGAGCGAGCCGTCGCGGCGGTACATCTCCGGCGCGGCGAAGCCCGGCGTGTACATCGGGCGGATGAAGTTGCCTTCCTTGCTCAGCACCTCGCGCGCGGCGCCGAAGTCCAGCAGCACGGCCTTGTTGTCGTTGGTGATGAAGATRTTGGCCGGCTTGATGTCCAGGTGCAGCATCTTGTGCTGATGCACGATGCGCAGGCCGCGCAGGATCTCGTCGAACAGGCTGCGGATGGTCGACTCGCGGAAGACCTTGTCGCGCTTCATGTCGCGCGCGGTCACGATGAAGTCCTGCAGGGTGTCGCCCTGCAGATAGTTCATGACCATGTAGACGGTCTCGTTCTCGCGCAGGAAGTTCAGCACCGAGACGACGCTGGGATGCGAGATCTGCGCGAGCGAGCGACCTTCCTCGAAGAAGCTCTTCAGCCCGAGCCGGTAGAGCGGCTGCTTCTCGGGCTTCACGCGGGGCGTCAGTTCCCCCGGCGAACGCTCGGCCAGCGACGAGGGCAGGTATTCCTTCAGCGCGACCAGATGGTGGTCGGGGTCCTCGGCGAGGTAGACCACGCCGAAACCGCCCGCCGCCAGCCGCTTGATGATCTGGTAGCCCCCAACCACCGTGCCTGCGGGCAAGGGCGCCGGCTTCGGCTTGGACATAATCGCGCTAAATCTCTTAGTTAACGTCTGTTTTTACGAGTGCGAAATGCCAGTCTACAGCATGACCGGGTACGCCAATTCCCTGGCACAACCCCCTAAGGCCGACGATGGCAGCAGCACGATCCCGGCAAGTGTCAGCGTCGAATTGCGGTCGGTCAACGGCCGTTTCCTGGACCTGTCCATGCGCATGCCCGAGGAGCTGCGCGGCCTGGAGCCTCAGCTGCGCGAGCTGGTCGCCGCCCGCTTCAAACGCGGCAAGATCGAGCTGCGCATCAACACCCAGCGCGAGGCCGACGGCGGCTGGCCCCAGCCTCAGCCCGAGCAGCTCAACCGCCTGGCCAACCTGGAAGCCAAGGTGCGCGCCTGGCTGCCCCAGGCCGCGCCGCTGTCCGTCCATGAGGCGCTGAACTGGTGCAAGAGCGGCGGCAGCGCGCCGGCCCAGCTCGACGCCACGACGCTGGAGGCGGCCCGCGCCTGCGTCGACGGCCTGACCGAGTCCCGCGAGCGCGAGGGCGAGAAGCTGGTCGCCATCCTGATGGAGCGCATCGCCCGGCTGCGTACGCTGGCCGACGAGGCCGAACCCCTGCTGCCGGCCGTGGTCGCTCGGCAGCAGCAGCGCTTCCTGGAGCGCTGGCAAGAGGCGCTGGCCGCCACGGGCGCGCAGTCCAGCGTGCCTCAGGAAGCCCTGCAGGAGCGCGCGCTGAACGAAGCCGCGGCGTTTGCGATCCGCATCGACGTGGCCGAGGAACTGGCGCGGCTGCGCGCCCACCTCGACGAACTGAGCCGGCTGCTGAAGAAGGGCGGCGAGCTCGGCAAGCGCCTGGATTTCCTGATCCAGGAACTGCACCGCGAAGCCAACACCCTGGGCTCCAAGTCCGCGGCGCTGGAGCTGACGAACATCTCTGTCGAAATGAAGGTCGCCATCGAGCAGATGCGCGAGCAGGTGCAGAACATTGAATGAGTGTCCCACGGCGTCTCGCGCCGTCCCGTAGTTCGATGTTCTGTGCAAGCCCCCTTCGGTAGTCAATGTGCACAGCGTCCCAGGCCGTCTCACTGAAGCGCACGCGATCTGTGGGGTGAACTGTCGGTAGCATGCGCTACACAGCTTTTGCGCCCCAGTCCTGGAAGCCGAGGGCGTTGAGCTTCGCGAGCAGGGCGTCGAATTGCTCCTGGGTCGGATTGCCGAGCGGGAGGCGCGCAGGGCCGACAGGTACACCGAGGTGGGTCATGAGTTTCTTGGCCGCGCCGAGGAAGCCGATGGACGCGATGGCGTCGATCATCGCGATCGAGAGCGATTGCAGGCGCCGCGCTTCGGCGAGGTCGCCGCGCTCGAAGGCGGCGATGAGGTCGGTGTAGAGCTTCGGCGCCCAGTTGTAGGTCGAGCCGACGCCGCCTTTCGCGCCGGTGGCGAGGGCGGCGAGGATCGTTTCATCGACGCCCCACGGAACGTCGAATCCGTCGCCGGCGACATCGAGGGTGCGGCGATACGAAACGAGGTCGGGGTTGGTGAATTTGATCCCCGCGAACGTCGGGATACGGGCGGGCGCTTCGGCCAGAAACTGGTGCATCGGCAGGTTGACGCCGGTGAGCACGGGAATGTCGTAGTAGTAAAAGGGCGTCTTCGGCGCAGCGGCGGCGATGGCGGCGCAGCAATCGATGAGTGCGCCGAGATCGCCAGGCTTGTAGTAGGACGGCGCGAGCGCGCTGATGCCGTCGAGGCCGAGTTCCTCCGCTTTGAGCGCGAGGGCTTTGGCATCTTCGACGCAGTTGCCGCCGACGTGGGCGATGCCCGCGACGCCGAGCGAGAGGTTGAATTTTTCCTGCAACAACAACGGCAGCCACGAGAGCACAAACCAGTTCGCCGTGCTCGCGCAAGCCATGATCGCCATCAACAGCCAGAACGCGGGTACATGCAGCACGCCCGAGAGGATCTCGCCAAGGCCGGGCCTTTCTGCGGGCGCGGAGGCTTGCGCGCCGGACTCCGCCGTGTCCGCGTGGCCGCCGCCGGGTTCCTTGAGAAAAAGGATGAGCACCAGCGCATAGGCGACGCCCACGAGGCCGAAGACGCCGAACGTGAGCCGCCAGCCCGCGGCTTCCGCGACGAAACCGCCGAGGCCAGCGAGCGCCTGGCCGAGGTAGATGCCGCTCATGTGAATGCCGGTGGCCAGCGAGCGCGTCGGGCCGCGATGGAAATCGGTGATCAACGCGAGCGCCGCCGGGATGTAGCACGCCTCGCTCACGCCCATGAGCGCGCGAGCGGCGACGAGTTCCTCGTAGCTGCGGACGTGGCCGGTGATCCACGTGACCACCGACCACACGACGAGCGAGACGAGGATGACGAGCCGGCGGCTGAAACGGTCCGCGAAAATGCCGCCGACCGGGCTGAGCGCCGAATAGATGAATAGAAAGATCGCCGTGAGCAGGCCGAACTGCGCGTCGGTCTGCGGGATGTCGCGCACGATCGGTGGACGCATCGTCGCGAGGAGCTGGCGGTCGAGGTAATTCAGCATCGCCACCGCGAAAAGCAGGCCGACGGCGATCCACGCGGCGCGGCTGGGCTTGCCGCTGGCGCTGGCGAGATCGGCCATCACGCGCGAGACGCCCTTCGTGCGCGCCTGCCACACGATGACGCCCACCGCGATTGCGCAGAGGACGAAGATGAGCCAATCCATCGGCACGAGGCGGAGGACGTAGCCGATCTCCATCGCGGCGACCGCTGGCGTGCGGATGCCAGGGCGCGTTTCGCCGGAGACGGTCATCAAGGTGTCGCCTGCGATCAGCGCGGGGGCGGTGGCGATTTTTTCCGGCCAGTCGCCGCGCGGCGTCCACGCGTTCGCGCGCGGATCGTAGGCGAGGATCTTGTTCGATTGCCCCGGATGCTCCTGCGGCGGCTGGCCGTAGCGCGAGCCGTCGTCGCCGCCGATCACGAGCAGGATCCCTTCGCGGGCCGGGGCGGGCATCGCGGCGGCGGCGAGATTGCCGGGCAGCGGCGCGGGTTTTTCGGACGCCCACAACTGCGCGGGCTCTGACGCGGAGGCGATCAACGTCGCGCCGTCAGTGTGATAGATGCGCGCCGGTTTGCCATCGGGCCCGGCGGCGAGCGAGCATCCGCCGAAGACTTGGATTTTTCCATCGAGCGCACCGGCGATGGAGAGAATGCGGCCGCCGAACGGCGCGCCCGGCAGCGTCTCCCACTGCGCTGCCTCGGGCTTCGCCGGATCGACCTTGGTGAGGTCGAGCCGATACGTCGCGGCCAGCGCGGCGGTGGCCGTCGGCGACTCCTGGCCGCCGATCACGTAGAGGCGGTTGTTGTCCACCGCGAAGGCCGCGTAGGCGACCGGCCGCGGCAGCGGTGCGAGCGCAAACGTTTTGCCGTCGGCGGTCACGAGCAGCGTTTCCGCGAGATGCTTTTCCGAATCCACGCCACCGGCCACGACCATGCCCTTCGCCATCGCGGCATAGGCGGCGTAGGCGCGCGGCGAAGGCAGATCGCCCACCTTCGTCCACGCGCCACCGTCGAGCCGGTAAATCGCGGTGTGAAATGCTTTCGCGCCGCCTTTCCACGGGGCCTTTTCGGGGAAATTCGCGCCACCCGCCGCGAGCACCACCGCCCTCCCCTCCTTCGCGGGCAGCACCACCGCCGCCATCCCCGCGAGCCCGTGCGGTTCGGGAATCGCTGGCTCGCTCGCCGGGCTCATGCGCAGCTCGGCGGCCCGCAGCGGAGCCGCGAGCGTGACCGACGCGAGCAGGCACGCGGCGAAAAACAGTTGGCGAAGCATCGTCAGCAACGGGGTTGGAATACGAAAACCTGCGGGGAGCGGACGCCGGGGCGGACTTCGCCGTTGAAGAAAATGCAGCCGTCCCGCCACGGAGCGACCGCGAGCGTCACTGGGGCGGGCACGCCGAGTTCGCCCGCTCTCGACCAGCGATCCGCCGCCGTGTCGTAGCGCAGGATTTCCTTCGTGAAGCCGGGATGATCGTCCGGCGAGGCGAGGCCCAACCGCGAGCCGTCGTCGCCCGAGACCACGAACAGCGAACCCTCCGCGACCGGCGCGGGCGACGCCGCCGCCACCGCCGCGCGCGGCAGATCGGCGAGCCGCGTCCACGCTCCGTCCGCGAATTTCCAGGCGTCGCGCAGATACGAGCGCGCCACGCCGCCCTTCGCGTCCGGCGCCAGCGAGCAGCCCGCCATAACGAAAAACGCGCCATCGACCGCCGCGGCCACCGCGAGCACGCGCCCCGCCGCCGGAAGGGCTGGCTCCTCCCGCCAGCCGCGGTCGAGCGCGTCGAGATCGAGACTCCAGTGTTGGTTCGAGGCCGTGTTCGCCGTGGGCGTTTCGACGCCGCCGACGATATGGGCCACGCGCCCCACCAACGCGCCGCACATTTGCGCCAGCGGCACGGGCAGCGGCGGCAGCGCGCGAAACGCAGCACTGCCTTCCGCGTCGAGGGTCAGCAGCGTCACCTCCGAGAAATTCCGCGCCGCGTCGCCGCCACCGATGTGCAGCACCCCTTCCGGAGCGGTCAGTGACACGCCGTAGCCATTCGGCGCGGGCAGTCTGCCCACCTCGCTCCAGGCGGCCTCCGGCTTCTCCAGATCGAGCGCGAATACCCGGTCGTGCCACACCTTTTTCCCGCCGTGCCAAGGCATCACGCCATCGGGAAAATTCGCCCCGCCCGCCGCCAGCAATCGCCCGCGATGCACCCCGGCGAATGCCCCCGCGAACCCGTGCTCGTCCGGCACATTCGGCAAGCACGAGAGCGAAGCGGCAGGGGTCTCCGGACTCAGCGCGCGGACGCAATACCAAAGCGCGCGCGGGAGGTGGAAGGGTCCTTTGAATAAGTTGCCCTTGGCGCGCTGCGCGGGCGTGCCGTCGCGGTGCAGCCAGCCATACCACTCGCCGTGCTCGCGATCGGGGAAATGCGCGAAGCTCCAGTCGTGGACTTGCGCGTGCATGGCGGCGTAGCGCGCCTCGCCGGTGAGCTTCCACGCAAGCAGGGTGGCGATGATCGCCTCGCAGTGCGGCCACCAGAACTTCATGTCCTGCCAATACTCCTGCGGCGGCAGCCCGCGCAGGTCGGTGAAATAGAGGATGCCGCCGTGCTCGCTATCCCAGCCGCGCGCCCACATCCAGTCGAGGATCTTGCAGCCGACCTCGACGAGGCGCCGGTCCTGACGGAACTCGCCTTCGTGCATGATGAACCACGCGGCTTCGATGGCGTGACCGGGGTTCAATGTGCGGCCGTCGATGTGGTCGATGACGCCGCCGTCCGGCGCGACCGTTTCCATCATCGCCTCGTGTTCGGGCTTGAGGAAATCGCGCTCGATCTCCGCAATGAAGGCGTCGATCCACGCCGAGCAAGTCTTCCCGCTGATCTCGATGTCGCCGAGATTCGCGCGCAATTCCTGCGCGGTGACGATGCCGATCATCAGCCCGCCCACGCCTTTCGCCGGGCGGGTCGGCTCGAACTTCGGCGGCATCACGCCCGGCTGGAAGTTGTAGCGCAGATAGGTGGCGAACGCCTTCGCCGCGTCCTCCGCCGCGCCGGCGTCGCCGGTGGCTTTCGCATACGCGGCGTAGCTGATCGCGGCGAAGGCTTCGCTGAAAACGTAGCGCCGCATCCGCAGCGGCGCGCCTTCGCGGGTGACGCTGAACCACATCTTGCCGTCCTCGCGGTGGCAATGCTTGCGGGAGAACTCGACGCACGACCGCGCCGCATCGAGCCATTCCGGGCGCGGCTCGATCGTGTTGTAAAGCGTCGAGAACATCCACCCCGCGCGCCCCTGGAACCACACGCTCTTGTCCGTATCGAGCAAGGATCCGTCGCGGTCGAGGCAGGTCATCATTCCGCCGTGCTCGTGGTCGAGGCCGTGCTTCAGCCAGAACGGCATCACGTCCTCGACGAGCGTGCGGCGATAGAACGTTGCAAGCCGCGCGCAGCTGTCGGGGTTGGTGAGATCGGTGTTCATGGTTGTGCAGACGCGGGCAGTTGGAAAGTCGAGGCTGGCAGGCCCGCACCGTTCACGAGGTTGGCGTCCTTGCACCAAGATGCCCAGGCATAGCGGACGGCTTTCGGGGCCGAGACGCCGGGGGCGGAGACGATCACGGTATGGCCCTCCACGCGGGCGTCGGCGGGCGTCCAGGCGGCTCCATCGTTGGAGATTTCGAAGCCCGCGAGCTGGCCGCCCGACGAGGATTTCATGCCGGCGGCGTGGTCGAAGCCGATGACGAGTTCGCCGCCGCGCACGGTCATTTCTGCCGGGGCGGGGCCGGACGAGATCATTCCGGGTTTTCCGTAAACGTCGCGCAGGGCGAGGAGCGCGAGGCGTTCGCCGACCGGGCGCTTATGGTTCGGATGGACATCGCTCTTCGCGTCGACCGGCGGGCCGTGGTCGTAGGAGACGGCCATGCCGGAGGGCGCGGGAATCGCCGCGACGGATCGTCGCTGCATGTCGCGGAACTCGCCCCAGTGCTTGCGCTCGGCGGCTTCGCACGCGGAGAGCTGCACAAAGTAGAAAGGCAGCTTCGGGTCTTTCCATTTCGCACGCCAGTCGGCAGCCATCAGCGCCTGTAGCCGCGCATACTCGGCGATGCGGGCCGGCTCGACGGCGTTCGACTCGCCCTGATACCAGAGGAAGCCGCGCACGGGAAACTCGGCGATGCGGGCCATGCCGGACTCCCAAGCGAACGCCGGCTTGTAGCCGTGGTTTTTGCCAAGTTCGTCTCCCGGCGAGTCCAGCAGCTTGGCGAGGTTCTGCGCCGCGCGCGCGCGCACCCACGTTGGGAGTTCCTGGTTCTTCATCCAATCGCCGGAGAGCTTGTTGCCGAAGCCGCTGGCCGTGAGCGCTTCCCTGGAGGCGAAGGTTTCGAGCGGCGCGCCGCCGATGGCGTAGCCAACGACGCCGACGGGAATGCCGACTTCGGCCCGGATCTTCTTCGCGAACCAATACCCGACGGCTGAGGCGCGCGCGGCATCGGGGCCCGCTGCGGCCGCCCAGCTTCCCCGGTAATAGCTGTCCGGATTCAGGCGCTGCGCGTCATCGGGTCCGAACGCCAGGGCGCCGACGTTCTTGTTGAGTGGCTCGAACGTGGCCACACGCAGCGCGGGGTCGGCTGCGGACTGGAGTTCCGCGCCGCCTTCTGCGTCTTGCCCGAGCTTGAATTCCATGTTCGACTGACCGGCGGTGATCCAGACATCACCGACCAGCACGTCCTGCAGCAGAACCTCATTGCTCACTCCCACGATTCGGATCTGGCTAGGCTTGGCCTCGGCCTTGCGCGCAGGGAGGCGAACGATCCAGCGGCCGTCGACGCCAGCATGGGTCTCGGCGACATCGGCTCCGAAAGCGACCTTCACAAGCTCGCCGGCGGCCGCGCTGCCAAAGACGGCCACGGGCTTGTCGCGTTGAACGACCATGTGATCGCCAAAGATCGAATCGACCTCCACCGCTGCGAACAATGGCGTGGCTGTGCAAAGCGAAATTGCCAAGACGGCGAGCGGGTGCTTCATCGCTGGCGCCCGCTCATTTCGAGCTCGGAAAATGCGGTCTCAAGGCTTCTCATTTCGGATTTCTGAGTTACGGCGTCAAAGAACTCGGGCCCGTCCGTGGGCTTGCTGCATCGACGGCAAAAACGCCAGGTAAGAGCCATGTCGCAGCAAGGCCCGCGGTTTTCTTCTTACTTGAACTTGTCAAGACCCGCCTGTTCAGACACCCACTTGTTAAATAGCAACGGCTTTTAGGATCGCCATTTATTGAGTGCCTGAATCGGCGTTTGATGGCCCGGCGCCGGCAGCCCAGTGCCGAAAGCGATGGGAGCGCCTACATCTTGAGCTTCATACCGACGAAATACTGTCTGCCGATCACGTCGTAGGCGCCGGGTTCCGTGTTGGTGCCGACAGCTGGATCGCGTACGTTGATGTCAGGTTGAACATTGAACACATTGTTTGCTCCGACATAAACACTCAACTGGCTGGTTGCCTTGTAGTTCAATCTCAAATCGACGTAGGTGACGGCCTTCATATCGTTCAGGTCATCCGAATAGGCGTTTGGCGTCAGAAAGCTTTTCGTCTTGCTGCGATAACGCGCCTGCCCGAAGAGATTGATCTGATCCGTGATGTTATAGCCGGCATTGGTCGTGATACGCCATTTCGGATACAGCGGGCGACCAGCAAACACGGCGTTCGTGCCGGTGGCATCGACGACATCGTAGCGATCCAGGTAGTTCATGAAGACGCCACCAATGAAACCGTGCCCAACATAGCCGAGTTCGAAGTCGACGCCCCGCGTCGTGATATTGGCCGCGTTGATCAGCGGAGAGCGAAGGTTCAGGATCGGGCCGTCCTTCACATCCCGGAACAGGGTTCCGCCGCAAGTCGGATCGAATGAACCCGGCGCAACGCCAAAACAGTTCTTGACCTGGACATCCGACGAAAGGCGAGTGATGCCGTTCTTGATGTCGATACTGTAATAGTCGACCGAGAGCGACAGGCCCTGCATCGGCGTGAATACCGCGCCCAGCGTCGTCGTCTTGGCCGTTTCCGCGGACAAGGCTGGGGATCCTGCCAGCAGCAGCCGGGTATTGTTGGCTTCGGACGAAACCAGGGCAAAGGATCCGGTGTTCGCGATGCGATTGGCGATGGCCGGGATCGAACGGCAGTTGTCCGCAATGTTTCCGGTGCTCGCGGCCGTCACACCATTGCAGACGTCGGTATTCGCCGGGGCCGTGTTGGTGACACCGTTCGAGAACAGATCATTGATATTGGGCGCGCGCACCGAACGCGGCGACCAACTGCCGCGCAGCCGCAATTTTTCCGATACCGGGGCATTCAAGCCATAGCGGTGGGTAAAATTCTTGCCGACGGTCGAATAGTCGCCATACCTGCCTGCGGCGCTCAGATTCAACCACCGTGCGACCGGCACCTCGATTTCTCCAAAAGCTTCCTTGACGCTGAATGCGCCAGAAATTGCCGAGACTTGAAGGTCACGGGAAAGTCCTTGTTGACGGTATGCGTCGGGAATCTCCTCGGCTTGCTCCCTGCGGAATTCAACGCCGGCTGCGAAGTTGATGGGATTGGCGGAAATCGCATACGGCAGTTCGCCGGAGAGCACCGAATTGACGACGCCCTGCTTGATGACACCGGTTTGTCCGGTCGAAATCGCCAGATACTTGACGGCCTCAGGTGAAATACCCGTGACGCCGGCCTTGCCGGCAAGGCTGTCGACCGTCCCGAACGGATTGATCGGCACGCAGCCTTCGATGCGTGCTTGTGCACTGGCGCAGCGATAGCCACCTTTCCCATCGGCTTCGATCGTCAAGGCGTTGCGGAAATTGGGGATGCTGAAGTCGCCGGTATTGGTCTGGAGTTCCGAGGTCGTCCCGTAAACCGCGCTGCTCTTCCATGACAGGCTGTCGCTGAAGTCATGAGTGAAACTCGCGGCCGCCCGGAAGGTCTCGCGCTTGTTCGACACGGTCCGGTCACCCAGTTCCACCAGGCGACGGAAGGTCTGCACGCGGTCGAGCGAGGTATTGGGCCCCATCGCTGCCAGCAACTGCGCGCCGGCGCGACTGCCCACGAAATAGGGGCTGGTCGCGACGTCGATCCCGGTCGTTGCGCCCTGCGGCACCCGGAATACATCGGCCACCGCCGAGACTGGCGCCGGCTCGAGCGCGACGAACGAGGTCGTCTTGGTGTAGTTCATCTCGAACTCCGCCTTGGACTTCTCGTCGACATCCACGGTCAGGCCCGAGGCGATGTAGGAGGGTTTGTAAGGCGCGACGAGGTAGCGACGCGCGAACTGGTTGTCCCAGTCGGTGGTACCGAGCCGGTTGAATTTTGAGTCGAGCAGCGGCTGGTTGGTGTTGAAGGGATTGCCATTCCCGAACATCGCCAGGTTGCCAAAGAAGAGCGCACCGCCAGGCACATGCGCCGGCCCGTTCCGCACCGCAATCGATTCGAGAATGCCGTCCTTGTTGGTATCGAGGAAACGCAGCTCATTGGCCGAAAAAGGCCGGTCCGCCGAGCGCAATGGTTCCTGCTTCGACTGGCCGATGGAAACCCAGGCATTGCCCGTGTCGAAGTTGCGCCCGTAGGTGAGGTCGAAACTCTTTCTGCCCGCACCGCCATCCGCCGAATCGGAGGCGAGTGCATTGAGTTCAAGGCCGTTGAAGTCCTTCTTGGTAATGATGTTGATCACGCCCGCGATGGCATCCGAGCCATAAATCGCCGACTGGCCGCCGGTGAGAACGTCCACCCGCTTGATCATGGCCACGGGAATACTGTTCAGGTCGACGCCATAACCCGTATTGGCCGACACGCCCGAGACCCAACGGCGGCCATTGACCAGCACGAGGGTGCGTGCCGAACCCAGATTACGCAAGGATACTGTCGCCACCCCCACGTTTGCCGCATCGCCGCCGGTCGACGTGTTGTTGCTCGACGCGGACAGGCCCGCCGTGATGGACGGGATTCGGCTCAGGGTGTCTTCGATCGAAATACTACCGGTACCCTCGAAGATTGCCTTGCCCACCTCGGTGATGGGGGCCGAAGAAACGAGGTTGGCGCTCCGGATATTTGTTCCGGTAATGACGACAGCTTCCAGCACCTTGGCGTCAGCCTGCTTGGCTTTGGCCTGCTCGGTGTCGGTCTTGGCCTCACCGACCTGCTGAGCATGGGCAGCGGCGGACAAGGCCGCAGCCAGCGCTGAAAGCGTCAGCGCGGCAAAACTCGAACCGCGACGACGAGACCTCGACGATTTGTGTAGATATTGAACGGGCAACATGGGTGACTCCTCTCTTCAATGGACGGTTGAACTCGACAACGGTTCCGTGCAACGAAACCATCACTCACCAACAAACAGCGGACCGAATGCATCGGCTTAACCAACCCGCATGACCGCGGCTGGGCTCGGCAGAAGCCAGGCTCTATGCGAGAGGTGCCGCGGACAGGCTCTGTTACGCACGGCCCACGAACCAGAGCCGCTTCTGCGCCCAAGCGCCCGGACCGGCGAAGGGGCGACCGATAGAGGCGGCGCCGCATTGCGCGGTCCGCGGCACGATGCACGCAGCCGGTCGGATCAAGACGGCGGGAATGGCATCGAAGCGTGCGTGGCCATGAACACCGGGCGCGGCGGGTTCACAGTGGTGCGGCGGTGAACAGCGAAAGCGCCGGGACTGCAAGCGGGCGCTTCATTGCTGGCGCTCCCTGGGCGGGCCTACATCTTGAACTTCATACCGACGAAATACTGCCGGCCAATCACGTCGTAGGCGCCCGGTTCCGTGTTGGTGCCGATCGCCGGATCGCGCACGTTGATGGCGGGTTGAACATTGAACACATTGTTCGAGCCGACATAGAAACTCAGCGATTCGGTAGCCTTGTAGTTCGCTCGGAGGTCGACATAGGTGACGGCCTTCATGTTATTCAGCTCATCCGAATAGTTATTTGCCGTCAGGAAACTCTTCGTTTCGCTGCGCCAACGCGCCTGTGCGAAGAGATTGAGCTGATCCGTGACGTTGTAGCTGGCATTGGTCGTGATACGCCATTTCGGATACAGCGGACGGCCAGCCGAGGCCGTGCTGGTGCCGCTTGCGTCCACGACATCGTAGCGATTGAGGTAGTTGGCGAACACGCCGACGTTGAGCCCGTGCCCGACGTAGCCGACTTCGAAGTCGACGCCCTGCGTCTTGATGCTGGCCGCGTTGATCAGCGGAGAGCGAAGGTTCAGGATCGGACCATCGTTCGCATCGCGGACCAGGATTCCGCCGCAGGTCGAATCAAAGGAATTCGGCGCTGCCGAATAGCAGTTCTTGACCAAGAGATCCGGTGTGAGGCGGGTGATGCCATTCTTGATTGCGATATCGTAATAGTCGACCGACAACGACAGGCCGCGCATCGGGGTCAGTACACCGCCCAGCGTCTTGGTATTGGCCGCTTCTGCAGACAGGGTCGGCGATCCGGCGAGCAGCAGGCGCGTATTGTTTGGTTCCGAGGAAACCAGCGTGAAAGAACCGAGCGTCGCGATACGATTGGCGATGGCGGGAACGGAGCGACAGTTGACCGCAATGTTTCCGGTGCTTGAGGCAGTCACGCCGTTGCAGACGTCGGTATTCGCCGGGGCCGTGTTGGTGACACCGTTCGAGAACAGATCATTGATATTTGGCGCGCGCACCGAACGCGGCGACCAACTGCCGCGCAAGCGCAAAACGTCCAGGACCGGCGCATTGAAGCCATAGCGATGGGTAATATTTGTCCCGACGGTCGAATAGTGGCCAATCCGTGCGGCTGCGCTCAGACTCAACCACTTCGTGATCGGAGCCTCGACTTCGCCAAAAACTTCGTTGACGCTGAATGCTCCGGAAATCTCGGAGACCTTAAGGTCGCGGGAAAGGCCTTGCTGACGGAAGGCATCGGGAGTTTCCTTCGCCTGCTCCCGGCGGTGTTCGACGCCAGCTGCGAAGCTGACCGGATCAGCCGAAATCGAAAACGGCAGTTGGCCGGAAACAACCGAGTTGACGACAACCTGACTGATCTCGCCGGTTTGTCCGGTCGGAATCGCCAGATACTTGGCCGCGGCGGGCGAAATGCCGGTTATTCCAGCCTTGCCGACCAGGCTGTCGGTGGTGCCAAACGGATTGACCGGAACGCAGCCTTCGATGCGTGCTTGTGCACTGGCGCAGCGATAGCCACCTTTCCCATCGGCTTCGATCGTCAAGGCATTGCGGAAATTGGGGATGCTGAAGTCGCCGGTATTGGTCTGGAGTTCCGAGGTCGTGCCGTAAACCGCGCTGCTCTTCCAGGACAGGCTGTCGCTGAAGTCATGAGTGAAACTCGCGGCCGTCCGGAAGGTCTCGCGCTTGTTCGACACCGTTCGGTCACCCAGTTCCACCATGCGGCGATAGGTCTGCACGCGGTCAAGCGAGGTATTGGGCCCCATCGCTGCCAGCAATTGCGCGCCGGCGCTGCTGCCCGCAAAGTAGGGGCTGGTCGCGACGTCGATCCCGGTTGTGCCACCTTGGGCCACCCGGAATGCATCGGCCACCGCCGAAGCCGGCGCCGCCTCGAGCGCCACGGACGAGGTGGCCTTGGTGTAGTTCATCTCGAACTCGACCTTCGACTTCTCGTCGACGTTTACGGTCAGGCCCGAGGCGATATAACTGGGCTGGTAAGGTGCAACAAGATATCGGTGATTGAACTGGTTGTACCAGTCGGTCGTGCCCAGCCGGTTGAAGTGGGAATCGAGCAGCGGCTGACTGGTGTTGAAGGTACTGCCATCACCAAAAATCTTCAGCTTGCCGAAAAACAAAGCGCTTCTATCTCCGTAAGCCGATTCATTGCGAACCACCATCGCGTCAAGGATGCCATCGTTGTTGGTGTCGGCGAAGCCCAATGCGTTGGACGAAAATGGCCGCTGTGACGACCGTAGTTCCATTTGCTTCGACATGCCGACGGAAATCCAGGCATTGCCCCCGTCGAAGTTGCGCCCGTAGGTGAGATCGAAACGCTTCTTGCCCGCACCGCCATCCGCCGAGTTTGAGGCGAGGGCGTTGAGTTCAAGGCCATTGAAGTTGGTCTTGGTGATGATGTTGACCACGCCCGCGATGGCGTCCGAGCCATAAATCGCCGACTGACCGCCGGTGAGTATGTCTACGCGCTTGATCATCGGGGCAGGGATGCTGTTCAGATCCACGCCATAACCGGTGTTGGCCGAAACGCCCGAGACCCAACGGCGACCATTGACCAGCACGAGGGTGCGTGCCGAACCCAGATTGCGCAAGGAGACTGTCGCCACCCCCACGTTTGCCGCATCACCGCCGGTCGACGTGTTGTTGCTCGATGCGGACAGGCCCGATGTGATGGACGGGATTCTGCTCAGGGTGGATTCGATCGAAATACTACCGGTACCCTCGAAGACTTCTTTGCCCACCTCGGTGATCGGGGCCGATGAGAGGAGGTTGGAACTTCGGATATTTGTTCCGGTAATGACGACTGCTTCCAGCACCTTGGCGTCAGCCTGCTTGGCTTTGGCCTGCTCGGTGTCGGCCTTGGCCTCACCGACCTGCTGAGCATGGGCAGCGGCAGACAAGGCCGCAGCCAGCGTCGAAAGGGTCAGGACGGCAAAACTCGAACCGCGACGACGAGACCTCGACGATTTGTGTAGATACTGGACGGGCAACATGAGCGATTCCTCTCTCCAATGGACGGTTGAACTCGACAACGGTTCCGTGCAACGAACCATCTCTCACCAATAAACAGCGGACCGAATGCCCGGGCTTAATCAACCCGCACGATCACGGCGGGGCTCGGCAGGAGCCTGGGTCCACGCGAGATGCGCCTCGGACGGGCCCCGTCGCGCGCGCAGCCCGCGAACATGAGCCACCCCTGCGCCCGGACACCAGGACCCGCGAAGGGGCGGCCGATAGAAGCAGTTCCGCGTCGCGCGGTTCGCGGCACGATGCGCGCAACCCCTCGGATCAAGACGACGGGAATGACATCGGTCGGCTTGGTCATGAGGCTGGAAGGCGTCGAAGCGTGCATGGCCACGAAAACCGGGCAGCGGCGCGTTCACTTCTGCAGCTTGGGCAGACCCGCCCACAGCCTGGGCGTTCGCCTGCCAGGCGTTGGCTTTCAGATCCCGGGGGACCAGTTCGTCCCAATAGACCTTGCCCAGGTTGTTCATGCGCGCGAAGGTCAGGCCGGGCTCGGGGAAGTTCGCGTCGCCGCCAACGAGCAGCACGTCGCGGTGCACGCCGACGATCAGGCCCGCCAGACCGATCTGGCGCCACCACGGCGCCTTGACAGGAATCGCGTCGGACCAGGCCTGCTGCTTGGCTGGGAGCGGCGGAAGCTCACGCCAGGAGAAACTCAAGGGGCCGGCCGCCACGGAAGTGGCTGCGACGACGACAGCCAGGCAGGCCGCCCACAGCAGGCCGACGCTGGTGGCGCCCTTCAACAAGGGCTGGATCGCCGTCAGATACATGCTGCCCCTCCTTGTTGCCGCGACTCGGCTTTGAGAGTCACGAGGTGTTGCGTCGGTCGAATCGCTGGCCTGGGCGCTCAGCCGATCCCCATGCGAACGCTCCAGACGACTCGCTGATGAAAATGTACACCAATGTCATCAGATGACTAGCATCGATCTCATCGGTGAAAACACTGGTGTCCATCTCCGACAACAAGACCGATCGGCGGGCGCTGATGGCGTGCCAGGCTCAATTGAGCACCCTGCCATCTTGAACATTTCCCTTTTATTTCAAGTATTTATAGATCAAAACGACGACCTGACCGGCACCACGGCACCTTGCTGTCGACAATTGTTTGACATCTGAGCACATGAAAAACACAGCGCCACCGAACGATTTGAATGCGCACGTCCTCTGAGTTCGCACCTTCCGCCCTTGATGGTCAGTTCGCCGAACGCGACGCTCTGCCCTGGGCGCCGAGTTCCGCGATCGTGGGGTCGAGCGCTGCTTCCCGGATTTGCCGGTGTCTTGTGTGGATGGGGTTGGCGCGCGCGTCGGCGGGTCGCTGTTCGTCGGACTGGGCTCTACCGCTCGGCATTGGTACGCGCTGGATCTCGCCGCGCCTGCGGCCGGCTGGCGCCGGTGCGCGGACTTTCCCGCCGCGGCGCCAAGCTGCGCCGCGGCTGCGGCCCTCGGCGGGCGCCTCCATCTGTTCGGCGGCTTCGGGCGCGCGAGTGCCACTGCCAACACGGCTCAATTCGACACGGCTTACCGCTACGCCCCTGCTGCCGATCGCTGGGAGCCCTCGCTGACCCGCCTGCCGCGTGGGCTTGACCGGCGCCTCGGCAATCGCGGCTGGCGCGTCGAACCTCCATCTCCGGTGGCTGCGACCGTGAGCAGTTCCATGCTTTCCACCGCGAATTCGAGGGGGCCACACCGGCCGAAGCGGCCCACATCAACCGCGCCTAACCGCGTGCTAACGGCCTGTGCTTCGAGGTCGATGGTGGGCTGCTGATCGGCGGCGGCGATACCCAGGGAGGGATGTCCTGCCTGGACACGCTGTGGCCGGCACCGCAAACCGTGCCAACATCATCGGATCTCCCATGAAGCCCGAGAGCGCCTAGATGGCCACCCGTATACCTACCTACCGTCAAGCCCAGATCGATATCAAGACATATATCGAAAGGAATGGACTCAAGCCGGGCGATGCGCTTCCCGCCGAGGATCGCTTCGCCGAGGAAATCGGCGTCAGCCGGCTGTCGCTGCGCGAGGCGCTCAAGGCGCTCGACTCGGTAGGCATCGTCGAGACAAGGCACGGCGAAGGCGTCTTCGTCAAGGCCTTCTCCTTCGACTCGATCCTGGAGAACCTGCCTTATGCGATGGCGATGACGGACGCGCAGGTGAGGAACCTCCTGTATGCGCGGGCCTACCTCGAACTCGGTGCGATTCCGGATGTGGTCATGCATATCGAACCACAGCAAATTCGGCGCATGCGCGAACTGGCCGGGATCATGCTTGAACGCGCCGGTTGCGGTCAGGCCGCGCCGGAGGAGGACCACGCCTTCCATGTCGAGATGTACCGCTGCCTCGACAACGAGTTCCTCAACTCGCTGATCGACCTCTTCTGGCGCGCGTTCAACAAGATGAACAGCAATGCGCAACCGGAACCGATTCCGCAGTGGGCGCTCGAATCCGGTGCACGAGATCATATGCAAGTGGTCGAAATGCTTGAGCAGCGCGACACCTTCGGCCTGCTCTCGGCCCATCGTCGCCACTTCAACAATCTGTTCAGCCGCTATCCGCGCAACCCGCCCTCGGCCGCAACCCTGGCGGGACACAAGACGGAAGGCATGGAGGCATGAAGCGGTGCAGCCGTTTACTCCCGGCCACGGTAGCCCGCCGAGTCGAGCAGGCGCATGCCGGCCGTCATCCTGGATGATCAGCCCGCGGCCTGCCTGAAGGCCATCACGGCCTGATTGCGCAGCGTGCGCAGCAGCGAGAGCTCCTTGTCGCCCAGTTGCACGACGCCGGCCTCGGCATGGTCGGCGTAGATCAGGCCCAGCGGCGCGCCCTTGAGCATCAGCGGCAGCAGCAGGAAGCTCTGTGCCTGCATCTCGGCTCTGAACCAGGCCGGCAGCCGTGCCAAGATGTTGGCCGCGCGGGCATCCTGGATCAGCGTGTCGGCGCCCTTCAGGCAGACGGCGGCGAGCAGGTCGGGTGGCTGGCCGGTCAGGTCCACGCGCAACAGCGGCGCGAGGCGCTCCACGTCGGCGCCCACGCCCAATCGGCCGGTCAGCGTCTGGCCGCGTGCGTCGCGCAGGCAGAAGATGACGCGGCGCAGGCCCAGCGCGCGGTAGATGGTCTCCAGGATCATGCGCAGCACGGCGTTGAGCTGCGCGCCTTCGACCATCGCGTCGGTGATCTCCTGGATGCCGGCGGCCAGCAGTTCGCTGGCCTGGGCGGCGCTGGGCCGTGCGCCGACCTCGGTGCGCTCCAGCACCTGCGTGGGTGCCAGCTCGTGGGCCGTCAGCGAGTCGCCCGCCGAGGGCTCCACCGGCGCCAGCAGGCGCTGGGCGCGCGAGTCGCGCGGCAGGCGCAGGTCCAGGGCCTCGGTCATCTGCGCCAGGCGCTGGCGGGCGGTGTCCGCCGCCTGCTCGAAGATCTCGGCGCTCAGGCCCAGCGCACGCGCATGCCGCTGGGCCAGCGCACGCAGTCTGGCGTGGGCCAGCTCGGGCGGCGTCTGCATGATGAGATCGGCCATGTCGTTGGACGCGCGGGCCAGCCAGCGCTGGCGTTCTGTCGCGTCCTCGAGCAGGCGCGGCGGCGCCTCGCCGCTGGGCCGGCGCATCGCGCGCTGCAGGCTCTCGGGCAGGCCCCATTGCCGCGCCACGCCCAGGCCCAGGGCCTCGTAGCTCATGCCCAGCACCTGGGCCGACGCGGCAGCCTCGCCGATGGAAGGCTGGCCGTCGTCGGCGGGGCTGACGAGGCGGCGCACGGCCTCGGCCTCCTCCGGGAAGTAGAACTCGGTCAGCGTGCGGCCGAGGTGGTGCAGCATCGCGCCGAGGAAGGCCTCCTCGGCGTCGCGCGGGTTGGTGCACAGCTCGCGCGCCAGCGAGGCCGCCATCAGCGAGCGCAGGAAGTCCTCGCGCAGCCGCTGGGCATGGCCCTTGTTCTCCATGCGCTCCAGCAGCACGAGGCTGAGCGCCAGGTTGCGGATGCCGGCAAAGCCGATCAGCGCGACCGCACGCGACACGGTGCTGATGCCGCCGCCGCCCGCGTGCCGGTAGGCCGCCGTGTTGACCAGGCGCAGCAGCTTCTGCGTCAGCGCCACGTCCTTCAGGATCTCGTTGGACAGGCTGGCCAGGCTCTCGTCCTCGGACTGCGTCAGGCGCTGGATGCGCCGCACGGCATCGGACAGCGCCGGGAAGTCGCTCTTGTGGCGCATGCGGCGCAGCAGGAAGTCCAGCACCGGGGCTTCCGCGCCGTCGGCGGCCGGCTCGGCCACCGGGCGCAGCCAGGCGGCGAGCGCGTCGCGCATCAGTGCGGCGCTCGGCCAGCGCGCGGCGGGCTCGCGCGCCAGGCCGCGCTGCGCGATGGCGCGCAGCCCATCGTCCACGTCGGCAGCCAGGCCCGAGGGCAGCACGAGGTCGCTCGTCTGCACGCGCTGGACGGCGCGCCAGGGGTCGGGGTCGTGGTTCAGGCGCTGGCCGCTCAGCATCTCGGCCAGCATGACGCCGGCCGCGAACACGTCCATCTGCGGATGCGGCGCCGCGCCGGCTGCGGCCTCGGGCGAGATATAGCCCGGCGTGCCGACGACGCGGCTGCGCGTGTTCGCGCCCGGCCCGTTCGACGATGAAATGCGGGCCGCGATGCCGAAGTCCATCACCCGCGCCCGGCCGCGCGCGTCCAGCAGGATGTTGCTGGGCTTGAGGTCGCGGTGCACCAGGCCGGCGGCGTGGGCGGCGGCGAGGCCGTCCAGCACGCCCAGCATCAGCGTGACGGCCTCGGTGGCCGTCGGGCGCGGCCCGGCACGCAGGCGCTGGCTCAGCGTGCCGCCGCTGACGTATTCGAAGACGAGGTAGGAGCGCCCGCCCTGGGTGTCGGCCTCGAAGACGGGCACGATGTTGGGGTGGGTCAACCGGCTGACGGCGCGGGCCTCGTGCAGCCATTCGTCGACGGTGCCGGGCTCGCCGGCATCCGCGGCATGGGGCTTGAGCAGCTTGACGGCGACCTCGCGGTCCAGCAGCGGGTCGTGGGCCAGCCAGACGGTGGCCTGCGCGCCCTCGCCCAGGCGCTGCAGCAGCCGGAAGCGGCCAAGCTGGGGCAGTTCTTCGGTCATCGACGAAACCCTCAGGAGCCGCTGCGGCTCGGCAGCCGCTCACGCGGCGACGGCGCGGGCTGGGCCGCGGGCGCGGGCGTTGTTGCGGCGGCGCCGCCGCCCGCCGGCCGCTGGGTGCCGGGGTTGAGCGCCTCCATCACCTCGCGCAGGCCCAGGCCCAGGGCCTTGGCGTAGCGGCGCGTCGCGGCCTCGATGCCGGGGCGGCGCTTGGCCTCGGGCAGGCCGAGTGCGTCGACCAGTTCGTTGGCGAAGCTGCAGGTCAGGCGCAGCGTGTCGGCGTCGCTGCGCGGCGGGTGCACGAGCCCGTTCAGCGGCTGGCGGCGGATCATCTGCAGCAGCTCGTCGCCCAGGCCCCAGTGGCGGGCCACGGCGATGCCCAGCGTGTCGAGGTCGCAGCCCAGCACGGCATAGGCCGCCGCCTGCTCGCTCATGGCCGGCGGGTTGGGCAGCTCCTCGGTCGGCTCGGGCGGCACCATCAGCTGGCGGATCTGCTGCGCATCGTCCGGGAAGTGGTACTGCAGCAGCAGGCGGCCGAGGTTCTGCATGACGGTGATGAGGTGGACGACCTCGCCGTCATAGCCGGCCGGGCGCAGCGCCTGCGCGACCTGGGCCGCCTTGCCGACGCGCGCCATCAGCTGGCGCAGCATCTCGGCGGCCACCGGCGCGAGCGGGCCGGGCCAGGGCTTGAGGGCATTGGCGGCCAGCTGCAGGCCGTCCAGGCCCAGCATCTGGATGGCGCGCTGCAGGTTCAGCACCGTCTCGCCCTGGTGGCCGTTCTGCTTCAGCGCGTGGTTGACGCGGCGCACCAGCTCCAGGCTGAGGGCCATGTCCTTGAGCGCGAGCTCCGACAGCGCGCTGGCGTGCTTGGCCTCCAGGCCCGAGCCGGCCGTGAAGCGGTGCAGGCCGGTCGTCGTCGTCGGCAGATGGCCCAGGCGCTGCAGCTTGTCCAGCAGCAGCACGACGGGGCCGCCGTCGTCGTAGGCGGCGGCCTGGCGCCAGCCGTCCAGCGCGCGCCAGAAGCTGCGCGCCAGGTGGTAGCGCTGGCGCAGCTGGCGGTCGGTGGCGCGGTTGCAGATGGCGCGCAGCGGGTCGGGGATGGGATGGGGCGTCTCCCAGCCCAGGCGCACGATCTCGCGGCCGATGGGCTGCATCTGCTCGACGACGTGCTGCAGGTCGTTTTCGTCCAGCACCGGCTTGCCGCTGAGGATGCGGTTCAGCAGCAGGCCGACGCAGAGCACGTCCTCCTCGGCCGACTCGCGCACGGCGCGACGCGTGACGGCGTTGAAGTCCACGGCGGCCGGGAAGACCTCCTGCGCGACCTCCAGGCCGACCAGCCGCACCCTGTCGTTGGCGTCGATGATGAGGCTGGCCGTCTGGATGTCGCGGTGGGCGTGGCCGGCCTCGTGGGCGAAGGCCAGGCCTTCGAGCAGCTGGGCCACCCAGCCGGCGGTATCGATGGGCAGCGGCGCGTTCTGGCGCGCGAGGCGCTCGTCCAGCGTCTCGCCGAGGGCGCGGTCGTAGGCCACATAGGGCCAGTTCTCGACCTGGCCGATCTCGAACGGCGTCGCGAGGTTGGGGTGCCGCACCCGCTCGGCTCCCTGGGCCATGCGCAGCCAGTGCTCCAGCGCCGGCGCGCTGTTGGGCTTGTCGCGCGGCATGCACAGCATCAGCTCCTGGCCGTGGCGTTCATCGAAGACGCGCCAGGCCAGGCTGCGCGCGCTCTTCGAGAGCAGGGCGCGCAGCTCGAAACGGCCGAAGCTCCTCAGCGGCGGGGCGGCAGAACTGGTTTCAGACACGGCGACGGGGTTGAGGCGGTAACAGTTGTAATCCCTGCATTGGACTCCAGGCCTGAGGGCCTGAGTTTGCAGCCAAGCGTCGAAATGCGACGGATTTCCACCGCTGGCGTCGGCAACGCACTGCTTGTGTGCATCAGCTCACGATCTGGACCCACGCCTTGTGGCTGCCTTATGGCTCCGACATAACTTGCTCCCAAAGGGAGCGAGTGAGTTTGCGCCGCAAAACCGGCCTCAGCCTGTCAGCTGAGCCCAGACCTTGTCCAGCCGCTTCACGCTGACCGGCTGGGGCGTGCGCAGCTCCTGCGCGAACAGGCTCACGCGCAATTCCTCCAGCTGCCAGCGGAAGTCGTCCAGCCGCGCGTCCTTCACGCCCTTCAGCTCGGCGACACGGCGCGTGTAGCGCTGCTCCAGCGGCCTGACCTCGGCCATCAGCTTGGCATCGCGGGCCACGTCGGCGCGCAGCTTGTCGAGCCGGCCGGTGATGGCCTTCAGATAGCGCGGCAGGTGCTGCAGCTGGGCCCAGGGCGTGTCGAGCGCGAAGCGCCTGGGAACGAGGCGCTGGAGCTGCGCCGCGATGTCGTCGGACACGTCCTTGGCCGGCCGCGAGTCCTTGAGCTTGCGCGTCGCATTGGCCAGCTCCTGCAGCACGGCGTGCACCGCGCGGGCCACCTCCTGCGCAATCAGGTTCAGGCGGCTGCGCCCCTCCTCGATGCGCTTCTTGAACGACATCGAGTCGGTCGGCAGCGGGTCGCCCAGGAAGGCGCGGTCCAGCGCGACGCCGATGATCTGGTCGCGCAGCTCCTCGGCCGTGCCCAGGCCCATGAAGAGCACCGACATGCGCTGCAGGTCGGGGATGTTCTTCTCGAGGAACTTCAGCGGCTCCTTGAGCTGCAGCGCGACGAGGCGGCGCAGGCCGGCACGGTGCTTGGCCGCCGCGACCTCGGGCTCGTCGAAGACCTCGATCTCGACATGGGCGCCCTTGTCGATCAGCGCCGGGAAGCCGATCAGCGTCTGGCCGCCAGAGCCCGGTTTCTGGACTTCCAGCAGCTCGGGGAGTTCGCCGAAGGTCCAGTCCGTGTAAGCCTGGTTCGCGTCTCGGGCCGGCTCGGGCTTCTTGACGACCTCGGCCCGCACGCCCTTGCCCGCCACCGGCGCCGGCGCCGGCTTGGGCGCCTCGGCGGCCGGCAGCTTCAGCGCCGCCAGCGCCTGGAAGGCCGAGCGCGCCTGCCCGCCCAGCTCCGCCTTCAGCGCGGCGAGCTGGCGGCCCTGGCCGAGCTGGCGGCCATGCTCGTCGACGACGCGGAAGTTCATGAACAGATGCGGCGCCAGCTGCTCCAGCTTGAAGTCGTTGCGCTGCACGGCGAGCTGGCTGCGGTCCTTCACGGCCCTCAGCAGCGTGTCCACCAGACCGCCCTGGCAGAACGGCTGCAGCTCGACGAACTCGGCGACGAAGTCCGGCAGCGGCGTCAGGCGAGCGCGCGGCTTCTGGTGCAGGCTCTTCAGCAGCGCCGTCACCTTCTGCGCCAGCATGCCGGGCACCAGCCACTCGGCGCGCTCCTCGCTGACCTGGTTCAGCGCAAAGATGGGCACGGTCACCGTCAGGCCGTCGCGCGCGTCGCCGGGCTGGTGCAGATAGTGGACCGCGCAGTCCACGCCGCCCAGGCGGATGACCTTGGGGAAGGCCTCGCTGGTGACGCCCGCGGCCTCGTGGCGCATCAGCTCGTCCTGGCTGAGCTGCAGCAGCTTGTCGTTGGACTTGCTGGCCTCGCGCCACCACTTCAGCAGCGTGGCGCCCGAGAACACGTTCGCGGGCAGCTTGTCGTCGTAGAAGGCGTAGATCAGCTCGTCGTCCACCAGCACGTCCTGGCGCCGCGACTTGTGCTCCAGCGCCTCGACCTTGCTGATCTGGCGGCGGTTGTGGGCTATGAAGGGCAACTGCCTGACGAGGTCTTCCGGCAGCTCGTCGTTGACCAGGCCCTCGCGGATGAAGATCTCGCGCGCCGCCTTGGGGTCGACGCGGCCGAAGTTCACGCGCTTGCCGCTGTAGAGCACGATGCCGTAGAGCGTGGCCCGCTCAAGTGCGACGACCTCGGCGGCCTTCTTCTCCCAGTGCGGTTCCAGCAACTGGGTCTTGATCAGGTGGCCGGCGATGGGCGGCAGCCACTGCGGCTCGATGTTGGCGAGGCCGCGGCCATACAGCCGCGACGTGTCCACCAGCTCGGCCGCGACGATCCAGCGGCCCGGCTTCTTGCTCAGGTGGGCGCCCGGGTGGCGATAGAACTTGATGCCGCGCGCGCCGAGGTACCAGTCCTCGTCGTCGCTCTTCTGGCCGATATTGCCCAGCAGGCCGGACAGCATGGACAGATGCACCTGCTCGTAGGTGGCGGCGCTCTGGTTCAGCCGCCAGCCATGCTCGGTGACGACGGTCTGCAGCTGCGAATGCACGTCGCGCCACTCGCGCACGCGGCGCGGGCTGACGAAGTTCTCGCGCAGCAGGGCCTCGTGCTTGCGGTACGACAGCTTGTGCTCGCCCTCGCCGCCTTTCGAGTCGCCCAACCATTTCCACAGCTTCAGATAGCCCATGAACTCCGACTTCTCGTCGTCGAACTTCTTGTGCTTTTCGTCGGCCGCCTGGGCCGCTTCCTGCGGGCGGTCGCGCACGTCCTGGCCCGACAGCGCCGACGCGATGACCAGCACCTCCGTCAGCGCGTCGCGCGTGCGGGCTTCCAGGATCATGCGGCCGACGCGCGGGTCCAGCGGCAGGCGCGACAGTTCCTTGCCCAGTGGCGTCAGCTCGTTGGCGTCATCGGTCGCGCCCAGCTCGTTGAGCAGCTGGTAGCCGTCGGCGATGGCCTTGGGGCGCGGCGCCTCGATGAAGGGGAAGCGCTCGACCTCGCCGAGGTGCAGCGACTTCATGCGCAGGATGACGCCAGCCAGGCTGCTGCGCAGGATCTCGGGGTCCGTGAAGCGCGGGCGCTCGTTGAACTCCTTCTCGCTGAACAGCCGCACGCAGATGCCGTTGCTGACGCGGCCGCAGCGGCCGGCGCGCTGGTTGGCCGCGGCCTGGCTGATGTTCTCGATCAGCAGCTGCTCGACCTTGTTGCGGTAGCTGTAGCGCTTGACCCGCGCCAGGCCGGGGTCAATGACGTAGCGGATGCCCGGCACCGTCAACGAGGTCTCGGCCACATTGGTCGCCAGCACGATGCGGCGCGCGCCGTGGGGCTCGAAGACCTTGTTCTGGTCCGCCTCGGACAGGCGCGAGAACAGCGGCAGGATGTCCACGCCAGGCGGGTGATGCTTGCGCAGCGCCTCGGCCGCCTCGCGAATCTCGCGCTCGCCGGGCAGGAAGACCAGCACGTCGCCGCCCCCTTCACGCCACAGCTCGTCCACCGCGTCGCAGATGGCGTTGTTCAAGTCGTACTCGCGGCTTTCCTCGAACGGGCGGTAGCGTTGTTCGACCGGGAACAGGCGCCCCGACACCATCAGCACCGGCGCCGGGCCCTTGCTCGACTCGAAGTGCTTCGCGAAGCGCTCCGCGTCGATGGTGGCCGACGTGACGACGATCTTCAGGTCCGGCCGGCGCGGCAGCAGCTCGCGCAGGTAGCCGAGCAGGAAGTCGATGTTGAGGCTGCGCTCGTGGGCCTCGTCGATGATCAGCGTGTCGTAGGCCCTGAGCAGCGGATCGCTCTGTGTCTCGGCGAGCAGGATGCCGTCCGTCATCAGCTTGACCGAGGCGCCCTTGGAGAGCCGGTCCTGGAAGCGCACCTTGTAGCCCACCACGTCGCCCAGCGGCGTGTTCAGCTCCTCGGCGATGCGCTTGGCCACGCTGCTGGCCGCGATGCGCCGCGGCTGCGTGTGGCCGATCAGGCCGCCACCGTTGACGCGGCCACGGCCCATCGCCAGCGCGATCTTGGGCAGCTGCGTGGTCTTGCCCGAGCCGGTCTCGCCGCAGACGATGACGACTTGATGCTCGGCCATGGCTCGCATGATTTCGTCGCGGCGCGACGAAACCGGCAGGCTTTCGGGAAATGAAATGGAAAGAGCCGGTTGAGGCAACCGGCTCTCGGGTCGTTCTGAACTCATCGGGGCGGGATTGTCCCGCAGTCGCTCACTCGGTACGCGGGAAGTAGCTGATGACCTGGATGACCGCGCCTTGCGGGTCCCGCAGCACGGCCATGCGGCCGACGGTCGGGATGTCGAAAGGCCCCGCGCAGACGACGGCGCCCAGGCCCTTGGCCTTTTCCACCGTCGCATCGCAGGAGGCCACGGTCACATAGGCGCCCCACATCGCCGGGCCGGGCTGCTGTTGCTGCATGACGCCCCCGACCGCGACCTCGCCGACCTTGATGACGTGGTAGTCGCCGCCACCGAGATTCATCGTGTCGAACTTCCAGCCGAACAGCGTGCCGTAGAACTCGCTGGCCTTCTTGGTGTCGGGGCTGGACAGCTCGTTCCAGCTGAAGGCGCCAGGGGTCATGTAGACGTCTTGATAGTCCTTCATCGCGGTCTCCGGGTGGTGGAGCGGGCATCGTCCGAGGCGGATATGACAGCGTCAAGTGCGGCGAGTCACAGGCCACAATTCGGCCCATGACCGGTCTTGTCTTCCCCCACACCTTCGTGCCGTGGTTCCGCGCCGTGGCGCCTTACATCCATGCCTACCGCGGCGAGACCTTCGTCGTCGGCATGCCGGGCGAGCTGATCGCGGCCGGCAAGCTCAACGCCTTCGTGCAGGACCTGGCCATCCTGCATGCGATGGGCATCAAGATCGTGCTGGTGCACGGCTTCCGGCCGCAGGTCAACGAGCAGCTCGCCGCCAAGGGCCAGGTGCCGCGCTTCAGCCATGGCCGCCGCATCACCGACGCCGTGGCGCTGGACTGCGCCCAGGAGGCCGCCGGCCAGCTGCGCTTCGAGATCGAGGCGGCCTTCAGCCAGGGCCTGCCCAACACGCCGATGGCGAACGCCACGGTGCGCGTCGTCTCCGGCAATTTCCTGACCGCCCGGCCCGTGGGCATCGTGGACGGCGTGGATTTCCAGCATTCCGGCCTCGTGCGCAAGGTCGACGGCGCCGCCATCCAGCGCGCCATCGACATCGGCGCCATCGTGCTGCTGTCGCCCTTCGGCTTCTCGCCCACCGGTGAGGCCTTCAACCTGTCGATGGAGGACGTGGCCACGTCCACGGCCATCGCGCTGCAGGCGGACAAGCTGCTCTTCGTCTGCGAATCCGCCGGCGTGCCTGAGGACGCCGGCGACCCCGAAAGCGCCATCGACACGGAGCTGGCCCTGGCCGACGCCGAACGCATGCTGGCCAAGGCGGCACCCCACCCCGAACCGACCGAAGCCGCCTTCTACCTGCGCCACTGCGCCGAGGCCTGCCGCGCCGGCGTCGAACGCTCGCACATCATCCCCTTCGCGGTGGACGGCGCGCTGCTGCAGGAGGTCTACACCCACGACGGCATCGGCACCATGGTCGTCGACGAGAAGCTGGAAAGCCTGCGCGAGGCCAGCTCCGACGACGTGGCCGGCATCATCAAGCTCATCGAACCCTTCGAGCGCGACGGCACGCTGGTCAAGCGCAGCCGCACGGAAATCGAGCGCGACGCCGAGCTCTACACGGTCATCGAGCACGACGGCGTCATCTTCGGCTGCGCGGCGCTATACCCCTATGTCGAGGCCCGCACGGCCGAGATGGCCGCGCTGACGGTATCCGCCGAAGTACAAGGCCAGGGCGACGGCGACCGCCTGCTGAAAAGAATCGAACAGCGCGCGAAAGCCATGGGGCTGGACAGCATCTTCGTGCTGACCACACGCACGATGCACTGGTTCATCAAACGCGGTTTCCAGCAGGTCGACCCCGAATGGCTGCCGGAAGAACGCAAGCGCAAATACAACTGGGACCGCCGCTCGCTGGTGCTGGTCAAGAGATTCAACTAGGCCTTGTCGCTGCCGCCACAGAGCCGGCGCGCTAAAGTGCCGGCCGTTTTCTTTCCCGTGTCTGAGGAGTCCGCCATGCCCCGCGTCGTTCAATGCGCCTATCTGAAGAAGGAAGCCGAAGGGCTGGACTTCCCGCCCTATCCCGTCCACACCGAACTCGGCAAAAAGGTCTGGGAAAACGTCAGCAAGGAAGCCTGGGCGGCCTGGATGAAGCACCAGACCATGCTCGTCAATGAAAACCGCCTGAACCTCGCCGACCAGCGCGCCCGCCAATACCTGATGCGCCAGGCCGACCAGTTTTTCTTCGGCACCGGCGCCGAAACGGTGGCGGGCTATGTGCCGCCGTCGGCCTGAATGGGGCATTCGATGCGGCGGGCGTGGCTTTCGTCGCGCCATAACCCGCACGGCGCCCGGTGGCGGCCCGGCAGGGCCACCGAATCGGACGCCCGCCTAAACCGTGAAGGCAAATGGACGGGTTCAAATGAAAACCCGTAGGCGGCTGCCAACAAAAACCCTTGCCTGAATTCCCGGCCCGCGATTTAATTCGCTTGCGGAGATACTCGCCCGGCAATGCCCCGGGCGCCCTCCGAGGCCTCGATGCCCCGCATCGCGCGTCTCACCGGTCAAATCGCAAGAGGAATAGCAGCATGTCCAATCTCAAGGAACTCCTGGCCCAGCGCGCCGCGCTTGATGAACAGATCAGCCAAACCAAGGAGCGTGAGCGCAGCGAGGCGGTGGCCAAGGTCAAATCCCTGATGAGCGAATATGGCCTGACGATGGCCGACCTCAGCATGCGCACTGCCAAGCCGGCCAAGGTCTCCAAGGTTGCCGCCAAGTATCGCAACCAGGCCACCGGTGAAACCTGGAGCGGCCGCGGCCTGCAACCCAAATGGCTGAAGGCGGCCATTGCCGGCGGCGCCAAGCTGACCGATTTCACCGTTTAAGCAGCGCCCACACGCGCAATTGCACCGCGCGCCGCAACCTGCGGCGCCAAACCAGGGTCACCTTTGGGGTGACCCTTTTCTTTTGCCACGAGACGGCGGCCTAAACTCGGGCGCATGGCTTTCGTCACGCTGTCCGCCCGGTCGAACCCAGGGTTTCACCTAGGCGCCTGCGCGCGCGCGGACAAGGAGATTCCGGCCATGCATGCCCAAGCCCAGCGTTTCCGCACGCTTTGCCGCCCGCCGGGCCCGGCGGGGGCTTGAGCCATGGCCCTGCGTTCCGGCAGCGATGAGGCTCTCGAAACCCGCGGCGCGAGCAGCGGCCTGTCCACCGACCTGCCGCCGTCGACGACGCTGCCGCCCGGCCCGCGCCGCATCCGCGACCGCCGCGGCGCACGCCGGCTGCGCCGCGTCGGCCTGGCCGCGCTGACCGGCTTGGGCGGCGGGCTGGTCGCGGCCTGGGCGCTGGCCGCCAATGTGCTGCCGCCGCTGCTGCGCCTGCCCCAACCCGCCGCCGCGACGCCGGCGCCCGACCTCTTCGTGCCGATGCTGCTGGCCGGCCTGGGCCTGGCCGCGCTGTGGCGGCTCAGCGCCTGGGTACTGCCCCTCGTGATGGCCGGCCTGCTGCTCGGCTGCGGCCTGCCGCTGCTGCTGGAGCCCCAGGCCGACCCGCTGGGCCTGCTCGCGTCGGCCCCGCTGCTGAGCGCGCTGGCCCTGCCCCTGCTCGCCGCGGCGCTGAACCGCACGCGGCTGCGCCGCCTGGGCCTGACCGGCCGGCTGGCCAGCCGGCGCGAGGTCGTCGGCTTCGGCCTGCTGGCCGGGCTGGCAGCGCCCATGCTGGCCGGCCTGCTCGCGCTGGCGGCGCTGCTGGCCGCCGGGTTGACGCCGGCAGGCGCGGCCCGTGGCGCATCGGCCCTGGCCGGCGCCTGGGCCCTGGCCCTGCTGGCCACCGGCACCGCGCTGCAGGCCAGTTCGCAGCGGCCGCGGCGCAGCGGGCGCGGGCCGGCCCGCGCGCTCGCCGCCGCCGCGGTGGCCGCCCAGCTCGGCCCGGCCTGGCTGCCCGATGCCGGAGCCCTGCTGCTCGTGCCCCAGTTGCTGCTGAGCCTGCACGCGCTGCAGGCCGCGCCGCGCCACAACGCCGGCCTGGGCCTGGGCCTGCTCGCGCTGTGGGCGCTGACCGCGCCGGCCACGCCGGCAGCCTGGGCGGCCGGCGCGCTGTTGGCCCTGCTGCCGCTGGCCCTGCTCGCACTGAGCCAGCACCAGGTGCGCGAACGCGACGGCTGGCGCGGCGCCCTCGATGCGCAAGGCCTGGCGCTGGCCGAGTGGCGCCTGCCCGAGGGGCGCCGCCATGCGTCGGCCCGCTGGCTGGCGCTGACGACGCCGGTCGACCCGACGGCACGGCCCGGCACCACGCCGCTGGACTGGGTCCGAGTCGCCCACCCGCGCGACCGCGAGCCGGTGCGGCGAGCCTTGCGCGAGCTGCTGGCCCGGCCGGGGCGCGACCAGCTCGGCCTGTCGCTGCGCATCGCGGCCGACGGTGGCGACTGGCGCTGGCACGAGCTGCAGGCCCATGTGCCGCAGCGCGACCGCGAGGGCCGCGCGCGCGGCCTCATCGCGACGCTGGCCGACGTCAGCTGGCGCCACACGGCCGAGGAGCGCGAGCGCATGTCGGCCACCATCTTCCAGCAGTCCGGCGAGGGCCTGGCCGTCGTCGACACGCAGTGGCGCATCGTCGAGGTCAACCCGGCCTACTGCGACATCCTGCATGCCTCGCGCGAAGCCCTGGTCGGCCGCCTGGCCGCACCGCTGAGCGTGGCCAATCTGCAGCGCAGCGGCCACGAGGCGGCCCAGGTGCAGACCCTGCTCAAGGCCGGCCAGAGCTGGAGCGGCCAGGTGCAGGCCGAGCTGGACGACGGCGGCCGGCATGTCTTCTCGGTCCGGCTGAGCCCCGTGCCCGAGCCCGACGGCGCCAGCCCGCGCTGGCGCCTGCTGGGCCTGACCGACCTGGGCGAGAGCCTGCGCCAGCAGGAGCTGCTGCGCCGCAGCCTGCGCTACGACATCGCCACCGGCCTGCCCAACCGCGACGAGTTCATGCGCCTGCTGCAGCAGGCGCTGATGGCCGCCAACCGCGACGGCTTCAAGCTCGTCGTCTGCGTCATCGACCTGGACGACTTCGGCCGCGTCAACGCGGAGCATGGCCAGCTCGCCGCCGACGCCGTGCTGCTGCAGCTCAGCGGCCGGCTGCAGGCCACGCTGCGCGGCGCCCGCGGCGGAGCCGCCGCCGACACCGCCGACCAGCTCGCCCGCCTGCATGGCGACGAGTTCGCCGTGCTGATGCGGGTGCAGACCCCCGAGGAGGGCCAGCGCGCCGTCGACCGGCTGCTGGGCCTGCTGTCCACGCCGGTGTCCATCCGCGAGAGCCGCGTCGGCGACGGCCTGGCGCTGGAGGTCGGCGCCAGCATGGGCGCCACCCTCTACCCGCTGGACGAGGCCGACCCCGAGACCCTGCTGCGCCACGCCGGCCATGCCCTCTACCGCGCCAAGCACCTCGGCCGCGGCGGCGTGCAGTTCCACGACCCGACGATGAGCGAGCGCGACGAGGCCGGTCTGATCGCCGTGGCCCGCCTGCAGCGCGCCCTCGACGGCAACGAGCTGCTGCTGCACTACCAGCCCCAGATCGACCTGCGCAGCGGCCAGGTGACGGGCGTCGAGGCACTGCTGCGCTGGCAGCACCCGGACCGCGGCCTGCTCGCGCCGGCGCATTTCCTGCCGATGGTCGCGGCCACCGGCCTGTCGGTGCAGATCGGCGACTGGGTCATCGAGCAGGCCCTGACCCAGACGGTCGCCTGGATGGAAGCCGGCATCAACGGCGGCCGCGGCCTGCCGGTCAGCGTCAACGTCGGCGCCCGCCAGCTCAGCCGCCCCGACTTCCCGCAGCGGCTGCAGGAGCTGGTCCAGCGCCAGCCGCCGGCGGTGGCCCACCTGCTGCACCTGGACGTGCTGGAGTCCGACGCACTGGTCGAGACGGCCGCCACCCAGGCCCTCATCCAGCGCAGCATGAGCCTGGGCGTGGGCATCGCGCTGGACGACTTCGGCGCCGGCTACTCGCGCCTGTCCTCGCTGAAGCGCCTGTCGGTCGACACGCTCAAGCTCGACCGCAGCTATGTGCAGGGCATGCTGGGCGACGCCCAGGACCTGTCGCTGGTCGAAAGCGTCATCGGCCTGGGGCGCAATATCGGCTGCGCGGTGCTGGCCAAGGGCGTCGAAAGCCGTGCCCACGCCCGCGAGCTGCTGCGCCTGGGCTGCCGGCTGGGCCAGGGCAACGGCATCGCCGCGGCCATGCATCCCGCGGCGCTGCCGGGCTGGATGGAGAGCTTCGCCAACGGCGACTGGGCGGGGCAGTTCAGGGCGCCGTCGCAGGCGAATCCTTAAACTGCCGGGGTGATCCCACAAGGCTTTATCCAGGACCTGCTGTCCCGCGTCGACGTCGTCGACGTGGTGGGCCGCCATGTCGACCTGAAGAAGGCCGGCATCAACCACAAGGGCCTGTGCCCCTTCCACGGCGAGAAGTCGCCGAGCTTCATCGTCAGCCCCAGCCGCCAGACCTATCACTGCTTCGGCTGCGGCGTGCACGGCAATGCCATCGGCTTCCTGATGGAGCACACCGGCGCCAGCTTCGTCGAGGCCGTGGAAGACCTGGCCCAGCAGGTCGGCATGGTGGTGCCGCAGGACGACCGCAGCCCCGAGCAGCGCGAGCGCGCCAAGGCCGAGAAGGCCCGCCAGCACAGCCTGACCGAGGTGCTGGCCCGCGCGGCGGAGTTCTACAAGACCCAGCTGCGCAAGGCGCCGCGCGCCGTGGCCTACCTGAAGGGCCGCGGCCTGACCGGCCAGATCGCCGCGCGCTTCGGCCTCGGCTATGCGCCCGAGGGCTGGCGCTCGCTGGCCAGCGGCTTCCCGTCCTACGACGACCCGCAGCTCGTCGAGGCCGGCCTGGTCATCTCGCCGGAGGCCGACCCGGGCGAGGACGCAAAAAGGTATGACCGCTTCCGCGACCGCGTGATGTTCCCCATCCGCAACGTGCAGGGCGAAGTCATCGGCTTCGGCGGGCGCGTGCTGGACAAGGGCGAGCCCAAATACCTGAACTCGCCGGAGACGCCCGTGTTCATCAAGGGCCGCGAGCTCTACGGCCTGTTCGAGGGCCGCCAGGCCATGCGCCAGCGCGGCTATGCGCTGGTCGTCGAGGGATACATGGACGTCGTCGCGCTGGCCCAGTACGGCATCGCCAACGCGGTCGCGACGCTGGGCACGGCCTGCACCGCCGACCACGTGCACAAGCTCTTCCGCCACACCGACTCGGTCGTCTTCAGCTTCGACGGCGACGCCGCCGGCCGCCGCGCCGCCGTGCGCGCGCTGGAGGCCGCCCTGCCCCATGCGTCCGAGACGCACACGGTCAAGTTCCTGTTCCTGCCGACCGAGCACGACCCCGACTCCTTCGTGCGCGAGCTGGGCGCCGAGGCCTTCGAGCGCGCCGTCGAGGGCGCCGTGCCGCTGTCGCGCCAGCTCACCACGGTGGCCGCCGAAGGCTGCGACCTCGGCAGCCCCGAGGGCCGCGCGCGCATGCTCAGCCAGGCCCGGCCGCTGTGGAACCTGCTGCCGGACGGCCTGCTGCGCCGCCAGCTGCTGGGCGAGTTCGCCCGCCAGGGCCAACTGCCCGAGGCCGAGCTGCAGGCGCTGTGGCTGGGCGAGCCGCCCCCGTCGGCCGCCGCCGCGCCGGCGCCCGCCCCCGCCGCCGAGAAACCCCGCTGGCAGCCCAAGGGCGAGTGGAAGCCCAAGGGCGAATGGAAACGCAAGGGCCGCGATGAAGAGCCCCGCCCCACCGGCCCGCGCGCCATGCCGTCGACGCCGACCGACAACGCCGTGCGGCTGCTGCTGCAGCACAGCGAGCTGTGGGACGCGTTGGCCGACGAGGACCGCGCGCTGCTGCACGAACTGCCCGGCGTGCACGGCACGCTGGTGCACTGGCTGGAACGCCATCTGACCCACCACGGCGCCAGCTCCTGGGCCGTGGTCCAGGCCGCGCTGGCGGCGGACGGCCTCGGCGACGCGGTCGGCCGCCTGGTCCGCGCCGTGCAGGAACTGGGCATCGAGGAAGGCGACCCCGCCGGCGACCTGGCCCGTGCCGTCGCCGAGCTGCGCAGCCGCGCACCCACCGCGCTGCCGGGCGGCAGCGGCGCCACCGACGACGAGCGCCGCCGCGCGCTGGAAGCCCTGGCGCGGCTGCGCGAGCGGCACGGTGTGCCGCCCTGAAGCCGCGGTTTTTGACCTATGGATGAATTTGGCCGATAATTCAACGTTTTCCGCGCGCGTCAACAAGAGTGACGGCAGAGCGATGCCGGGCCCGGCCACCCAGCGACACTGGGCAACTCGCCAAGAGTTTTGAAGGCCAACACATCCGCCACCTCTGCACTCCAAACGATCACGCCAGCTTGTTCGCGCCACGCCTGGGTCCCTCGCTCGAATTTCGGGTGATACCTGGCGACGAAAGCCACCGCCCCCTGCCCCGCCGGTTTGACAGCCAGCCCGGGTCGGCCGCGGTGGCTGCTGCATTTCTGAATTGACCGCGCAAACCCTCGAAGGACCTGCATGACCGCCAAGAAGCCCGCGACCAAGGCCAGCCCCGCTCCCGCCGAAGAGCTCAAGAAGAAGCCGGCCGCCAAGACGGCAGCCGCCGAGGCCCCCGCGAAAGCCACCAAGGCGGCCGCGGCCAAGCCTGCAGCGAAAACGGCCAAGGCGGCCGTGACCGAAGAGGACAAGCCCAAGCGTGGCCGCAAGCCCAAGGCTGCGACCGAGACCAAGAAGGCCGGCGGCAAGAAGGAAGTCGACGAAGACGTGGATCTGTCCGACGTCGATGCCGAGCTGGAGGGCGAAGAGCCGGAAACCGAGGAGGTTGCCGCCGTCGAGGAAGAGACCGTCAAGGCCAAGCCGCTGCGCATGAAGGTCAGCCGCGCCAAGGAGCGCGCGCTGATGCGCGAGTTCGGCCTCGAAGAGACCGCGCTGACCGAAGAGGAAGCCGTCAAGCGCCGCACGGAGCTGAAGACCCTCATCAAGATGGGCAAGACGCGCGGCTTCCTGACCCACCAGGAAATCAACGACCACCTGCCCGAGAAGCTGGTCAACGAGGAAATCCTCGAAGCCATCGTGTCCATGCTCAACGACATGGGCATCGCGGTCTACGAGCAGGCGCCCGACGCCGCCACGCTGCTGATCCAGGGCAACGCGACGACCACTTCGACCGAGGAAGAAGCCGAGGAAGCCGCCGAAGCCGCGCTGTCCACGGTGGACTCCGAATTCGGCCGCACGACCGACCCGGTGCGCATGTATATGCGCGAGATGGGCACGGTCGAACTGCTGACCCGTGAAGGCGAAATCGAGATCGCCAAGCGCATCGAAGGCGGCCTGCAGGCCATGATGCTGGCCATCTCGGCCTCGCCGACGACCATCGCCCACATCCTTGAATACGCTACCAAGATCCGCGGCGGCGAGATGCAGATCTCCGACGTCGTCGACGGCTTCGTCGCCGAGGACGAGGCCGACGACTATGTGGCCGAGGAAGACTTCGACGAGTTCGACGAGGAAGACGACGACGACGGCCAGGGCGGCTCCAAGGCGCTGACCAAGAAGCTCGAAGAGCTGAAGAACGCCGCGCTGGTCAAGCTGGACTCGATGTCCGCCAGCTTCGACAAGATGCGCAAGGCCTTCGAGAAGGAAGGCTACAAGTCGGCCTCGTACAACAAGGCCCAGCAGGCCATCAGCGCCGAGCTGATGACCATCCGCTTCACGGTCAAGACCATCGAGAAGCTGTGCGACATCCTGCGCAGCCAGGTGGACGACGTGCGCCGCTACGAGCGCGAGCTGCGCAAGATCGTCGTCGACAAGTGCGGCATGCCACAGGAGCACTTCATCAAGACCTTCCCGCCCAATGCGCTGAACCTGAAGTGGGCCGAGAAGGAAGTCGCCGCCGGCAAGAACTACAGCACCATCCTGAGCCGCAACCTGCCGCCGGTGCAGGAGCTGCAGCAGAAGCTCATCGACATCCAGGCCAAGGCCGTCGTGCCGCTGGACGACCTGAAGGACATCAACAAGAAGATGAACGAGGGCGAGAAGGCCAGCCGCGACGCGAAGAAGGAAATGATCGAGGCCAATCTGCGCCTCGTCATCTCGATCGCGAAGAAGTACACCAACCGCGGCCTGCAGTTCCTCGACCTGATCCAGGAAGGCAATATCGGCCTGATGAAGGCGGTCGACAAGTTCGAATACCGCCGCGGCTACAAGTTCTCGACCTATGCGACCTGGTGGATCCGCCAGGCCATCACGCGCTCCATCGCCGACCAGGCCCGCACCATCCGCATCCCGGTCCACATGATCGAGACGATCAACAAGATGAACCGCATCTCGCGCCAGCACCTGCAGGAGTTCGGCTACGAGCCGGACGCGCCGACGCTGGCCGAGAAGATGGAGATCCCGGAAGACAAGATCCGCAAGATCATGAAGATCGCCAAGGAGCCGATCTCCATGGAGACGCCGATCGGCGACGACGACGACAGCCACCTGGGCGATTTCATCGAGGACACCAACAACACGGCGCCCATCGAGGCGGCCATGCAGGCCGGCCTGCGCGACGTCGTGAAGGACATCCTCGACAGCCTGACCCCGCGCGAGGCCAAGGTGCTGCGCATGCGCTTCGGCATCGAGATGCAGAGCGACCACACGCTGGAGGAGGTCGGCAAGCAGTTCGACGTCACCCGCGAGCGCATCCGCCAGATCGAGGCCAAGGCGATCCGCAAGCTCAAGCACCCGAGCCGGAGCGACAAGTTGCGCACGTATCTGGACAACCTCTGATCTCCGCCAAGGCCGGCCCGTCCGGCCTTTTTTGCGCCCTAAACTTCCCTCCATGACCGCGATCCGCGAGCGCACCGTCCTCTTCGCCGACCTGCGTGGCAGCACCGGGCTCTACGAGTCCCTCGGCAACGCCGAGGCCAGCGGCCTCGTCACGCAGACGGTCAGCCAGATCAGCGAGGCCGTGCTGGAGAGCGGCGGCCACCTGATCAAGACGCTGGGCGACGGCCTGATGGCCGCCTTCGAGACGCCGCGCGACGGCGTGCGCGCGGCCCAGCGCATGCAGGAGATGCTGGAGCGTACCGTGCAGCGAGCGCGGCGGCTGAACAACAACCCGGCCATGCTGGCGCTGCGCCTGCAGGTGGCGCTGGCGCGCGGCGAGGTCGTCGAGCTCAACGGCGACTGCTTCGGCGACGCGGTCAACGTGGCCGCCCGCCTGATCGACCATGCCGGCGACGGCGAGATCCTCATCACCGCCGAGGTGCTGGCCGGACTGCATCACGCGTCCAAGGGGCGCTTCCGCAGCCTGGACCGCATCTCGGTGCGCGGCCGCATCGAGCCCGTGCACGTCCATCGCATGGACGCCGCACCACTGCTCGGCGCCGATGCGGCCGCGACGCAGTTCGGCGAGCCGATGCGCGCCACCGAGCCCGACGGCATGCGCCTGGTCTGGGGCGACCTGGACCGCGTCTTCGACATCCTCAGCATGCCGGTCATCCTGGGCCGCAGCGTGCAAGCCACCTACTGCATCACCGACGCGCGCGTGTCGCGCTCGCATGCCCGCATCGACTGGCAGGGCAGCAGCTTCGAGCTGACCGACCTCTCCTACAACGGCACCTATGTGCGCTTCGGCGACTCGGGCGAGCTGCTGAGCCTCAAGCGCGGCAGCTGCACGCTGCACGGCGGCGGCAGCATCGGCCTGGGCGGTCCGCCGGGCGACCAGCAGTCGCCCAGCGTGCGCTTCGAGGTGCTGCACTTCGCCGACACCGAGCCGCAGGCCTTCGGCGGCCCAAGATCCCGCCGCTGATGGCCTTTTTCCCTGAACCGCCACGGCGCCACGGCGCCGGCTCCGGCCCTGACGTGGCCGTGCTGCTGTGCAACCTCGGCACACCCGACGCGCCGACCGCTCCCGCGCTGCGCCGCTACCTGGCCCAGTTCCTCGCCGACCCGCGCGTCGTCGAGATCCCCAGGCTGGTCTGGATGGCGATCCTGCACGGCCTCATCCTGCGCGTGCGCCCGGCCAAGTCGGCGGCCAAGTACGCCAGCATCTGGAAGCCCGAAGGCTCGCCGCTCAAGGTCTGGACCGAGAAGCAGGCCAAGCTGCTGCAGGGCCTGCTCGGCGAGCGCGGCCTGCGCGTGCGCGTGGCCCACGCGATGCGCTATGGCACGCCCGCCATCGCCGCCCAGCTGGACGCGCTCAAGCGCGAGGGCGTGCAGCGCGTGCTCGTGCTGCCGGCCTACCCGCAGTATTCGGGCGCGACGACGGCCAGCGTCATCGACGACGTGGCCCGCTGGGCGCTGCGCAGCCGCCACGTCCCCGAGCTGCGCTTCGTGAACCGCTACCACGACGACCCCGGCCACATCGCCGCACTGGCCCAGAGCGTGCGCGAGCACTGGCAGCGCGAGGGCCGTGGCGAGAAGCTGGTCATGAGCTTCCACGGCATGCCCGAGCGCACGCTGCACCTGGGCGACCCCTACCACTGCGAATGCCTGAAAACCGGCCGCCTGCTGGCCGAGGCCCTGGGCCTGAAGGACGGCGAGTGGCTGGTCAGCTTCCAGAGCCGCTTCGGCAAGGCCAAATGGCTGCAGCCCTATACCGAGCCCAGCCTCGTCAAGCTCGCCAAGGGCGGCGTGAAGGCCGTCGACCTGATCTGCCCCGGCTTCGCGGCCGACTGCCTGGAGACGCTGGAAGAGATCGACCAGGAGGCGCGTGCCGCCTTCCTGGCGGCCGGCGGCCAGCGCTTCGGCTACGTCCCCTGCCTGAACGACCATCCGGCCGGCATGCGCGCGCTGGCCGCGCTGGCGGAGCGCCACCTGCAAGGCTGGCCGACCGCCGCGCCCCACCCTGACACGCTGGCCCTGCAGCGCCAGCGGGCGCTGGCCGCCGGGGCGAAGGAATGAGCGAAGCCCTCGCCTGCATGCGCCTGGACAAATGGCTCTGGGCCGCGCGCTTCTACAAGACCCGGGCCCTGGCCGTCGACGAGATCAACCTCGGCCGCGTGCGCGTGGGCGGCCAGCCGGTGAAGCCGGCGCGCGACGTGAGGCCGGGCGATCTGCTCAGCATCCGCACCGGCGTCGTGACCCGCGAGGTCGAGGTGCGTGGCCTGTCCAACCAGCGCGGCCCGGCCCCGCAGGCTCAAGCGCTCTATGCCGAGACCCAGGCCAGCGTCACCGCCCGCGAGGCCGCGGCCGAGGCGCGCCGCCTGGCGCCCGAACCGGCGGCCACCATCGCCCAGGGCCGCCCGACCAAGCAGGATCGCCGCCGCCTGGCCGACTGGGACCGCTGGTCGGCGTCGGCGGACGATCTCGACGACCCGGGTTAGCCCGCGATAATCTCCCTCTTGAATCCAGGACATCGCGCCCCAGTTAGGCGCGATTGCTTTTTTGACGCCATGACGACCGACACCCCCCTGCCCGAAGACGCCGCCGGCGAGCCCACGGCCGCCGAGACCAACCCCGAGATCAAGATCGCCGAGCTGGAAAACCGGCTGGCCGAGATGAGCGACGCCTATCTGCGCGCCAAGGCCGAGGTCGAGAACGTGCGCCGTCGCGCCGACGAAGACATCGCCAAGGCGCGCAAGTTCGCCGTCGAGGCCTTTGCCGAGGCCATGCTGCCGGTGATGGACAGCATGGAAGCCGCCATCGCCACGCCCGGCGCCGCCGTCGAGACGGTGCTGGAAGGCGTGCACGCCACGCGCCGCCAGCTCGCCAGCGCGCTGGAGCGCAACAAGGTGGTCGAGATCAACCCGGCCGCCGGCACCAAGTTCGACCCCAACCAGCACCAGGCCATCTCCATGGTGCCGGCCGAGCAGGAGGCCAACACCGTCGTGGCCGTGCTGCAGAAGGGCTTCCTGATCGCCGACCGCGTGCTGCGGCCGGCCCTCGTGACGGTCGCGGCGCCTCGCTAATGATTTGGGGACAGACCTTGGCGCGAAGCGACATGCTCTGTCCCCACTAATTCACAGCCTGGCGCCCTTGAAGGCGACCAAGTTATCCACAAATCCAAGACATCCAAGCATTCACCAGGAGCAAGAACATGGGAAAGATCATCGGCATTGACCTCGGCACCACGAACTCGTGCGTCGCGGTCATGGAGGGCAACACCACCCGCGTGATCGAGAACGCCGAGGGCGCGCGCACGACGCCGTCCATCATTGCCTACCAGGAAGACGGCGAGATCCTCGTCGGCGCGTCGGCCAAGCGCCAGTCCGTCACCAACCCGAAGAACACGCTCTACGCCGTGAAGCGCCTGATCGGCCGCAAGTTCTCCGAGAAGGAAGTGCAGAAGGACATCGACCTGATGCCCTACACCATCGCCGCCGCCGACAACGGCGACGCCTGGGTGGAAGTGCGCGGCAAGAAGTTCGCGCCGCCCCAGGTCAGCGCCGAAGTGCTGCGCAAGATGAAGAAGACCGCCGAGGACTACCTCGGCGAGGAAGTGACCGAGGCCGTCATCACGGTGCCGGCCTACTTCAACGACGCCCAGCGCCAGGCGACGAAGGACGCCGGCCGCATCGCCGGCCTGGACGTCAAGCGCATCATCAACGAGCCCACCGCCGCGGCCCTGGCCTTCGGCCTGGACAAGCACGGCAAGGGCGACCGCAAGATCGCCGTCTACGACCTCGGCGGCGGCACCTTCGACATCTCCATCATCGAGATCGCCGACGTGGACGGCGAGATGCAGTTCGAAGTGCTGTCGACCAACGGCGACACCTTCCTGGGCGGCGAGGACTTCGACCAGCGCATCATCGACTACATCGTCACCGAGTTCAAAAAGGAACAGGGCGTCGACCTGACCAAGGACGTGCTGGCCCTGCAGCGCCTGAAGGAAGCCGCCGAGAAGGCCAAGATCGAGCTGTCCAACTCGTCGCAGACCGACGTCAACCTGCCCTACATCACGGCCGACGCGTCGGGCCCCAAGCACCTCAACGTCAAGCTGACCCGCGCCAAGCTGGAGTCGCTGGTCGACGAGCTGATCGAGCGCACCATCGCCCCCTGCCGCACGGCCATCAAGGACGCCGGCGTGGCCGTGTCCGCCATCGACGACGTCATCCTCGTCGGCGGCATGACCCGCATGCCCAAGGTGCAGGACAAGGTCAAGGAGTTCTTCGGCAAGGAGCCGCGCCGCGACGTGAACCCCGACGAGGCCGTGGCCGTCGGCGCCGCCATCCAGGGCCAGGTCCTGGGCGGCGAGCGCAAGGACGTGCTGCTGCTGGACGTCACCCCGCTGTCCCTGGGCATCGAGACCCTGGGCGGCGTGATGACGAAGATGATCAAGAAGAACACGACCATCCCGACCAAGTTCAGCCAGACCTTCTCCACCGCCGACGACAACCAGCCGGCCGTGACGATCAAGGTCTACCAGGGCGAGCGCGAGCTGGCCCAGGCCAACAAGTCGCTGGGCGAGTTCAACCTCGAGGGCATCCCGCCGGCCCCGCGCGGCACGCCGCAGATCGAGGTCAGCTTCGACATCGACGCCAACGGCATCCTGCACGTCGGCGCCAAGGACAAGGGCACCGGCAAGGAAAACAAGATCACCATCAAGGCGAACTCGGGCCTGTCCGAAGCCGAGATCGAGAAGATGGTCAAGGACGCCGAGGCCAACGCCGCCGAGGACAAGAAGAAGGTCGAGCTCGTCACCGCCCGCAACCAGGCCGACGGCATGGTGCACAGCGTGCGCAAGTCGCTGGCCGAGCATGGCGACAAGCTCGAAGCCGGCGAGAAGGACAAGATCGAGGCCGCCGCCAAGGATCTGGAAGAAGCCATCAAGGGCGACGACAAGGCCGCCATCGAGGCCAAGACCGAGGCCCTGATGACGGCTAGCCAGAAGCTGGGCGAGAAGATCTACGCCGACCAGCAGGGCGCGCAGGCCGCCGCTGCCGCCGCCGGCGCGGAGCAGCCCCATGCGGCTCCGCAGGGCGAGGCCCATCGCCCGGCCGACGACAACGTCGTGGACGCCGAGTTCAAGGAAGTCAAGGACGGCAAGTAAGCCTCCGATGACCTCGGCCCGGGGCGCGGTTCGCGCGCCCGGGCTTTTGCTTTACGAGAAGAGCAATGGCTTCCAAGCGCGATTACTACGAAGTCCTCGGCGTCGCCAAGAACGCGACCGAGGACGACATCAAGAAGGCCTACCGCAAGCTGGCCATGAAGTACCACCCCGACCGCAACCAGGGCGACGGGGCGAAGAAGGCCGAGGAGCAGTTCAAGGAGGCCAAGGAAGCCTACGAGATGCTGTCCGACGCGCAGAAGCGCGCGGCCTACGACCAGTACGGCCATGCCGGCGTCGACCCCAATATGGGCGCCGGCCGCGGCGGCCCGGGCGCGGAGGGCTTCGGCGGCTTCGCCGAGGCCTTCGGCGACATCTTCGGCGACATCTTCGGCGGCCAGGGCGGCGGGCGCCGCGGTGGCGGCGGCCAGCAGGTCTACCGCGGCAGCGACCTCAGCTATGCGATGGAGATTTCTCTGGAGGAAGCCGCACGCGGCAAGGAGACGCAGATCCGCATCCCGAGCTGGGAAGGCTGCGAGACCTGCGGCGGCTCGGGCGCCAAGCCCGGCACCAGCGCCAAGACCTGCGGCTCCTGCGGCGGCTCGGGCACGGTGCACATGCGCCAGGGCTTCTTCAGCATCCAGCAGACCTGCCCGCACTGCCACGGCAGCGGCAAGATCATTCCCGACCCCTGCATGGCCTGCAACGGCCAGGGCAAGGTCAAGAAGCAGAAGACGCTGGAGGTCAAGATCCCGGCCGGCATCAACGAGGGCATGCGCATCCGCTCGGCGGGCAATGGCGAGCCCGGCGTGAACGGCGGCCCGAGCGGCGACCTCTACATCGAGATCCGCATCAAGCAGCACGACCTCTTCGAGCGCGACGGCGACGACCTGCACTGCACGATGCCGGTGTCGATGGTCACCGCCGCGCTGGGCGGCAACATCGAGGTGCCCACGCTGGGCGGCAAGGCCGAGATCGAGTTGCCCGAGGGCACCCAGCACGGCAAGACCTTCCGCCTGCGCGGCAAGGGCATCAAGGGCGTGCGCTCCAGCTACCCGGGCGACCTCTACTGCCACATCGCGGTCGAGACGCCCGTCAAGCTCACCGAGCACCAGAAGAAGCTGCTCAAGGAGCTCGACGAGTCGCTGAAGAAGGGCGGCGAGCGCCACTCGCCCAACGCCAAGAGCTGGACCGACCGGGTCAAGGACCTGTTCAAGTAGGCCGGCCCGGCCCTCCCGACGAACCGCGGCGCCCGCCAGGACGCCGCGGTTTTTCATGGCCTGTCGCGGAGCCCGCCTGCGCCTTAAGTCACGTCGTGTGCCCGAAGCGCGTGTAAACCATCTCACCCACGCTCGCCCAGAAACCCTAAAGTTCATCGACTGTCACGCCGATGGCTCATAAGTGATCCGCCCTTCGACTCCTGCGCCCAGAGTCCGCTGCCCCGTGCCACGGAAGGGGGCAGCATGTTGCTGATGGACGGCAGCATCCAGGGCGCGTCGGCGCTGATCATCGACAGCAACGCCAACTCGCGCAGCCTGATGTCGGCGCAGCTGCGCGACCTCGGCGTCGGCACGGTGCGCCAGACCCCGCGCGTGAAGGATGCCCGCGTGATGCTGGAGCACCAGACCTTCGACATCGTGCTGTGCGACTACCACTTCGACGCCGGCGACACATCCGGCCAGGACCTGCTGGACGAACTGCGCCGCGAAGGCCTGCTGCCCTACGCCACGGTCTTCGTCATGGTGACCAGCGAGGCCACCTATGCCAAGGTGGCCGAGGCCGCCGAGGCCGCGCTCGATGCCTACCTCATCAAGCCCTACACCAGCGCCAATCTCGCCGAGCGCCTGGCCAGCGCACGCCAGCGCAAGCGCGTGCTGAAGGACATCTTCGAGGCCATCGAGAACCAGGACTTCGAGACCGCCGCCAACCTCTGCCTGGCGCGCTTCGAGGCCAAGGGCAGATACTGGCTGTACGCGGCGCGCATCGGCGCCGAGCTGCTGCTGAGGCTCAAGCGCTTCGACGACGCCAGGATCCTCTACGAGGCCATCATCACGGCCAAGACCGTGCCCTGGGCGCGGCTGGGCGTGGCGCGCACCGAGGTGGCCAGCGGCAATATGCAGGCCGCGCGGCGCACGCTGGAGAACCTGATCGGCGATCTGCCCGACTATGCCGATTCCCACGACCTGATGGGCCATGTGCAGATGGAGCAGGGCGACCTGCAGCAGGCCCTCAAGACCTACCAGACCGCCGTGACGCTGACGCCCGGCTGCCTGCTGCGCCTGCAGCGCTGCGGCTCGCTGGGCTTCTACGCCGGCCAGCGGGCCGAGGCACTGAAGCTGCTGGAGCGCGCCATGTCCCAGGGCCTGCGCTCCAAGCTGTTCGACATGCTCAGCCTCGTGCTGATCGGGCTGATGCGCTTCGACGCCAAGGATCACAAGGGCTTCAAGTACGCCCACGACTCGCTGATCGCGGCGCTGGAACGCGCGCCCGGCGCCGTCAGGCTGCAGCGCTTCGACCTGGTCTTCCGCGGCCTGTCCTTCCTGCTGGAGCGCCGCGTGGGCCAGGCCCTCGTCGTCGCGCGCGAGTTCACCGGGCATGCCGCCGCCGGCGACTTCGACCTCGAAGCGGCCTCGCTGCTGACGGCGCTGTGGATACGCCTGTCCAGCCAGGAGGTGGAGCTGGAGGAGATGCTGCCCATCCTGCGCGAGCTGGGCATGCGGCATTGCACGACCAAGGCCAGCACCGAGGTCCTCGTCGCGATGACCGAGGGCCACCAGGGCGCCGCCGATCAGTTCCGCGACTGCCACCAGCAGGTCTTCAACGTCGCCGAGACGGCGATGCGCCATTCGCTGCGCGGTGGCGCCAAGGCCGCCGTCGAGCTGCTGATCCAGCAGGGCGAGATCACGCGCAACGCCAAGCTCATCGACATGGCGGGCCTGGTGCTGAAACGCCATGCCGACAAGATCGAGGACGCGGCCGATCTGGGCCAGCGCATCGAGGCGCTGCACGTCCGCTATGTGAAGCCCATGGGCGGCGGCGCGGCCAAGGCCGCCCGCGCGACCGGCGGCGTCGCGCTGCGCACCGCCGCCGCACCGGCCTGAAGCGCTGCCTGGCCTGCTCCCAGCCCGCCGCTAGAACAGACTGCCCTGCGCCGACGGCCTGGCCGGCCGCCGGAACAGCGCCAGTTCCACCGGCCGCCGCTCGGTGCGCAGCCCGTGCTTGCGTGCGATGCGGTGCAGGCGCGCGCGCAGCAGCTCGGCCCAGACGCCCTCGCCCGTCATGCGCGTGCCGAAGCGGGCGTCGTTGTCCAGGCCGCCGCGCATGTCGCGCAGCCGGGCCATCACGCGCTCGGCGCGCTCCGGGAAGTGGCGCTGCAGCCAGTCCTGGAACAGCGGGTTGACCTCCCAGGGCAGGCGCAGCGGGATGCTGAAGGCGCTGCTCGCGCCGGCCGCCACGGCGGCCTCGACGATGCGCTCCAGCTCGGGTTCGTTGATGAAGGGAATGATGGGCGACACGCTGACTCCCACCGGCACGCCGGCCTCCGCCAGCGCCTTGATCGCCCGCAGCCGCCGCGCCGGCGCCGCCGCGCGCGGCTCCAGGATGCGGGCCAGCTCGTGGTCCAGCGTCGTCACCGACAGATAGACCGACACCAGGCCCCGCGCCGCCATCGGCGCGATCAGATCGAGCTCGCGCTCGATGCCGGCCGACTTGGTGACGACCGAGAACGGGTGGCCGGCCTCGGCCAGCACCTCGACGACGCGGCGCGTGATGCCGAGGCGCCGCTCGACGGGCTGGTAGGCATCGGTGGCCGTGCCCAGCACCAGCGAGCGCGGCTCGTAGCGCGGGCTGGCCAGCGTCTCGCGCAGCCGCTCGGCCGCGTTGACCTTGGCAATGATGCGGGTCTCGAAATCCAGGCCCGGCGACAGGTTCAGATAGCTGTGCGTGGGCCGCGCGAAGCAGTAGATGCAGCCGTGCTCGCAGCCCCGGTAGGGGTTGATGGAGTAGTCGAAGGCGATGTCCGGCGACTGGTTGCTGGTGACGATCTTCTTCGCCTGCTCCTCGATGACCTGGGTGGCCGGCGCCAGGCGCTCCTCGGCGGCCTGCTGGTCCAGCGTGCCCCAGCCGTCGTCGACCTGCTCGCGCTGTTCCCGCGCGAAGCGGTGCGGCATCGCGCCCGCGCTGCCGCGGCCCTTGATCGAGTCGAGCGGGACGAGGCTGGGCTGGGCGGGCGCAATGCGCGTGGGGGCGGGCGACATGCTGTAAATATATACAGCATTCACCCGCGCCGCCAGGCGGCGGAAGGAGGGCTTATTGACCGGGCTTGAGCATGGGCTTCAGCCGCGCCAGCAGGCGCTCGTCCACGCCGGCCAGCATGGCCGTGCGTGCCGCGATGCGGCCCTCGCCGTCGAGCAGGATCAGCTCGCCGCTGTGGTTGAAGTCGCCATTGGGCAGGGCGCGGTACTGGAACTTCAGCAGCGCGGCGATCTTGCGCACGCTGGCCGGGTCGGTGCGTGCCAGATGCCAGCGCGTGCCGTCCACGCCGCGCTCGCGGGCGGTCGAGGCCAGCGCAGCCACGCTGTCGCGCGCCGGGTCGAAGCTGACGAAGACCACGCGCAGGTTGCGGCGCTCGGCCTCGCTGAGCGCGGCCTCGGTTGCGCGCGCCGCCTCGACGAGCATCGGGCAGACAAACTCGCAGGACGTGTAGAACATGCTGACCAGCACCGGGTGGCCCTGGCCGGCATCCCAGGCCAGCGGCTGGCCCTGCTGGTCGGTCAGCGTGGCCTTGAGCTGGTAGACCGAATCGCTCGGCCAGGCCCAGGCCAGGCCGCAGCTCAGCAGCGCCGCCGCGAGGCAGAGTCTTCGTTTCATCGTGCAATCTCCTTGGCGCAGCGAAAGGCCAGGCTGGCCGTGCTGTCGGCCGCGCCGAGCGAGGCCAGCAGCGCAATGCGCATCAGCACCGCGTAGTTCTGGCGGTCCTGCAGGTCCAGCGCGCCGGCACCACAGAACTTGAGCCGGTCGGGGTCTTCGGCGCTGCGGCTGTCCGCGTTGACGAGCAGGCTGTTGAAGTCGTCCACCCATTCCCAGACCAGGCCGTGCAGGTCGCGCACGCCGTAGACATTGGGCGCGCCGCCGACGGCCGGCAGCGGCGTGTTGGCCGGGCGCGCATACCAGCCGAGGATGGTGGCCAGCCAGCGCGGGTCGCTGCGCGCGTCGGGGCGCGTGGCGTCGGCCGCGTCGGCGTATTCCCACTCCAGCCAGGTGGGCAGCCGCGCGCCCTCGCTCTCGCAATAGGCCTGGGCCGCGAACCAGCTGACGGCCGTCTGCGGTGCATCCGCCGCGCCATCGGCCTGCAGATAGCCGGCCGACGCGAAGGCCTGCGGCACCTGCCCGGCCCGCCATTCGGGGTGGGCCTGCAGGAAGGCCGCGAACTCGGCGCGCGTGACCGGCCGCTCGCGCATCGCGAAGGCGGCGACGGTGGCCGGCTCGCGGTCCGCGTCGCGCGCCAGCACGCTGGCGATGTGGCCGGCCGGCAGGCTCACATAGGCCGCCAGCGCGAGTGCGGCCAGGCTCATCAGTGAGCCGCGGCCGCAGCCGCCGGCTTGCTGGCGCGGGCCTTCTTGACGTCGTCGGCCGAGACGCTGCCGCCCGGGTTGTCCCAGCTGTTCAGCACATAGGTCAGGATGTTCGCGACCTCGTCGTCATTGAGCTGGTTCATCGGCGGCATGACGGAGTTGTAGTCCTTGCCATTCACCGTGACCTTGCCCGACAGGCCGTTCAGCACCACGCCGACGGCGCGCTTGGGGTCGGCGCCCAGGAAGTCGGACTTGGCCAGCGGCGGGAACACGCCGGGCAGGCCGGCGCCGTTGGCCTGGTGGCAGACCGAGCAGGTGCCGGCGAACAGCTCCTTGCCGGCGGCGATCTGGTCCTGCGGCGTCAGCTTGCCGCTGGCGGCGGCCTGCGTCGCGGTGGCGACGGCCTTCAGGTTGGGCTGGGCGCGGTCGCCGAGGTAGACCGAGTCCAGCTCCTTGCCGGAGTAGATGCTCTTGTCCTCGGGGCCGTCGATCTTCAGGATGGCCAGCGCGCCCTTGTTGAAGGCGCGGAAGATGGAGTGGTCGACCAGCACATAGCTGCCCGGCACCTTGGCCTTGAAGTCGACGATGGCGGCGCCGCCGGCCGGGATCAGCGTCGTCTGCACGTTCTTCTGCGCCAGCGTGCCGCCCTCGAAGCGCACGTTGTCGAAGATGGCGCCGATGACGTGGAAGCTCGACACCAGGTTGGGGCCGCCGTTGCCGACGTACAGGCGCACCGTCTCGCCGGTCTTGGCCTTCATCGCGCGGTCGCCGGTCAGCGCGCCCTCGGCACCGTTGAAGACGACATAGGTCGGGCGCTCGTCGATGGCCTTCTCCATGTCGAAGGGCTGCTGGCCCTTCTCGCGGTACTTGCCGGCCGTGTAGAAGTCGCCCTGCATCACGTAGTACTCATGGTCCACCTTGGGCAGGCCCTGCGGCGGCTCGACGAGGATCAGGCCGTACATGCCGTTGGCCACGTGCATGCCCACCGGCGCGGTGGCGCAGTGGTAGACGTAGATGCCCTCGTTCAGCGCCTTGAACGTGAACTGCGATTCATGCCCCGGCGCCGTGAAGCTGGACGCCGCGCCACCGCCCGGGCCGGTCACGCCGTGCAGGTCGATGTTGTGCGGCATCTTGCTGCTGGGGTGGTTCTTCAGGTGGAACTCCACCGTGTCGCCCTGGCGCACGCGGATGAAGCTGCCGGGCACCGTGCCGCCGAAGGTCCAGAAGGTGTAGCTCACGCCCTCGGAGAGTGACATCTCCTTCTCGACGACCTCCAGCTCGACGATGACCTTGGCCGCCGCCTTGCGGCCCGTGGGCGGCGGCACCAGCGGCGGGCTGGTCAGCTCCGCCTTCACGACGGGCAGGGCCGTCTGGGCTTGCGCGGGTTGCAGTGCCAGCAGGCTGGTGGCCAGCAGGGCCAGGCCCAACAGTCGGGTACGCATGGGGAACTCTCCTTGTTGTGTGCAGCCATGCTAGGCAGCCCGTGCGACAGCGGGATTGCGTTGGATCAAAGACGGCGGCTGATCCGCAGGCGGCGCGATCAGGACAGGCCGCCCTTGCGCCGCGTCAAAGAGGATTCGCGGCAACCGGCCTAGCCTTGCCCCATCGAATCCAGGGAATCCCATGAACACGCGCCCGACACCTAACCCACCCACCGCCGGCCTCGACATCGAGGCATTCCGTCTTGCGCTGCGCACGCGGCGCGCGGCCCTGCGCCAGGCCCTGCGCCCCGACGAAGCGGCCGCGGAGCTCGCGCACGAGGTGTCCGACCTGAAGGACGCCGCGGCCCGCAGCGAGGCCGACGGCGTCGAGGACGAGCAGCAGCGCGTCGAACTCGCCGAACTCCGCGACGTCGAAGCCGCGCTGCGGCGCCTGGAGGAAGGCCGCTTCGGCCTGTGCGCGAGCTGCGCGGAAGCCATCCCGGTGGAACGCCTGCGCGCCAACCCGTCGGCCCTGCGCTGCACGGCCTGCCAGGCCGCGCACGAGGCCGCGGCAAGCCATCACTGACCCCGACCCGAAGGAAGCGCCATGCCCACGATGAAAGCCGCCGTCGTCCGCGCCTACGGCGAGCCGCTCAGCCTGGAGGAGGTGCCCCTGCCCGAGGTGCCGCCGGGGCAGATCCTCGTCAAGGTGGCCGCCTGCGGCGTCTGCCACACCGACCTGCACGCGGCCGACGGCGACTGGCCCGTCAAGCCGCCACTGCCCTTCATCCCCGGCCACGAGGGCGCGGGCCATGTGGCGGCCGTGGGCGCCGGCGTGCGCGGCATCCGCGAGGGCGACCGCGTCGGCGTGCCCTGGCTGCACACCGCCTGCGGCCACTGCGAGCACTGCCTGACCGGCTGGGAGACGCTGTGCGACGGCCAGCAGATGACCGGCTACACCGTCAACGGCGGCTTTGCCGAATACGTGCTGGCCGACCCCGCCTATGTGGGCCAGTTGCCCGACGGCCTGTCCTTCGAATCGCTGGCGCCCATCCTGTGCGCCGGCGTGACCGCCTACAAGGGCCTGAAGGTGCTGGACGTGCGGCCCGGCCAATGGGTTGCCATCGTCGGCGTCGGCGGCCTGGGTCACCTCGCCGTGCAGTACGCGCGGGCGATGGGCTTGCATGTCGCCGCCGTCGACATCGACACCAGCCGGCTGCAGATGGCGCAGCGCCTGGGCGCCGAGCTCTGCATCAACGCCGCGGAATGCGACCCCGCGGCCACGCTGCAGCAGGAGCTGCGCGGCGTGCATGGCGCCCTCGTCACCGCCGTGTCGCGCGAGTCCTTCGGCCAGTCGCTGGGCATGCTGCACAAGCGCGGCACCATGTCCATGGTGGGGTTGCCGCCGGGCGACTTCGCGCTGCCCATCTTCGACGTCGTCCTCAACGCCAAGACCGTGCGCGGCTCCATCGTCGGCAGCCGCCAGGACCTCAACGAGGCGCTGCAGTTCGCCGCCGAAGGCAAGGTGCAGGCGGCCACGACGACCTACCGGCTCGACGACATCAACCACATCCTCGACGAACTGCGCGTCGGCCGCATCGACGGGCGCGCCGTGCTGAGCTTTGCCTGATCCCGCGTTCCCACCCATCTTCTGCCTGGAGGACTCCAAGCCATGACCTATCGCAGCCTGCTCGTCGCCCTCGACGCGCTGCCGGCCAACCCGGCGCGCACCCACATCGCCATCGCGCTGGCCAAGGCCTTCGGGGCCCATCTGATCGGCCTCGCGCCGACCGCCGCCCTGGACCTGCAGGCCCTGCAGGCCGCGGCGGCCATGGACGACTACGCCGCGCGCGCCGGCGCCACGCTGCTGGCCCAGGCCCGCGACATCGCGCAGCGCTTCCACGAGCGCTGCGAGGCCGCCGGGCTGGCCTCCTTCGAGGCGCTGGCCGACCCCTCGCCCGCCGCCGAATCGCTCGCCCGCCACGCGCAGTGCACCGACCTGCTCGTCATGAGCCAGCCCGACCCCTCGCTGCCCGGCCACCGGCAGCAGCTCGCCGAGCTGGAGCAGGTGCTGCTGGCCTGCTCACGGCCAGTGCTGCTGATTCCCTACACCCACCTGGAGCCGCTGCACCTGCGCCGCGTGCTGCTGGCCTGGGACGGCAGCCCCGAATCGGTGCGCGCGATGACGGACGCGCTGCCGCTGCTGCGCCGCGCCGGCAAGGTCGCGCTGATGCACTGGCGCAGCGAGGCCGATGCGCAGCGCCCGCTGGAATTCATGGCCTGCCTGCGCCAGTGGCTGGCCTTCCAGGGCGTCGATGCCGAGGTGCACGACGAGGTGACGCCGCTGGCCGTCGGCGACGCGCTGCTGAACGCCGCCTCCGACCGCGGCGCGGACCTGATCGTCATGGGCGCCTATGGCCATGCGCGCTGGACCGAGCGGCTGTTCGGCGGTGTGTCGCGCACGCTGCTCGCGTCGATGACCGTGCCGGTGCTGATGTCGCACTGAGGGCCCCCGGGCAGGGGCCGCGTCAAAGGCCTCGCCAGGAGGCCGGGGCAAGGTATTCAACTTGACACGGCTCAAGCAGAGTCGCCGCCGCTCGCCTACAGTGGTTTATCTGCCTCGGAGGACCGCCATGCCAGCCCTTGTCCGCGCACCATCTGCCGCCACCCCCTTCGATGAACTCGTCCTGCTGTCGCAGCTATGGGCCGGCGGGCCTATGGCCTATGGCCGCTGGCTCATCGCCGTGCTCGATGCGCAGACGAGCCTCTGGAAGGACGCGGAGCGCCATACGGCCAACCTGTGGCAGGCCTGGCTCGGCGCGTCCGCGCCGCCTCCTTCGGCCCAGCCCCTGCTGGACGCCAGCAAAGGCCTGGGCCTGCTGGAGCCGGCGGCGCTGCAGCAGGCCTGGGCCGGCTGGGCGCAGGTCTGGGTGAATGCGCTCCGGCACGACGCCACCGAGGCATAAGCTCACGCCCGGAGCCTCCGGGCTTGCATTCCTGAATTCGTTTCATCCGTCGCGGGCGACGCCATGGACAACTGGCGTCGACCCGATCGGTTGACGCCGCGCAAAGCCCCGCCCGACCGCGTTGGCGACGATGCACGGCATGACGCAACGCCACCTCGACCGCCTGCTGACGCCACGCTCCGTGGCCGTCTACGGGGCCTCCGACAAGCCCGCCCGCGTGGGAACCACCGTCTGGCGCAACCTCGCGTCGGGGGGCTTCAAGGGGCCGATCGCGCCGGTCAACCCGCGCCTGCAGACGCTGGACGGCATGCGTTGCCACGCAGGCACGGCCGCCCTGCCCTTCGTGCCCGACCTGGCCGTGCTGTGCACGCCGCCCGACAGCATCGCCGGCCTCGTCGCCGAACTCGGCGAGCGCGGCACGCGCGCGGCCATCGTCGTCACGGCCGGGCTCACGCCCGCGCAGAAGCAGGCGGCGCTGGACGCCGCTCGGCCCCATGTGCTGCGCCTGCTGGGGCCCAACTGCATCGGCCTGCTCAACCCGCGCCTGGGCCTGAACGCGAGCTTCACCCAGGCCGGCGCCCGGCCCGGCGAGCTGGCCCTGGTGTCGCAGTCCGGCGCGCTGATGACCGCGCTGCTGGACTGGGCCAACACCGAGGGCATCGGCTTCTCCCACCTCATCTCGCTCGGCGAGCACATGGACGTCGACTTCGGCGACCTGCTCGACCACCTCGCCACCGACCGCCACACCCGTGCCATCCTGCTCTACATCGAGTCCATCACATCGCCGCGCAAATTCATGTCGGCCGCGCGCGCGGCGGCACGGGCCAAGCCGGTCATCGTCGTGAAGGCCGGCCGTGCGCCGGCCGGCATCAAGGCCGCCGCGTCGCACACCGGCGCGCTGGCCGGCGAGGACATCGTCTTCGACGCCGCCATCCGCCGCGCCGGCATGCTGCGCGTGGACACGCTCAAGGAGCTGTTCATCGCCGCCGAGACGCTGGCGCGCTTCCGCGACAACCGCAGCGCCGAGCTGATGGTGATGACCAACGGCGGCGGTGCCGGCGTCATGGTGGCGGACGCCGCCTCGGCCCTGGGCGTGAGGCTGGCCCAGCCCGGCGAGGCGCTGATGCGGCGGCTGGATGCCGTACTGCCCGCCAACTGGTCGCACGGCAATCCCATCGACATCATCGGCGACGCGCCGGTGCAGCGCTACCTGGACACGCTGAATGCGCTGTTCGACGCCCCCGAGGCCGGCGCCATCCTGTTCGTCCACGCGCCGACCGCCATCGTCGCCAGCCGCGACATCGCCGAGGCCTGCGCGCCGCGCATCGCGACGCGGCGCGGCCGGGTCATGAGCTGCTGGCTCGGCGGCGACACCATCGCGCCGGCGCGGCGCCTGTTCGAGGCGGCCGGCATCGCCGACTACGAGGCACCCGAGGAGGCCGTGCGCGCCTTCGCGCTGATGCAGACCTACCGCCGCAACCAGGCGGCACTGCGCCAGACGCCCGCGGCCAGCGCGGCCGGCGAACCCGACCTGGCGCGCGCGCGCCGCCTCATCGACGCGGCGCTGGCCGCCGGCCGCGAGTGGCTGGACGAGATCGACGCCAAGGCCCTGATCGCCGCCTACGGCATCCCCGCCGTCGCCACGCGGCGCGTGGCAGCCACGCCGGACGCCGCCGCGGCCGCCGCGTTCGAGATCGCCGCGCCGGTCGTGCTGAAGATCGTGTCGCCCGACATCCTGCACAAGTCCGAGGCCGGCGGCGTGCGCCTGGACCTGCGCGGCGAGGAGGCCGTGCGCGCCGCCGCGCGCGGCATGCTCGAACGCCTGCGCCACGAGCGCCCCGAGGCCCGCATCGACGGCTTCAGCGTGCAGGCCATGGCCGAGCGCCCGCATGCGCAGGAGCTCATCGTCGGCGCGCATGTCGACCCCGTCTTCGGCCCGGTGCTGCTGTTCGGCCAGGGCGGCACGGCCGTGGAGGTGCTGGGCGACCGCGCCGTGGCGCTGCCGCCGCTGAACCGCGCACTGGCGCGCGAGCTGATCGAGCGCACCCGCGTGGCCCGGCTGCTGGCCGGCTACCGCGACCGACCGCCCGCGCAGCTGGACGCGCTGTGCGACGTGCTGATCGCCGTCGCGCGCATGCTGGCCGACCTGCCCGAGCTGGCCGAGCTGGACATCAACCCGCTGTGGGCCGACGAGGGCGGCGTGCTGGCGCTGGACGCGCGCGTGCGCCTGTCCGCCGCGCGGCCCGCGGGCGTCGCGAGCTTCGCGGTGCGGCCCTACCCCGCCGAGCTGGAGCGCACGCTGGCCTGGCAGGGGCGCAGCGTCGTCATGCGGCCGATCCGGCCCGAGGACGAGGCCCTGCACCGCGAGTTCCTGGAGGCCGCCGACCCGGAGGACCTGCGCATGCGCTTCTTCGAGGCGCCGCACAGGCTGTCCCACGACGAACTGGCCCGCATGACCCAGATCGACTACGAGCGCGAGATGGCCTTCGTCGTCGTCGACCCGCAGGCCCCCGGCGGCCCGCGCACGCTGGGCGTGGCCCGCCTGGTGCGCGACCCCGACAACGTCGAGGCCGAGTTCGCCGTCATGGTGCGCAGCGAGCTCAAGGGCCAGGGCCTGGGCCGCGTGCTGATGCAGGCCCTGCTGGACTACGCCGCGGCGCGCGGCACGCAGCAGATCGTCGGCCATGTGCTGCGCGAGAACCGCGCGATGCTGGCGCTGGCCAAGTCGCTGGGCTTCGACAGCCGCGCCGACCGGGACCAGCCTTCGGAGATCCTGCTCGTCTGCCGCCGCGTCGGGCGGGTCGGCTGAGCCCGGGCCGGCCGCGCCGGTGCGCCGTCAGCCCGTCGCGATCAGCAGCGCCGCCTGCAGGATGCAGCGGCGCCTCTCGGCCAGCGGCGCATCGCCGCCGAGCTCGGCGGCCAGGGCCGCGGTCGGGTGCGCGGCCATGGCCAGGCCGGCAAACACCGGAATGCCGGCGCTGCGCGCGATGAGCCGCACCAGCGAGGCCGGCAACTGCTGGCATTCGACGGCGTCGTAGAGCTGGCCCAGCATGCGCGCGGTGGCCTCGACCTGGCGCGCGCTGCTGAAGGCATCGAGCCCGGGCTGGACGACGGAGACATGGGCCCCCAGCGCCGACGCGGCCTGCACGAATTCGCTGGCGCTGTCGTCACCCGGGCTGGGCGACAGCAGGGCCAGCTTCCTGCCGCTCATCAGCCGGCGGGCGGCGTCGCCGGCGCCGGCGATGGCGCGTGCCTGCAGCACCAGGGCCGCGGCCTCCTGGGGGCCGGAGAACTCGGCGCTCGTGGCGCCCTGGCGGGGTCCGGGACACATCGGCGCGAGCGTAGCGAAGCGGCCTGCGCGGCCTTTGACGGCCGTCAAGCCACGGGGATGTCGCCTGCCTGTTCACCGTCGGTTCACACGCTGTTGCACGGCGCGACCGGGCGATGCGGCGCATTGGCGATGCGTTGGCGGCCGCTGCCTAGCATCGATGCCATCGAAGCCAGCCGGACAGCGCCATGCAGCTCCAGACCACCCGCGCCACCAGCCACTGCCGCGCCGCCCGCCGCGAGGCCGCTCCCGAGGCCACGGCCGGCGCGCAGCGCATCGCCGCTGCGCTGGAGCTGATCGCCACGGTGCTGGAGCCGCAGCGCCGCGTAGTGCATGCGGGCGACGTGATCTACCGGGCCGGCGAGCCCTTCAGCAGGCTCCACATCCTGAACTCGGGCCTGTTCAAGCTGCTCAGCCTGTCGGCGGACGGCCGCGAGCAGGTCGTGGGGCTGCGCCTGCGCGGCGACTGGCTGGGCTTCGGCGCCATCGCCAGCGGCACCCACGTCTGCGACGCGGTCGCGATGGACACCGGCGAGGTCTGGACCCTGCGCTACGACGCGCTGCTGCGCGCCTGCGCCCGCCACCCCGAGCTGATGCGGATCGTGCACGAGGCCATGAGCCAGGAGATCGTGCGCGACCGCGACTCGCTGATCGCGCTGTGCACGCTGCCGGCCGACGCGCGGGTCGTGGCCTTTCTGCAGTCCTGGGCCGACTCGCTGGCCGCGCGCGGCCTGCGCACCGACCAGATCAGCCTGCGCCTGACGCGCGCCGAGATCGGCAACTACCTGGGCCTGACGCTGGAAACCGTCAGCCGCGTGCTGTCCAAGCTGGCGCGCGCCCGGCTCATCGCCTTCAACGAAAAGAACCGCCGCGACATCTGCATCCCCGACTTCCACGCCCTCGGCGCCTTCGTGCAGCGCCGCGAGGCCGGCGCCGGCCTGCACTGATTCGCTTCAGCCGCCTGCGGCCAGAGCCCGGGCGATGGCCTGGGCCAGCTCGTTGCGCGAATAGGGCTTCTGCAGCAGTTCCCAGCCGGGCGGCGAATCGCGGTCGGCGTCCAGCAGTTCGGCCGGGAAGCCGGACGTGAGCAGCACCGGCAGCGCCGGCAGCCGCGCCTGGGCCAGGCCCGCCAGCTCGGTGCCGCGCATGCCCGAGCCGAGCGCGATGTCCGTCAGCAGCAGCTGGAAGGCCGCGCCGGGCTCCAGCAGCAGCAGGGCCTGCTCGCCGCTGGCGCAGGCCGTGACCTCGCAGCCCAGCAGGCCGAGGAAATGCCGCGCGACGGAGCGCACCTCGGCATCGTCCTCGACCAGCAGCACCTTCAGGCCCCGCGGCATCGCGCCGACGCCACCGGCCGCGTCGGCCGCCACCGCCTTCGGCCCGCCCGGGCGCGGCAGGTAGAGCGAGATCGTCGTGCCCAGGCCCGGCGCCGAGTCGATCGCGACGGCACCATGCGACTGCCTGGCGAAGCCGTAGACGGTGCTGAGCCCCAGGCCCGTGCCGCGCCCGGCCTGCTTGGTCGTGAAGAAGGGCTCGAAGGCCCTTTCCCTGACCTCCTCGGACATGCCCGAGCCGGTGTCGGAGATGGCGATGCGCAGCAAGCTCTCGTCCACGGCGCCGGGCGCGTCGATCTCGCGCCTCACGGTGGCCGGCAGCGCACCGGCGGGACTCACGGCAAAGCGCAGCGCGCCGCCGTCGGGCATCGCGTCGCGGGCGTTGATGGCGATGTTCAACAGCGCCGCCTCCAGCTGGCCGGGGTCGGCCTGCACCGTGGCGGCGGCGTCCGGCAGCTCGACGCCGATGTCGATGCGCTGGTCCAGCGTGCGCCTCAGCATGTCGGCCAGGGATTCCAGCATCGCGCCGACGTCGACCGCGCTCGGCTGCAGCACCTGGCGCCGCGAGAAGGCCAGCAGCTTGCCGGTCAGCTCGGCGCCGCGCCGCGCCGCGCGCGCGGCGGCGCCGACGAGCTGCTGGCCGAACTTGTCGCAGGCCAGCGCCGGCAGCTCCTCGAGCACCTGCAGATTGCCCTGGATGACGGTCAGCAGATTGTTGAAATCGTGGGCGATGCCGCCCGTGAGCTGCCCGACGCTCTCCAGCCGCTGCGCGTGGCTCAGCGCCTCCTCGCTCTGGGCCCGCTGCAGGCAGGTGGCCAGCAGATTGGCCAGCGACTCCAGGAACAGCGTGTCCTCGCCGCCGAAGTGCCGGGCGCTGCGCGTCTGCACGGCCAGCACGCCGATGACCCGGCCGCGATCGGACAGCGGCACGGCCAGCAGGCTGGCCACGCCCGCGTCGGCATAGGCCTGGGGCGACTCGAAGCGGCTCTCCCGGCCCAGGTCGTCGACGACGACCGGGCGGTTCTGCGCCAGCACATGGCCGGCCAGCGTGTCGGGCCGGTTGGCCATGGTCGAGCCGAGCGGCACGCCGCCCATGTCGCCGCAGCAACCGGCCACGCGGAACGCCAGCCGGTCGGGCTCCAGCAGCAGCAGGCTGGCGAACTCCACCTCCAGGGCCTGGGCCGCGACGGCCGGCGCGCGCATCAGCAACTGCTGCGGATCGCGCTCGTCCACGGCGGCGCGGCCGAGCTGCGCCAGCTGCTCGCTGCGGCGGGCGCGCTGCAGCGCCTGCTTCACGCGCGGATAGGCGCCGACGTCGCGGATGGCCGCCACGACCAAGGGCAGGCCCCGGCTCTGCAGCGGGCTCAGCGCGATCTCGACCCTGACCTCGCTGCCGTCGCGGCGCCGGGCCACCAGCTCCATCTGCGTGCCCATGGGCCGCGTCCGCGGCGCCTGGCCATAGGCCTGGCGATAGGCCGCATGGCGCGGGCGGATGCCGTCCGGCACGAGGGCGTCCACGTCCAGGCCGGCGAGCTCGTGCGCCGGGTAGCCCAGCAGCGCCGTCGCCGCGGGATTGGCCAGCACGATGCGGCCCGCGGCGTCCACCAGCAGCAGCGCGTCCGGGTAGGCCGAGAACAGCGAGCGGTAGACCGTCAGGTCTTCCAGGGCCGGCGGCGGCGGCGACGCGTCCATCAGCGGACGGCGGCGACCGGCGGGATGAAGATATAGCCGGCGCCGCGCACCGACTTGATGATCTGCGGGTTCTCGGCGTCGGCTTCGAGCTTGCGGCGCAGGCGGCCGATCTGCACGTCGATGGTGCGGTCGAAGGGGGCGGCCTCGCGGCCCCGCGTCTGCTCCAGCAGGAAGTCGCGCGACAGCACGCGGCCCGGGTGCTGCACCAGGGCCGCGAGCAGCTCGAACTCGCCCGTGGTCAGCCTCACCTCGGCGCCGCCCGGTGCGTCCAGCCGGCGCGCCGCGAGGTCGAGGCGCCAGCCCATGAAGGCCATGCAGGGCTGGCCGGCGGGCGCATTCGTGGCCGCCGCGATGCCGGCGGCCACGGTCGGCGGCAGGCGGCGCAGCACGGCCTTGATGCGCGCCACCAGCTCGCGCAGGTCGAAGGGCTTGGTGACGTAGTCGTCGGCCCCCACCTCCAGGCCGACGATCTTGTCGACCGCATCGCCCCGGCCCGTGATGATGACCAGCCCGCAGCGCCAGTGCTCGCGCAGCTGGCGCGCGATGGCAAAGCCGTCCTCGCCCGGCAGGCCCAGATCCAGCAGCACGAGGTCGGGCGGGTCGCTGGCCATCAGCGCCATCAGCGCATGGCCGGAGGGGAGCTGGGTGGCACGGAAGCCATGCGCCCCGAGGTAATGGGCCAGCAGCTCGGTGATGGCCGACTCGTCGTCGACAACGGCAATGTGCTGATGCGTCACGGCGTCGAGCAGCTGCGGCGTTATGGGATCGGGGGATTCTTGCATCGATTGGGCGTGATGCAACAGCTTGCCTGCGCCCCGGCAGGGTGCAGCTTCACCATGGGGAAACAAAAGCGACGGCTGCGCCCGTCAACCCCGGCCTCGCAGGCGGCGTTCAACCAGGGCCGGCGGCAATGGCCCGCCGGACTTTTTGACGGAAGCACGACCATGACCACGCTGACCCTCGTCTTCAACGGCCCCGCCAGCCAGGCCCGCCAGGCCCTGGGGACGCTGCTGCGGCGCTATCGCTCGGCCTATTTCGTGGAGCGCAGCAGCAACGAATACGCGGTGACCGCCGACGACGTCACCGCGGCGGAGCTGGCCCGGCAGCCGCAATGGTCGGCCCGGCCGCTGCGCAGAAGCTGACCCGCACCGGTGGCGGCATGGCGGCATGGCGGCTTGATCGCCGTCATGCCGGCGCAAAAGGGGAATGGCAACAATCCGCGCGTTGCCCCTTTCGCCAGCCCATGACCGCGCGCCCACACCCGCTGTTCGGCCCCCGCCACCACGCCGAATCCGCGGCCGAGACACCGGAACTGCTGGCACTCGGCCGGCTTGAGCCCGCCGCGGCCTGCGAGCGGCTCGACGCCTCGCCCGCCGGGCTGAGCACGCCGCAGACCCGCGCGCGGCTGGCGGAATACGGCCCCAATGTCGTCACGCGCGAGCTCAGGCCTTCGGTCTGGAAGGAGCTCTGGGGCCGCGCCTACAACCCGCTCAACGGCCTGCTGCTCGGGCTCGCGGCGGTGTCCTATGCGCTCGACGATGTGCGGGCGGCCGTCGTCGTCCTCGTGATGGTCGTGCTGGCCATCGCGACCTCCTTCGTCCAGGAGCACCGTTCCAACGAGGCTGCCGCGCGGCTGCGCTCGATGGTGAAGACCTCGGCCAGCGCGCGCCGCCGCGATGTGGCCGGCGGCGACTTCCAGGAGGTGCCGCTGGACAGCCTCGTGCCGGGCGACGTGGTCCGCCTGTCGGCCGGCGACATGATCCCGGCCGACCTGCGCCTGATCGAGGCCAAGGACCTGTTCGTCAACCAGGCCGCACTGACCGGCGAGGCCATGCCCGCCGAGAAGTTCGCCCACGCCTGCGCCGACACGGTCGCCGACCCCTTCGACCTGCCCAATATCTGCTTCATGGGCGCCAACGTCGTCAGCGGCTACGGCAACGGCGTCATCGTGCGCACCGGGGGCCGCACCTTCTTCGGCGCGCTGGCCGACAAGGTGGTGCAGCAGCACGCGCCGACCGCCTTCGACCAGGGCGTGAACCGCTTCGTCTGGCTGATGCTGCGCGTCATCGCGGTGATGGTGCCGCTGGTGTTCGTCATCAACGGCGTCACCAAGCACGACTGGCTGCAGGCCCTGCTGTTCGCCGTGGCCGTCGCCGTCGGCCTGACGCCCGAGATGCTGCCGATGATCGTCACCGTGAACCTCGCCAAGGGGGCGCTGGCGATGTCGCGCGTGAAGGTCATCATCAAGCGCCTGAACGCGATCCAGAACCTCGGCGCGATGGACGTGCTGTGCACCGACAAGACCGGCACGCTGACCCAGGACCGCATCATCCTGAAGCGCCACCTGGACCTGCACGGCAGCGAGTCCGAGCGCGTGCTGCAGTACGCCTGGCTCAACAGCCATTTCCAGTCGGGCCTGAAGAACCTGCTCGACGTCGCCGTGCTGGCGCATGTGGAACTGCACCAGGTGCTCGGCATCGACCAGGGCTATGCCAAGGTCGACGAGGTGCCGTTCGACTTCGACCGGCGCCGCATGTCCGTCGTCGTGTCGACGCCGTCGGGCCGGCATGTGCTGATCTGCAAGGGCGCCGTGGATGAGATCTTCGCGGCGTGCGGCCGGTGCGAGGTCGACGGCGAGGTCGTGCGCCTCGACCCCGGCCACTTCGCGGCCGCCCGGCAGCAGACGCGGGAACTCAACGAGGACGGCTTCCGCGTCGTGGCCGTGGCCTACAAGGAGTTGGACGCGCCGCAGGCGACGTATTCGGCCGCCGACGAGCGCGAGCTGACGCTGCTGGGCTATATCGCCTTCCTGGACCCGCCTAAGGACAGCGCGCGCGCCGCGCTGGCGGCGCTGGCGGGCAGGGGCGTGGCGGTCAAGATCCTGACGGGCGACAACGAGGTGGTCACGCGCAAGGTCTGCCGCGAGGTCGGCCTGGAGGCCGGCGAGATCCTGCTGGGGGCGGCCATCGAAGGCCTGAGCGACGCGGGTCTTGCGGACAAGGCCGAACGGACGACGGTGTTCGCCAAGCTCACGCCGACGCAGAAGGAGCGCGTCGTGCGCGCGCTGCGGGCGCGTGGCCACGTCGTCGGCTTCCTCGGCGACGGCATCAACGACAGCCCGGCCCTGAAGGCCGCCGACGTGGGTGTCTCCGTGGATTCGGCGGTGGACATCGCGAAGGAATCGGCCGACATCATCCTGCTGGAGAAAAGCCTGCTCGTGCTGCAGCAGGGCGTCGTGGAGGGGCGCAAGGTCTTCGCCAACATCACGAAGTACATCCGCATGGGGGCGAGCTCGAACTTCGGCAATATGTTCAGCGTGCTCGGCGCCAGCCTGTTCCTGCCCTTCCTGCCGATGGCACCGATCCAGGTGCTGACCAACAACCTGCTGTACGACTTCTCGCAGACGACGATCCCGACGGACAACGTCGACGACAGCGACGTGGCCGGCCCGCACCAATGGGACATCTCGAACATCTTCCGCTTCATGGTGGCCATCGGCCCCATCAGCTCGCTGTTCGACTACGCGACCTACGCAATCATGCTGTGGGTCTTCCACGCCTGGGGCGACCCGTCGCTGTTCCAGACCGGCTGGTTCGTCGAGTCCCTGCTCACGCAGACCCTCATCATCCACATCATCCGCACGTCCCGGGTCCCCTTCGTGCAGAGCCGCGCGAGCAACGCGCTGCTGGCCACGACGGCCATCATCTGCGCGATCGGCGTGCTGCTGCCCGGCACGGAGCTGGGCCGGCTACTGGGCTTCAAGCCCCTGCCCTGGGACTACTGGCCGCTTCTGGCGGCGATGCTGGCCTGCTATGCCGCGCTGACCCACTGGGCCAAGCTGCGCTTCGTGCGCCGCTGGGGCATGTGAGCCCCGCCGACGCTAGTACTCGTCGCGCTCCACGCCGACATAGCCCGGCGCGAGGTTCTCGAACTTGGTGTGCATGCGCTGGAAGGCCAGCTTCACGGTGCCGACCGGGCCGTTACGCTGCTTCGCGATGATGATCTCCGCCACCCCCGGCTCCTTGCAGTCGTCCTTGGTGTAGTACTCGTCGCGGTAGATGAACATGATGATGTCGGCGTCCTGCTCGATGGCGCCGGACTCGCGCAGGTCGGACATCATCGGCCGCTTGTCGGGCCGCTGCTCCACGGAGCGGTTCAGCTGGGACAGCGCGATGACGGGGCACTTCAGTTCCTTGGCCAGCGCCTTCAGGCCGCGCGAAATCTCGCCGAGCACGGTTGCGCGGTTCTCCTCGCTGCCGCCGCCGTTGCCGCTCATCAGCTGCAGGTAGTCGATGACGATGAGGCCGAGCTGGCCGCAGATGCGGGCCTGGCGGCGCGCACGGGCGCGCACCTCGGACGGGCTCAGGCCCGGGCTCTCGTCGATGTAGATGGCGGCCTTGCCGAGCTTGTCGACGGCTTCGGACAGGCGGCCCCATTCGTCGTCCTTGAGCTGGCCCGTGCGCAGGCGGCTCTGGTCGATGCGGCCGATGGAGCCGACCATGCGCAGCGCGAGCTGGGCGGCACCCATTTCCATCGAGTAGATGACGACGGGCAGGCCCTCGTTGATGGCGACGTTCTCGGCGATGTTGACCGCGAACGCGGTCTTGCCCATCGAGGGCCGCGCGGCCAGCACGATGAGGTCGCCGGGCTGCAGGCCGGCGGTCTGCTTGTCGAGGTCGTAGAAGCCGGTGCGCACGCCGGTCACGTCCTGGGCGCCGCTCTCGGCCAGCTCGTTGACGCGGTCGATCAGCGCGACGACGAGATCGTCCATGCTCTGGAAGCCCTGGCGGCTGCGCGAGCCCTCCTCGCCGATGCGGAAGATCTTGCCCTCGGCCTCGTCGAGGATCTGCGTGACGGCGCGGCCCTGCGGGTTCATCGCGGCGGTGGCGATCTCGTCGCTGGTGGCCACCAGCTTGCGCAGGATGGCGCGCTCTCTGACGATCTCGGCATAACGGCGCAGGTTGGCGGCACTGGGCACGCTCTGCGCCAGCGCGTTCAGATAGGCCAGGCCGCCGCATTCCTCGGCGCGGCCGACCGAGGTCAGCTCGTCGAAGACGGTGACGACGTCGGCCGGCTTGCCCGCGTTGATGAGCTTGCCGACGGCCGTGTAGACATGCTTGTGCTCGAAGCGGTAGAAGTCGCTGTCGGTCAGCAGGTCGGCCGCGCGGTCCCAGGCCGAGTTGTCGATCAGCAGGCCGCCGAGCACGCTCTGCTCGGCCTCGACCGAATGCGGCGGCACGCGCAGCCGCGCGACCTCGTCGTCTTGCGGTGCGGCGGAGGAGGATGCGGGAAAGATCGCTGACATGCCTGTGGATAAAGCTGTGAACGGACTGGGAACAAGCGGTGGACCGGGCGGGAAAACCTGGTCCCGAAAGACAGAAGGCCGAAACCCCTGCGGGCCTCGGCCTTCTGTTGATGTTGCGGCCAAATCAGGCCGCAGCGCAAGCCGGTTTACTCGGCTTCGGCAACCACCTGGACGCTGATCTCGACGACCACGTCGGTGTGGGCGGCAACGCTCACCGGGAACTCGCCCACGGTCTTCAGCGGGCCGTTGGGCAGGCGCACCTGGGCCTTGGCGATGGGCGAACCCAGCTTGGTCAGCGCGTCGGCGATGTCGGCGTTGGTCACGGAGCCGAACAGGCGGCCGTCGACACCGGCCTTCTGGGCGATGCGGACGGTCTTGCCGGTGATGGCTTCGCCCAGCTTCTGAGCGGCGGCCAGCTTCTCGGCGGCGGCCTTTTCGAGCTCGACACGGCGGGCTTCGAATTCCTTGATCGCGGCCTCGGTGGCGCGGCGCGCCTGCTTGGTCGGGATCAGGAAGTTGCGGGCATAACCGTCCTTGACCTTGACGACGTCGCCGAGGTTGCCGAGGTTGGCCACTTTTTCGAGCAGGATCACTTGCATGTCGTCAGCTCCTTAGACCTTGTGCTGGTCGCTGTACGGCAGCAGGGCCAGGAAGCGCGCGCGCTTGATGGCGACCGTCAGCTGACGCTGGAAGAAGGCGCGCGTGCCGGTCAGGCGAGCGGGCGTGATCTTGCCGTTTTCGGCGACGAAGTCGCGCAGCGTGTCGATGTCCTTGTAGTCGATCTTCTCGACGCCGGCGACGGTGAAGCGGCAGAAACGCTTGCGGCGGAACAGCAGCGACTGTTGGTTGCGCTTGGGCTTCTTGTCCTTGGAGAAGCGACCTTTACCACGGGGCGGGGGCATAGTGGACCTCTGTTAAATCTATCCGGATTCAAATATTTCCGGGTTCTGCGGCAGCGGGTTCGATCACGGTGATGTGGGCAATGAAGCCCCGGCCGTTGCGCTGGTGGGTCAGAAAGCCGCGGAAGACCGCATTGCCACCGACTCCCAGCGCCTGCAGCGCCTTGGCCACCTCGCCCACCGCAACCGCCTTGATCTCCAGGGAGACCTTGCGCGGCTTGCCGGCTTCGATGACTTCGGACTCGGCCTTGAGGCTGGCGTCCAGGGCCATCAGCCCGGCGGGTGTGTAGCGAACTTGACCGAGTTGCTGGATCTGCGCCGACAGCGAAAGCTGGTTCACGCGGTCGGCTTGCTGCTCGAAAAACCTGGTTCTCTAGCGATGACCTGCGCTCAGGCCGCTTCTTGTTGCGGCGCCTTGCGGGCTTCTTCGCGCTCGACGGCCTTCATCATGACCGAGGGGGTCGTGACGGCCTTGTCCTGGACCACGGTGAGGTGGCGCAGCACGGCGTCGTTGAAGCGGAAGCCGGTCTCGAGCTCGGCAAGGACTTCCTTGCTGGCTTCGATGTTCAGGCACAGGTAGTGGGCCTTGGCGAGCTTCTGGATCTGGTAGGCCAGTTGACGGCGGCCCCAGTCCTCGACCCGGTGCACAGCACCGCCGCCGGCGGTGATCAGGCCCTTGTAGCGCTCCAGCATGGCCGGAACCTGTTCGCTTTGATCCGGATGGATCAGCAGAACGATTTCGTAGTGACGCATGTGTACTCCTTGTGGATTCCAGCCCGGGCGGTATGCACAGGCTGTGGAAGCCGCGTCACGGCGTCGACTCGTGACCCGGCAAGGGGGAACCTGAGATTCTAGCCCGGGAAGGCGAAACCGCCAAATCTCCGCCTGCCGGCGGCCGGCTCAGGGCACCGGCGGGCTGCGCAGCGCGTCGACGAACTCACGCTCGCGCTGCCCGGGCGCCGCCGTCAGCAGGCTGACCAGCACCAGGGCCAGCGCCCCGGCCGGCACGCCGAACAGCCCGGCCGAGGCCGGCTGTATGCCCCAGACCAGGGTGGCCGGCCCCGTCAGCCCGATCAGCGCCCGCAGCTCCGGGTGAGCCATGACGAGATAGCCGACGCAGACCGCCAGCCCTGTCAGCATGCCGGCCAGCGCGCCGGCCCGGTTGGCGCGGCGCCAGAACACGCCGGCCACCAGCGCCGGGAAGAAGGTCGAGCCGGCGATGGAGAAGGCGGCCGTGACGACGGCCAGGATGTCCGCCGGCCGGCTGGACGCCACCGCCGCCGCCGCCAGCGCCGCGGCCAGCAGCAGGGCCTTGGACAGCGTGACGCGCCGCGTGCGCGAGGCCTCGGGGTTGATGGCCTTGTAGTAGAGGTCGTGGGACAGCGCGCTGGAGATGGCCAGCAGCAGGCCGTCGGCCGTGGACAGCGCCGCCGCCAGGCCGCCGGCCGCGACCATGCCGGAGATGACATAGGGCAGGCCGCCCAGTTCGGGCATGACGAGCATGACGAGGTCGGGATGCAGGCGCAGCTCGCCGAGCTGCAGCTTGCCATCGCCGTTCAGGTCCACGGCCGACAGCAGGCCTGAGTCGACGCGCTGCCACTGGCGTATCCAGGCCGGCAGCTGGTCGAAGGAGGTGCCGACCAGATGATTGAAGACCTCGGTCTTGACCATGACGGCCAGCGCCGGCGCCGTCAGATAGAGCAGGCAGATGAAGACCAGCGACCAGGCGACCGACTCGCGCGCGGCGCCGACCGTGGCCGTCGTGTAGTAGCGCGTCAGCAGATGCGGCAGGCCCGCCGTGCCCACCATCAGGCACAGGGCCAGCGCGATGAAGTTGCGGCGCGCCACGTCGGCCTGGTCGCGTTCGGCCGCGCTGCCGTCGGGGTCGCCGGCGAAAGGCTGGGTGTGGGGCGCGAGGCCCGACAGCGGCCGGGCCAACTGGGCCTCGCCGGCCTGCTCGCGCCGCCAGCGCTCCTCGGCCTCGGCCGGCGTGCGCGGCAACGCGGCGCGCATCTTTTCAGCGGCCTGGATCTGGGCCAGCGGAGCATCCGCGGCCTTCAGCGCAGCGACCTGCGCGGCCGCCCTCGCCTGCTCGCCGGCCAGCGCCCCGGGCACGTCGGCCAGCCGCGCAGCCGCGGCATCGGCGCGCTGCTGGTGGATGGCGCGCACCTGCAGCTCGGCCGGGTCGCGGATCAGCTCGCGCTCGCGCTGAGCGAGCTGGTGCAGCTGCTGGCCATAGACGAGCTGGGGCAGCGGCCAGCCGGTCTGTTTCACGCTGAGCCAGATCACCGGCACCAGATAGGCCAGGATCATGATGAGGTACTGGGCCACCTGGGTCCACGTGACGGCGCGCATGCCGCCCAGGAAGGAGCAGACCAGCACGCCGCCCAGGCCAACGAAGACGCCGACCTCGAAGCCCAGGCCGGTCAGCCGCGTCGTGATGAGGCCGACGCCGTAGATCTGCGCGACGAGGTAGACGAAGGACACGAGGATGGCCGCGCCGGCGCCGACCAGGCGCAGCGCGCGGCTGCCGAAGCGCTCGGCGAGGAAGTCGCCGAGCGTGAACTGGCCGAAGCGGCGCAGATAGGGCGCGATGCACAGCGCCACCAGCACGAAGCCGCCGGTCCAGCCCAGCACATAGGCCAGGCCCGCATAGCCGCTCGCGTACAGCGTGCCGGCCAGGCCGATGAAGGTGGCCGCGCTCATCCAGTCGGCGCCGGCGGCCATGCCGTTGTAGACGGGCGGCACGCGGCGGCCGGCGACGAAGTATTCGGCCGGGTCGGTCGTGCGGCAGAGGATGCCGATGACGGCATAGACCGCCACCGTCGCGCCGAGGAAGGTGTAGCCGATCCAGGCCTTGGGCAGGCCCTGGCGCTCGGCCAGGCCCAGGCCCAGGACCAGGGCGACGAAGCTCAGCGCGAACAGGGCGTAGCGGCGATGCAGATGGCGGGCGGGCACGGTCGCGATGATGGCAACAAAAAGCCCGGATTCCCCCTGACGAGAACCCGGGCCGATCGCGAGGAACGAAGCCTTACTTGGCCGCGAGGCGCTGCCAGGTGTCGATGACGGTGTCGGGGTTCAGCGAGATCGAGACGATGCCCTCTTCGGCCAGCCAATCGGCGAAGTCCGGGTGGTCGCTGGGACCCTGGCCGCAGATGCCGATGTATTTGCCGGTCGCGCGGCAGGTGCGGATGGCGCGCGAGATCAGGGCCTTGACGGCAGGGTCGCGCTCGTCGAAGTCGCCGGCCAGTTGCTCCAGGCCCGAGTCGCGGTCCAGGCCCAGCGTCAGCTGCGTCAGGTCGTTGGAGCCGATGGACATGCCGTCGAAGTGCTCCAGGAACTGCTCGGCCAGGATGGCATTGCTCGGCACCTCGCACATCATGATGACGCGCAGGCCGTCCGTGCCACCCGATGCAGCGCGCTTCAGGCCCTTCTCGGCCAGCATGGTCACGACCTTCTCGGCCTGCTTCACGGTGCGCACGAAGGGCACCATGATCTCGACATTGCTCAGGCCCATCTCCTTGCGCACGCGCTTCAGCGCCTCGCACTCCATCGCGAAGGCGTCCTGGAACTCACCGCTGATGTAGCGCGACGCGCCGCGGAAGCCCAGCATCGGGTTCTCTTCGTCCGGCTCGTAGCGGGTGCCGCCGATGAGCTTGCGGTACTCGTTGGACTTGAAGTCCGACAGGCGCACGATGACCGGCCGCGGGAAGAAGGCGGCGGCGATGGTCGCGATGCCTTCGGCCAACTTGTCGACGTAGAAGGCGCGCGGCGACGCGTGGCCACGTGCCACCGATTCGACGGCCTTCTTCAGGTCGGCGTCGATGTTCGGATAGTCCAGGATGGCCTTGGGGTGGACGCCGATGTTGTTGTTGATGATGAATTCCAGCCGAGCCAGCCCCACGCCGCCGGACGGCATCTGCGCGAAGTTGAAGGCCAGCTGCGGGTTGCCGACGTTCATCATGATCTTGATCGGGCAGTAGGGCAGCTCGCCGCGGTGCACCTCGCTGACCTCGGTCTCCAGCAGACCGTCGTAGATGTAGCCGGTGTCGCCCTCGGAGCAGGCCACCGTCACCAACTGGCCGTCCTTCAGCTTGTCCGTCGCGTCGCCGCAGCCGACGACGGCCGGGATGCCCAGCTCGCGGGCGATGATGGCCGCGTGGCAGGTGCGGCCGCCGCGGTTGGTCACGATGGCGCTGGCGCGCTTCATGACCGGCTCCCAGTTCGGGTCGGTCATGTCGGTGACGAGCACGTCGCCGGGCTGCACGCGCTCCATCTCGGCGACGCTGTCGACGAGGCGGACCGGGCCGGTGCCGATCTTCTGGCCGATGGCGCGGCCCTCGGCCAGCACGGCGCTGTGTGCCTTGAGCTTGTAGTGGTGCTCGACCTGGCCGGCGGCCTGGCTCTTCACCGTCTCGGGGCGGGCCTGCAGGATGTAGAGCTTGCCGTCGACGCCGTCGCGGCCCCACTCGATGTCCATCGCGCGGCCGTAGTGCTGCTCGATGATGAGGGCGTACTGGGCCAGCTCGGTGACCTCGGCGTCATTCAGCGAATAGCGGTTGCGGTGCTCGGGCACCGTGTCCACGGTCTTCACGAGCTTGCCGCTGGCGGCCTTTTCCTCGGGCGTCGCGAACTCCATGCGGATCAGCTTGGAGCCCAGGTTGCGGCGGATGATGGCCAGCTTGCCGGCCTTCAGCGCGGGCTTGTGGACGTAGAACTCGTCCGGGTTCACGGCCCCCTGCACCACCGTCTCGCCCAGGCCGTAGCTGGACGTGATGAAGACGACGTCGGGGAAGCCGCTCTCGGTGTCGATCGTGAACATCACGCCGGCCGAGCCGAGGTCGGAGCGCACCATGCGCTGCACGCCGGCGGACAGGGCCACGTCGCCATGGGCGAAGCCCTTGTGCACGCGGTAGCTGATGGCGCGGTCGTTGTAGAGCGACGCGAACACCTCGCGCATCTTGTGCAGCACCTCGTCGATGCCATGCACGTTCAGGAAGGTCTCCTGCTGGCCGGCGAAGGACGCGTCGGGCAGGTCTTCCGCGGTGGCGGACGAACGCACGGCGAAGGTGGCGTCGGGGTTGTCGGCCGTCAGCTGGGCATAGGCGGCGCGCACGCCGGCCTCCAGGTCGGCCGGGAAGGGCTGGGTCTCGATCCAGCCGCGAATCTCGGCGCCGGCCTCGGCCAGCGCGCGCACGTCGTCGGTGTTGAGCGAGCTCAGGCGCGCCGCGATACGCGCGTCCAGGCCCTCGTGCCTGAGGAACTGCCGGAAGGCATGCGCCGTGGTCGCAAAGCCGCCGGGAACGCGCACGCCGCTGGCGGCGAGCTGCGAGATCATTTCGCCGAGGCTGGCGTTCTTGCCGCCCACTGCCTCGACGTCGGTCATCCTCAGGTTCTCAAACGGTACGACCAGGGCGGTCGCCTCGAACAGGGTGGACATGAAAAAACTCCGGGAGGTTGAAAAACCGGTGTCGTCGCGTCGTCCGGCACCCGGGCCGAGCGGAAGTGCTCAAGGCAGGCGCGGCCCCCTCCATTTCTGGATTCTTCTGGGAGGAGGGAGGCGCGCATGGGGCTGATCGCGAGGAATTGGGCCGGATTCTAGGCGCTGCGTACCCGCGCGTAACCGCCGGCGCTGTGCACAATGCCGCGTGACCTCCGATCCCGCCCCCGAAGTCAACTCGCACTATCTGGACCATGTCATCCATGTGTCCGGGTCGCGCCCGGTCGAGGCCGCCGAGGACATCGTCAGCCACAGCGGCGTCAAGCTGCTGGCCAAGGGCGCGCAGATCAACGAGAGGGTGCGCGAGCGGCTGCTGATGCACAAGCTGCAGAAGCCGCTGGAGGACTGCATCCATGTCACGCAGGGCATCATGCCGGAGAGCTTCGGCCCGCTGGGCGAGGCGATGTTCAAGCAGCACCCGCTGCTCAAGGCCCTCTGCGCCCACGACCTCTACCCCAGCGCACCGACGACGCTGGCCAGCCTCAAGCTCAGCATCCCGGTGCAGTCGCTGCTGACCGTCTATGCCGAGCATCAGGGCGAGCGCCTGCGGCACACGGCCGGCGTGGCCATGCTGGTGCTGGCGCTGGCGCGCCGCGTGCTGCCCGGCGAAAGCGAGCGCCATCGCATGCTGGCCCTGGCCGGGCTGCTGCACGACGTCGGCGAGCTCTACATCGACCCGCAATACATGCGGCCCGGCACGCCGCTGGGGCCGCCGGAATGGCGCCACGTCGCCTCCCATCCCGTCGTTGCCGAGCGCGTGCTGCGCAATATGGTGGGCGCCGGCAAGGAGGTCGCGAGCGCCGTGCTGCACCACCACGAGCGGCTGGACGGCTTCGGTTACCCGCGCGGCGTGCTGGGTGCGGCCCTGCCGATGAACGGGCAGATCCTGGCCGCCGGCGAATGGCTGATGGCCCTCATCGAGACCAGCATGGCGCCGATGACGCGCGCCAGCGTCGCCACCCGGCTCATTCCCGGCGAGTTCAGCCGCGAGATCACCGAGGCCATCACCGCCGCAGCCCAGGGCGACGACGCGCAGGATGCGCTCGCGGCCGACCCCATGCCGCTGGAGTCCGCCATCCCGCGTGTCGTCGGCATCATCGGCATGCTGGAGCGCTTCCGCGAGGCGCGGCCCTGGATAGACCAGCGCATCGCCGCCGCGCGGCCGGGCCTGCGTGCCGTCCTCGAAGCCGGCCTGCAGCGTCTGCTGCGCATCCAGACCGCCTTCTCCAGCACCGGGCTGGACACGCACGATCCCGACGGCCTCGTGGCCAGCCTGGCCGAGCAGCGCGATGCCAAGCTGCAGGTCGAGTTGATGACGGTGGTCGGCGAGCTGGAGTGGCGGCTGCGCGAGCTGGAGCGCGAGTCGCTGCTGCGCGCCGGCCTGCTGCCGAGCGAGGAAAGCGCGGTCATGCGCGAACTCATCACGAGGCTCAAGGGCGGCGGTTGAGTCCGCTGGCTATCATGGCCGCGCCCCCACTCCCGAGCCGCCGCCATGCCCGCCAGAACCGTCTACTTCGTCTCTGACGGCACCGGCATCACCGCCGAAACCTTCGGCAACTCCATCCTCGCGCAGTTCTCGATCAAGCCCCGCCATGTGCGCCGGCCCTTCATCGACACGGCCGAGAAGGCGCATGCCGTCGTCGGCGAGATCAACGAGACCGCGATGCGCGAGGGCCAGCGGCCCATCGTGTTCGCGACGCTGGTGGACCGCGAGGTGCTGCGCGTCGTGCGCGAGCACTGCCAGGGCCGCGTCATGGACATGTTCGGCACCTTCATCGAGCCGCTGGAAGACGAGTTCGGCATCAAGAGCAACCACCGCGTCGGGCGCTTCTCCGACGTGGCCGAGAGCCAGGAGTACCACGACCGCATCGAGGCCATCAACTTCTCGCTGGCCCACGACGACGGGCAGTCGTCCCGCAACCTCGACACGGCCGACGTGATCCTGGTGGGTGTCAGCCGCTGCGGCAAGACGCCGACCTCGCTGTATCTCGCGATGCAGCACGGCATCAAGGCCGCCAACTACCCGCTGATCCCCGAGGACTTCGAGCGCCGCAAGCTGCCCGCGCCGCTGCTGCCGCACAAGCGCAAATGCTTCGGCCTGACCATCGACCCGGAGCGCCTCGCGTCCATCCGCAACGAGCGCCGCCCGGGCAGCAAATACGCCGACCTGCTGAACTGCCGCTACGAGGTCAACGAGGCCGAGGCCATGATGAAGCGCGAGGGCATCTCCTGGCTGTCGTCCACGCACAAGTCCATCGAGGAGATCGCGACGACCATCCTGCGCGACATCCGGCCCGACCGGCTCGTGTACTGATTGCCGGCCGTGCCGGGCGCAATGGGTGCCGGACCTGACCGGGGCAGACAGCTTCGGTGACTATCCTCTGCCGCATGGCACGAACCCTCACCGCGGCCGCAAACCCGAGAGGCAGGCTGGCGGCGCTGGCGTGCGCGCTGGCCCTGCCCTGGCTCCAGCGCGCCCATGCGGAGCTGCCGCCGGAATACCCGGGCGCCTACCACGCGATCGCTTCGGCCGCCCGCGACGAAGGCCGCGTGGTGGTCTATTCGACGACCGACCTCTCGGCCGTCGCCGCGCTGATCCGCGACTTCGAGCAGCGCAACCCCGGGGTCAAGGTCGACTACAACGACCTCAACAGCACCGACCTCTACCAGCGCTTCCTGGCCGAGACGGCCGCCGGCAGGCCGTCGGCGGACGTGCTGTGGAGCTCGGCGATGGATCTGCAGATGAAGCTGGCCAACGACGACTACGCCGCGCGCTACAGGTCGCCCGAGGCCGGCTCCCTGCCCGACTGGGCGGTCTGGCGCGACACCGCCTACGGCACGACCTTCGAGCCCGCGGTGTTCGTCTACAACAAGCACTTCGTGACCGGCAACGACGTGCCGGCCACGCATGCCGACATCGTGCGCCTGCTGACGACGCAGCGCGCCAAATACGCCGGCAACGTGACGACCTACGACATCGAGAAGTCGGCCGTCGGCTTCCTGTTCGCCACGCAGGACAGCCGCATCCAGACCAACTTCTGGGAGCTGGCGCGCGCGCTGGGCGCGAACGCGGTCGAGCTCGAGGCCAACACCTCGGTCATGGTGCAGCGCATCGCCGCGGGCAAGGACTATCTCGGCTACAACCTGATCGGCTCCTATGCGCTGACGCGCGCACGCCGCGACCCGTCCATCGGCGTCGTGCTGCCGCGCGACTACACCCTCGTCATGTCGCGCATCGCGCTGATCTCCAAGGCCGCCCCGCACCCGAACGCGGCGCGGCTCTGGCTGGACTATCTGCTGTCCCGGCGCGGCCAGGGCCTGCTGTCCAGCCACGCCGAGCTGTTCTCGATCCGCGGCGACGTGCCGGGCGAATACACGGCCGCGACGCTGCGCCAGCAGCTGGGTTCGCGGCTCAAGGCCATCGCCGTCGCGCCGCCGCTGCTCGTCTTCCTGGACCGCGCCAAGCAGCAGGAGTTCCTGCGCCGCTGGCGGCGCGAGACGGGCGACGCTAAATAGCCTCGTCCGCCAGCGCCGGCAGCGTGACCCGCACGCGCAGCCCGCTGCCGCCGGCGGCGCCAAGCATCTCGACGCGGCCCTGGTGGGCGCGCGCGATGTCCCGCACGATGGCCAGCCCCAGGCCCGAGCCCGGCTTGCCCTGCGCGACGGCGCCGGGCGAGCGGTAGAAGCGCTCGAAGACCTGCTCCGCTTCGCCTGGAGCGATGCCGGGGCCGTCGTCCTCGACCTCGATGACGACGCCGTCGGCCAGCGCGACGCGGACGTTCACGCTGCCGCCCTCGCGGCCGTACAGGATGGCGTTGTCGATCAGGTTGGCGACCAGCTCGCGCAGCAGCAGGCCGTTGCCGGCGACGCGGGCCGGCCCGGGCGGCTCCTCGAAGCCGAGGTCGATGGACTTCTTGCGCGCCTGGCCGACATGGTCGAGGGCGACCTGGCGCGCCAGCTCGACGACGTCGACCGCGTCGCGCTGCGCTGCCGTCATGCCGTCGGGGTCGGAGCGCGCCTGCAGCAACAGCTGCGACACGAGGCGGCCCAGGCGGTCGACGTCGGAGAGCAGGTCGCGCAGCGTCTGCTGCGCGAGCTCGGGCCGGTCCTGGCGCAGTCTGTACTCGATCTGCGTGCGCATCTCGGCCAGCGGCGTGCGCATCTGGTGCGACGCGTCGGTGATCAGCCGCTGCCGGCTCGACAGCAGCCGCTCCAGCCGCGAGGTGTGCTGGTTCAGCGCCTCGATGAGGGGGCGCACCTCGGCCTGCACCGTGCTCGGGTCGATGGGGCTCAGGTCGGCGGGCGAGCGCTGCGCGACGCTGCGGCGCAGCCGCGCCAGCGGCTTGAGGCCGCGCAGCAGGCCGAGCCAGACGAAGAACGCGGCGGCGACGATCAGCGCGCTCTGGCGCGTCAGCCCCTCGACGACGATCTGGCGCGACAGGGCTTCGCGCGCCTCGCCGGTCTCGGCGACGAGGATGAGGACCGGCGCCGCGATGTCGCTGCCGTAGAACTGCTTGGCGAGGGCGACGAGATGGATGCGCTCGCCACGGTAGTCGGCGGTGTAGAGGCTCAGCTCGGCGCCGGGCGCGAGCGCAGGCTTGGGCAGCGGCAGGTCGTCGTAGCCCGTCACCGTCTGGCCGGCGGGCGACACGACGCGGTAGAAGATGCGCTCCTGGATGTTGGACTCCAGCAGCTCCAGCGCCGCATAGGGCAGGTCGACGACGAGCTCGCCGTCCTTGTAGGCGGTGTCCTCCGCGATGGCCTCGGCCGACGCGGTGAGCAGGCGGTCGAAGGCCATGTCGGCCGTGGCGACCGCCGCGCGGTTGCTGAGCCAGGCGTTCAGCGTCAGCAGCAGCAGCAGCGGCGGCAGCAACCAGCGCAGCAGCTGCAGCCGCAGGCTCTCAGACGGCCTCGAGAACATAGCCCAGGCCGCGCAGCGTCGTGATCCGCACCCCGCTGTCCAGCAGCTGCTTGCGCAGGCGGTGGATGTAGATCTCGACGACGTCCTGCGACGTGGTGGCGTCGAGCGAGAACACCTGCTCGTAGAGCTTGGCCTTGCTGACGGCCTTGCCGGCGCGCAGCATCAGCGCCTCCAGCACCGCGTGCTCCCTGGGCCTCAGCACGAGGCGCTGGCCGCCGAGCTTGAAGACCCGGCCGCTGCCGTCGTATTCCAGCGCCCCGAGGCTGAGCCTGGACACCGGCTGGCCGTGGGCGCGCCGCAGCACGGCCTGCAGCCGCGCCTCCAGCTCGGAAAGATCGAAGGGCTTGGGCAGGTAGTCGTCGGCGCCGAGGTTGAGCCCGCGCACGCGGTCCTCCAGCTCGCCGCGCGCGGTCAGGATCACGACGGGCGACGCATTGCCGCGGGCGCGCATGCGCTCCAGCACGGTCAGGCCGTCCATCGACGGCAGCGACAGGTCGAGCACGACCGCGTCGTAGTGCTCCGTGCCGAGCATCGAATCGGCCTGCACGCCGTCGTGGCTGACGTCGACCGCATAGCCGTGCTGCCTCAGCGCCTTGCCCAGCCAGGCGGCCAATTTCGGACTGTCTTCGACGAGCAGCAGGCGCATGGGCGCAAGCGGTGGGGAAGGGATCGGGGCGCCATTTGGCCGTATCCCGGGCGCAACGCGGCTCAGGGTTTTCCAACGAGCTGCCCAAAGTAAAGCGGCGCGAAAGCTGCTGAAAAAAAGAATGCGCGCCGTTCCCTTTCGAGGCGCCCTCGCGGTGCCACCCATCACAAACAGGAGATAAGCGATGAAGCAGACCCTCATCAGCGCGGCCGTGCTCGCCGCCTTTGCCGCCGCCACCCCGGCCCGCGCCGACGAACTGGCCGACCTCAAGGCCGAGATCGCCGCGCAGAAGCAGGCCGCCGCCGCGCAGCAGGCCCGGCTCGACGCGCTGGAAAAGAAGCTGGCCGGCGTGCAACAGGCCAGCGAGCAGCAGGCCGCTGCCGCCAAGCAGGCGGCCGCTGCGCCCCAGGCCGCGGCCGGCGGCTATGCCTACGGCCAGGGCCTGACCGTCAACGCCGGCGGCGCCCAGCTGAACCTGTATGGCCTGATCGATGTGAGCTATGTGCATGCCGACCACCTGGCCGCCGGTGCCGCCACCACCGGCCCGCGCGTGGCCTGGTTCAGCGGCAACCGCTGGGGCATGGCCGGCAGGCGCCCGATGGGCGACAGCGGCCTGGACATGATCTTCCGCCTCGAAGCCGAGTACCTGAGCCAGACCGGCGAGTTCGACGACAACTCGCAGATGTTCGGCCGCGACTCCTGGGTCGGCGTGCAGAGCGACGCGCTCGGCAAGCTGACGCTGGGCTACCAGGATGCGCCCTCGCGCGACGCCATCGGCTCGGCCATCTACGGCGACGCCTACGGCAGCGCCGCGCCGTCGCTGGAAGAAGGCGGCTACAGCAACAACAACAACTTCAAGCACCTGATCTTCTACGCGGGCAGCGCGTCCGGCACCCGCATGACCAACAGCGTGGTCTGGAAGAAGGACTTCAGGAACGGCCTGTTCGCGAGCGCGGCCTACCAGTTCAACGGCGCGGGCAACGACGGCGGCTTCGGCAACAACACGACCAAGCAGTTCACGCTGGCCTATGCCGGCGGCGACTACAACCTGGCCGGCTTCGTGACCTCGGCCAACGTCAACGGCAACACGCACAAGGCCTACTCCTTCGGCGGCAACTACACGGTCGGCCCGGTGCGCCTGAACGCCGGCTACTACCACTACACCGCGCAGCAGAACGCGGCTCTGGGCGACCGCAAGGACGATGCCTACACGCTGTCGGGCAAGTACACGCTGAGCAAGAACGTCGATTTCGAGCTGGGCTATGTGGCCGAGAAGGCCAAGAACGCCGCGTCCGGCAAGGACGGCGTCGTCATGGGCCCGATCCGCGCCTTCAGGGACGGCTCCGGCGCGACGACCGCCGTCAACGGCAACCGCTCGACGCTGTATGCCTCGGTCTTCTATCACTTCGACAAGTACACCGAGATCTACCTGGCCGGCGACACCCTGACGCTGAAGGACGGCTCCCGCCTCAAGGTCGACGGCAGCCAGAAGCAGACCGAGCTGGCGGTCGGCATGCGCACCCGCTTCTGATCGCGCGCGCCTGACCGACGCGCCTGCCGCCGGGCAAACCGGCGGCAGGCCAGTTTGTGCCCGGTGAAGACCGTCCGTGCGGCGGCGCTGCGGGCTTGCTCAGGCGTCGGCGTTCATCCCGCCGTCGGCGGCCGCCTGAGCGAGCGCGCGTTCGAAGGCACTGCGGCTGGGCGTCTCGACGAAGACGCAGCGCTTGCGGTGGCGCTTGCAGTGGTCCTTCACGCGCCAGTAGGCGTCGTGGCTGATGCAGCCGGTCTGGCAGATGACGAGGTCGGCTGCGGCGAGCTGCGGGTCGAGCTGGGCCGGCTTGTGCTCGGCACCGCCGTCGTGGTGCAGGAACTGCGCGCCGCAACCCTCCACGGCCTGGCGGTACTGCGGCACGCTGCCGCCGCGGCCGCCCACGCAGAGGATGACGCGGTGCTCCAACTTCAGCGGCGGCGGCGGCATGTCGGCCTCGACGTCCAGCGGCGCCGGCACGACCTCGGCCGCTGCGGCGACTGGCGCGCGTGACGACAGCCGCGCCACGTCGCGCTGCAGCGCCTGGTTGCGCTCGATCTGCTCGGCCAGCCGCTCGCGCAGCTGCTCGCGCTCTGGCAGGTTCGGCCGCGCCGCCTGCCAGTGCTGGAGCTGCTCCTGCGCGTGCGCGAGCTGGGTCTGCAGCGCGATCAGCGCGGCACGCTGGCGCATGCGCTCCTGCTCCCAGGCCTGCTGCTCGCGGGCGCGCTCCCGGCCCCAGGCCGTCACGCGCTGCTGAGCGTCGGCGTAGTCGCTCGCCAGGGCCTGGTGCTCGGCAGCCAGCTCGCGGTGGCGGGCCAGATCCACGCGCTGGGCGGCGCCCAGCTGGTGCTGCAGCATGTGGACCTGGCCGAGCACGCGCATCTCCAGCCATTCGTCGCAGCGCGCATGCGTCAGCGTCGCCCACAGCGCGCCGGCGATCTCGCCCTGGGCCGCGCGCTGGCGCCACCACGCCATCAGCGTGTCGCGGCACTTGGCCTGCGCGGCCTGGCGCAGGTCGAGCGAGAAGCGCTGCTCCAGGTCCTTCTGCAAGGCCTCGGCCACCGCGTTGCGGCGCGCCGCGGCGGTGACGAGGCTGCAGTGCAGCGTGTAGTCGTCCTCGTCGCCCTGCAGCACCAGCAGCTTCCTGGCGAGCACGCGCACGCGCTCCAGCGGCACGCAGACGCCGATGACGGGGCAATGCGCATGGCTGCCCAGCTCCCACAGGCGGCGGCGGCGCGAGCCGGTGACGGGGGACGGGGCCGCGTGCGCGGCACAACAGGCTTCAGCCATTGGAAGTCTCCAGGGTAAAACGGACAGGGAACTCCACCCAGCTGCCGACGGGCTGGGTACCGCGCAGCGCCGGCTGGAAGGGGCAGCGGCGGGCCTGCGCCACGGCCGCGTCGTCGAACAGGCGCCAGCCGCTGCTCGCGGCCAGCAGGATCTGACCCGCGCGGCCCAGCTCGTCCACCCAGACGCGCAGGCGCACGACGCCCTCGATGCCGCGCTCGCGCAGCGACGGCGGGTGCGGCGCCGGTGCGCAGGCGGTGCGGCGGGCGGCTTGCAGCGGCGGCTCGGCATCGCGCGCTGCCGGCGGCACCACGAAAGCGACCTGCACCGGCGTGGCGGCCGGGGTCATCGCGACGGGCGCGGCGGGGCCGGGCCCATCGGCCGGCACATCGAAGCTGGGCGGCGCGACGGAGGCGACCGCGGGCACGACCAACACGGGCGGCAGCGCCCGCGGTGCCGGCGCCACCGAGGCCGCCGTGGCCGGCAGCAGCCGCACCACCAGCTCGCGCCGCACGGCCGGCGCCGCGCGCTGGACCGGGGGGCACAGCGCCAGCAGCAAGGCGCCATGCAGCGCCGCCACGGCCAGCAGCGGCGCGGCTCTCACGCAGCGGCCTCCGGCCGGCGGGCCGACAAGGCCCAGTCGCCGGCCGCCGTCGTCAGCACCTGCAGCCGCAGGCCGAACAGCGTCTCCAGCGCCGGCAGCGCGGCGGTGCCGGCGGGCAGGTCCGCCTGCAGCTGGCCGCGGCGCACGAGCAGCAGGCGCTCGAAGCCGTTCAGCGCCTGCTGGATGTCGTGCAGCACGGCCACCAGCGCATGGCCGCGCTCGCGGCAGAAGCGGCCCAGCGTGTCCAGCAGCTCCAGTTGCAGGCCCGGGTCCAGCGACGCCAGCGGCTCGTCCACCAGCAGCAGGCCTGGCCTCGCGTCGGCCAGTTGCGCCAGCACGCGGGCCAGCTGCACGCGCGCCTGCTCGCCGCCGGAGAGCTGGTCATAGCGGCGGCCATGCAGGTGGCCGGCGCTGGCCCAGGCCAGGGCCTGGCGCACCCAGCGGTCATGGTTCTCGCCAGTCGAGCCAGACCAACGGCCGAGGCTGACGATCAGCTCCACCGGCAGCCCGAACGCGACCTGGTGCGACTGCGGCAGCACCGCGCGGCGGCGCGCGCGCACGCGCGGCTCCAGCGCGGCGGCGGGCCGGCCGTCCAGCAGCACGCGGCCCGTCGTCGGCGCGATGTCGCCGGACATCAGCGTCAGCAGCGTCGACTTGCCCGCGCCGCTGGGGCCCAGCAGCGCGACGCGCTCGCCGGCGTCCACGCGCAGGTCGAAGGGCCCGAAGCCCTGGCCGTGGCGGGCCAGCACGGCGTCGTCGAGCAGCAGCAGGCGATGCGTGCTCACCAGCCGCCTCCGATCTCGCGCTGCGCGCGCTTCAGCAGCACGAACAGCACCGGCGCGCCGAACAGCGCGGTCAGGATGCCCACCGGCAGCTCGGCCGGCACGGCCAGCGTGCGCGCGGCCGTGTCGGCCAGCAGCAGCAGCATCGCGCCGAACCACGCGGCCAGCGGCAGCAGGCGCCGCGCGTCGGCGCCGACGAGGCCGCGCGCCGCGTGCGGCGCCAGCAGCCCGACGAAGCCGATCAGCCCGCACCAGGCCACGGCCAGCCCGCTGAGCAAGGCCAGCGCCAGCACCAGCAGGCGCCGCAGCCGCGCCACCGGCACACCGACCTGCGCGGCCACGCGCTCGCCCAAGGCGAGCGCGTTGAGCGCCTGGCCCCAGCGGCACGACATCGCGAGCGCACCGACGACCGCCGCGCCCAACGCCGCGACGACCGGCCAGCTCGCCAGCGCCAGCGAGCCGAGCTGCCAGAAGGTCAGGTTGCGCAGCTGCTCGTCGGTCGCGACATAGGTGCACAGGCCCACGGCCGCCATCGCCAGCGCGTTCAGCGCCAGGCCGGCCAGCAGCAGGCCGGCCACGGCGCCCGGCACCAGCAGCCGCGCCAGGCCCTGCAGCAGGCCGCACATGACCCAGGCGCCCAGCAGCGCCGCGGCTGGCACCGCGACGGGCCGCCACGCGGCCGGCAGGCCGCCGGCCCAGGCGGACGGCAGGGTCAGCATCAGTGCCACGGCGCAGATCGCGCCGCTGGGGATGCCCAGCAACGCGGGCTCGGCCAGCGGGTTGCGGAACAGGCCCTGCGACAGCACCCCGGCCAGGCCCAGCGCCGCGCCGACGACGACGGCGAACGCCACGCGCGGCAGGCGCAGTTGCGCGAGCACCACCGCGCCCTGCGTGTCGTCGCCGCGCAGCAGCGCCTGCCAGTCGGCCAGGCCCAGCTTCAGCGCGCCGCTGTTGGCGGCGACGACGATGGCCACGCCCAGCAGCGCGAGCGCGAGCGGCCAGCCCGGCACGGCGGGCCGGCGCATCAGCGCCCGGTCAAGCCGCGCGTCCATGCAGCTTGCCCGTCAGTTCGGCCAGCGCCTGCGGCAGCCGCGGCGTGAAGCCCAGCAGCAGCAAGGCCTCCATGCCCGCCACGCGGCGCGCGCGGCCGGCGGGCGTCAGCGCGAGGCCGGGCGCCTTCAGCAAGCCATCGATCCCGCCCTGCGCCTCCAGGCCCTGGTCGGTGCAGAGGATGACGTCGGGCGCGGCCTGCAGCGCCGCCTCGGCCGTCAGCGGCCTGTAGCCCTGCACGCCGGCGAAGGCATTGCGCGCGCCGGCCAGCGTCAGCATCGCGTCGGCCGCGGTGCCCTCGCCCGCCACGCGCAGCTGGCCGCCGGCATGGGCCAGCACGAACAGCACGCGCGGCAAGGAGCCGGCCGGTGGCTTGGGCCGGGCGGCCCAGTCCTGCTGCAGCTTCGCGATGAACTGCTGCGCCTCGCGCTCGCGGCCGGACAGCATGCCGATGCGCTTCGTGCGCTCGACCACGCCGTCGAAGCGGTGGTGTTCGTCCAGCACCTCCACGCGCACGCCGGCGCGCTTGAGCTGCGCCAGCACCTGCGGCGGCCCCGCCTCGCCGCCGGCCAGCAGCAGCTGCGGCGCGAGGGCCAGCACGCCCTCGGCGGACAGCGTGCGCGCATAACCGACCTGCGGCAGCCGGGTCGCGTCGACCGGGAACAGCGACGTCGTGTCGACACCGGCCAGCTGGCCCTGCGCGCCGAGCGCGAACACCGTCTCCGTGACCGCGCCGCCGACGCTGACCACGCGGGGCTGCGCCTGGGCCAGCCCCAGCCCGGGCAGCAGCCCCGCCAGCAGCAACTGGCGCCGTTTCATGCGGTGCACCCTGCGGCTTCCTGGCTCCAGGCCCGATCGTCGACCAGGCCGTCCAGCAGCTGCCGCCATGCGCAGCGCTCGGGCTGGCCGGGCTTGCGCCGGCCGAAGAACTGCGCGATCAGCTCGCCGTCCGGCGCGTACAGCTCCAGCGAGCTGACGAGGCCGTCGACGGTGGGCTTGCGCACGGCCCAGGCTTCGGCGATGGCGTCCTCGCGCAGATGCAGGTTGAAGCACGCGTCCAGCACGTTGAGCCACGGCCCCATGACGGCCACGCGCTTGATCGGGCCGCCGTGGATCTGGATGACGCCCTTGTTGCCGACGAACACCATGATGGGCGTGCCGTTGGCCGCCGCGCCCTCCAGCAGCACGCGGGCGGCGTGCGGGTCCACGCGCTGCGCGAACTCGGGCGCGGCCAGGTGCATGGCGGTGCGGCGCGTCAGGCCGTGCCGGCGCAGCAGGCCGAAGAACTCGTGCGTGTCGCGCAGCGCCGCCCAGCCGGCGCGGAAGGCGTCGGCGTCCACGCCGGGCGCGTCCACCGGCGCCGGCGGCGCGGCGTGGCGCCACTGCGGCGCGGGCGCGTCGGGGTCGGCCCAGCTGGCGCGCAGCGCCTGCCAGGCGGCCAGCTGGGTGGCGGGCCGCGCGAAGACCTTGTGCACGGCCACGCCCTGCGCGTCGAAGAACTGCAGGCTCTGCTGCTCGCCCTCCCTCACGGCGTAGCCATGCGCCCAGTGGCTGTAGAACAGCCGCAGGTCGATGTCCTCGCCCAGCGCCATGCCTATCTCGCGGCCGGGCTCGCCCTGGGCGCTGAGATGCTCGTAGACGCCGGTGCGCTCGTGCACGCAGTGCGCATTGCGCGTCAGCGCCATCAGCTCGCCGGCGCGGCTCAGCTCGGCCAGCAGGCGCGGAAAGTCGCGGCGCAGGCGCCGGGCCTGCAGGCCGCCGGCCGGCGCGCCGACGTGGGCGTCGACGAGCATGCCCTCGGTGACGCCGAGCGCGGCGGCGATGTCGCGGTGGCGCGTGGCGCCGGCGGCGCGCGCGTCGAGATAGGCCTGGCGCAGATCCATGCGGGTCTCCTTCACAGCTGGGCTTGCAGCACGAGACCAAACTGACGGCCTGGCGCGGTGTACGCATCCAGCGCAGCGCTGGTCGCGGCGAGGCCGCGCACATCGGCCCAGCGCCAGTAGGTGCGGTCGGTCAGGTTGTCGACGCGGGCCTGCAGCGACCACACGGGCGTGATCTGCCAGCCGGCGGTCAGGTCCAGCACCGTGTAGCCCTTGGGCAGGAAGGGGTTGGTCGCATCGACGCGGCTGGCGGCCTTGCCCTGGGCGCGCAGCACGGTGGCTTCCCAGTGCCAGGCGGCTCGCTGCTGGCGCAGGCTGGCCGAGGCCTTGGCGGGCTCGACGGTGTCCAGCGCGTGGCGCACGCCCTTGCGGTCGTAGTCGCCGCGCGTGCGGGCGTAGGCCAGCCCCAGGCGCCACTGCCTGTCGAGCTGGCCGCTGAGCCTGGCCTCCATGCCACGGATGCGGGCCTCGTCGAGGTTGACGGACTGGAACACCAGCGGGTCGGCCGTCGTGCCGGCACCGGCGACGACGGTCTGCTGGATGAAATCGTCGTAGCGGTTGTCGAAGGCCGCGAGCTGCCAGCGCCAGCCGCCCAGCTCGCCGCGCAGGCCCAGCTCGCGGCTGTCGGCGCGCTCGGCCTTCAGGTTGGGGTTGCCGATGGACTTGTAGCCCTGGGCGGGGTTGCTGAAGCCGCTGTTGACCTGCGACGGCGTCGGCGCCTTGAAGCCCCTGGCCCATTGCGCATAGGGCGCGAGGCCGGGTGCGGCCTTCCACACGGCGCCGATGCGCGGCGTCACGGCGCTGTCGCCGAGCTCGACGATGGCGGCGCCGTAGCCGTCGGCCGAGGGCTTCAGCGAGAAGTGCTCGTAGCGCAGCGCGGGCAGGAACTGCCAGTCGCCTTCGGTGAACTCGCCCTGCACGAAGGCGCCGACGAGGCGGTAGCCGGTGTCGGGGAAGGGCTTGGACGGCAGCGTGTCGCCGACGGACGCCGTGGTGCCGTCGCGCAGGCCGGCCATGGTGTTGCGGCTGGCGTCCAGGCCCAAGGTGACGCGCTGCGCACCCCAGCCGATCTGGCCGGTGGCGGACAGGCCGGTCAGCGTCTCGTCGTAGCGGTTGTCGCGCGAGCGGGCGGTGCTGGTGCGGTCCTCGAAGGCGTACTGCGCGACGCGCGAGTCCTGGTGGTAGACCTGCACGCCGGCCTGCTGAAGCCACTCGGCGTTGGGGTCGTCCAGCGTCCACGCCAGCGACGCGCGGCCGCGGCGGCTCCTGTCGTCGGCCTTCAGGTCCAGCGTCGTCGCGCTGCGCGCGGACAGCACCTCGACCTGGTCGCGCTGGCGCACGCCCTCCAGCGTGGCCTCCAGGCGCTGCTGCGCGTTCAGGCGGTAGCCGGCCTTGGCAAGCAGCGTATTGCGCGCGCGGTCCAGCGGGTCGGCTCGGGTGCGCGCGGCACCGTCGCCGCCGACCGTGCCCTTGTTCGCCAGCTCGTGCGAGCGCCGCGTGGCACCCTGCAGCAGCCAGTCCCAGCCACCCGAGCGCCAGGCGCCGGCCAGGTTCAGCGCGGCGCCGTCGTCGCCGCCGTAGGCCGAGGCCTGGGCGCGCAGGCCGAAATCATGGCCGGGCTTGAGCAGGTCGCCGGCGCGCAGCGTGCGCACGGCCAGCGCGCCGGCCAGGCCGTCGCTGCCGAACTGCGTGGACGCGGGGCCGCGCAGCACTTCCAGCTGCTGTGCGCCCTCCAGGTTCAGCAGGCCCGCGCGACCGGTCGCGAACGGGCCGAAGCTGAAGGCCTGCGGCATGCGGATGCCGTCCACCAGCATCAGTACCTGGTTGCCTTCGAGGCCGCGGATGTTGATGCCTTCGTTGCCGGCACGGCCGGTGGCGCTGGCGGCGAGGCTGAAGCGCGGGTTGGGCGCGCGCACGGCAAGGTCCACCTCGTCGCGCAGCAGCTCGCGCAGGTCGCGCGCGCCGGCCTTGGGCTTGAACACGCCGACCGTGGCGGGCACTTCGTCCACGCGGCGCTCGCCGCGCGTGGCGGTGTTGGTCAGCTCGGGCAGCTCGGTGGCGGCGGCTTCAGCTCGGGTTTGGGCCTGGGGGCAGGCACCGGCGCAGGCAGCGGCCAGCGCGATGGCGGTCTTCAGCACGGGGGCTCCGGAAAAAGAGCGCGGGCTGGCTGCGGCTGGCTGGCGCGGGTCTCGAAAGAAGGGAAGGCGGGCGGCTTACTTGGTCAGGATCAGCTTGCCCAGGGACGTGATGCGCAGGCGGTAGACCTGCTGCTGGTGGACGATGAGAACCTCGCCCTGCGGACCGAGCAGCGTCGCGCTGTCGATGCGGCGGGCTGCGCCTGGCGCCGGAGGCCGGGCCGGGGGTTGGGGCGCTTGGGAATCAGCGAGCATGCCAACACTGTAATGAGAATCATTCTCGATTGCAAGCTGTCGGCACCACCTGGCGGTGCATGCGCTCTTCGTCGACCGAGACGGTGGGCGCCGGGAAGCCCCGGGGCGGCGAAGGCGCCGACCGGAATCGCGGGGAACTCTTGCAGCCCCTCGGGCTCGCAGCAGACGGCGGCACCGCGCTGCGGGCAGAGGTGGAACTTCACGCAGGCGCGATTCCGCAGCCGCCCCGCCCGGGGTCAGGCCTTCTGCCGCTCGCTCTCGTAGAGGCAGATGGCCGCCGCCGCCGCGACGTTGAGCGACTCCTCGCCGCCCGGCTGCGGGATGCCCACGGTCAGCGCGCAGCGGGCCATCAGCGCGGGTGACACGCCCTGGCCTTCGTGGCCCATGACCCAGGCGCAGGGCGAGGGCAGCGCGACGCGGCTCAGCACATGCTCGGTGTGCGAGCTGGTCGCGATCAGCGGCACGGCCAGTGCGGCGAGGTCGTCGGCCGCCAGGCCCTCGACGAGGCTCAGGCCGAAATGGGCGCCCTGCCCGGCCCGCACGACCTTGGGCGACCACAGCGCGGCCGTGCCCTTGAGGGCCAGCACCTGGCGCACGCCGAAGGCCGCCGCGCTGCGCAGGATGGCGCCGACATTGCCGGCGTCCTGCAGCCGGTCCAGCACGACGCTGGCGGCGTTCGCGGCGATGGCCGCTGCGGCCGGCAGCGCCAGCTCCGCGCCGATCTGCGCCGGCGATTCCAGGCCGCTGAGCGTCTTGAACAGCGCCGCGGGCACGACGAGCACGCGCGGCGCCGACTCGGCCAGCGCACGCAGTGCGGCCTCCTGCAGGGCCGCCTCGGTGGCGACGACGAGGGCCGGCGTCCAGCCGCGCTGGCGGGCCGCGCGCAGCAGGTGGTCGCCCTCGATCCAGACGCTGCCGGTCTTGCGGTAGCCGCCCGGCTCGGAGCTGAGCTTGCGCAGCCGCAGCAGGGCCGGGTTGTCGCGGGACGTGATGGCGTCGATCTTCATGGGCAGACCTCCCGCACGGGGGCGAAGCTGCGCCGGTGCCAGGGGCTGGCGCCGTGCTCGCGCAGCGCGGCCAGGTGTTCGGGCGTCGGGTAGCCCTTGTGGGCCAGGAAGCCGTATTGCGGATGGCTTTCGTGCATGCGTTCGCAGAACAGGTCGCGCGCGACCTTGGCCAGGATGCTGGCGGCCGAGATGGCCTGCACCTTGGCGTCGCCCTTCACGATGGCCTCGGCCGGCATGGGCAGCACGGGGATGCGGTTGCCGTCCACCAGCACGCGCGTCGGCTTCAGGCGCAGGCCGGCGACGGCGCGCTGCATGGCCAGCATGGTCGCCTGCAGGATGTTCAGGCGGTCGATCTCCTCGGCGCTGGCCTCGGCGACGCAGCAGCACAGCGCCTTGGCGCGGATCTCGTCGAACAGCCGCGCGCGCCTGGCCGGGCTCAGCACCTTGGAGTCGGCCAGGCCGGCGATGGGCTGCAGCTCGTCGAGGATGACGGCGGCCGCGAACACCGGGCCGGCCAGCGGCCCGCGCCCGGCCTCGTCCACGCCGGCCACGAGGCCGGGCGGCGTCCAGTCGAGAGCGCCCTGCTCAGGCGCCGATGAGTGTCGCGATCGCATCGCTGGCACGCCGTGCGGTGTCTTGCCGCAGCAGCTCGTGGAGTTGGACAAAGCGCGCGTGCAGGGCTGCGCGCCGCGGCGCATCGGCCAGCAGGCCTTCCGCCTCGCGGGCCAGCGCCTCGGACGTGCAGGCCTGCTGGATCAGCTCCGGCACGAGGAATTCGCGCGCCAGGATGTTGGGCAGGCCGACCCAGGGCAGCAGGCCCCGGTCCTTCATGCGCCACCAGTTCAGCCGGTTCATCCGGTAGGCGATGACCATGGGGCGCTTGAACAGCGCGGCTTCCAGCGTCGCCGTGCCGCTGGCCACCAGCGTCAGGTCGCAAGCCGCGAGCACCGCGTGGGACTGGCCGTCGACGAGCTGGATGTCCGCGCCACCCACGTCCCTGAGCAAGGGCTCGACGAGGCCGCGCAGGCCCGGCACGACCGGCATCACGAAGCGCCGGCCGGGCCGGGCCAGCAGCTTCGCGGCGCCGATCAGCGCCGGCGCGATGTAGTGGATCTCGCTCCTGCGGCTGCCGGGCAGCAGCGCGATGACGGTGTCTTCTTGCGCGAGCTTCAGCGCCTCGCGGGCCGCGGCGCGCGGCGGCTCCATCGGGATCGCGTCGGCCAGCGGGTGGCCGACATAGGTCGCGCCGATGCCGGCCTGGTGCAGGATCTCGGGCTCGAAGGGGAAGAGGCAGAGCACATGGTCGGCCGCGGCCTTGATCTTCTCGATGCGCTCGGGCCGCCAGGCCCAGATGGACGGGCAGACGAAATGGACGGTCTTGATGCCGGCCTCGCGCAGCCGCGTCTCCAGGCCGAAGTTGAAGTCGGGCGCATCGACGCCGATGAAGACGTCGGGCTTGTTCGCGATCAGGCGCGTGCCGAGCTGCTTGCGGATGGACAGCAGCTCGCGCAGGTTCAGCAGCGCATCCACATAGCCGAAGATGGACAGCTTGCTGTGCGGCCACCAGGTCTCGAAGCCCTGGGCCAGCATCTTCGGGCCGCCGATGCCTTCGGCCTTCAGCCTCGGCCAGCGCGCGTGCAGGCCTTGCAGCAGCAGGCTGGCGAGCAGGTCGCCGCTGGCCTCGCCGGCCACGAATCCGAAGCGTGGCGCGGATTCCGTCATTGGGCTTATCGGACGATGCCGCGGGTGGAGGCGGCAAGGAAGGTCAGCATGGTGTCGATGTCGCCATCGGCCGCACCGCCTTCCGTACCACGCAGGCCTTCAATGGCCGCCCTGGCCTCGTCCAGCGTGTGGCCGCTGCGGTAGAGCAGCTTGTAGACCTGGCGGATGACGCCGACGCGCTCGGCGCTGAAGTCGCGGCGCTTCAGGCCGACGACGTTGACGGCGCGCGCGGCCAGCGGGTTGCCGTCCACCGTCATGAAGGGCGGCACGTCCTGCGCGACATGGGCCTGGAAGCCGATCATCGCGTGGTCGCCGATGTGCATGCGCTGCAGGATGCCGGTCAGGCCGCCGATGGTGACCCAGTCGCCCACGGTCACATGGCCGGCGAAGGTCACACCATTGGCCAGCACGTTCTGGTTGCCGATGACGCAGTCGTGGGCCAGATGGCAGTAGGCCATGATCCAGTTGTCGTCGCCCACCGTCGTCTCGCCGCGGTCCTGCACCGTGCCGATGTTCAGCGTGCAGAACTCGCGGACGGTGTTGCGGTCGCCGATGACGAGCCGCGTCGGCTCGCCGGCGTACTTCTTGTCCTGGTTGGCTGCGCCGATGGAGCCGAACTGGAAGAAGCGGTTGTCCCGCCCGATGCTCGTGTGACCCTCGATGACGCAATGCGGGCCGACCTTGGTGCCGGCGCCAATCGTCACATGCGGGCCGATCAGCGTGTAGGCGCCGACCTCGACGCTGCTGTCGAGCTGCGCGCCGGGGTCGACGATGGCGGTCGGGTGGATGGCCATCAGGCTTCGATGCGCCGCATCGTGCACATCAGCTCGGCCTCGGCAGCAACCTGGTCGCCCACCAGGGCCTTGGCGGCGAACTTGTAGATGCCCGCCTTGGCGCGGCCCAGCGCCACTTCCAGGATGAGCTGGTCACCCGGCTCCACGGGGCGCTTGAAGCGCGCACCGTCGATGCCGGCGAAATAGACCACGGACTTGTCGTCCAGCACCATGTCCATGCTGCGCAGGGCCAGCAGCGTCGCGGCCTGGGCCAGGGCTTCGAGGATGAGCACGCCGGGCATCACCGGGCGGTGCGGGAAATGGCCGAGGAAGAAGGGCTCGTTGATCGAGACGTTCTTGATCGCACGGATGCGCTCGCCCTTGACCAGCTCGACGACGCGGTCCACCAGCAGGATGGGGTAGCGGTGCGGCAGGCGCTGCAGGATTTCGTGGATGTCCATCGTGATCGTGTCGGTCGTCATTTCTTTTCAAGCGCGCGGACACGCTCTCTCAGGGTGTGGAGCTGGCGCAGCGTCGCCGCGTTCTTCTGCCAGCTGGAATTTTCTTCGAAGGGGTGCGGGCCGCTGTAGACGCCCGGCGCGGCGATGCTGCGCGTGATGGTCGTGGCGGCCGAGATGTGCACGCCGTCCACGATGTTGAGGTGGCCGATGATGTTGGCCGCGCCGCCGATGGTGCAGTTCGCGCCGATGCGCGTCGAGCCGGCCACGGCCGCGCAGCCCGCCATGGCCGTGTTGCGGCCGATGTGCACGTTGTGCGCGATCTGGATCAGGTTGTCGAGCTTCACGCCGTCCTCGATGACGGTGTCGGCCAGCGCACCCCGGTCGATGCAGGTGTTGGCGCCAATCTCGACGTCGTCGCCGATGCGCACATTGCCGAGCTGCTCGATCTTGACGTAGCCGCTCTTGCTGGGCGCGAAGCCGAAGCCGTCCGCGCCGATGACGACGCCGCTGTGCACGATGCCGCGCGCGCCGATGCGGCAGCCGTGGCCGAGCACGACGCGCGGCGCCAGCCGCGTGCCCGCGCCGACCGCGGCGCCGCGCTCGACGACGCAGTGGGCGCCGATGCGGGCGCCGTCGCCGATGACGGCATCGGCTTCGACGACGGCCAGCGGGCCGATCTCGACGCCCTGCCCCAGCCTGGCCTCGGGCGACACGACGGCGCTCGGGTGTACGCCGGCGCTGGCCCGGGACCGCGCCCGCGCGGCCCACCACTGCGTCAGGCGCGCGAAGTAGAGATAGGGGTCGGGCGTGACGATGGCCGCGCCGCGTGCGGCCGCCGCCTCGGCAAGCGCCGGCGCGACGATGACGCAGCCGGCGCGCGTCGTCGCGAGCTGGGCCTGGTAGCGCGGGTTGGCGAGGAAGCTGATGCCGTGTTCGTCGGCCTCGTCCAGCGGCGCGATGGCGGCGATGCGGAGTTCGGACCCACCAAGCAAATCGCCGCCCAAGGCGGCGATCAGGTCGGAGAGCGCGACGGTCGTCGAGCTCATTGCGTCCGGCTTACTTCTGCGCGTTCAGCGCGTCGATCACCTTCTTCGTGATGTCGACACGGGCGCTGAAGTGGATGGCGTCCTGCAGTATCAGGTCGTACTTCTCGTTGTCGAAGATCTGCTTGATGACGCGGTTGGCCTTCTCGACGACGGCCGACAGTTCCTCGTTCTTGCGCTGGTTCAGGTCTTCCTGCCACTCGCGCTTCTTGCGCTGCAGGTCGCGGTCCTGCTCGACGATGTCGCGCTGGCGGCGGTTGCGCTCGGCCTCGGCCAGCGTGGGTGCGTCCTTCTCGAGCTTGTCGGCCGCGCCGCGCAGCTTGGCTTCCAGGTCGCGCAGGTCCTTCTCGCGCTTGCCGAACTCGGCTTCCAGCTTGACCTGGGCGGCCTTGGCCAGGTTGGCCTCGCGCAGCACGCGCTCGCTGTTGACGTAGCCGATCTTCAGTTCCTGGGCCTGCACGGCCGGGGCGGCCACAACCATGGCGGCGGCCAGAGCCGCCGATTGCAAGAGCTTGCTGATCATCAGAATGCAGTCCCGATCTGGAATTGGAATTTCTCGATTCTATCCGTGCGCAGCTTGCGGATAGGCTTGCCATAGCTCAGGCGCAGCGGGCCCATCGGCGAGATCCACGACAGGCCCACGCCGGCCGACACGCGGATGGTGTCGAGCTGCAACTTCTCGTTCGTGCCCCAGACATTGCCGGCGTCGACGAAACCGAAGATGCGGAAGCTCTTGTCGTTGCCGCTGCCCGGCACCGGCAGATAGAGCTCGGCATTGGTGTTGAAGCGGCGGTTGCCGCCGCTGTAGGAGCCGGTAATGTCATTCGGGCCAAGCGAGCCGGCCTCGAAGACCCGCACCGAGCCCAGGCCGCCACCATAGAAGTTCTTGAAAAGGGGATAGGGCTTGCCGCCCAGGCCCACGCCCCAGCCAAGTTCGCTGTTGAGGCCCAGCGTGATCTTGTTCGTGACGTCGAAATACTGCTGGTACTGCAGGTTCAGGCGCGCGAACCGGACTTCGCCGAGTGGGCTGATTTCGAGATTGACACGCTGGTAGCGGCCCTTCAGCGGCGAGATGATGCTGTCTCGGCTGTCGCGCTGCCAGCCCACGGTCAGCGGGATGGAGTTGCTGTGCTGGCCGAACTGGTTGACGAATATGAAGTAGCTGTTGGGCAGGCCCTTGGACGTCGTGATGTCGGTTTGCTCGTAGCCGACACCGAAGAACACCGTGTCGACCTCGGAGAAGGGCACGCCGAAGCGCACCGCACCGCCCTTGGTGATGTACTGGTATTCCTCGCCCAGCGTGTTGATCGGGCGGGTCGTGCGGTAGAAGACGTCCAACGAGCGCGACACGCCGTCCACCGTGAAATAGGGGTCCACGGTGCTGACCTGCAACTGGCGGCCGGTGCGCGCCGTCGAGATGTCGATGCCCAGGTAGTTGCCCGAGCCGAAGACGTTGTCCTGACGGATGGAGCCGGTGAAGGACAGCTTGGTCTGGCTGGAATAGCCCGCGCCGACGGTGATGGCGCCGGTGGGGCGCTCGACGACGGTCAGGATCACGTCGACCTGGTCCTGGGCGCCCGGCACCTCCTGGGTGTCGATGGTGACTTCCTTGTCCTTGAAGTAGCCCAGGCGCTCGACGCGGTCGCGCGAGGCCTTGATCTTCTGGCCGTCGTACCAGGCCGCCTCGAACTGGCGGAACTCGCGGCGGATGACCTCGTCGCGCGTGCGCGAGTTGCCGGAGATGATGACCTTGCGCACATAGACGCGGCGCTGCGGTTCGGCGACGAAGGTGACGACGACCTGGCCGGTCGCGCGGTCGATCTCGGGCTTGCTGTCGACGCGCGCGAAGGCGTAGCCATAGGTGCCGAACAGGTCGCTGAAGGCGCGCGTCGTGTTGGCGACCGCCTCGCCCTGGTAGGCCTGGCCGGGCTTCAGGAAGACGAGGTGCTTGAAGTCCTCCTCGCGGCCGAGATAGTCGCCTTCGAGCTTGACGCCGGTGACGGTGTAGGGCTGGCCTTCGCTGACGGTGATCGCGATGCTGATGCTCTGCTTGTCCGGCGAGATCGTCACCTGCGTGGACGTGACGTTGAACTCGAGGTAGCCGCGGTTCAGGTAGTAGCTGCGGATGGTCTCGAGGTCCGCGTTCAGCTTGGCGCGCGAGTAGCGGTCGGTCTTGGTGTACCAGGTCAGCCAGCCGGTGGTCGTCTGCTCCAGCAGGCCCAGCAGCGTGCTCTCGGAGAACACCTTGGAGCCGAGGATGCGGATCTCGGCGATCTTGGCCGGCTCGCCCTCGGTCACGTTGAAGCTGACGTTGACGCGGTTGCGCTCGATCGGCGTGATGGTGGTCGTGACCTCGGCGCCGTAGAGGCTGCGGGTCAGGTATTGCCGCTTGAGCTCCTGCTCGGCGCGGTCGGCCAGCGCCTTGTCGAAGGGCTTGCCCTCGCCGATGCCGACGTCCTTCAGCGACTTGGTCAGCGCCTCGGTGTCGAACTCCTTCAGGCCGACGAAGTTGACGTTGGCGATGATGGGGCGCTCGTCGATGATGACGACGACGGCATTGCCCTCGATGCTGATGCGCACGTCCTTGAACAGGCCGGTGGCGAACAGCGCGCGCAGCGCGGCGGCACCCTTTTCATCGTTGTAGGTGTCGCCGATGCGGAAGGGCAGCGACGCGAACACGGTGCCCGGGTCGGTGCGCTGCAGGCCTTCGACGCGGATGTCCTTCAGCACGAAGGGGTCGACGGCCCAGGCCAACCCCGACTGGAACATCCCCGTGAGAGCCAAAGCCAGGAGACTGAGGCGGGAGGGGCGATGCTTCGCTCCCGAACTGTGGAAAGAGGACATGCGAGACAGGGAGGGAGTTCAGTGCCAGCCCGCGAAGCGGGAGACAAGGTCGTTGGAAAGGGCCAAGGCCATCATCAGCATCAGGATCAGCGCGCCTGCGCGCTGCAGTTGCCGTTGCCACCATTCAGGGACGGGGCGGCCACTCAGACCCTCGAAAAGATGATACATGAGGTGCCCGCCATCGAGCATCGGCAGCGGCAGCAGGTTCAGCACGGCCAGGCTCATCGAGATGCGGGCCAGGAAATCGATGAAGGGCGTGACGCCCGCGCGCGCCGACTGGCCGGCGTAGTCGGCGATGGCCAGCGGCCCGCTGAGGTTCTTCACCGAGGCCTCGCCGATGAGGATGCGGCCGAGCAGGCGCACCGTCGTGGCGGCCATGTCCCAGCTCTGCTCGATGCCCGACCACAGCCCGTCCGCGAAGCCCCGGCGCACCAGCACGCGCTCGGGCGGCGCACCGACATAGACCTCCAGCCGCGCGACGCTGCCGCCGGCTTCCTGCAGCAGCCGCGGCGCGACGTCGAGCTCGACGACCTGGCCGGCGCGCTCGACGCGCCAGGCCATGCGGCGCGGCTGGTCGCCGTCATGGGCGTTGCGGATGGCATCGCGCAGCTGGCCGGCATCCAGCACCGTGCGGCCGTCGATGCTGAGCACGCGGTCGCCGGCGACGAGACCCGCCTGCGCGCCAGCGCCGCCGGGCGTCACGCGGCTGATCAGCGGTTCCTGCAGCGGGTTCAGCCCGATCTCGGCCAGCAACTGCGCGTCGGGTGCGCGCCCGGCCAGCCGCTCGACATCGAGCTTCACGCTGTGCGCGCCATGGCCCTGCGCGTCGGTGACGCTCAGCTGCAGCCCCTCGCCCAGGGCCTGCGCACGCGCGACCGCCGCCGTCAGCGCCGGCAGGGATTCGATGTCCTGCCACTGCTGGCCGTCGGGCGACACGGCCCGCACCCAGTCGCCGGCCTGCAGGCCGGCCCGCTCGGCCAGCGAGCCCGACGCCGGCGTGCCGAGCACGGGCCTGGGTAGCTCGACGCCGACCCAGGCGACGACCGCGAACAGCAGGATGGCCAGCAGCCAGTTCGCCGCCGGCCCGGCCGCGACGATGGCCGCGCGCTGCCGCAGCGGCCGCTGGCCGAAGGCCTGCTCGCGCTGCTGCTCCGGCACCGGGCCGTCGCGCTCGTCCAGCATGCGCACATAGCCGCCCAGCGGCAGCGCGCTGAGCGTGAACTCGGTGCCGTCGCGGCCGACGCGCCGCCACAGCACGCGGCCGAAGCCGATGGAGAAACGCAGCACCTTGACGCCGCAGGCCCGCGCGACGCGGTAGTGGCCCCATTCATGCACGGCGATCAGCAGCGCGACCGCGAACAGAAAGGGCGGCAGGTCCGCAAGACTCATACGAGGCGCCGGGCGTGGTCGCGAGTGCGCGCGTCGAGGTCCAGCAGGGCCTCGATGCTGCCGCAGTCGCCCGGCTGCACGTCGGCCAGGCATTGCGAGTTGATCGCGTGGATGCGATCGAAGCGCAGGCGGCCGTTCAGGAAGGCATCCACCGCCACCTCGTTGGCCGCGTTCAGCACCGTCGTGCTGCCTTCCGCGCCGCGCAGCGCCTGCCAGGACAGGTGCAGGCCCGGGAAGCGGACCGCATCGGCCTCCTCGAACGTGAGGCTGGGCGTGGTCAGCAGGTCCAGGCGGCTGGCGCCCGACGTGATGCGCTCGGGGAAGGACAGGCCGTAGGCGATGGGCACGCGCATGTCGGGCGTGCCGAGCTGGGCCAGCACGGACTGGTCGCGGCAGACCACCATCGAATGGATGATGCTCTGCGGATGGATCAGCACGCGGATCTGCTCGGGCGCGAGGTTGAACAGCCAGCGCGCCTCGATGACCTCCAGCGCCTTGTTCATCATCGTCGCCGAGTCGACCGAGATCTTGCGGCCCATGACCCAGTTCGGATGGGCGCAGGCCTGGTCGGGCGTCACGTCGGCCAGCGTCTTCGGGTCGCGCGTGCGGAAGGGGCCGCCGGAGGCCGTCAGCACGATGTGGTCAATGCGCTCGTGCCAGGTCGCGCGGTCTTCCGGCAGGCACTGGAAGATGGCCGAGTGCTCGCTGTCGATGGGCAGCAGCGTGGCGCCGCCGGCCTCCACCGCCTGCATGAACAGCGCGCCGCCGACGACGATGGCCTCCTTGTTGGCCAGCAGCAGGCGCTTGCCGGCACGGGCCGCGGCGATGGCCGGCGCCAGGCCGGCGGCGCCGACGATGGCGGCCATCACCGTGTCGACGTCCGGATGGGCGGCAACCTCGGCCAGCGCCGCGGCGCCGTCCAGCACCTCGGTGCGGCTGCCCGCCTCGCGCAGACGTTCACGCAGCCGCGCAGCGGCCTCGCGCTGAGGCATCACGGCAAAGCGCGGCTGCCAGGTCAGGCACTGGGCCAGCAGCTCGTCGACGCGGCTCATTGCGCTCAGCGCGACGACCTCGTAACGATCAGGGTGGCGCGCGATGACGTCCAGCGTGTTGACGCCGATGGAGCCGGTCGAGCCCAGCACGCAGACGCGTTGACGATTCATAGGGAGATCAGGGCAAGGGCCAGCGGGAAGACCGGCAGCAGCGCATCGATGCGGTCCAGCACGCCGCCATGGCCGGGCAGCAGGCCGCTGCTGTCCTTGGCGCCGACGGCACGCTTGACCAGGGATTCGAACAGATCGCCGACGACGCTCATCGCGGCCAGGAAGACCAGGGCCAGCAGCGAGACGACGCCGTGGCGCTGCACGAGCAGCGTGTAGAGGCTGGGCGAGTCGACGGCGAGCCTCACGTCGATGACGTGGACCCACACGAAGCCGAGCAGGATGACGCCGGCCAGGCCGCCCCAGACGCCTTCCCAGCTCTTGCCCGGGCTGATGGCCGGCGCGAGCTTGCGCCTGCCGAAGGCCCGGCCGCAGAAATAGGCGGCGATGTCTGCCATCCACACGAGGCAGAACACCGACAGGATGAAGTTGATGCCATGCACCTTGGCCTGCACGATGGCCAGCCAGGCGCCCCAGAGCAGCAGCGCGCCCAGCGCCAGGCGCCCGCCGCGGGCGATGCGTGGCCAGCCGGCCGGCCCGGCGCGCAGCGCATAGGCGCCGCCCAGCACCCAGACCAGGCTGGCCAGCGACCAGAGCCAGGCCGGCGGCGCGTTCAGCCCGCCGATCAGCAGCGTCCAGACGCAGGCCAGCGCCAGCGCCACGCCCGCCGCGATGGCGCCCGTGCCGGGCAGGCCGTTGAGCCGCGCCCACTCCCAGCCGGCCGCACCCATCATCGCGACGGTGACCCAGGCGAAAGGCCAGGGCGAGGCCTGGAACAGCACCGGCAGCAGCACTGCCAGCAGCACGACGGCGGTGATGACGCGTGTCTTCAGCATGAGGCTTGCCTTCAGGCCGCGGCCGGCGGCGCTTCCTTGACGCCGCCGAAGCGGCGGTCGCGCGCGTGGAAGGCCGCGATGGCCGCATCCAGCTCGCGCTCGCCGAACTCGGGCCACAGGCAGTCCGAGAACACGAACTCGGTATAGGCCGCCTGCCAGAGCAGGAAGTTGCTGATGCGCACCTCGCCGCCCGTGCGGATGAAGAGGTCGGGGTCGGGTGCATAGCTCATGGCCATGAACTCCGACAGCCTGGCCTCGGTCAGCTCCGCGGCCGGCACGCCGGCCTCGATGGCCTTCCTGCAGGCCTGCACGATGTCCCAGCGGCCACCGTAGTTGAAGGCGACGTTCAGCGTCAGCTTGCTGTTGTGGGCGGTGCTGGTCTCGGCCTCGTTCCAGGCGTTGCGCAGCTTGTCGGACACGGCATCGCGGTCGCCGACGATGCGGATGCGCACGCCCATCGCACCCATCTTGGCGAGGTAGCGGCTGACGGCGGCCAGCACCAGGCCCATCAGGCCGGAGACCTCGTCGCTCGGGCGCTTCCAGTTCTCGCTGGAGAAGGCGAAGACGGTGACGTACTCGATGTCGCGCTCGACGCAGGCCTGCACGACCTTGACCAGCGAGTCCACGCCCGCCTTGTGGCCGAAGAAGCGCGGCAGGAAGCGCTTCTTGGCCCAGCGGCCGTTGCCATCCATGACGATGGCGACATGGCGCGGCGGCGCGGGGCGGTCTTGCGCCACGGCTGGCTTGCCCAGGACGGCGCTCAAACCGCGAGGATCTCGGCTTCCTTGGCCGAGATCAGCTTGTCGATCTCGTTGATCACGCGGTCGGTGAGCTTCTGCACCTCGTCAAGGCTGCGGCGCTCGTCGTCCTCGCCGATTTCCTTGTCCTTCAGCAGCTTCTTGGCCTGCTCGTTGGCGTCGCGGCGCAGGTTGCGCACGGCCACCTTGGCGTCTTCGCCGGCGTTGCGCACGACCTTGGTCAGATCCCTGCGGCGCTCCTCGGTCAGCGGCGGCATCGGCACGCGGATCAGGTCGCCTTGGGCTGCGGGGTTCAGGCCCAGGTCGCTCTCGCGGATGGCCTTCTCGATCTTGGCGCCCATGCCCTTTTCCCAGGGCTGGACGGAGATGGTGCGCGCGTCCAGCAGCGTCACGTTGGCCACCTGCGAGATGGGCACCATGGAGCCGTAGTAGTCGACGCTGACCTGGTCCAGCAGGCCCGGGTGGGCACGGCCGGTGCGGATCTTGTGCAGTTCGCCCTTCAGTGATTCGACCGACTTGGCCATCTTGGCCTCGGCGTTCTTCTTGATGTCTGCAATGCTCATGATCTGTCTCTCGTCAACTGATTCAGGTTAGACGTGCACCAGCGTGCCTTCGTCCTCGCCCTGCACGACGCGCTTCAGCGCGCCCGGCTTGAAGATGCTGAAGACCTTGATCGGCAGCTTCTGGTCGCGGCACAGCGCGAATGCGGCGCCGTCCATCACCTGCAGATTGCGCGTGATGGCCTCGTCGAAGCTGATGCGCGCGTAGCGCTTGGCCTCGGGGTCCTTCTTGGGGTCGGCCGTGTAGACACCGTCGACCTTGGTGGCCTTCAGCACGATCTCGGCACCGATCTCGGCGCCACGCAGGGCCGCCGCCGTGTCGGTCGTGAAGAAGGGGTTGCCGGTGCCGGCGGCGAAGACGACGACCTTGCCCTCTTCGAGGTATTGCAGCGCCTTGGGGCGCACATAGGGCTCGACGACCTGCTCGATCGCGATGGCCGACATCACGCGGGCCGTCATGCCTTCCTGGCGCATCGTGTCGGCCAGGGCCAGCGAGTTCATCACCGTGGCCAGCATGCCCATGTAGTCGGCCGTGGCGCGGTCCATGCCGACCGAGCCGCCCGCCACGCCGCGGAAGATGTTGCCGCCGCCGATGACGACCGCCACCTCGATGCCCATCTGCGTCACCTCGCGGACCTCCTGCACCATGCGGACGATGGTCGCGCGGTTGATGCCGTAGGCGTCGTCGCCCATCAGGGCTTCACCGGAGAGTTTGAGCAGGATGCGCTTGTACGCGGGCATGGATGTCCTCAGCAGATTCGGGGGGCCTGTCGGTGGCCCGGAAGTTTAAAGGGCGCCAACTTGGCGCCCTTTCATTTCACAAGAGTCTTTACTGACCCTTTGCAGCCGCCACCTGGGCGGCCACTTCGGCCGCGAAGTCGTCGACCTTCTTCTCGATGCCTTCGCCGACCACGTAGAGCGTGAAGCCCTTGACCGCCGTGTTCACCGACTTCAGGTGGGCGCCCACGGTCTGCTTGCCGTCGGCGGCCTTCACGAAGACCTGGTCCAGCAGCGAGACTTCCTTCAGGAACTTCTGCACCGAGCCTTCGACCATCTTGGCGACGATGTCGGCCGGCTTGCCGGATTCGGCCGCCTTCTCGGTGGCGATCTTGCGCTCCTTCTCGACCAGCTCGGCCGGCACGTCGGCGCTGGACAGCGCGGCCGGCTTCATCGCGGCGATGTGCATGGCCACGTCCTTGGCGGCGACGTCGTCACCTTCGAACTCGACGACCACGCCGATGCGGGTGCCGTGCAGATAGGTGGCCAGCTTGCTGCCGGCGTAGCGCTGGAAGCGGCGGATCGTCATGTTCTCGCCGATCTTGCCGATCAGGCCCTTGCGCACGTCTTCCACGGTCGGGCCGAAGCCTTCCTGCGACAGCGGCAGGGCCGACAGTGCGGCCACGTCGGCCGGGTTGTGCTCGGCGACCAGGCCGGCCAGCGCGTTCACGAAGGCCAGGAAGGCGTCGTTCTTCGAGACGAAATCAGTCTCGCAGTTCACTTCGATCATCGCGCCGTTGCCATTCACGACGGCGGCGGCGACCACGCCTTCGGCGGTGATGCGCGAGGCGGCCTTGCCGGCCTTGTTGCCCAGCTTGACGCGCAGGATCTCTTCGGCGCGGCCCAGGTCGCCGTCGGCCTCGGTCAGCGCCTTCTTGCACTCCATCATCGGGGCGTCGGTGCGGGCACGCAGTTCGCCCACCATGCTTGCGGTGATTGCAGCCATTTCAGTTCTCCAGATTTCGGTTGGCAAAAGGGGCCTCGCGGCCCCTTTCAATGCAGGGTCGAAAGGCGATCAGGCCTCTTCGGAGACCTCGACGAACTCGTCGCCGGCGGGGGCGACGGCAGCCAGCACGTCGGCGGTGGCGTTGGCCTTGCCTTCGAGCACGGCGTCGGCCACGGCACGGGCGTACAGGGCCACGGCCTTGGCGGAGTCGTCGTTGCCGGGGATGACGTAGTCGATGCCTTCGGGCGAGTGGTTGGTGTCCACCACGCCGATGACGGGAATGCCGAGCTTCTTGGCTTCGGCGACGGCGATCTTGTGGTAGCCGACGTCGATGACGAAGATGGCGTCAGGCAGGGCGGTCATGTCCTGGATGCCGCCGATGTTCTTTTCCAGCTTGGCGATGTCGCGCTGGAACAGCAGGGCTTCCTTCTTGATCGCGGGCTGGGTGCCAGCCTCGACCTGGGCCTGCATGTCCTTCAGGTTCTTCAGCGAGGTCTTGACCGTCTTGAAGTTGGTCATCATGCCGCCGAGCCAACGGGCATCGACGTAGGGCATGCCGGCGCGCTGGGCTTCGGCGGCGATGAACTCGCGGGCCTGGCGCTTCGTGCCGATCATCAGGATCGTGCCGCGCTTGGCCGCCAGCGAGCGCACGAACTTCATCGCATCGTTGAACGCGGGCAGCGTCTTCTCGAGGTTGATGATGTGGATCTTGTTGCGATGGCCGTAGATATACGGGGCCATCTTGGGGTTCCAGAAGCGGGTTTGGTGGCCGAAATGGACGCCGGCTTCCAGCATCTCGCGCATCGTGACAGACATGGTCTTACCTCGAAGGTTGGGTCTAAAATCCGGCCCGAATTGCGCGATGTGAAACAAACGTTCGATCTTGTGTCGATCCGTTCAGCTTCAACTTCGTCGCGCAGCACCTTGGTTGGGCCGGTTTGCGATTTGTCTCGCTGCCACACAAGAAGAACCAGGTGCAGTCAGCAAAACCCGACGAGTATATACCGAATCCATGCCTGACGACCTGAGCCGCGCGCTTGAGGGCCTGCGGTCGGGTCGCCTGAGCGCGGCCGGGCTGCTGGACGAGAACCTGGCCGCCGCCCGCGGCGAGGCCTGCGAGCACGCCTTCATCCGCCACTTCCCCGCGCCTCGGCAGCTCGCGGCGCCCGACGCGCCGCTGGGCGGCCTGGCCATCTCCGTCAAGGACCTGTTCGACGTCGCCGGCCAGCCGACGACGGCCGGCTCGCGCGCGCTGGCCGACGCCGCGCCGGCCGCGGCCGACTGCCCGGCCGTCGCACGCCTGCGCGCCGCCGGCGCCACGCTGGTCGGCCACACCAACCTCAGCGAGTTCGCCTTCTCCGGCGTCGGCATCAATCCCCGCCACGGCACGCCGGTCAATCCGGTCACGCGGGCGCTGGACGGCCAGCGCCGCATCCCCGGCGGCTCCAGCTCGGGCGCGGCCGTCAGCGTCGCGGCCGGCGCGGCCGGCGCGGCCTGGGCGGCACTGGGTTCGGACACCGGCGGCTCCATCCGCATCCCGGCGGCGCTGCACGGCTTGGTCGGCTTCAAGAACACGGCGCGGCTGACGCCCATGGACGGCGCCATCCCGCTGGCCCGTTCGCTGGACACGGCCTGCGCCATCACGCGCTCGGCGCGCGACGCCGTGCTGCTGCACGAGATCCTGTCGGGCCGGCCGGTCGCGCGGCTGAACCGGCCACTGCCGGACTGGCGCCTCGCCGTGGCCCGGCCGCTGTTGCAGGACGGCCTGGACGCCGGCGTTGCCGCCGCCTTCGAGCGCAGCCTGGCCGCGCTGCGCGCCGCCGGGGCCCGCATCGTCGACATCGACCTGCCGGCCCTGCACGATCTGCCGCCGCCGCAGGCCCGCGGCGCCCTCGTCGCCGCCGAGGCCTGGGCCTGGCACCACGAGCTGCTGAGCCGCCGCGAAGCCGACTACGACCCGCGCGTGGCCTGGCGCATCCGCCAGGGCGAGCGTGTCACGCCCGAGATCCTGCAGCTCGCCCTGGCCGCGCGTAAGCGCTACATCGCCAGCATGGAAGCCTCGCTGCGCGACATCGACGCCGTGCTGTCGCCGACCGTGCCCGTCGTCGCGCCGCTGCTGCAGCCCTTGGTCGACAGCGACGAGGCCTTCTTCGCGGCCAATGCGCTGCTGCTGCGCAACCCCGGCCTCGTCAACGCGCTGGACGGCTGCGCGATCAGCCTGCCCTGCCAGCGCCCGGGCGAGCTGCCCGTGGGCCTGATGCTGTGGGCGCCGGCGCTGCGCGATGACGCGCTGCTCAATCTCGCCCTCATCCTCGAACCCCTTCTTCCGACTCACTGATGCGCATCGCCATCGTCGGCGCCGGCCTTGCCGGCGTCTGCACCGCCTACGAACTGGCCGCGGCCGGCCACGAGGTCACCGTCTTCGAACGCCGCGGCAGCGTGGCCGAGGAGGCCAGCTTCGCGCCGAGCGCGCTGCTCGCGCCCGCACTGGCCCTGCCCGGCCTGCTGCCCGCCCCCGCCGTCGGCACGCTGCGCTGGCGCTGGAGCCGCCGCCAGGCGCGCCGCAGCCCGGCCCAGGCCGCCCGCGAGGCCCAGGCCCTGCAGCTGGCCCGCCTCGGCCACCAGCGCCTGCAGGCGCTGCGCCGCGCGCTGCCGCTGGACGACGAGGCCGCCGACGGCGTGCTGGTGCTGCTGCGCGAGGCCCGCCAGCTGGCGGCGTTGCAGCCGCGCCTGGACGCACTCGCCGCCGCCGGCCTGGCCGTGCAGGTCGTCGACGCCGAGGCCTGCCGCCAGCGCGAGCCCGGCCTCAATGCCGAGGCCCCGCTGCACGGCGGCCTGGTGCTGGGCCCCGGCAGCGTCGGCAACGGCCGCCTCTTCGCGCAGCAGCTGCGCGCCCAGGCCCAGCGCCTGGGCGTGGCCTTCCGCTTCCACAGCCTCGTCACCGGCCTGCGCGCCGAGGCGCGCGCGGTGCAGCTCAGCCACGAGCCTGCGACGGGCACGCCCGCAGCCACGCGGCGCGAGGCCGGCGACACCCAGCCCCAGGCACTCGGCCCGCAGACCGAGGCCTTCGACAGCGTCGTGCTCTGCGCCGCCCTGGGCGCCGTCACGCTGCTGCAGGCCGCCGGCCAGGCCCTGCCCGTGGCGACCACCAGCGACGCCACCTTGACGCTGCCGCTGCGCCTGCTGGAGGCCCACCCCGAGCTCGGCCCGCAGGCCGGGCTGCTGGACGCACGCGAAGGCATCGCCATCGCACGCATCGGCCAGCGCGTGCGCGTCACCGGCCCCGTCGGCGCGGCCGACCACGCCCATCTGCACAAGGCACTGCAGCACTGGTTCCCCGGCTGCGTACTGCAGGGCCAGGCCCAGGCCAGCACGCGCCAGCGCCTGCTGATGCCCGACGGCCTGCCCGTGGTCGGCGCCAGCGCGCTGCCCGGCGTCTGGCTGTTGCTGGGCCAGGGCGGCGAGGCCGGCCATGGCTGGAGCCTGGCCTGCGGCGCGGCCCGCGTGCTGGCCGATGCTCTCGCTGGCCTGACGCCCGAGCTGGACAGCTCGGCCCTGTCGGCCTCACGATCCTGACATGCCCCATCTGCTCGCCGCCGACCGCTGCTGGCCGCTGCACGACCTCGCCGCGACGCGGCGCCTGGAGGCGCGTGCGCTGGCGCAGCGCCCCGACCTGATGCAGGACGCCGGCCTGGCCGTCGCCAAGCTGGCGCTGGCACTCTGGCCCGGCAGCGGCCCGGTCTGGGTGGCCTGCGGGCCGGGCAACAACGGCGGCGACGGCCGCGTGGCCGCCCGCCTGCTGCGCGAGCACGGCGTTCCCGTCGTGCTGACGCCCGACGAGCCCGTGCCGGCAGAGCGCCCCGCCCTCGTCGTCGACGCGCTGCTCGGCATCGGCCTGAACCGGGCACCGAGCACGGCCCTGGCGGCGACGATGGCCGCCGTGCAGGCCTGCGGCGCCCCCATCCTGGCCGTCGACCTGCCCAGCGGCCTGCGCGCCGACACGGGCCAACCGGCCGGCGCGGCCGCCGTGCGCGCCGACCACACGCTGACGCTGCTGACGCTCAAGCCCGGCCTCTTCACCGGCGAGGGCCGCGCGCATGCGGGGCAGATCTGGTTCGACGACCTCGGCGTTGCGGCGGACGAACCCGCCAGCGCCGACCTGCTCGGCCCGCTGGAGCTGCGCGAGCGCCGCGCAACGGCGCACAAGGGCAGTCATGGACAGGTGCTGGTCGTCGGCGGCGCGCCCGGCATGCAGGGCGCGGCCCGGCTGGCCGCGCGCGCGGCGCTGGCCTGCGGCGCGGGGCGGGTCTACCTGGACCTGCTGGGCGCGCCCGCCAGCGAGCCGGCGGACCCGCAGCGGCCCGAGCTGATGCGCGGCCGGCTGGGCACGCTGCGCGAGGCCGTGGGCGTCGTCGGCTGCGGCGCGGGCGAGGCCATCGCCGCGGCGCTGCCGGAGCTGCTCGCCAGGCTGCCTCGCCTCGTGCTGGATGCCGACGCGCTGAACGCCATCGCCGCCGATCCGGCACTGCAGGCGCTGCTGCGCGCCCGCGCCGCCGGCACGACGCTGCTGACGCCCCACCCGCTCGAAGCCGCGCGCCTGCTGGGCCGCGACACGGCCGCCGTGCAGGCCGACCGCCTCGCTGCGGCGGCCGAGATGGCCGCGCGGCTGGCCTGCACGGTCGTGCTGAAGGGCTCGGGCAGCGTCGTCGCGACGCCGGGCCAGCGCCCCGCCGTCAACCCCAGCGGCGGCCCGGCGCTGGCGACGGCCGGCAGCGGCGACGTGCTGGCCGGCTGGCTGGGCGGGCTTTGGGCCCAGGCCGCCACGACCGGCGCCCATCGCGTCGCCTGCGCCGGCGTGTTCGCACATGGACGCGCCGGCAAGGCGAGCGGCGTGCTGCGGGCCGCCGACCTGGTCGAACGCCTGGCGACCCAGGCCTGAGCGCTCAACGGCGCTTGCGCGCCGGCGACTTGGCCGCCGCCTTCTTGGCGGCCTGACTGGCCGCCTTGCGCGCCGCCTTGACCGGGTGCAGCGCCGCGACGGTGGCCTTGCGGCTCTGCTTCACATCGCGGTCAGCCTGGCGCACATCCTCCAGCGCCTCGACGGCGGTCTTGGGCGTGCGCTTCCTGGCCGGCGCCTTGCCCGAGGGCTTGGCGCCCACGCCGCGGCTCGCCGGCCGCGCGTCGTCGGCATCCCGCACGAGGCGGAAGTCGATGCGCCGCCCGTCCAGGTCGACGCGGCTGACCTGCACCTGCACGCGCGCGCCGGTGGCGTAGCGGATGCCGGTGCGCTCGCCGCGCAACTCCTGGCGCGCCTCGTCGAAGCGGTAATACTCGCCGCCCAGCTCGGTGATGTGGACCAGGCCCTCGACGTAGAGCGCATCGAGCAGCACGAAGAGGCCGAACGACGTGACCGCGCTGACGGTGCCGGCGAACTCCTCGCCGAGGCGGTCGCGCATATAGCGGCACTTCAGCCAGGCCTCGACGTCGCGGCTGGCCTCGTCGGCGCGGCGTTCGTTGGCGCTGCAATGCGCGCCGACGACCTCCCAGCGCTCGGCCTCGTTGCGGGCCTCGGCCGGATTCGGCGGCGCGGCGCGGCCCGGGCGCTTGGGCGCCTGGGGCACGTTCATCTTGGACGCATCCAGCGTGTAGCGCTTGTTGCCGAGCAGGGCCTTGATGACGCGGTGCACCAGCAGGTCGGGGTAGCGCCGGATCGGGCTCGTGAAGTGCGTGTAGGCCGGATAGGCCAGGCCGAAGTGGCCGGAGTTGGTGCCGGTGTAGATGGCCTGCTGCATGGAGCGCAGCAGCATCTGGTGGATCTGCTGCGCGTCGGCGCGATCCTTAGTGGCCTCGGCGAGCTGCTGGAACTCGCGCGGGCTGGGGTCGTCGGAGATCCCGAAGCCGATGCCCAGCGAGCGCAGATAGGCCTGCAGCGTCTGGCGCTTCTCGGGCGTGGGGCCTTCGTGCACGCGGTAGAGCGAATGGTGCTTGGCGCCCTGGATGAAGTCCGCCGAGCAGGTGTTGGCGGCCAGCATGGCCTCCTCGATGAGCCGGTGGGCGTCGTTGCGCGTGCGCGGGATGATCTTCTCGATGCGGCCGTTGTCGTCGCAGACGATCTGCGTCTCGGTGGTCTCGAAGTCGATGGCGCCGCGGCGCTGGCGCTCGGCCAGCAGCGCGCGGTAGACCTCGTGCAGATGCAGCAGATGCGGCACCAGCTCGCGGCGCTTGGCGGCCTCGGGGCCGTGGGTATTGGCCAGGATGGCCGCGACCTCGGTGTAGGTGAAGCGTGCGTGCGAGCAGATGACGGCCGGGTAGAACTGGTAGGCCGCGACCGTGCCGTCGGCCGCGACGACCATGTCGCAGACCATGCTGAGCCGGTCCTCGTAGGGGTTCAGTGAACACAGGCCGTTGGACAGCTTCTCCGGCAGCATCGGGATGACGCGGCGCGGGAAGTAGACCGAGGTCGCGCGCTCGTAGGCGTCGGCGTCCAGCGGTTCGCCGGGCTTCACGTAGTGCGACACGTCGGCAATGGCGACCAGCAGCCGCCAGCCCTCGACGGCCTTCTTGCCGCGGCCCTGCTTGAAGGGCTCGCAGTAGACGGCGTCGTCGAAGTCGCGCGCGTCCTCGCCGTCGATCGTGACGAGGGGCACGTCGCGCAGGTCGATGCGATGCTTGAGGTCGGCCGCGCGCAGCTTCTCGGGCAGCTTGGCGCTCTGCGCCAGCGTGTCGGGGCTGAAGCGGTGCGGCACGTCGTACTTGCGCACGGCGATCTCGATCTCCATGCCGGGGTCGTCGATCTCGCCGAGCACCTCGACGACACGGCCGACCGGCTGCGAATACAGCGACGGCGGCTCGGTCAGCTCGACGGCGACGACCTGGCCGGCGGTCGCGTTGGCGATGCCGTTCTTCGGGATCAGGATGTCCTGGCCCATGCGCCGGTCCTCGGGCGCGACGAGCCAGACGCCGGACTCCAGCAGCAGCCGGCCGATGATGGGCCGCTTCTTGCGCTCGAGGATCTCCAGCACCCGGCCCTCGGGCCGGCCGCGCTTGTCGAAGCGCGTCACGCGCACGCGCAGGCGGTCGCCGTGCATGACGGCGTGGGTCTCCTGCGAGGACAGATAGATGTCGGCCGAGCCGTCGTCGGGGATCAGGAAGCCATGGCCATCGCGATGGCCCTGCAGCGTGCCCTCGACCTCGCCGAGCAGCCCCGCGCCATCGGCGGCTGGAGCGTTGGTTGTGTTCTTCAAGTTTTTGATGATATAGTCTCTGTTTTCCTGAAACGGCCCAGGACTTCGTTAGGAAGTTTTGAGCACCTTGCCCAGGTGGCGGAATTGGTAGACGCACTAGTTTCAGGTACTAGCGGGTAACTCCGTGGAGGTTCGAGTCCTCTCCTGGGCACCAAACAGAAAAGGCCAGCACGAAAGTGCTGGCCTTTGTCGTTTGAGGCTCAGGAAGCGATGTCCAGTGGACTTCGCGAGAGGACGAGAAAAGCTTGGAGCTGCGCTCCAAGCCGGGGTCGCGCTTGCGTGACCGAGTCCCCGCCGATGCGCCCTCGATGGGCGCTTCGGCGAGTCTTGCCTGACACCCATCTTCAGTCGATTCAAACGACGAACTTCTTCGCCAACTGCTCCGGCCCCATGCCGTCGTACTCCTCGAACGGCTGGTGGATCCACGGCGAGGTTTCCAGCATCTCGCAGTAGTAGTCCGGCGTGTAGGCCGACACCTTCTTGGTCCAGAGCACGGCCGAGCGCAGCTCGGTGATGGCCGGCATGCCCCGCAGGCGCTCCACCACGGCCTTCAGCGTGACGCCGGAGTCGGCCAGGTCGTCCACCAGCAGCACGCGGCCGGCCAGCTCGCCCTTGGGCATGGTGATGTACTTGGCCATGTCCAGCCGGCCCTGGATGGTGCCGGCCTCGGCACGGTAGGAGCTGGTGGACATGATGCCCAGCGGCTTGTCGAACACGCGCGACAGCACGTCGCCCGGGCGCATGCCGCCGCGGGCCAGGCAGAGGATCTGGTCGAACTGCCAGCCGGAGGCATGCACCTTGAGTGCCAGCCGCTCGGTCAGCAGGTGGTACTCGTCCCAGGATACGTAGAGGTGTTTGCCGTCGTCGGTCAACATGGTGGCGTTGTCTCCGTGGTGTGATGGTGGTCAGGCGGAATACGGGTGGCGCAGCACGATGGTGTGTTCGCGGTCGGGGCCGGTCGAGACCATGTCGATGGGCGCGCCGATGACTTCCTCGACGCGCTTCAGGTAGGCGTGCGCATTGGCCGGCAGCGCGTCCCAGGAGGTGATGCCGAAGGTCGTCTCGGTCCAGCCGGGGAAGGTCTCGAAGACCGGCTTGCAGGCCTCGATCTCGTCGCCGTCCAGCGGCAGGATGTCGAGCAGCCGGCCGTCGAGCCTGTAGCCGACGCACATCTTGATCTCGGGCAGGCCGTCCAGCACGTCGAGCTTGGTCAGGCACAGGCCGGTGATGCCGTTGATGATGATGGAGCGCTTCAGCGCGGCGGCGTCCAGCCAGCCGCAGCGGCGCGCGCGGCCCGTGACGGTGCCGCGTTCCTGGCCGACGGTGGACAGGTGGTAGCCGACGGTGTCGGGCACTTCCCAGTCGAGTTCCGTCGGGAAGGGGCCGGAGCCGACGCGCGTCGTGTAGGCCTTGGTGATGCCCAGCATGTAGTGCAGCAGCTGCGGGCCCACGCCCGCGCCGGCAGCGGCATTGCCGGCCACGCAGTTGCTCGACGTGACGTAGGGATAGGTGCCGTGGTCGATGTCCAGCAGCGTGCCCTGGGCACCTTCGAACAGGATGTTCTGGCCGGCCAGGTGGGCCTTGTGGATCATGTAGCCGACGTCGGCCAGCATGGGCTTGATCTGCTCGGCCATCTTCATGGCCTGCTCGAAGATGGGCTCGAACTGCAGCGTCTCGCCGTGCAGATAGCCGGCCAGCGCGAAGTTGTGCAGCTCCAGCAGCTCGCGCAGCTTCTTGGCGAAGCGCTCGGGATGCTTCAGGTCCTGGGCGCGCAGCGCGCGGCGGGCCACCTTGTCTTCGTAGGCCGGGCCGATGCCCTTGCCTGTCGTGCCGATCTTGCCGCTGCCGCTGCTCTCGCGCAGCGCCTCGCGCGCCTTGTCGACGGCGACGTGGAAGGGCAGGATCAGCGGGCAGCTCTCGCTGATGTAGAGGCGCGAACGCACCTCGACGCCGGCCTTCTCCAGGCGCTCGATCTCGCCCAGCAGATGGGTCGGGTCCAGCACGACGCCGTTGCCGATGTAGCAGGCCACGCCGTCGCGCATGATGCCGCTGGGGATCAGCTGCAGGGCCGTCTTCACGCCCTTGATGACCAGCGTGTGGCCGGCGTTGTGCCCCCCTTGGAAGCGCACGACACCCTGGGCGTGGTCGGTCATCCAGTCGACGACCTTGCCCTTGCCCTCGTCACCCCACTGGGTGCCGACGACGACCACATTGCGTCCACGCGCGATTTGGCTCATGTTGATTGCCTGTATTGCTTGAAATGGGAAGTGGGCGCCGCGCCTTACCGCGTTCGGACGACCCAGCCAGGGTGCTCGCGAACCAGCTCGCGGTCACAGTCGAATTCATCGGCTTCGTGTTCGTGGCCGGGCAGCACGCAGACCACGGTCTCGCCCTGCTCTCGCAGCGCCCGCACGGCCTGGCGCAGCGAGGCGTCCTCGCCCCAGGGCGCGCGCACGGCTGCCCGCAGCTTTGTTGCCGGCACCAGCGTCACCAGCGTCTTCAAGTCCAGGCTGAAGCCCGCGGCCGGGCGGCGGCGGCCGAACACGGCGCCCACCTCGTCGTAGCGCCCGCCGCGCAGCACGGCGTCGGCGCAGCCCTGGGCATAGGCCGCGAAGCGGATGCCGGTGTAGTAGGCATAGCCCTGCAGGTCGGCCAGGTCGAAGCCCAGGCTGACCTCGGGGTGGACGGCCGCCAGATGGCCGGCCAGCCAGTCCAGGTCGGCCAGCGCCGCCTTGACGAGGGGGTGGCCGGGCAGGCGGCGCGCGGCCTCGGCCAGCACCTCGCGGCCGCCGAACAGGCTGGGCAGCGCCAGCAGGGCCGCGCGCGTTTCGGCCGGCATGCCGGCCGTCAGCGCCGCCAGCACGGCCACGTCCTTGGCCGCCAGCGCCGCGGTCAACGCATCCAGGGCTTCGGGCGCGAGCGGCACGCCGTCGAGCACGCCGCGCAGCAGGCGGGCATCGCCCAGGTCCAGCATGACGCGCGTGAGGCCGGCGCGGCGCAGCGCGTCCAGGGCCAGGTCTTGCACCTCGAGGTCGGCCTCCAGGCCGGCATGGCCGTAGACCTCGACGCCGAACTGCAGCGGCTCGCGGCTGGTGTTGAGGCCGTCGGGCCGCGTGTGCGCGACGGGGCCGCAGTAGCACAGCCGGGTCACGCCCTGGCGGTTCAGCAGATGGGCGTCGATGCGGGCGACCTGGGGCGTCGTGTCGGCACGCAGGCCCAGCGACCGGCCGGAGAGCTGGTCGACCAGCTTGAAGAGCTTGATCTCGGAGCCGCTGCCGGTGCCGGACAGCAGCGATTCGAGATGCTCCAGCAGCGGCGGGATGACGAGCTCGCAGCCATAGCTGCGGGCCATGTCTAGCAGTTCCCTGCGCAGCTCTTCGATGCGGCGCGCCTGCGAAGGCAGGACATCGGCGATGTGCTCGGGCAGCAGCCAAGCAGAGGACATGGGCGAAGGCTAGGCGGTTAAAAACGGCATTCTACCTATGCCCTTCCCGGCCGAGCCTTCAGATCAGCGCAACCAGAGCAGCCCCAAAAGACCCATGAGGATGCTGGCCAGCCCGATGAAGCGGATCTGGCCGTCGCTCATGGCCAGGATGCGGCTGAAGACCTCGCGCCAGCGCTGCGGGCTGACGAGGGGCAGCAGCCCCTCGATGACCAGCATCAGCGCACAGGCCGTCAGCAGCGCATTCACTTGTGTGCCGGTGCGGGCGCAGGGCCGGCGCCGCCCGAACTTCCCCTCATTGCCTTGAAGAAGTCGCTGCTGGGGTCGACGACCATCACGTCGCTCTTCTTCGCGAAGCTGGCGCGGTAGGCCATCAGCGAACGGTAGAACTGCGCGAACTGCGGGTCGCGGCCGAAGGCTTCGGCATAGATGGCCGACGCCTTGGCATCGCCGTCGCCCATGACCTTCTGCGCGTCGCGGTAGGCCTCGGCAACGATGATCTCGCGCTGGCGGTCGGCGTCGGCACGGATCTTGTCGCCCTCGGCCGCTCCGGTGGAGCGGGCTTCGGCGGCCACGCGCTTGCGCTCGGAGTCCATGCGGCGGTAGACCGAGTCGGTGATGCTGGACGCGAAGTCGACGCGCTTGATGCGCACGTCGACGACCTCGATGCCGAACTGCTTGGCCTCGTCGGCCAGGCGCTTGCGCACATCCTGCATGATCTTCTCGCGCTCGGTCGCCAGCACGGCCAGCACGGTCCGCTTGGTCACCTCTTCGTTGAAGGCGGCCTGCACGACGGGCGCCAGCCGGTTCTCGACGTTGCGGGTGTCCGGTCCGCTGTTGCGGATGAACTGGCGGGCATCGACGACGCGCCACTTGATGAGCCAGTCGATGACCAGGCTCTTCTTCTCGGCCGTGAAGATGGGGCGGGACTCGGGGCTGTCCAGGGTCTGCACGCGGCGGTCGAGCAGCACGACGTTCTGCAGCGGCGGCGGCAGCTTGAACTTCAGGCCCGGCTCGGTGATGACTTCCTTGATCTCGCCGAGCGCGTAGACGGCGGCGAACTGGCGCTGGTCGACGATGAAGAGCATCGACGACAGCAGCATCAGCACGACGAGGGCACCGGCGAGGATGGCGGCAATTCGGTTCATTCGGTAGGTCCTCGATCAGCGGCCGTCGCGGCTGCGCTGGTTGTCACGGCTGCGCAGGTCGTTGGCGCCGGGCAGCGTCGCCGGGTCGGGCACCACGCTGGCGGGCTGCGGCGGCGACACGGTGACGGTGCTGCCGCCCTGCTGCAGCAGCTTGTCCAGCGGCAGGTAGAGCATGTTGGAGCCCGTGCGGCTGTCCACCATGACCTTGCTGACGCTGCTGTAGATCTGCTGCATCGTGTCGATGTAGATGCGGTCACGCGTGACCTGGGGCGCCTTCTGGTACTCGGCCAGCACGCTCTTGAAGCGCTGTGCATCGCCCTCGGCGGTCGCGACGACGCGGGCCTTGTAGCCCTCGGCCTGCTCGCGCAGCTTGGCGGATTCGCCCTGGGCGCGCGGGATGACCTCGTTGGCGTAGGCCTGGGCCTCGTTCTTGGTCTGTTCCTTGTTCTGGCCGGCCTTGAAGGCGTCCTCGAACGCGGCCTGCACCTGCTCGGGCGGCTGCACGCTCTGCACGTTGACGTTCTTGATCTGGATGCCGGCCTTGAGGCGGTCGAGCTGGGTCTGGATGGATTTCACCAGCTCGGCCGCGATCGCGTCGCGCTGCTCGTAGAGCACGGAGTCCATCGTGCTCTTGCCGACGATCTCGCGCACGGCCGACTCGGCCGCCAGCGTCACGGCGTCCTTGGGCAGCACGTTCTCGTAGAGGAAGTCGCGCGCATCCTTGATCGTGTACTGCACGGTGAAGCGGATGTCGACGATGTTCTCGTCCTGGGTCAGCATGGACGAGTCGCGCAGGCCGGTGGCCGGAACGACGGAGTTGCGGCCCACGTCGACCTGCTGCAGCTGCGTGACCGACACGATCTCGTGCTGCTGGAAGGGAAATGGCAGACGCCACTGGAAGCCCGCCTCCACCGTCTTGCTGTACTTGCCGAAGGACGTGATGACGCCCTGCTGGCCTTCCTGCACGATGAAGAAGCCGCTGGCCAGCCAGCCCAGCGCGACGACGCCGGCGATCAGGCCGATGCCGATGCCGGCCCCCTTCATGTCGGGCGAACCGCCCGAGCCGTTGCCGCCGGAGGGGCCGCCGCTGCGGCCGCCGAACAGGCCCGAGAGCTTGCGGTTGAAGTCGCGCCAGAGCTCGTCCAGGTCGGGCGGGCCGTCGTTGCGGCCGTTGTTCAACAGCCGGCCCGCGGCTCTCGCGACCGGCGTCATCAGGCGCCGGGCCCAGGGGCTGCGGGGCGGAGTGTGGAGAGTGCTGCTCATGCCTGGGAAGGGTCTGAGGAAGAGGGCTCGGGATCGTCCGACGCATCGACGTCGAAACGTGGGTCCCGCTCATCGGGAATCAAGGGCTGGGCCTGCATGGCCGTCGCGATCAGCCGGCGCAGCTCGGCCAGGCCGCTGCCGCTCAGCGCGCTGACGAAGACGCGCGGCGTGGGCTCGGTGCTGCCATTGGGCCGCAGCATCGCATCGACGATCTCGCGCGGCCGCTGGTCGTCGGGCAGCAGGTCCTGCTTGTTGTAGACCAGGATCTGCGGCACGCCGCCGGCGCCGATTTCCTCCAGCACGCGCTCGACCTCGGCCATCTGCTCGTCCAGCACCGGGCTGGCGGCGTCGACGACGTGCAGCAGCAGGTCGGCGTCGGCCGCCTCCTGCAGCGTCGCGCGGAAGGCCTCGACGAGCTTGTGCGGCAGGTCGCGGATGAAGCCGACCGTGTCGGACAGCGACACGCTGGCGCCGGCCTGCTCCAGGTAGAGGGAGCGGGTCGTCGTGTCCAGCGTCGCGAACAGCTGGTTGGCCGCATAGGCCCGCGCCTTGGTCAGCGCGTTGAACAGCGTGCTCTTGCCCGCATTCGTGTAGCCGACCAGCGAGACCTTGAAGACGCCGTTGCGCGCCCTTGAGCGGCGCTGCGTGCTGCGCTGGCGCTGCACCTGCTTGAGCCGCTCCTTGGTCTTCTTGATGCGCTCGTCGATCATGCGGCGGTCCAGCTCGATCTGCGCCTCGCCGGGGCCGCCGCGCATGCCGATGCCGCCGCTCTGGCGCTCCAGGTGGCTCCAGCGCCGCACCAGGCGCGTGGCCAGGTATTGCAGCCGCGCGAGCTCGACCTGCAACTTGCCCTCGTGGCTCTGCGCGCGCTGGGCGAAGATTTCGAGGATCAGCGCGGTGCGGTCGGCCACCGGCACGCCCAGCACACGCTCGAGATTGCGCTGCTGGGCCGGCGAGATGGCCTGGTCGAACAGCACCGTGTGGGCCTGGTGGGCCTGCACGAGGAGCTTGATCTCGTCGGCCTTGCCGGAGCCGACGAACAGCGCCGCATCGGGCGCCGGGCGGCGCGCGATGACCTTGGCGACCGGCGTATCGCCGGCCGACTCGGCCAGCAGGGCCAGCTCGTCCAGGCTCTCGTCAAAGCCCTGCTTGGCGGATTGCCGACCGAAATCGACACCCACAAGAATGGCGCGCGCCGCCTCGGAGGGCGGCGTCGCGGCGGGAGAGGAAGTCGCGGACAAGGGCGCGGGATCAGGCTTCGGCGGGACCGTCGCCAGCGTGGAAGTTGACCGCGCGGCCCGGCACGACAGTGGAGATCGCGTGCTTGTAGACCATCTGCGTCACGGTGTTGCGTAGCAGCACGACGTATTGGTCAAAGGATTCGATATGGCCTTGCAGCTTGATGCCGTTGACCAGGTAAATGGAAACCGGCACATGCTCTTTGCGCAGCAGGTTCAAAAAGGGGTCCTGCAAAAGTTGGCCTTTGTTGCTCATCGGTATGCTCCGAGTTATCGGGTGAGGGACTACGGGTTGGACCTTAACACAGCGTCCCGGCGGGACTGGGGGGCACCCTAGTTCTTTTCGGTGAACGGGTTCTTCGACGAACGCAGCTCGATCTTCAGCGGCGTGCCGACCAGCTTGTAGTGGGCGCGGATGCGGCCTTCCAAGTAGCGCTTGTAGACCTCGGTGACGCCTTCCAGCGCATTGCCGTGGATGACGACGATGGGCGGGTTCTGACCGCCCTGGTGGGCGTAGCGCAGCTTGGGCCGCGACAGCCCGGCGCGCTTGGGCTGCTGGTGCTCGACGGCCTCCTGGATAAGGCGGGTCAGCACCGGCGTCGTCATCTTGCGGTAGGCCGAGGCATAGGCGTCGGCCATCGCGTTCCACAGCGCCGACAGGCCCTGGCGCTTCAGCGCCGAGATCTGGTGCAGCGGCGCGAACTTCAGGAAGGCCAGGCGCTGCTCGATCTGGCGCTTCAGCGTCTCGCGCTGGTAGCTGTCGACGGCGTCCCATTTGTTGACGGCCAGCACGACGGCGCGGCCGCTGTCGAGGATGTAGCCGGCGATGTGGGCGTCCTGGTCGGTCACGCCCTGCGTGGCGTCCAGCAGCAGCAGCACGACGTGGGCGTCGGCAATGGCCTGCAACGTCTTGACGACCGAGAACTTCTCGATGGCCTCGAACACCCTGCCCTTGCGGCGCAGGCCGGCCGTGTCGATGAGCTTGAACTTCTGGCCGTTGCGCTCGAAGTCGACCGCGATGGCGTCGCGCGTCGTGCCCGGCATGTCGAAGGCGACAAGGCGCTCCTCGCCCAGCCAGGTGTTGATCAGCGTGCTCTTGCCGACATTGGGGCGGCCGGCCACCGCGAGGCGGATGACGCCCTCGTCGGGCGCGTCCTCGCCGCGCTCGGTCGCGTCGAAGGGCTCCAGCACCGCGTCCAGCAGGCTGCGGATGCCCTGGCCGTGCGCCGACGAGATGGGATGCGGCTCGCCCATGCCGAGCTCGTGGAACTCGGCCAGCAGCGGCGACTCGACCATGCCCTCGGCCTTGTTGACGGCCAGGTGCACGCGCTTGTTGACGCTGCGCAGATAGCGCGCGATGTCGCTGTCGTGGGCCGACAGGCCCAGGCGCACGTCGACGACGAAGATGACCGCATCGGCCTCGGCGACGGCCTGCTTGGTCTGCTTGGCCATCTCCTTGACGATGCCGGTGCTGCTGTCGGGCTCGAAGCCGCCGGTATCGATGCAGATGAATTCGCGGTCGCCCAGGCGGCCGTCGCCGTAGTGGCGGTCGCGCGTCAGGCCGGCAAAGTCGGCCACGATGGCGTCGCGCGACTTCGTCAGGCGGTTGAACAACGTCGACTTGCCCACGTTGGGGCGGCCGACCAGGGCAATAACAGGTTTCATCTCGCAGGCTTCATTCGGCCTTGATCGCGAACAGGCCGCCGTTCCTGGTCGCGAACAGTGCCGTGTCGCCCAGCAGCGCGGCGGTGACGACCGCGGAGCCGTCGGTGGCGATGCGCGAGCGGGTCTTGCCGGTGCCGCGGTCCAGCAGATGGACCTGGCCTTCGAAGTCGCCGATCAGCACCTGCTTGGCCGTCACGAGGGGCGCGGAGAGCTTGCGCAGCTGGAACTGGTCGGCCGACCAGGCCAGGTCGCCGTTGGCCAGCTTCCAGGCCGACAGGCGGTCCGACGCGTCGCCGGCGACGACGACCTGCTCGTCCGCACCGATGCCGTTGGCGCCGCCGACGAGGCGGTTCCACACGGCGCTGCCGCGCTCGGCGTTCACGCAGCCGACCGAGGACTGGAAGGCGCGCGCGCAGATCAGCTCGCCCTGGCGCACGGCCGGGCCGACCAGATCGGCCAGGCGCTCGACCTCGTTGGTGCCGCGCGGCGTGGCCACGCTGGCCTCCCAGCGCAGACTGCCGTTGACCGGGTCGACCCCGGCCAGGCGCGGGCCCTGGCCGACGATCAGCGTGTCCTTGTAGGCCGTCAGCACGCCGGCCTTGGCCAGCGTCAGCGGCTCGCCGGGGCGCTTCAGTTCCCAGATCTTGCGGCCGTCCAGCGCATCGAAGGCCAGCACCTGGCGGTCCAGCGTCAGCGCGAAGACGCGCTCGCCGGCCACCAGCGGCGCCGCGACGACGGGCGTCGGCAGCGTCTTCTTCCAGGCGACGCGGCCGGCGTCCAGCACGACGAGCTCGTTGTCGCGGTTGACGACGGCGGCGAAGCGGCCGTCGCTGCCGACGCCGGCCAGCAGCTTGGCGCCGGCCTCGCCGCGCCAGAGCTCGCGGCCATCGGCGGCGGCCAGCGCGCGCACGGCGCCGTCGCTGCTGGCGACGACGAAGCGCTCACCCGGCGTCGCGATGCTGAGCGGGAAGTTGATGCTGTCGCCCTTGCTGCTCCAGACGACGCGGCCGGTCGCGGGGCCGGACAGGGCTTCCAGCGCGGCGGGCTTGTTCTTGCTGTCGCCAAACCAGGAGTTCCAGGTCGAGCTGATCGTCGAGCAGCCGGACAGCGACGCTGCAAGCAGCGAGATCAGGACGGCGCGCTTCATTGCGCGGCTCCGGTTGCGGCCTCGACGGCCGTGGGCACGCCCAGCGTCGCGAGCTTGGCCTCGATGACGCTGCGGTAGTTCTGCGTCTTCTCGATGCCGGCCAGCGCCTTCTGGTACTCGGCCTTGGCCGCATCGCGCTTGTCCTGCAGCAGCAGCGCGTCGCCGCGGCGGTCGGCCACCAGCGCGGCGAACTCGGGCGACTTGATCGCGTCCAGCGTCTTCAGCGCGTCGTCATAGGCCTTGGCGTCGAGCTGCAGGCCGGCCAGGCGCAGGCGGGCGATGTCGCGGTAGGGCGGCTCGGAGCCCTGCTCGGCCACCCAGGACAGGCTTTGCCTGGCGTCGTCGGCCTTGTCCTTGTCGAGCTGCAGCTTGGCGACCTGCAGGCCGGCCTGGGCCGCATAGCCGGTGGCGGCGAAGCGGGCCTTCAGGTCGCCCGCGGCGGCGGCGGCCTTGTCGAGGTCCTGCGCGGTCAGCGCGCGCTCGAACTCGTCGTACATCGCGCCCGCCTTGGCGGCCTGGTCGCGCTGGTACCAGTTCCAGCCCTGCCAGGCCGCGAACGCGGCCAGGGCCGCGGTCAGCACCCAGGTGATGAGGTTGCCCCAGCGCTTCCAAAACGCTTTGACTTGTTCGAGTTGTTCTTGTTCTTCGAGGTCGAGATGCGATGCCATGAGGGAGACAGCTGTGCGGGGCAGGGCCCGGGATTATGCGGTGCGGAGTTCGGCGGCCCAGTCGGCCACCGAGGCGAGGGAGCGGCCGACCTGTTCGGCGCCGGTGCGCAGGGACTTCAGGCCGACCTCGCCGCGCGCGAGCTCGTCGCCGCCGAAGACCAGCGCGAAGCGCGCGCCGGAGGCGTCGGCCTTCTTGAACTGCGACTTGAACGAGCCGCCGCCGGCGTGCATCTGCACGGCGACGCCTTCGGCGCGCAGCGCTTCCAGCGTGGGCAGGATGCGCGGCAGCTCGGCCGGGTCGGGCACGATGGCGTAGGCGTCCGGTGCCGCGGCGGGCGACTGCAGGCCCAGCGTCTCCAGCAGCAGCAGCAGCCGTTCCAGGCCCATGCCGAAGCCCACGGCCGGCGTGGCCTTGCCGCCGAGCTGCTCGACGAGGCCGTCGTAGCGGCCGCCGGCGCAGACGGTGCCCTGCGCGCCCAGCTTGTCGGTGACCCACTCGAAGACGGTGAGGTTGTAGTAGTCCAGCCCACGCACCAGGCGCGGGTTGATGCGATAGGCCAGGCCGACCGCATCCAGCAGCGCCTTCACGCCGTTGAAGTGGGCCAGCGACTCCGCACCAAGGAAGTCCAGCAGCTTCGGCGCCCCTTCGGCCATGGCCTGCATGGCGGGGTTCTTGGTGTCCAGCACGCGCAGCGGGTTGGCGTACATGCGGCGCTGGGCCTCCTCGTCGAGCACGTCCCGGTGCTGCTCCAGGTAGGCGATCAGCGCGGCACGGTGGGCGGCGCGCTCGTCCGGCTGGCCCAGGCAGTTGATCTCCAGCGAGACGTCCTCGCCCTCCTTCAGGCCCAGTTCGCGCCACAGCGTGCGCGCCAGCAGGATGACCTCGGCATCGACGTCGGGGCCGGCAAAGCCCAGCGCCTCGATGCCCATCTGGTGGAACTGGCGGTAGCGGCCCTTCTGCGGCTTCTCGCGGCGGAACATGGGGCCGACGTAGTAGAGCCGGCGCGGGCTGTCGCGCAGATAGCTGTGCTCGATCATGGCCCGCACGACGCCGGCCGTGCCCTCGGGGCGCAGCGTCAGGTGCTCGGCCTGGCCGTGCTTGTCGGCGCGGTCCTCGAAGGCGTACATCTCCTTCTCGACGATGTCCGTCACCTCGCCGATGCCGCGCACGAACAGCGCCGTCGGCTCGACGATGGGCACGCGCACATTGCTGTAGCCGTAGCGCTGCAGCACACCGCGCATCGTGGCTTCCAGCGCCTCCCAGCGCGCCGATTCCGGCGGCAGGATGTCGTTCATGCCCTTCACCGCCTGCAGCGGCTGGACCTTCCTGTTGTCACTCATGCGGTAGCCGTCGCGCCGAAGCGCTTCTCGATGTAGTGCTCGACCAGCGCGTGGAACTCCTGCGCGATGTTGTCGCCGCGCAGCGTCACGGCCTTCTCGCCGTCGATGAAGACGGGCGCCGCCGGCGCCTCGCCGGTGCCGGGCAGGCTGATGCCGATGTCGGCATGCTTGCTCTCGCCGGGGCCGTTGACGATGCAGCCCATGACGGCCACCTTCATCTCCTCGACGCCCGGGTATTTGCCGCGCCAGACCGGCATCTGCAGGCGCAGGAAGTCGTCGATCTGCTTGGCCAGCTCCTGGAAGGTGGTGCTGGTGGTGCGGCCGCAGCCGGGGCAGGCCGTCACGCTGGGGTTGAAATGGCGCAGGCCCAGGGCCTGCAGGATCTCCAGCGCGACGACGACTTCCTGGGTGCGCGACTCGCCCGGCTGCGGCGTGAGGCTGACGCGGATGGTGTCGCCTATGCCTTCCTGGGCCAGGATGCCGAGTGCCACGGACGAAGCGACGGTGCCCTTGGTGCCCATGCCGGCCTCGGTCAGGCCCAGGTGCAGCGCGTAGTCGCAACGGCGGGCCAGCTCGCGATAGACCGAGATCAGGTCCTGCACGCCGCTGACCTTGCAGCTGATGATGATGTTGTCGGGGTTCATGCCCAGCTCGCGGGCATAGGCGGCCGAGGTCAGCGCCGACTCGACGAGGGCCTGGTACATGACCGGCTTGGCATCCCAGGGCTGGGGCCGCTTGGCGTTCTCGTCCATGAACTGCGCGAGCAGCTCCTGGTCCAGGCTGCCCCAGTTGACGCCGATGCGCACGACCTTGTCGTACTTCATCGCGGCTTCGATCATCTGCGCGAACTGCCTGTCCTTCTTCTCGCCCTTGCCGACGTTGCCGGGGTTGATGCGGTACTTGGACAGGGCCTGGGCCATGGCCGGGTGCTCGGTCAGCAGGCGGTGGCCGTTGTAGTGGAAGTCGCCCACCAGCGGCACATCGATGCCCATGCGGTCGAGCTGCTCGCGGATATAGGGCACCTGCTCGGCGGCCTCGGGCGTGTTGACGGTGATGCGAACCAGCTCCGAGCCGGCGATGGCCAGCTCCTTGACCTGGATGGCCGTGCCGATGGCGTCCACCGTGTCGGTGTTGGTCATGGACTGCACGCGCACCGGCGCGTCGCCGCCGACGGTGACGACGCGGCTGCCCCAGGCCACGCGGGCCTGGCGGCTGCGGCGCGGCGCCGGCATGGCTTCGGGAATGATCGTTTCGCTCATCAATTCAACTCCAGACGGGCGACGTTGTTGCTGGCGCGGGCGCCCAGGTCGACCGGCGCGCCGCGCCATTCGACGCGGGTGCCGCCGACGTTGCCGATGCGCAGCTTGTAGGGCGCTGCGCCACCGAATTCCTGTTGCTCGCCCTGGCGCAGCACGCGCGAGATCAGCACCTGGCCCTTGGCGTCGACGACCTCGACCCAGCTCTCCGCGCTGGCCGAGATGCGCAGCGCCTGGCCCTCCGGCACGGCGGCTGCCGAGGCCGGCTGGGAGGCGGCGGGCGGCGGCGCGACGTCGCGCACCTGCAGCGGCGCCGACGCGACCGGCAGCGGCGCGGAAGCGGCGACCGTGTTCACGACCTCGGGCGCTGAAGCCATCGAGGTCGCACCCGGCGGCGGCGCGACGAACTCCACCGCCGGCGCGCTCGCGGCGGCGGCCGATGCCGCGGGGGCCGAAGCCGCCGTGTCGCGCTCAGGCAGCCAACCCGCGGGGATCCAGTAGACCGCCGCGGCGGCGATCAACAGCAGCAAAGCCCCCCAGACGACGGGGCGCGCCAGCAGGGCCAGCACGCCGCCATCGATGGCACCGGCGCCGCGCTCGCGGAAAGGCTGGTTCAGGCCCGCGGGCACGTCGAATTCGCTGGTGCTGGTGCGCGGCAGCAGGGCGAGCACCGGCGCCGGATCGACCTTGAGCGCGCGGCACATGGCCGTGGCCAGCGCGCGCGCGAAGGTCGCGTCGGGCAGCTCGTCGAAGCGGTCGGCCTCCAGTGCCTCCAGCTTGGCCTGCGGCACCTTGAGCATGACGGCCAGCGCCGCGATGTGCAGGCCGCGCTGCTGGCGTGCGTTCCTCAGCCAGGCGCCGGCGGTGGTGGCGCTGCGTTCGTTGGCACGACCCTCGGGGATGGATTCCATCTCGTCTCGTTCTTGTTGTCGCCGCGGTGTCGGCGGTCAGTCGTAGCGGCCGGCGTCCAGCGCCTGGGTCTCGGGGGCCTGGGGATGCTTGCGGCGCATTTGCAGGGCGAGTTCGTCGACCACGCCGGCATTGCCCAGTCGGCGCTCGATGCGCAGTTGCAGCCACAGGCTCTGCGCATTGACTTGCTCGGGCTGCTCGTTGACCCGCTTCACATAGAAGCGCGCCCGCTCCAGCTCGTTGTTGCGGAACAGCACTTCGGACAGGTTGACCGCGATGGCCGGGTTGCCCGCGTCGAGCTCGAAGGCGCGCGCCAGCGTCTTTTCGGCCACCAACATGCGGCCGGAGCGGGCCTCGCAGACGCCCTTGGCCAGCAGCGTGCGTGCCGGGGCGCGATAGCTCGGCTGCGCCAGGGCCTGGTCGAACAGCGAGTCGGCCGTGGGCCAACGCTGCTGCTGGCACATGAACCAGCCGTAGTTGTGCAGCGTGTCGGGGTCGTTGGGGTAGATGACCAGCGCGCGGCGGAAGGCCTCCTCGGCGAGCTGGTTCTCGCCCATGGCCGCATAGACCAGACCACGCAGGTTCACGGCCTCGCGCATGTCGGGCTTGGCCTGCAGCGCGAGCTTGAGTTCGTCCAGCGCGGTGTTGAACTGGCCGCGTGAGAAATAGCCCTGGGCCAGTTCGAGGCGGATGCCCGCGCGGCGGTCGGCGTCGGTCTGGTCGGAGTCGGTCTTGATCTCGCGGTCGGCCGCGGGCGCCGTGCCCGTGTTGGCGCAGGCGGCGAGCAGCACGGATACCAGGACGGGGAGCAGTCGCTTCATCGATGTCTCGGCGGTGGTCATCCTGCGGATTTGGCCACGTTCACGGGGGCCCTGACCATGCGGATATGCGCGCGGGTGCGATCCTGCACCTCGCCGGCCAGCTGGCCGCAGGCGGCGTCGATGTCGTCGCCGCGCGTCTTGCGTACCGTCGTGACGATGCCGGCCTGGATCAACACCTCGGCAAAGGCCTGCACACGTGCATTCGTGCTGCGCGTGAGGCCCGAGGCCGGGAAGGGGTTGAACGGGATCAGGTTGACTTTGCAGCTGACCTTGTTCTTGAGCAGACGCACCAGCTCGCGCGCCTGCTCGGGCGAGTCGTTCACCTCCTGCAGCATGCAGTACTCGAAGGTGATGAAGTCGCGCGGCGCCTTCTCGAGGTAGCGGTTGCAGGCGTCCAGCAGCTCGGCGACGGGGTACTTCTTGTTCAGCGGCACGAGCTGGTCCCGCAGCGGGTCGGTCGGCGCGTGCAGGCTGACGGCCAGGGCCACGGGGCAGTCCTCGCGCAGCCGGTCGATCATGGGCACGACGCCCGAGGTCGACACCGTCACGCGGCGTCGGCTCAGGCCGTAGCCATGGTCGTCCAGCATGATTTTGAGCGCGGGCACCAGCTGGTCGTAGTTCTGCAGCGGCTCGCCCATGCCCATCATCACGACGTTGGAGATGACGCGCTCATCGGTGTTCTGGCGCTTGCGCAGCGAATGCTCGGCAAACCACAGCTGCGCGACGATCTCGGCCGTCGTCAGGTTGCGGCTGAAGCCCTGGTGGCCCGTGGAGCAGAAGCGGCAGCCCACGGCGCATCCGGCCTGGCTGGAGATGCACAGCGTGCCGCGGTCATCCTCAGGGATGAAAACCGCCTCGACCGCATTGCCGGCGCCAACGTCGAACAGCCACTTGATCGTGCCATCCGTCGAGACGTGTTCGGAAATGACATCCAGGCCGCGAATGAAGGCCCGGCCGCCGAGCTTCTCGCGCAGCGACTTGGCGAGGTCGGACATCTGCTCGAAGTCCGACGCGCCCTTCTGGTGGATCCAGCGGAACAGCTGGGTCGCACGGAATTTCTTCTCGCCCAGTTGCTCGCAGTAGGCGGCCAAGCCTGGTAGATCGAATCCCAGCAGGTTGACCGTATCCATTTGCAATCTCCAAGCGCCCCACCCTCGCCGGCTAGTGTCTTACTTAGCGACTGCAGCGGAACTGGCTTTGCCAGGCCGCTAGCAGTGTCCCTTGAGGGGCCGGCGTCAGCCGGTAGGGGTGGGCTCGATCAGCGACCCGAGTAGACGTTCATGCCGGGGAAGAAGAAGGCCACTTCGACGGCGGCCGTTTCGGCGGCGTCGGAGCCGTGCACCGCGTTGGCGTCGATGCTGTCGGCGAAGTCGGCGCGGATGGTGCCCTTCTCGGCCTTCTTCGGGTCGGTGGCGCCCATCAGGTCACGGTTCTTCAGGATGGCGCCTTCGCCTTGCAGGGCCTGGATCATGACCGGGCCGGAGACCATGAAGTTGACCAGGTCGTTGAAGAAGGGACGGGCCTTGTGGACGGCGTAGAACTGCTCGGCCTCGACGCGCGACAGGTGGACCATCTTGGCGGCGACGACCTTCAGGCCGGCGGCTTCGAAGCGGGCGTAGATCTGGCCGATGACGTTCTTCGCCACGGCATCGGGCTTGATGATGGACAGGGTGGTTTCGATCGCCATGGTGTTCTCCTGATGGGGCGTACTGGACAAAGCCTGTGATTGTAGCGGGCAGGGATGACCCTGATTGCGTCATCCACCCCCGTCTCAACGGTGCCGGCCGCCGAAACCGCCGCCCGAACGGCCACCGCCGCCGCCCTTGCCGCCACGTCCACCACCGCCGCCGCCGCGGCGCAGATAGGCGTCGCCGCCGATATAGCCCATGGAGGTCTGCATCGGATCGGGTTCGCGCGGGCCGCCGCCCTTGTTGCCGCCGCCCTTGCCGGGCTTGTGGCTGGCCTGCTGGCTGCCGCCGGCGCCGAAGCCCTGCGGGATGCCGCGCTTGCCGCCCGTCGCGTGGCGGCGGTCGAAGGTCTGCTCCAGCGGGTTGATGTGGTGCGGGATGAAGTCGTCGTCATCCTCGTCGTCGTCGCGGCGCTGCACGCGCTCCTCGCGCGGCGGGCGCGGCTGCTGCGGCTCGGGCGGGCGGCTCGGGCGCGGGCCGACGCCGGCGTGGCGACCGTCGGCGCGGCGGTTGTTGCGGTCGTTCTTGCCGCCCTGCTGCTGCTGGCCCCTGCCCTGGCCTTGGCCCTGCTGCTGGCCTTGGCCGCTATTGGACGTATGGCCCGCCAGACGACGGATGACGCGCACGTCGTCGTCGCCCAATTCCACCCAGACGCCACGCTTGAGGCCGCGCGGCAGCACGACGGTGCCGTAGCGGATGCGGATCAGGCGGCTGACCACCATGCCGACGGCCTCGAAGAGCTTGCGCACCTCGCGGTTGCGACCTTCGGTGATGACGACGCGATACCAGCGGTTGGCGCCTTCACCGCCGCCGTCCTCGATGCTCTTGAAGGCGGCCGCCTGGCCTTCGACGTTGACGCCCTCCAGCAGCCTGGCGCGCTGCTCGTCGCTCAGCGAGCCCAGCACGCGGGCCGCGTACTCGCGCTCGACGCCGAAGCGCGGGTGCATCAGCTGATTGGCCAGTTCGCCGGAGTTCGTGAACAGCAGCAGGCCTTCGGTGTTGATGTCCAGGCGGCCGACGGACTGCCACTTCTGGCCCTGCACGCGCGGCAGCGTGCGGAACACAGTCGGGCGGCCCTCGGGGTCGTTGAAGGTGGACACCTCGCCCGTGGGCTTGTGGTAGGCCAGGATGCGCGGATTGGGCGGCGAGATGCGCACGCGCACCTCCTTGCCGTTGACGCGCACCCGGTCACCGAAGGAGATGCGCTGGCCGACATGGGCCACTTCGCCGTTCACCTCGATCTTGCCGTCGGCGATCCAGTCCTCGATGTCGCGGCGCGAGCCGATGCCGGCCTGGGCCAGCACCTTCTGCAGCTTGGGCGCATCGGCATCGGGGGCCAGCACGCGCTTGCCGTCGCCCTCGCCCACCTCGGCCTCGTCGCCGTCGGCGGCGACGGGCTCCGGCCGCAGTTGCGGCGGCTCGCCGGCCGGGCCTTCGGACTCGGCATCCAGGCTGCCCGACAGCACATCGGCGAAGCGCGCACCTGCGGCCTCGACCAGTTCCGGCGCCAGCGCCGGGCCGGGCTGCTCGCCCGCACCGCCGGCAGTTGCCTGCACGTCTGCCTGGCGCTCGGCGCGCTCCTTGCGGTTGCGCCGGCGGTTGCGGCGCCCGCCCCGGTCGCCGTCCTCGCCCGCATCGCCCTCGCCGTCCCCGCCCTCTTCTTCCGCACCGCCAGCGTCCCGCGCCGATTCGGCCGGCGCCTCGTCGGCGAGCGTGAAGATGGCGGCGGGCGCGGGCGCTTCGGCAACGACCACCGGCGCTGCAGCCTCGGCGACTTCGGCAGCCACGGCAGCCGTCTTGCGCGGCGCGCGCTTGCGGGCCGGAGCCGGCGCGTCCTCGGCCGGCGCGGCCGCTGCCTCGGGGACTGCGGCTTCGGCGGCCACCGTGTCGGCGGCCTTGCGGCGCGTCCGCTTCACGGGCACGGGCACGGCCGCGTCGGCGGCCTCGGCCGTTTCGGGCGCAGCCTCGGCTGCGGCCTTGGCCGGCGCGCGGCGCCGCTTGGGCGCGGCGGGCGCCTCGGCGTCAGCGGCGGGAGGCAGGGGCTTGTCTTGGTCGGCAGCGTCGTTCATGCGGATTCGGGCTGGGGTTGTGGGGGCGGATCGGTGGGGTCGGGATTGGGAATGGCAGGCGTGCCGTCGGCGCCGAACAGGCTCTGCGTGGCGGCCGCCTCGGCGGCGTCTTCCACGGCGGGCGCGTCTTCGGCCGGCGCGTCGAGCAGCTGCCCTTGCAGCGCCTCGAAGGCCGGCGGTGCGCTGCCGACTTCAAGCGCCGGCAGCTGCTCCAGGCTGGCCAGGCCCAGGTCGTCGAGAAAGGCCTTGGTCGTCGCGTACAGCGCCGGGCGGCCCGGCGTCTCGCGGTGGCCGATGGTCTCGATCCAGCCGCGGTCTTCGAGCTGCTTGACGATCTGGCTCGCGACGACGACGCCGCGGATGTCCTCGATGTCGCCGCGCGTGACCGGCTGGCGGTAGGCAATGATGGCCAACGTCTCCAGCACGGCACGCGAGTAGCGCGGCGGCTTCTCGGGGTGCAGCCGGTCGAGGTACTCGCGCAGCTCGGGCCGGCTCTGGAAGCGCCAACCCGAGGCCAGCGCGACCAGCTCCACGCCGCGACCGTCCCAGTCGCGGCTCAGCTCGTCGAGCAGGCCGCGCAGGCTGTCGGCGCCGAGCTCGTCGGCGAACAGGCTGCGCATCTCGCGCAGCGTCAGCGGCTGCGAGGCACAGATCAGCGCGGTTTCGAGGACGCGCTTGGCATCCTGGGTATTCATGAACTCAACTTCGCACCCTCAATGGGTAGAGCTCTGGCGTTGCCCCGGGTCTGGCCGCTTTTGACCAAGCGTTCGTCAGGCGGGCGAGGCGGGTCTTTGCTTGCACTGGGCGCGGCCTGTGGCCTTCAACGGGCCAGGCGGATGCGCCTGCGGTGGTTGGCGGCTTCCGGGAGGACTTCGATCCCGCGACGGGCTGCAGCCACTTCGGACAACAGCGCTCAGGCACGACAACCTGGGCGCATTGTAGCCTCGTCAGGCAGGCAGGCCGGCGGCACCGATTTGCGCCCAGGCCGCGGCCATGTCGGCGGGCAGCGGCGCCGTTAGCGTGATGGCCTCGCCGGTGATCGGGTGCGCGAAGCCCAGCCGCGCCGCATGCAGGGCCTGGCGCGCCAGCCCCAGCGCCGCGGCGCCGCCGTACAGCGCGTCGGCCAGCAGCGGATGGCCGCTGTGCATCAGGTGCACGCGGATCTGGTGGGTGCGGCCGGTGTGCAGCACGCAATGCACGGCGCTGACCGGCCGGCCCTGCCCCCCGTTCTCGACGATGCCGACCCCGAGCGGGAAGACATCGGTGCGCGCCGGCTTGCCGAGGTTGGCGGGCGCCACGGCCATCTTCACGCGCGACACCGGGTCGCGGCGCAGCGCCTTCTCGACGACGAAGGCCTCCTCGACCCGGCCCCAGGCCAGCGCCAGGTATTCGCGGTGCACCTCGCGCGCCGCGATCTGGCGCGTCAGCGCGGTCACGGCCTCCAGCGTCTTGCCGACGACCATCAGGCCGCTGGTGTCCTTGTCCAGGCGGTGCACGATGCCGGCGCGCGGCAGGCCGGCCGCCGCGGGGTGGTGCGCCAGCAGGCCGTTCATCAGCGTGCCCGACCAGTTGCCCGCCGCCGGATGCACGACCAGGCCGGCCGGCTTGTTGACGACCAGCAGGTGCTCGTCCTCGAAGGCGAGGTCCAACGCCATCGCCTCGGCGCGGAAGGCGCGGCTCTCGTCGGTGGGCTGCAGCTCGACCTCGACGCGCTGGCCGGCGCGCAGCTTGTGGGCCGCCTTCTGCAGCGCGCGGCCGTCCACCGCCACGCAGCCGCGCTCGATCAGGGCCTGCAGGTGGTTGCGCGAAAATTCGGGCGCCAGGCCCGTCAGCCAGCGGTCCAGGCGCTCGCCATGGCCCGCGGCATCGACCTCGGCCGTGCGGCGCTCGGGCGCATCCTCGGTGGCGGCCTCCTCGCCGGCTTCGTCTTCCGGGTCGTCGAGACCCCCCGCCCTATACTTCGCGCCCATTGTTCAGTGTGACAGGGCCGGCATCGCCACCCCGACTTCAGACATGTTTGTTGAGAATTTCAAGGCCGGCCGCGCCCTGCTGGGCACCTTCATGATGGCCACCGCGCTTGGCCTGAGCGGCTGCGGTTCCACGTCCAAGGACGACCCGAACTCCCAGGCGGCGCTCGACAAATTGTATGCAGACGCCAAGGACGACCTGAATTCCGGCAGCTACGACCGCGCCATCAAGTCGCTCGAGAAGATCGAAGGCCGCGCCGCCGGCACGACGATGGGCCAGCAGGCCACGCTGGACCTGGCCTGGGCCAACTACAAGACCGGCGAGCGCGCGCAGGCGATCGCGACGCTGGACCGCTTCATCAAGCTCAACCCCTCCAGCCCGGCGATGGACTACGCCCTCTACATGAAGGGCATCGTCAACTTCAACGAAGACCTGGGCCTGTTCGGCCGCCTGGCCAACCAGGACGTCGCCGAGCGCGACCAGCAGGCCTCGCGCGAGGCGCTGCTGGCCTTCCGCCAGCTGATCGAGCAATTCCCCGACTCCAAGTACGCGGCCGAGGCGACGACGCGGGTCAACTTCATCACCAACACGCTGGCCGCCTACGAGATCCACGTCGCGCGCTACTACTACAACCGCAAGGCCTATGTCGCCGCGGCCAACCGCGCGCAGTCGGCTGTGGCCGAGTTCCAGCACGCGCCCGGCATCGAGGAGGCGCTCTACATCATGGGCGAGAGCTACGACAAGCTCGGCCTCACGCAGCTGCGCGACGACGCGCGCCGCGTGCTGGACAAGAACTTCCCCGACAGCGAGTTCGCCTCCAACGGCGGCAAGCGCAAGAAGGCCTGGTGGAAGTTTTGGTGATCTGAAAGCAACGGGCCGTCAGGCCCGTTCTTCATTGAGCTGCTGCAACCAGGCCAGCGCCTCGGCCTCGTTGGCCACGGGCGTCATCGGCGGCAGCGCCGCGCGCAGCCGGCGGCCGTAGTTCATGCCCGCCATGCGCGGATCGCACACCACCAGCAGGCCGCGGTCGGTCTCGGTGCGGATCAGCCGCCCGGCCCCCTGCTTCAGCGCGATCGCCGCCTCGGCGATGAAATAGTCCGAGAAGGCGTTGCGCCCTTCGGCCTCCAGCCGCTTCACGCGCGCCTCCACCAGCGGGTCGTTGGGCGGCGGGAAGGGCAGCTTGTCGATGACGACGCATTGCAGCGCGTCGCCCGGCACGTCGATGCCCTCCCAGAAGCTGGCCGAGCCGACCAGCACCGAGGCCGGGTTGTCGACGAAGCGCTGCAGCAGCACGCGCTTGGGCGCCGCGCCCTGCTGCAGCACGGCGATGGCGTCGCCGCCCTCCTCGAAACGCTCGCGCAGCGCGTCGGCCACGGTCTGCAGATTGCGCAGCGTCGTCGTCAGCACGAAGGTACGCCCTCCCAGCGCCCGCGCCAGCCGCGAGGCCAGCAGCGCGACGCTGGCCGGGTGATGGGGCTCGGCCGGCTTCGGGAAGCCGCGCGGCACATAGAGCCGCGCATGGGCCGGGTAGTCGAAGGGGCTGCCGACGCGCAGCACCTCGGCGCCGGTCAGGCCGGCCGGTTCGGTGAACCAGGTCAGGCCCTCGTCGTCGCCCAGCGTGGCCGATGTGAAGACCCAGGCCTTGGGTGGCCCTTCGAGCTGCTGCTGCATCGCATCGCGGATGTCCAGCGGCGACTCGACGAGGCGGGCCGAATGCGGGCTGATGTCGATCCAGCGCACATCGCCCGGCTCGGGTTCGACGGCGAAGGCCTTGGCCAGGTCGCGCAGTTCCTGCGCGCGCTCGCACAGCCGCGCGAAATCGGGGGCCGATTCGCGCACGGCGGTCAGCGCCTCCAGCGCGGCTGCCGTGGCCTGCTCGACGCCGGCCAGCGCCGCCGCAAAGGCCGGCTGGGCCGCGCGCTCGCGCCAGCCCAGCTTGAGCGTGCCGCGCAGCTCGCGCCCCGCCGTGGCGAGCGGGCCGGCCGCCGCCAGGCGCAGCTCACGCGCCGCCTTCTCGACGCCGGCATGCAGGGCCTGCCAGTCGTGCACGCCGCGCGCATGGGCCAGGCCCTGGGCCAGCGTGTCGCGGGCGAAATCGATCAGCGAGGCTGTGCCCAACAGCGTGCCGAGGAACTGCACGCCGGCCTCGGCCAGTTGGTGGGCCTCGTCGAAGATGGCGATCTCGACGCTGGGCAGCAGTTCGGCCACGCCGCTGTCGCGCAGCGTCACGTCGGCAAAGAAGAGATGGTGGTTGACGACGACGACGTCGGCCTCCATGGCCTCGCGCCGCGCCTTCACGACGTAGCAGGCCTTCCAGTCGGGGCAGTCCTGGCCCAGGCAGTTCTCGCGGCTGGAGCTGACGATGGGGATGATGGGCGAGCGTTCGTCCAGGCCGTCGATCTCGGCGAAGTCGCCCGTCGCGGTGCCCAGCGCCCAGCGCTCGATGCGGGCCAGCGACAGCGCCGTGCGGCGGTCCGGGAATTCGCCGGACACGCGCGCCTCCTTCATGCGGTGCAGGCAAAGGTAGCTGCCACGCCCTTTCAGCAGCGCCAGCCGCACGGGCGTGTTCAGCGCCTTGGTCAGCCGCGGCAGGTCGCGCAGGAAGAGCTGGTCCTGCAGGCTCTTGGTGGCCGTGCTGATCAGGGTGCGGCTGCCGGCCAGCAGCGCCGGCACGAGATAGGCGAAGGTCTTGCCGACCCCGGTGCCGGCCTCGACGACCAGGGCCTGGCGGCGGCTCAGCGCGCGGGCCACGGCCCGGCTCATCTGCAGCTGGGGCTCGCGCGGCTTGTAGCCGGCGTCCAGCCGCGCCAGCGGCCCACCGGCGTCGAAGGCGGCCTCGACGGCCTGTGCAAGTTCGTCGGCGGCGGGCGGTGCGGGCGGGGTGGCCTGATCGAGGGCGTCGAGCCAGTCGTCGAGGTCAGGCTCGGTCATCGGGCTCGGTGGTGGTTTCGAGCCGGGCAATCATGTCGCGCAGCGCCAGCCGGCGCTTCTTGAGCCGCTGCAAGGCCAGCTCATCCACGGGCGACTGCTCGGCCAGCCGATCGATCATCGCGTCCAGGTCGGCATGCTCGATCCGCAACTCGATGAGCCGCCGCGACAGCGAGTGAAGTTGTTCATCCATCGGGAGGGGTTTACGAGGGCGGGGCGCGCGCAGGCCGGGGCGAGCGACCCAGTATAGTTTTCGGCATGCCGCCCACCCCCGCAGGATTCCGTCTCAACGCCGCCACCGGCACCCATCGCGGGGACCGGGCCTATCAGCAGGACCAGGTGGCCGTCGTCGCCCACCCGCGCATCGATGGCTGCATGATGGGCATCGTGGCCGATGGCATGGGCGGCAAGAGCGGTGGCCGCAAGGCGGCCGACCAGGTCATCCTGACCGCGCGCCAGCTGTTCGAGCGCTACTCGCCCGAGGACGAATCGCCCGCCGAGCTGCTCGGCCAGATCGCGTCCGAGGCGCATCTGATGATCAAGCTGACGGCCATCTCCGCCGAGGAGGAGCCGCACAGCACCATCGCCAGCTTCATCGTCACCAGCGACCGCTGCATGCACTGGGTCCACTCCGGCGACTCGCGCATCTACTGGTTCCGCGGCGCCCGCCTCGTGAAGCGCACGCTGGACCACTCCTATGTGCAGCGCCTGGTCGACGAAGGCCAGTTGACCGAGGCCGAGGCCAGCTCGCATCCGCAGAGCAACCTGCTGACGGCCTGCCTGGGCACGGTGCAGGATCCGACCTCGACCTCGGAGCGCTTCGAGGGCCTGGAGGTGGGCGACACGCTGATGTGCTGCAGCGACGGGCTCTGGCACTACTTCACGGCCCAGGAGCTGGGCAGCGTGCTGTTCAGCCTGCCGCCGCGCGAGGCGGCCGAGCTGCTGGTCAGCAAGGCGCGCCAGCGCGCCCGCGGCGGCGGCGACAACCTGTCGCTGGCCATCGTCAAGCTCGAAGTGCTGGACTGACGCCTATTGCGGCGCTGAAGCACCCGGCAGCGGCAGCGGCGCTGCCGCGGGCTTGGTCCGGCGCTGCTCGCGCGCCTCGTGGTCGGCCATGCGCTGGCGCCGGGCTTGCTCGCGCTGCCGCAGCTGCTCGCGGCGCCTGGCCGCAGCGGCCTGGGCCTCGGCCTGCTCGCGCCGGCTCTCGGCCTCGCTGGCGCCGAGGGCCCGTGGCGCGTGGGAGGCCGGCGAGGCGGGCGCCGCTGGCAGGGGCGCGGCGACGACACGCTCGCGGCGCTGACCCTCGTCCTGGGCCGCGTTGAGATCGCGCTCGCGAACACGCTGGGCCTGGGCCTGGGCGCGCGCGCGGCGCTCCTCGGCGGCCAGTTCGTGCTCGCGCTTCACGAGCGGCGCCAGGGCCGCGTGGCGACGCTGGCGCACGTCCTCCAGGCAGGAGGCGACGGCGAACTGCTGCTCGCAGGCCTGGGTCTCGCCCGCAAAGCGCTGCTCGATGGCGGCGCGCTGGGCGGCGACCTCCGCGCGGTTGGGCGACTGGCTCGGCAACGGGGCCGAAGCCGCCACGGCGGCCAGCAGAAGAACGAGGGAGGTGGTCATCAGGTCAGCGATGTGTCGACTTCACGGCGGGCCAGCGCAAGGTACTCCGCCGAGCGCATTTCCTGCAAGCGCGACACGGTGCGCGGGAACTCGTGGGCCAGCGGACCCTCGGTGTACAGAGCTTCGGCCGCCACCGCGGCCGAGATGATGAGCTTGACGCGGCGGTCGTAGAGCACGTCCACCAGCCAGGTGAAGCGGCGCGCCTCGCTGGCCAGGCGCACCGGCATCTCGGGCACGTCGGACAGGATGACGGTGTGGAACTGGCTGGCCAGTTCCAGGTAGTCGTTCTGCGAGCGCGGCCCGCCACAAAGGGTTGCAAAGTCGAACCAGACGACACCGCCGGCGCGCCGCCGCGCATGGATCGCGCGGTGCTCGATCATCAGCTTGCGGTCCTCGTCCTGGGCCTCGGCGAGCGACTCGAAGGCCCGGGCCAGCGCCGCCTCGTTAGCCTCGTTCAGCGGCGTCAGGTAGAGGTTCATGTCCTCCAGCGTGCGGCGCCGGTAGTCCGTGCCGGCATCGACGTTGATGACCTCCAGGTGGTCCTTCAGCAGCGCTATGGCCGGCAGGATGCGGTCGCGGTGCAGGCCGTTGGGGTAGAGCTCGTCGGGATGGAAGTTGGACGTCGTGACGATGGACACGCGGTTGCGAAACAACGCGTCCAGCAGCCGGTGCAGGATCATCGCGTCGGTCACGTCGGCGACGTGGAACTCGTCGAAGCAGATCAGCCGGAAACGCCGCGCGATGCGCTTGCCCAGCTCGTCCAGCGGGTCGGCGATGCCCTTGAGCTCCTGCAGCTCGCGGTGCACCTCGCGCATGAACTCGTGGAAGTGCAACCGCGTCTTGCGCGTCAGCGGCACGGCCTGGAAGAAGCAGTCCATCAGGAAGCTCTTGCCGCGGCCCACGCCGCCGTACATGTAGACGCCGCGCGGGATGGGCGGGCGCACCAGCAGCTTGGTCACCGCATTGGTGCGGCGGGCCTTGTAGGCGGCCCATTCGTCCTGGCAGCGCTGCAGCGACGAAACGGCGCGCAACTGCGCGGCGTCGGCCTTGAAGCCGCGCTCGGCCAGGGTCTGCTGATAAAGCTCGGTGACAGAGGTCATCAATCGAGTAGGGTGAGGGGTCGCCCCCTCAGCCCTCTCACACCACCGGACGTGCGGGTCCGCATCCGGCGGTTCAAGTAAAACGCTGGAGTTGCTGGTGGGTATCCACCAGCGAGACCAGCCCCATGTTGGCAAGGTACTTCGGCGGCATTGCTGCCACCATGTGTTTTGCTCCGGCATTCCACCACGGTCCCCGCCCGTTGACGCTCGACTTCCACGCGCGATGCGCGTCCAGCCCAAGCGCTCGCAAGCGGGATTCCCGTGTAGCCGGGCGCTTCCACTGCCTCCAGGCAATGACCCGCAGTCGACGCCTCACCCAGATGTCCAGTTCTTCGAGTGCTCGTCGCCCCTGGGTGTGCTGGAAGTAGTTCATCCAGCCCCGCAGGACCGGTCGGAGCTGCTCGATGGTCCGCTCCAGACGTTGTCCACGCCCTTTCAGACACAGGTCCGTGACCCGTGCCCTCAGGCGCGCCAGACTTTCTGGCCAGATCCTCAGACGGGTCTCCTTGTGCACGGTCACGCTGTACCCTAGGAACTTGCGTCCCCAGGGCCTCGCGACCGCGCTCTTGGCCGCATTCACGGTGAGCTTCAGCCGTTCCCAGAGGAACTTCGTCACCCCGTCCATGATGCGATTCCCCGCCTGCTGGCTCGACACATAGATGTTGCAGTCGTCCGCGTACCGGCAGAAGTCCAGTCCGCGCCGCTCCAGTTCGCGGTCCAGGTCGGTCAGCAGGATGTTCGACAGCAGCGGTGACAGCGGTCCGCCTTGCGGCGTGCCCTGTGTCCTCGCTGTCTCGATCCCGTCGGCCATCAAACCCGCTTGCAGGAAGCGCCGGATCAACTTCAGGACGCGCCTGTCGTCGATCCGCCTGGCGACCCGGTGCATCAGCGCATCGTGGTTCACACGGTCGAAGAATTTCTCCAAATCCATGTCCACCACCCAGCGCTTGCCGCCCCGGATGTAGTTCGCGGCTTGGACCACTGCCTGCGTCGCGCTGCGTCCCGGGCGGAAGCCATAGCTCCCATCCGAGAATCTCGGCTCGAACAGCGGTTGCATCACCTGATGCAGCGCCTGCTGGATCAGCCGGTCCACCACCGTTGGCACGCCCAGCGTCCTCACCCCGCCTTGCGGCTTGGGGATGTCCACTCGGCGCACCGCGCGTGGCAGGTACGTGCCGTCCAGCAGCGCCGCCTTCACACTTTGCCAATGGCTTTGCAGCCAGCCCTTGAGGTCTTCGCAGCGCAACCCGTCGATGCCGGGCGCTCCACGGTTCCTCATGACCTGGCTGTACGCCTTTTGCATGTTGCTGCGCTCGACCACCTGCTCCATGAGCCGGCAGCCCTCCGATTTCGTTTGCCCGCTCGTCGCTGCGCCCACCTCCGCACCGTCGCGCCCACTCCCCGGATTCCGTCCGGTTGCTTCGCGCTCGGCCTGCCTTGCAGCAGCTTCTGCGTCATCGATAGGCATCAAGATCGATCGTCCTACTCTCGGTCTTACTCGTTCAGCCCTTCGGTCCTTACCGGCGCCTACTATGGCTTCTGCTGACTTCTGAGCGCGCCTCCCGTCGCCTCTCGACGCCGGTAGCCCCTTCGGGCACACGCTCAGATCTCCCCGGGTATTGCGCACCCACCTTCACGCTTATGCCTGTCGGATTTACGACGCACCGTTCCGTGCAAGTACCGGGCTTTGGTGAATTCGGACACCTCACCCCGGCGCGCCGCCTCGTATCCGCTTCCTGTTCGTCAGGCCAGCGCTTTGCCATCCGGCTTCCTTCAGACCCACAGTCACCCGCGGAACCCTTGCCATTGGCTAACCATTCCCCTTGCCGGGCTGATAGAGGACTCTCACCTCCGAGTAGGTGCACCCTGCCGGGCGCACCAAAAAAAGGGGCGACTGGATGGCCGCCCCTTGCTGTTTGCGCTGCGCGATCAGAAGTTCAGCGTGCGCTTGTCGACGGCCAGGGCTGCTTCCTTCGTCGACTCGGACAGCGACGGGTGGGCGTGGCAGATGCGCGCGATGTCCTCGGCCGAGGCCTTGAAGGCCATCGCCATCGTGGCCTCGGCGATCAGCTCGGAAGCCATCGGGCCGATGATGTGCACGCCCAGGATCTCGTCGGTGGCGGCGTCGGCCAGGATCTTGACGAAGCCCGAGGTGTCGCCCAGCGCACGGGCACGGCCGTTGGCCAGGAAGGGGAACTGGCCCGCCTTGTAGCCGCGGCCTTCGGCCTTGAGCTGCTGCTCGGTCTTGCCGACCTGAGCGATCTCGGGGCTGGTGTAGATGACCGACGGGATGATGTCGAAGTCCACATGGCCGTGCTGGCCGGCGATGCGCTCGGCCACCGCCACACCCTCTTCCTCGGCCTTGTGCGCCAGCATGGGTCCGCGCACGACGTCACCGACCGCCCAGACATTGGGCAGGTTGGTCTTGCAGTCGCCGTCCACCTCGATGGCGCCGCGGCCGTCCAGCTTGAGCCCAACGGCCTCGGCATTCAGGCCGATCGTGTTGGGCACGCGGCCGATGGAGACGATGAGCTTGTCGACGTCGAGCTTCTGCTCGACGCCCTTGGCGTCGGTGTAGGCGACGCTAACTTGTGACGTTTGGCCCTTCTTGCTCGTCTTGACCTCGCCGATCTTCACGCCCAGCTCGATGGCCAGACCCTGCTTCTTGAACAGCTTGGCGGCCTCCTTGGCCACGCCTTCGTCGACGGCGGGCAGGAAGGCCGGCATGGCCTCCAGCACGACAACCTCGGCGCCCAGGCGGCGCCAGACCGAGCCCAGCTCCAGGCCGATGACGCCCGAGCCGATGACGCCCAGCTTCTTCGGCGTGGCCGGGATGCGCAGCGCGCCGTCGTTGGACAGCACGAGCTCTTCGTCAAATGCGAGCCCGGGAAGAGCCCTGGCATTGGAGCCCGTGGCGATGACAACGTGCTTGGTCGTGATGGCTTCATCACCGGCCTTCAGCTCGTAGCCGCCATCCTTGGCGGCGACGAAGCTGCCGCGACCGTGGAAGAACGTGACCTTGTTCTTCTTGAACAGGTAGAGGATGCCGTCGTTGTTCTGCTTCACGACGCCGTCCTTGCGGCCCAGCATCTTGGCGACGTCGATGCCGACGTCGCCGGTGCTGATGCCGTGATCGGCGAAGTGCAGCCTGGCGTGCTCGAAGTGCTCGCTGGACTGCAGCAGGGCCTTGGACGGGATGCAGCCGACATTGGTGCAGGTGCCGCCCGGTGCGGGGCCGCCCTTGTCGTTCTTCCACTCGTCGATGCAGGCCGTGTTGAAGCCCAGCTGGGCCGCGCGGATGGCGGCCACATAGCCGCCGGGGCCGCCGCCGATGACGACGACGTCGAATGATTTGGACATATCAGCTCTTGATGATGATGAGTTTGAGAGGACGCTGCTCGGCCAGGAAACCCTTCACTGCCTTGCCAATCACTGCATCACGTTGAAGTTCTCGAATCGTTTTGCCGTCCAGTTCGGAGATCGGATTGCTTGCCCACACAAGCGCTTTCTCCCGAAACACGCACCAAGCTGCTTTGGCAATGCCTTCATCGGCACATGCTTCCAGCAGTTCTTGCTGCCATGGGCAAAGGTGCCAGTACTGCGACACCTCGGCCACCGCGGCGGCCCACTTGCGATCGGTCACCGGGCCTTCCAGATAACGCTGCGCTGAAGTGGACAGCCACATGGTCAACCCGAACTCAGATGTCGAACAGCAGTCGCGCCGGGTCTTCCAGCGCTTCCTTCATGGTGACCAGGCCCAGCACGGCTTCGCGGCCGTCGATGATGCGGTGGTCATAGGACATGGCGAGGTAGTTGATGGGGCGCACCACGACCTGGCCGTTCTCGACGACGGCACGGTCCTTGGTGGCGTGCACGCCCAGGATGGCCGACTGCGGCGGGTTGATGATGGGCGTSGACAGCATGGAGCCGAAGGTGCCGCCGTTGGAGATGGAGAAAGTGCCGCCGGTCAGCTCGTCGATGGACAGCTTGCCTTCCTTGGCCTTGGCGCCGAACTCGGCGATCTTCTTCTCGATGTCGGCGAAGCTCATCTGGTCGACGTTGCGCAGCACCGGCACGACGAGGCCGCGCGGCGAGCCGACGGCGATGCCGATGTCGAAGTAGCCGTGGTAGACGATGTCGTTGCCGTCGACCGAGGCGTTGATGATCGGGTACTTCTTCAGCGCCGCGACGGCCGCCTTCACGAAGAAGCTCATGAAGCCGAGCTTGACGCCGTGCTCCTTCTCGAACTTCTCCTGGAACTTCTTGCGCATCTCCATGACCGGGGCCATGTTGACCTCGTTGAAGGTGGTCAGGATGGCGTTGGTGGACTGCGACTGCACCAGGCGCTCGGCGATGCGGGCGCGCAGGCGGGTCATGGGCACGCGCTGCTCGGGGCGCTCGCCCAGGTTGGGCTGCACCGGCGCGGCGACGGCCGGCAGCGGCTTGGCGACGGCCGGGTTGGCGGCCACGGCGACCGGCGCGGCAACCGGCTTGGCGCCGGCGGCCAGCGCGTCGCCCTTGGTCACGCGGCCGTCCTTGCCGGTGCCGGCAACATCGGTGGCCTGCAGGCCCTTCTCGGCCAGGATCTTGGCGGCGGCGGGCATGGCCACATCGCCCTTGCCGGCGGCGGCCTGGGCGGCCACGGGCGCGGCAGCCGGTGCGGCGGCGCTCGCGGCAGGCGCGGCGGCGCCGGCCTTGCCTTCGGTGTCGATCCTGGCCAGCAGTTCCTGGCTGGTGACGGTGCTGCCGTCGGCCTTGATGATTTCGGCCAGCACGCCGGCGGCGGGCGCGGGCACTTCGAGCACGACCTTGTCGGTCTCGATCTCGACGAGGGTCTCGTCGATGGCGACGGCTTCGCCGGGCTTCTTCTTCCAGGTCAGCAGCGTGCCTTCGGAAACGGATTCGGAGAACTGGGGAACTTGGACGTCAACGATGGCCATGGTGGGAGGCTCCGTGTCTTCTATTTGGGTGTGAGGTGCAGGCGCGAACGCGCGCAGCGCCTGTCAAAGGGCGCTGCGCGTGGCGGTCTTATTTGGTGAGGATGAAGCCCTTGAGCTTGGCGAAGGCCTGATCCAGCAAGGCCTTCTGCTGCTCCTGGTGCAGATGGGCGTAGCCGCAGGCGGGGCTGGCGCTGGCCGGGCGGCCGGCGTAGCCGAGCTTCTGGCCGTCGGCCATGTTCTCGTGCACATAGTGCTGCACGAAGAACCAGGCGCCCTGGTTCTGCGGCTCGTCCTGGCACCAGACGATGTCGCTGGCGTTGGGGTACTTCTTGAGCTCGGCCGCGAAGGCCTTGTGCGGGAAGGGGTAGAGCTGCTCGACGCGCACGATGGCCACGTCCTGCGACTTCTTCTCTTCGCGCTTGCGCACCAGGTCGTAGTAGACCTTGCCCGAGCAGACGATGACGCGCTTGACCTTGTCGGCCGCGACCTCCGCGTCCTGCTCGCCGATGACGGTCTTGAACTCGCCCTTCGTGAACTCGGCCAGCGGCGAGGTCGCGTCCTTCGCGCGCAGCAGGCTCTTGGGCGTCATGATGACCAGGGGCTTGCGGAACATGCGCAGCATCTGGCGGCGCAGCACGTGGAAGATCTGCGCGGCGTTCGTCGGCTGCACGATCTGCATGTTGTTGTCCGCGGCCAGCTGCATGAAGCGCTCCAGGCGCGCCGAGCTGTGCTCGGGGCCCTGGCCTTCGTAGCCGTGCGGCAGCATCATCGTCAGGCCGTTGGAGCGGCCCCACTTCACTTCGCCGGAGGCGATGAACTGGTCGATGACGACCTGGGCGCCGTTGACGAAGTCGCCGAACTGCGCTTCCCAGATGGTCAGCGTGTTGGGCTCGGCGGCGGCATAGCCGTACTCGAAGCCCAGCACCGCCTCTTCGGACAGGATGGAGTCAATGACGGTGAACGGCGCCTGGCCGTCGGCGACGTTCTGCAGCGGGATGTAGGTGCCGGCGTCCCAGTTGGCGCGGTTCTGGTCGTGCATGACCGCGTGGCGGTGCGTGAACGTGCCGCGGCCGCTGTCCTCGCCGGACAGGCGCACCGGGTAGCCGCTGGCCACCAGCGACGCGAAGGCCATGCTCTCGCCCATGCCCCAGTCGACGTTGACCTCGCCGCGGCCCATCGCGGCCCGGTCGCCGTAGAGCTTCTGCACCAGGTTGTGGGCGGCGAAATCCTTGGGCAGCGTCGTCAGCCTTTCGGCCAGGCGCTTCCATTCGGCGACCGGGATGGCGGTGTCGCAGCTGTCCGTCCACTTCTTGCCGAGGAAGGGCGACCAATCGGTCGCGAACTTGCTCTTGAAGTTGGTCAGCACCGGGTCGACGGTGTGGCGGCCTTCGTCCATCGCGGCGCGGTAGGCCTTGACCATCTCGTCCGGGCCTTCGGCCTTCAGCACGGTCTGCGCGACCAGCTTGTCGCCATAGACCTTGCGCGTGCCGGGGTGGGCGGCGATCTTCTTGTACATCAGCGGCTGGGTCAGGGCCGGCGTGTCCTGCTCGTTGTGGCCCAGCTTGCGGAAGCAGACGATGTCCAGCACCACGTCCTTCTTGAACTCGGCGCGGTAGTCCATGCACAGCTGCGTGGCCCAGACGACGGCCTCGGGGTCGTCGCCGTTCACGTGCAGCACCGGCGCCTCGATCATCTTGACGACGTCGGAGCAATACCAGGTCGAGCGCAGGTCGCGCGGGTCGCTAGTCGTGAAGCCGATCTGGTTGTTGATGACGATGTGGACCGTGCCGCCGGTGCGGTAGCCGCGGGTCTGGGCCATCGCCAGCGTCTCCTGCACGACGCCCTGGCCGCCGAAGGCCGCGTCGCCGTGCACCAGCACCGGCAGCACCTGGGCGCCGGCGGTGTCGCCACGGCGGTCCTGGCGCGCGCGCACGCTGCCCTCGACGACCGGGTTGACGATCTCGAGGTGGGAGGGGTTGAAGGCCAGGCTCAGGTGCACCGGGCCGCCGGACGTGGACACGTCGGAGCTGAAGCCCTGGTGGTACTTCACGTCGCCGGCCGGCAGGTCCTCGGCGGCCTTGTGCTCGAACTCGGCGAACAGGTCGGCGGGCATCTTGCCCAGCGTGTTGACCAGCACGTTCAGGCGGCCGCGGTGGGCCATGCCGATGACGATCTCCTGCACGCCGCGCTCGCCGGCGCGCTGGATCAGCTCGTCCATCGCCGCGATGAAGCTCTCGCCGCCTTCCAGCGAGAAGCGCTTCTGACCGACGTACTTGGTGTGCAGATAGCGCTCCAGGCCCTCGGCGGCGGTCAGGCGGTCGAGGATGTGCTTCTTCTCGTCGGCCGTGAAGCTGGGCTTGCCGCGCGCCTTTTCCAGGCGCTCCTGCCACCAGCGCTTTTCGCCGGGGTCGGAGCCGTGCATGAACTCGGAGCCGATGCTGCCGCAGTAGGTCTCGCGCAGGGCCTGCACGATCTGGCGCAGCGTCATCGTCTCGCCGCCGAAATAGCTGTTCACGGCGCTGAACGAAATGTCCATGTCGGACTCGGTCAGGTCGTAGAACGCGGGATCGAGCTCGGGAATCTTGGGGCGCTCGGCGCGCTTGAGCGGGTCCAGCTCCGCCCAGCGGTTGCCGAGGATGCGGTAGGCCGCGATCAGCGACTGCACGTGGACCTGCTTGCGGGCGACGGCGAGGTCGGCGCTGCTGGCCTTGGCGGCGAAGGCATTGGCCTTGGCGCGCTGGGCGAAGGACTCGATGACCGGCGCGTGGGCCACGTCGCGGGCCTCGGTGCCATCGACGGCGGGAACGTGCTGGAGGGCGTCGAAGTAATCGCGCCAGTTGTCCGGAACGGAGCCCGGGTTGTCGAGGTAGGCCTCGTACATCTCCTCCACATACGGCGCGTTTCCGCCGAACAGGTAGGAGTTCGACCTGTATTGCTGCATCATCTTTCGCTCACCTCATGCCCCGGCTTCCAGGGAGTTGGCTGGTTGAAGAACCTTCCGCGACACGGCTCGACCGATTGGCGGATTGCGACCCACCTTCTCTGTAGTCAGAAAAAGGGACGGGAAGGACCATAAGTCTCAAGGGATCGAACTCTAGCACCTCGGGTTTGCCCGACAACAGGCACGGGCTGCGACAAAGTTCACCGATCGGGATCGGAAAAAGTTGACTGACCCGTAAACTTGCCGCCGGCGACGGCCCCGCGATTGAATGGCTGCGCCGGGGGACTGTTCACGCCACGGCAACGGCCCATTGCCGTGGCGTGAACAGTCCCGGACATTCAGGAGATCCCATGCAAGTCCAGGTCGTCGACTACCGTGCGGCAGACGCCGCCGAGAAGTTCACCCGCTCCCTGCACGAGACCGGCTTCGGCGTGCTGACCCACCACCCGATCCGCCAGGCCCTGGTCGAGAAGATCTACGCCGACTGGCTGGCCTTCTTCGACGGCAGCGGCAAGCAGGCCTATGCCTTCGCCAAGGAGACCCAGGACGGCTGGTTCTCCACCGAGGTCTCCGAGACGGCCAAGGGCTTCAAGCAGAAGGACATCAAGGAGTATTTCCACATCTACCCCTGGGGCCGCATCCCGCCCCAGCTGAAGGAAGACGCCCTCGCCTACTACCGCGAGGCCAATGCACTGGCCGAGGAACTGCTGGGCTGGGTGGAGCGCTACACGCCGCCCGAGATCGCCGCGAAATACCGCGAGCCGCTGTCCCGCATGATCCAGGGCAGCACGAAGACGCTGCTGCGCGTGCTGCGCTACCCGCCGCTGACGGGCCAGGAGCCGGAGGGCTCGCTGCGCGCCGCGCCGCATGGCGACATCAACCTGCTGACCATCCTGCCGGCGGCCAACGAGCCCGGCCTGCAGGTGCTCGGCAAGGACGGCGCCTGGCACGACGTGCCCTGCGACTTCGGTACGCTGACCATCAACATCGGCGACATGCTGCAGGAAGCCTCCGAGGGCTATTACCCGTCGACCCAGCACCGCGTCGTCAACCCGAGCGGCGCAGGTGCGCGGAAGAGCCGCGTGTCGCTGCCGCTGTTCCTGCACCCGCGCGACAACGTCGTGCTGAGCGACCGCTACACGGCCGACAGCTATCTGAGCGAGCGCCTGCGCGAGCTGGGCGTGAAGACCTGAACCGGATCATCCAGATCCACCCCGAGGCGCCGCACAAGCCGGCCCTCGGCCAGCCCTGCAACGGCTGCGGCGTCTGCTGCCTGGCCGAGCCCTGCCCGCTGGGCGTGCTGCTGAGCCGGCGCTTCAAGGGTGCCTGCGCCGCGTTGCGCTGGGACGGCGCGCGCTATGTGTGCGGCGCGCTGACGGCGCAACCGGGCGGCCTGCGCGGCTGGCTGGTCAGGCGCTGGATCGCGGCCGGTGCCGGCTGCGACTGCTCGCTGGAGGCTGCGGGCAAGCCCTAGCGGACACCACCTGAGCCGCCGCTAGCATTTTTGGCTTCTGTCGCCCCGAGGAAGCCGCATGAAAACCTGGTTCCGCCTCCTGCCCCTGCTCGCCACCCTGGCCCTGGGCGCCGCCTGCGCCGCCCCGCTGCGCTGGGCCGCGCAGAACGACATCCTGACGCTGGACCCGCACTCGCAGGACCACAACACCTCCAACACCATCTCGGCCCACATCTACGAGGGCCTGACGCGCCGCAGCGAGGTCTACCAGCCCGAGCCCGCACTGGCGACCCAATGGACCTATCTGTCGCCCACGCAGGTCCGCTTCGAGCTGCGGCGCGGCGTGAAGTTCCACGACGGCTCGCCGTTCACGGCCGACGACGTCGTCTACAGCTTCGAGCGCATCCGCCAGCCGCTGGGCACCAAGCAGACCTATGTGTCGGGCATCAAGGAGGTGAGGAAGATCGACGACCACACCGTCGACCTGTTGCTGGAAGCGCCGACGCCGATGCTGCTGCAGAACATCGTCAACTTCAACATCATGAGCAAGTCGTGGTGCCTGAAGAACAACGCCGGCAGCATCGCCGACTACAAGGCCAAGGACGAGAACTTCGCCAGCCGCAACGCCGTGGGCACCGGCCCCTACCGCTTCGTGTCCTGGCAGCCCGACCAGGCCCTGAAGCTGGTGCAGAACAAGGACTGGTGGGGCGCGAACAAGGGCAATGTGACGGAACTGACCTATCTGCCCATCAAGTCCTCGCCCACGCGCGTGGCCGCGCTGCTGTCGGGCGACGTCGACATCGTCACCGACCTGCCGCCGGCCGACTTCTTCAAGATCAAGGAAGACGGCAAGTTCAAGCTGCTGGAGGGCGCCGAGGTGCGCACCATCTTCTTCGTCATGGACGAGGGCAGCGACGAACTGCGCGACTCCAGCGTGAAGGGCAGGAACCCGTTCAAGGACAGGCGGGTGCGCGAGGCCATGAACCTGGCGCTGGACCGCGAGGCCATCAAGCGCAGCATCATGCGCGGCCTGTCGGTGCCGGCCGCGCTGATGGTGCCGCCCGGCGTCAACGGCTGGGACGCCGCGCTGGACACGCCGCTGAAGCCCGACGTCGACAAGGCCCGCAAGCTGCTGGCCGAGGCCGGCTACCCGCAGGGCTTCGAGGTGCCGCTGCACTGTCCGAACAACCGCTACGTCAACGACGAGCAAATCTGCCAGGCCGCGGTGTCGATGTGGGCCAAGATCGGCGTCAAGGCCCGGCTGATCGCGACGCCCTTCGTCACGCACAGCCAGACCTTCCAGCGCGGCGAGTCGCCACTCTACATGCTGGGCTGGGGCGTCTCCACCTACGACGCCCAGTACGCGATGCAGGCCTGGGGCCACACGCGCACGGGCGGACCGGACGGCAACTTCAACTTCGGCAAGGTCAGCGATGCGAAGCTGGACGCGCTGATCCAGCAGATCAAGTTCGAGCCCGACGTGGCCAGGCGCAATGCGCAGATCCGCGAGGGGCTGCTGCGCATCCGCGACGAATCCCTGTTCATCCCCATCCACCACCAGGTCCGGCCCTGGGCGATGAAGCCGGGCGTGAACACGCTGCACCGCTCCAACGACACCTTCGAGGCTCGATTCACGACGGTGAAGTAGCCAGAGGCAGGAACGATGGAATGATGCGCGGGTGAAACCTCCCGTCATCAACTTCTCCACGCTGCAGTCCGCCGTCGAAATCGCCGCCACCCTCGCCTTCGCGCTGTCCGGCCTGCTGGCCGGGGCGCGCAAGCAGCTCGACGTCGTGGGCCTGTGCGTCGTCGCCGGCCTGTCGGCCTTTGGCGGCGGCACGCTGCGCGACGTGCTGCTGGACCGCCGGCCGTTCTTCTGGGTCGAGCATGCGGACTGGCTGTGGGCGCTGATGGCACTGTCGTTCAGCGCGATGCTGTTCATGCGCCGGCGCCACCTCGCGCTGACCGAGCGCGCCATCCAGTGGCCCGACGCACTGGGCCTGGGCCTGTTCACGGCCAACGGCACGCTGGTGGCGCTGGATGCCGGCATGCCGGCCATCGTCGCGGTGCTGATGGGCGTCATCACGGCCACCTTCGGCGGCGTGCTGCGCGACATCGTCTGCAACGAGATCCCGGCCGCCTTCCACGACCACCGGCCCTATGCGCTGTGCAGCTTCGTCGGCGGCTGGGTCGTGGTGGCCGCCGTGGCGCTCGGCGCGCCGCAGTGGGCCACCATCAGCACGGCCGCCGCGACGGCCGTGCTGCTGCGCGGCCTGGCGCTGTGGAGGGGCTACACGCTGCCGGCCTGGCGCATCGCGAAGCGCTGACGCGGTCGCCGCTCAGTGCGAATGCACCGAGCGCAGATGGGCGCCCGGCGCGGCCGCCGGCGCGCTGCCCTCCTGGGCCGCGGCCGACAGCCCGCTCAGGATGCCGCATTGCTCGGCGCTCTGGGCCGCCGCGCAGCGCTGGCGCAGGTCCTTGAGCTGCTTCTCCAGCACGCGCAGCTCCCTGATGCGGCGCGACACATGGCCGATGTGCTCGTCCAGCAGCGCATTGACATCGCCGCAATCGGCACCGGGCGCGTCCTTCGCGCGCAGCAGCACGCGCACCTCGTCCAGCGACATGTCCAGCCCGCGGCAGTAGCGGATGAACTGCAGCCTCTCCAGGTGCGCGGCCTCGTAGACACGGAAGCCCCCCTGCGTGCGCCCCGGCGCGGGCAGCAGGCCCTCGCGCTCGTAGTAGCGGATGGTGTCGACGGCGGTCGACGAGGCGGCGGCGAGGTCTCCGATCTTCAAGGCGGCTCCCGGCAGATGTCGAGGCAACAGTCTAGTCACTTGACTCTGGAGTTGCTCCAGGGATTCCAATACCCGCAACCGAGCAACGAGACCCCATGAGCGCCCACGAACACACGCATGCCGGGCACCGGCACGATCACCACCACGGACATGGTCACTCGCCTGAGCACTCGCACGACCCAGGCTGCTGCCACGGCGCCGAACCCACGCCGCCGAGCATGCCGGCCGCCCGAGGTGGGCTGCTGCTGCGCATCCCGGCGATGGACTGCCCGACCGAGGAAGGCCAGATCCGCCGCGCGCTGGAGGGTTTCGCCGACGTGCGCCGCCTGCATTTCGACCTGCCTGCGCGCGCGCTGAGCGTGGATGCGCCGGCGGCGTCGTGGGCCGCCATCACGGCCGCCATCGCCGGCGCCGGCTTCCAGACCGAGACGCTGTCCGCCCCGCCGGCCGCCGCGGACACGGCCAAGGCCCAGCGCGCCGAACTCCTGCGCCTGCTGGCCGCGCTGACCGTGGCCGTGGGCGCCGAGCTGTTGCACTTCCTCGCGCCCGACGGCATGGCCTGGCAGGCCGCCGGCATGGCGGTCGCCGCGCTCGCCGTCGCGCTGTCCGGCCTCGCGGTCTTCCGCAAGGGGCTGGCGGCCCTGCTGCGCGGCCAGCTCAACATCAATGCGCTGATGTCGGTCGCCGTCGCGGGCGCCTTCGCCATCGGCCAATGGCCCGAGGCCGCGATGGTGATGGCGCTGTACTCGCTGGCCGAGTTCATCGAAGCCCGCTCGGTGGAGCGCGCGCGCCATGCCATCACGGGCCTGCTGGCCCTGTCGCCTGAGCAGGCCGAGGTTCGCCAGCCCGACGGCAGCTGGGCCCGCGTGGACGCCAAGGCCGTGGCCGTGGGTGCAACCGCGCGCGTCAAGCCGGGCGAGCGCTTTGCGCTCGACGGCCGGGTTACGGCCGGCCGCAGCGCGGTGGACCAGTCGCCCGTCACCGGTGAAAGCATCCCGGTGGACAAGGCGACGGGCGACGCGGTCTTCGCCGGCACCATCAACCAGGGCGGCGCGCTGGAGTTCGAAGTCACCAGGCCGGCCGGCGACACGGTGCTGGCCGGCATCATCCACGCCGTCGAGGCGGCCCAGGGCCAGCGCGCGCCGACGCAGCGCTTCGTCGACCGCTTCGCCGCCGTCTACACGCCGGCCGTCTTCGTGCTGGCGCTGGCCGTGGCCGTCGGCACGCCGGCGCTGCTGGGCTGGCCCTGGCTCACCGGCATCTACAAGGCGCTGGTGCTGCTCGTCATCGCCTGCCCCTGCGCGCTCGTCATCTCCACGCCGGTCACGGTGGTCAGCGGCCTGGCCGCGGCCGCGCGGCGCGGCATCCTCATCAAGGGCGGCGTGCACCTGGAGCAGGCGCGCAAGCTCAAGGTGCTGGCCCTGGACAAGACCGGCACACTCACCGAGGGCCGCCCGCGCCTCGTCGCGCAGCGCGTGCTCGCCGCCGACCTGGCCGAGGCGCGCGTGCTGCGCATCGCGCACAGCCTCGCGGCCCGCTCCGACCACCCGGTCTCCAAGGCCGTGGCGGCCGGGCTGGACGGCGAGGCGCTGCCGGTGGACGGCTTCGGCGCCGAGCTGGGCCACGGCGTGCATGGCCGCGTCGACGGGCTGGACGTCGTGCTGGGCAACCACCGCTGGATCCACGACCGCGGCCAATGCTCGCCCGAGCTGGAAGCCCTGATGCAGGCCCACGAGGCCCAGGGCCGCACCGTGTCGCTGCTGGCGGACGGCAGCCGCGTACTGGCGCTGTTCGCCGTCGCCGACACCACCAAGCCGACCAGCCGCGAGGCCGTCGCCGAGCTGCTGGCGCTGGGCGTGCGGCCCGTCATGCTGACGGGCGACAACCCGTCCACGGCCCAGGCCATCGGCGCCCAGGTCGGCATCGCCGACGTGCAGGCCAATCTGCTGCCGCAGGACAAGCAGCAGGCCGTCATCGCGCTGGGACGCCACGGCGCGGTCGGCATGGTGGGCGACGGCGTGAACGACGCGCCCAGCCTGGCCGCCGCCGCCATCGGCTTCTCGATGGGCGCGGCCGGCACCGACACCGCCAAGGACGCGGCCGACGTGCTCATCATGAACGACGACCTGCGCAAGCTGCCGGAGACGATCCGGCTCTCGAAGCGCACCTATGCCGTGCTGTGGCAGAACATCGTGCTGGCCCTGGGCATCAAGGCCGCGTTCTTCGTGCTGGCCGTGTTCGGCAGCGCGACGATGTGGATGGCCGTGTTCGCCGACATGGGCGCCAGCCTGCTGGTGGTGTTCAACGGGCTGAGGCTGCTGCGCAGCCGCCCATGAAAACGGCCGCCCGAGGGCGGCCGTCGCGGCGACAGGGCCGGGCCTTCAGTTCAATGCCAGGCGTGCGCGCGCCGCGGCGTACTCACGCTTGAGGCGGGCCACCAGCTGCGCCGCGGGCAGCACCTCGCGCACCGCACCGATGCCCTGACCGCTGCCCCAGATGTCCTTCCAGGCCTTGGCCGCGCCGCCGCCGAAGTTCATCTTGCTCGGGTCGCTCTCGGGCAGGTTCTCCGGGTCCAGGCCGGCTGCGACGACCGAGCCGCGCAAGTAGTTGCCGTGCACGCCGGTGAAGAGGTTGCTGTAGACGATGTCGTCGCTGTTGCTGGCGACGATCATCTGCTTGTAGGCCTCGCTGGCGCGCGCCTCTTCCGTCGCGATGAAGGCCGAGCCGATGTAGGCCAGGTCCGCGCCCATGGCCTGGGCGGCCAGGATGGCATCGCCCGTCGCCATCGAGCCCGACAGCGCCAGCGGGCCGTCGAACCATTCGCGGATCTCGTGGATCAGCGCGAACGGGCTCTTCACGCCCGCATGGCCGCCCGCGCCGGCCGCCACGGCGATGAGGCCGTCGGCGCCCTTCTCGATGGCCTTCTTCGCGAACTTGTTGTTGATGACGTCGTGCAGCACGATGCCGCCCCAGGCGTGCACGGCCTGGTTCACGTCCTCGCGCGCGCCGAGGCTGGTGATGACGATGGGCACCTTGTACTTGGCGCAGACCTGCATGTCGTGCTCCAGGCGCTCATTGCTCTTGTGCACGATCTGGTTGATGGCGAACGGCGCGGCGGGCTGGTCCGGGTTGGCGCGGTCGTAGGCGGCCAGCTCCGTCGTGATCTCGTTCAGCCATTCGTCGAGCAGTTCGGCAGGCCGGGCGTTCAGCGCCGGCATGGAGCCGACGACGCCGGCCTTGCACTGCTCGATGACGAGCCTGGGGTTGCTGATGATGAACAGCGGCGAGCCGATGACCGGCAGCGGCAGGTTCTTCAGGATCGGTGGCAAAGCCAATTCGGTCTCCTCAGAAGGCTTCGAGCGGCAGCTCGGTCACGCTGTCGGCGCCGTCGACGATGGCGGCGCGCAGCGCGCCGGTGCGCGGCAGGATGTGCTCGGCGTAGAAGCGCGCCGTGGCGATCTTGGCGCCCATGAAGGCGGGGTCGGTCGCCAGCATGTCTTCCGCCACCAGCAGCGCGCGGGCGAGCTGCCAGCCGGCGACGAGGTTGCCGGCCAGCATCAGATAGGGCACGGAGCCGGCATAGGCGACGTTGGGATTGCCCTTGGCCTGGGCCGCGATGAAGTCGACGACGGCGAGGTAGTCCGCGCGCGACGCGCGCAGCGCCTTCAGCATGGCCCGGGCCGCCGCGCTGTCGCGCCTGGCCAGTGCGGCCTCGGTCGCCTCGATCTGGCCCGCCACGGCACGCGCCAGCTGGCCGCCGTCGCGCGCCGTCTTGCGGCCGACGAGGTCGTTCGCCTGGATGGCCGTCGTGCCCTCGTAGATGGTCAGGATCTTCGCGTCACGGTAGTGCTGGGCCGCGCCGGTCTCCTCGATGAAGCCCATGCCGCCGTGCACCTGCACGCCGAGGTCGGTGACCTCCAGGCTCATCTCGGTGCTGTAGCCCTTCACCAGCGGCACCATGAAGTCGTAGAAGGCCTGGTTCTGCTTGCGGGCTTCCGCATCGGGGTGGTGGTGGGCCGCGTCGAAGGCCGCGGCGGCGGTGCTCGCCATCGCGCGGCAGCCCTCGGTCAGCGAACGCATCGTCATCAGCATGCGGCGCACGTCGGGGTGGTGGATGATGGCCGCGCTGCCGGCCACCGAGCCGTCCACCGGGCGGGACTGCACGCGGTCCTTCGCATAGGCCACGGCCTTCTGGTAGGCACGGTCCGCAATCGCGACGCCCTGCAGGCCGACGCCGTAGCGGGCCGCGTTCATCATGATGAACATGTACTCGAGGCCGCGGTTCTCCTGGCCGATCAGCGTGCCGATGGCGCCGCCGTGGTCGCCGAACTGCAGCACGGCCGTGGGGCTGGCCTTGATGCCCATCTTGTGTTCGATGGACACGCAGTGGGCGTCGTTGCGGGCGCCCAGGCTGCCGTCGGCATTCACCATGAACTTGGGCACCAGGAACAGGCTGATGCCCTTCACGCCCTCCGGCGCGCCGGCCACGCGGGCCAGCACGAGGTGGACGATGTTCTCGGC